>Ga0307474_10002963_pt1 | contig 12240 bp, 9 predicted proteins | sample atmos_gasesECM1C_2_FD_203312 | JGI IMG/M metagenome (GOLD analysis project Ga0307474, IMG submission 203312) | Hardwood forest soil microbial communities from Morgan-Monroe State Forest, Indiana, United States - atmos_gasesECM1C_05 | ecosystem: Environmental > Terrestrial > Soil > Temperate... | reverse complement strand
GCATCGATTTTCAGCAGCAGTTCGATATTCTGCTCGACCGACACGCTGAAGGGATCGATCTTGTACGGCGTCGTCCACTCCGCCACCACCGGCTTTTCTGGCGCAAGCTGCACGTCTTCTTTCTTGACCCGCGCGGATGCCCGGGCGATCTCGACCCCTCGCGCCGCGGTGGCCTCCACCGCTTCTCGCCCCAATTCCGCCGATGCTGCAAATCCCCATGCGCCGTCGGCGATCACACGCACGCTCATGCCCACCGATTCAGCATCCGATGCGCTGCCTACCTTGCCGTTCTTCGTCGTCAAGGACCGGCTGCGCTGGGCCACAATGCGGACATCGGCGTAGGTCGCTCCCCGCTGCTTTGCGGTGTTCAAAGCCCAACTAGCCACGTGTTTCATAAGGAATTTTCCAATCTAACACAGCCGCATTGCACCTCGTTTGTCACCCACCTCTGCCGCAAGGGTTGCAAGCACGCCAGAGTGTGACGGCCATCACTGTTCATCTTTGTAGTTAGCACTCCAATAGTGCTAACGCGTGCCCACTACGCTCACGAATACGTCCGCTTTGCAAAGGAGTCTCTAGCTATGAGCATTTTCATTTCTGACGGGCCTACCGGTTCTTTGGCCAGCGATCAGGACACAGCCGGGCACCTCAGTTCCCCTCCGATCGATCCCGGCGCCAGCAAGAAAGCAGACTTGGCGGGCCCCGGCATCGGGGATTACGCCGAACTGGATACGATTCTTCCCCGTGACTACAACCCGCTGCTGACCCCCAAAGAGACCCAGAAAGCGGTCTTCCATCTCAAACGCTACATCGAAGACACCCTTTGCAATGAACTCGGCCTGATGATGGTTGAGGTCCCGCTCATCGTCGATGTCGAGAGCGGTGTCAACGACATGCTCGATCGCGACGGCTCCCGTACCCCGATCCAGTTCCATATCTCGAACGATCGAGGCATGCATCCCATCGACGCCCAGGTCGTACAGGCCGCTACGAAGTGGAAGAGAATGGCCCTCCGCCAGTTCGAATGTCGCACGGGAGAAGGCATCTGCACCGACATGCGCGCCGTGCGCAAGGACTATTTCCTCGATCACGACCATTCTGCATATGTCGACCAGTGGGATTGGGAACGCGTAGTGACCTCCGAGCAGCGCAATCTCGAGTTCCTGAAATCTATCGTCCGCAAGATCTGGAAAGCCCTGGTAGGAGCAGAGAAATTTGGTCAGGAAATGTTCCCCGAGCTGCGGAATCCCCGCTATCCCAATTTGCCCGAAGAACTTACCTTCCTGCACGCAGAAGAACTTCTGGCCATGTATCCTGACTTGCCGCGGAAGCGCCGTGAAACCATCGTCCTACAGAAATATCCCGCGCTCTTCATTATCGGGATCGGCTGGCCACTGAAAGACGGCTACCCACACGAGATGCGTGCCGCCGACTACGATGACTGGATTACCGACACCAGCAAAGAAACCTCACGCGATACCCATGGCTTGAACGGCGACATCCTGGTCTGGAACCATGTAACGCAGCGCCGCCATGAACTCAGCTCGATGGGCATCCGCGTCAACGCGGACACATTACGCCGTCAGCTTGAGATTTCGAACCTGCTCGACAACCTCAGCTTCCCCTATCACCAGGCGATCGTCAACAATGAACTGCCGCTTTCCATCGGCGGCGGCATCGGACAATCGCGCACCCTGATGTTCCTGCTGCGCAAGGCCCATCTCGGGGAAGTGAGCGTCACTGTCTGGCCCAAAATTCTCAAGGAGATGTGCGCGAAGAAAAACATCTTCGTACTCGAATAGCGGATACCCCTTTTCTCGCCCGGCAGCGCGGAGTGAACAGCCTCCGCGCCGATGCCCAAATTCCTGAGCAAATCTAGAGACAATCAGTTAACAATCTTGCGACATCTGCGCTGCGTCTTTCCTTGACTTGCGCGATCCAATATGGAGACATCGCTAAAGGGTCGCACTGAGGAGAACCGCAATGTGGATGAGGTCATGCGCGGTCTCCCAGGGCACTGATGAAAAAAATTTAGACCGAGCGACTCCGTGCGCTGTGAGTACGGGTGGGAGTGGCAGCGCCGGCACGAACTGAAAGCTGGCTCGAATTCTGCGAACAGCGCGCCCTTGAAAAAAAGTGGGGATGACTATGGCAAGAGTAATCGAGTTCTACATACCGAGCAATTACCGCAAAAGCATGAAATGGGTTGCCCCTGAGCTGCGCGGAAAGATTCTGGAGTTTCCTTCGCCGGTCAAGAAATCGGCGTAACCTCGCGCATGGCCGGGGCCCGCCTGTAATTTCCTTCCCTTGATCAAGCGGATGCATCCCGCAAACGCCCGCCGCTATCGGAGGAACCCCTACAACCTCTGATTTTGCAATACAGGCTTTTTCGTAGAAACCTGCAATCGGCTCTGCTATGCTCCGCCTTACGCTTGGCAGGTTGTGGTGCGCTGATTCGTCTAGCCAGACTCTGCTAACTGTCCGTGTGGTTCCCGATGCGGTCTCCGCTCCCGCATCCCATGCGCTTTTTCGCGGTGTTCCGGCCGTTCTGACCGGGATGGGATTCCCTGTACCTCGTTCGCGTTGAGGACTCGCGCCCCATTCCCATCGATCACCAATCAACTAAAAATCCGGGAGCTTGTTTCAATGCCGAAGTCTGTCGTACTGATCGCCTGTCTTATTACTTGCGCTTCTTCCGCTGCGCCGGCGGCCTTCGCCGGTGTCTCCGTGAGCGCTCCGGGGAGCGGAGCAACCGTGCAGTCCCCAGTGCACTTTGTTGCCTCGGCAAATTCGTCTTGCAGTAAAGGCGTTGCTTCGATGGGAATCTACACCGCCGCCGGAGTCCTGGCCTATACCACCCCGGGAGCGAACTTGAACACCAACCTCAATCTGGGCCCCGGCACCTATTACACCGCCGTCCAGGAATGGGACAACTGTGGCGGGGCCGCGAAAACTCTCGTTACCATCAAGGTCACGGCCTCGTCTGCGGGAGTGCACGTGAGTTCGCCCACCAATAACGGAACTACCTCGTCGCCGGTATCGTTTGTCGCCAGCGCAGGCTCTTCGTGCGCCAAGGGCGTGGCCGCCATGGGCATCTACACCGCCCCGGGCCAACTCGCCTATACCGTCAACGGCGCAAGCCTCAACAAGTCTCTCGGCCTCAACCCCGGGACGTACAACGCAACGGTCGAGGCCTGGGACAACTGCGGTGGCGCTGAAACTGCAGCCGTCAGATTTACCGTCTCCGGTGGCAGCGGGCATACGTTTTATAACTTGCAACGCTCCGGCGGATGGGGTTCCGCCGCCCAGGCGCCCCCCCATTTCGTGAACTGCTCGCCCTCCCCCTGCGATGGCATCTCCTTCGGACTGATTCAGGGAATCAATTCCCCTTCGATTAGCGGGAACTCCACCGAATTCAAGATTGGCAACGGCATCCCGTACACGGACGCGTTTTTCAATAACCACCTGATAGGCGATGGTTCCTCCCAAGGCATGCCTGATGCCAGTCGCACTCTCGTGCCAACGCTCCACAACTTTATCTACGACGTCTATTTCTACGGCAACAATCTGGGCGCCTCCCAGGCGCTGGAGTTCGACATCAATCAATTCACCAATGGACTCTCGCTCATCTTCGGCCATGAATGCCGCATTGCAGGCGGACACCAGTGGGACGTCTGGAACAACCAGGCCGGACGATGGGCTCCGACGGGCATTCCCTGCTATCCCAACAACAACGCCTGGAACCATCTCACCATTCAGGTGCAACGCACCTCCGACAACCAGTTGCTCTACAAATCGATCACTTTGAACGGACAGCAATACAACCTGAACTGGTATTTTGGCGCGACTCAAAGCAGCTGGCACGGAGTGACGATCAACTATCAGATGGACGGCGACAGTTACGGCCAGGCCTACAACGTGTGGCTCGATAATCTGACCTTCACGTATTGGTGAGAATCAAAACGGCTGCGGGTGCCCCACTTCTGGCTGCCTTTGCCAGAAGTGGGGATTTCCTTTGCAGAGTGACCTAAGGCGTCTTATGCGCGTCTTCCAACGCTCTGCGTACCGCCAGCAACTCTTTCAACACTCCGCGCAGCTTGGTTGACTCCAGCGCGTTGGCTCCATCCGATTTCGCTTCCTTCGGATTGTCGTGGACCTCCATAAACACGCCGTCCACACCCGCCGCCACTGCCGCGCGCGACAACACAGGGATGAACTCCGGCTGCCCGCCGCTGGTCGCCGGACCCGTTCCATCGTTTTGTGAAGACGGCAATTGGACCGAGTGTGTCGCGTCGAAAACCACAGGCGCAAATTTCCGCATGATCGCCAGCGAGCGCATGTCCACAACCAGATTGTTGTAGCCGAAACTCGCTCCACGCTCGGTCAGGAAAACTTGCGTGTTGCCCGCATCGCGGCATTTCTCGACTGCATTTCGCATATCCCAGGGCGACATGAACTGCCCTTTTTTGATATTGACCGCGCGCCCGCTCAGCGCCGCTGCAACGACAAGGTCCGTCTGCCGGCTCAGAAATGCCGGAATCTGTAGCACGTCGACCACTTCGGCAACTTCGCCGACGTCAGCAGTCTCGTGGACATCGGTCAGCACCGGCACGTGCAACTCATTCTTGATTTTCTTGAGAATGCGGAGACCTTCTTTCAATCCGGGCCCGCGAAAACTCCGGATCGATGTGCGATTCGCTTTGTCGTAGCTGGCTTTGAAGATGAAAGGAAAGTCGAGCGATCGCGTGACACCCTTGATGATCTCGGCCATGCGGATGGCGTGATCTTCACTCTCGATCACGCACGGCCCGGCGATCAGAAACAAATTCGCGCCGCCAATCCGGACATCGCCGACTTGGAAATGAGTTGTCATCTCAAGACTATTTCACCACGGAGGCACGGAAACACGGAGATTTAGCGGTCCTCCGTGCCTTGTGACTCCGTGGTGAGAAATTCTATCGCTGTGCGACCCGCTCCGGCCGGTGGAACATCTCTACCTCGGCCGTTTCTTTCTCCGCCTTCCGTTTCTGCCCATGCTCGTAAGCTGCGCCCACAAATGTCCGGAACAACGGATGCGGCTCCAGCGGCTTCGACTTGAACTCGGGATGGAACTGGCACCCGATAAAATGCGGATGGTCCGGCAACTCAATCATCTCGACATAAGTCCCATCCGGCGTCGATCCGGAAATTCTCATCCCCGCCGCCGTCAATGGCTCTTCATACTCGCGGTTGAATTCGTAACGATGCCGGTGCCGCTCGCTGATCTCGAGCTTTCCGTAAATCTTGTGCGCCAGCGTGTTGGGTTCAATCTTGCAGGTCCAGGCGCCCAGGCGCATGGTTCCGCCTAATTCCTCTACGCCCCGCAACTCGCGCAACTTGTAAATCACGCGATGCGGCGTCGCCGGATCAAATTCGCTCGAATTCGCATCTTCCAACCCAACCACATTGCGCGCAAACTCGACGCATGCCGTCTGCATTCCCAGGCAGATCCCGAAGTACGGAACTTTTTTCTCGCGCGCGTACCGGATTGCGATCAGCATTCCTTCGATGCCCCGCTTGCCAAATCCACCCGGGACCAGAATACCGTCGTAATCCTCCAGCTGCGCTTCGTAGGTCTTATCACCCGTCTCCAGCCCTTCGGCCTCGATCCAGTTCAACTGCAGTTTCAGATTGTGCGCCAGCGCCCCATGCACCAGCGCCTCTTTCAAGGACTTGTAGGAATCTTCATATTCCACATACTTGCCGACAATTCCGATCGTGACCGTATCCTTCGGGTTGTAGACGCGGTGGACAATGTCTTCCCACTTCGACAGATCGCGGGCTTTCGCCTCCATGTGCAGATACTTCAGCACCAGGGTGTCGACGCCTTCGTTGGCGAACACCAGCGGCACTTCGTAAACCGACGCCACGTCTTTCGCCGTGATCACGGCCTCTTCCCCCACGTTGCAGAAAAGAGCAATCTTCGACTTGATCTCTTTGGCCAGGAACCGATCTGTCCGGCACAACAAAATGTCGGGCTGAATCCCAATGCTGAGCAGTTCTTTCACCGAGTGCTGCGTCGGCTTGGTCTTCAATTCCTGCGCTGCCGCGATGAACGGGACCAGAGTCACGTGCACGAATAATGTGTGCTCGCGCCCGAGTTCCTGCCGCATCTGCCGGATCGCTTCCATAAATGGCAGCGACTCGATGTCGCCTACCGTGCCACCGATCTCGACAATGGCGACATCCACATCCTGCGCCACCTTCTTCATTGCGGCCTTGATCTCGTTGGTGACGTGCGGAATCACCTGCACCGTTTTCCCCAGATAGTCGCCGCGCCGTTCCTTGGCGATGATCTGTTCGTAGAGCCGTCCAGTAGTCCAGTTGTTGTCGCGAGAAAGTTTGGCGTGTGTGAAACGCTCGTAGTGGCCCAGGTCCAGGTCCGTCTCCGCCCCGTCGTCGGTGACGAAGACTTCGCCGTGCTGAAACGGCGACATCGTCCCCGGATCGACGTTCAGGTAGGGATCGAACTTCATCAGGTTGACCTTCATTCCACGGCTTTCCAGCAGGCAGCCGATCGAAGCCGCGGCTAGTCCCTTGCCCAATGAAGACACAACTCCGCCCGTCACAAAGATGTACTTCGCTGGCATCTCTTCCTCGCTTTAAATTGTGGTTGGAAAATTGTGCAGGTGGCGTGCACGATCAATTATGACAAAAAAACCTGTGGAAAGATACGGGAGAAATCCGATAGGTACGATCCGAAAAGCGCTGGCCAGATGGCACAGGCACGATTCGTATGAAGGCGAGATTCGTATCAGGGCACGCCTTCAGGCGTGCCGTTTCCTGCCCTAATTTTGTCCGGCTTCAGCCGCTGCGGCGGACTCGAATCTTCCCCACGCGTTGACTATCGGCACGCCGTCAGCGAGAATAATTAAGGTCACCCTTAAGGATCACTCGTAGTGTCCCCGCATGTGGGCCTGTGGCGCAGCTGGGAGCGCGCTTCCATGGCATGGAAGAGGTCGTCGGTTCGATCCCGACCAGGTCCACCAAATCTCCCAACAACTTAGCCAGGGCGAGCGCTCGCGGTTGAGCGCTAGTGTCATGGTTTGTACGTAACCCGGCCGCTTTGCCTGTTTGGACCAAGGCCTTCCATTACGATTTTTCCCCAACAACCGTGCCACACGACGAAATCCACGTTCGATCAGCGAACGTTTCTGCTTGGGATCTCCTGAGCATCCTGGTTGGGTATTGGGGAACACAGACCTTACCTCGGTGTGACTACCCGGTCTTGAACGCAGAAGTCCAGCCTGTAGCTGCCGACAAATATATTGGGAGCCAATACCGTTCCAAAGACTAACAAATTATGAGGAGCAAAATTTAAGCAAGGCGGTCCTTCCCAGCCGGCCTCACAAGCCTCGGAGTTGTTTGTTGACTACGAAACCCACGTTTAGAGAGAAGCTGAACGCGTGTCTGCGACCTGTGAACAAAACCTGGTAATCGCCATAGAGAGGTATCTCGTGAAAACTGACGTACGATGGGATCTATCTGATTCTGACCTTCTGGATATGACGCCGATCAAAGCACGCGACCTGATTGTCGAATGCTTCTATCAGGCACAGAAAGAGACCATTTCTGATGCAGGTAGAAGAATTGGGCAGGCACAGAACCAAGCTGAACTGCGAAACACCGTCTCTGGGGCTGTGCGGCTGGCTTTTAGAGAGGCGGCCGCGGATTTCGATCGTCCGACCAAGCATAGCTTGATGGCAGTCGTGCAGATTCTCGCCCGCAAGTCCCAACATTGGGGAACTCCTGCCGACATCGTTGAGCATCACAAAGCCCAGATCGGAAGAGTTCTGCAAATCTTAGACTGATTGGGAGAACTGGTTTCGCGTATGGAAGAGGTCGTCGGTTCGATTCTCGACCCAGTCCACCAACTCCACCCACCTTCAGATCTCAGCCGGTTCGTCTGGATCCGGCTCTCGCACCGGTACGTCCGGATTCTCGGGCGGGTCGAAGGGTTCCCTGATCGGCGGCGGGGCCGGTTCCGCGGGAACGCGACAGCGATATTCGCGCAAAAATTCAACTCGGCATTTCATGTCATTTCAGATGACAGAATCATGCCAACTGTTTCATTCCAACTTCATGGACGGATTTCGATCACCGTCCCGTTCGGGACAGCCTGCCAGATCTCGTCCATCTCCTCATTGGCCACCGCAATACACCCATCCGTCCAATCCTTGAGCCTGTGACCACTGCCGATCCAGCCGTAGCCTTTCGGTAACCCGTGCACGAAAACATCCCCGCCGGGCGAAACGCCGTTTTTACGCGCAGCCGAACGATCGTGCGCGCTGGGATAAGAAATATGAATCGACTTGTAGAACTGACTATGGGGATTTCGCGAGTCAAGCACATAAATCCCTTCCGGCGTCTTGTGGTCGCCCTGCCTCGCCTTGGGCCCAATCGGATCACCGCCGAGGGCAATCTTGTATGTCTTGATCATTTTCCCCTGGCTTAGCAATTGCAGAGTGCGCTCCTTCTTTAGCACTAGCACGCGATCGGCAAGCAATCGTGGAAGATTAGCCTGCCCCACCAGCACGCCGCATAGCAGCCATACCGCTAAGGGGATCAAGGATCGGGTGCGCATCGGCGAGATTATAGACGGCACAGGTATGCCGGATGCTACGCTGTCAGAAGATGTCTCCCCAACTCATGTGGCGACAGCCGCCCCGGCTGTCCCGCCAGGTCGAAGCCCGGCGGCCCCCAAGATGCGCTTTCTTCCTGCCAGTCATTTCTCTAATCCTCGCCATCCCCGCCACCGCCGCCACCTGGACCGTCCGCGCTCAACCCACGCGCCTGGTCAATGGCGCCCCGGTTCTGTTCCAGATAAAGGCTCCATCGCGCCTCGAATCTCTTTCCGGAAAATGGCTCGATCGCGAACTCAAATTCAGTTTCAACCCTTCGACAAAAACCTGGTTTGCCTTAGCCGGAGTGAGTTTTGAGACGAATCCCGGCTCCTACACGCTTGAATTAAGTGGCCATCGCCCGAACCTCGACGCCCCGATCACGTTCTCCCGGAAATTCACAGTAGCCCGCGCCAGTTATCCAAAGATCAAAGTTCCGCTCACCGTCGAAAAGAAATTTACCGAACCGAGTAAGGAACAATTGGCGCAGATTGAGGAAGACCAGAAAGTAAAGCAGGACTATCTCAACCGCGTAACGCCTGACCGAGAATGGTCGGGCAATTTCACCGCCCCGGCCCAAGCCGCCAACTCTGACGTATACGGATCCCAGCGGATCTTCAACGGCGTGGCCCAGCGCCCACACTATGGGCTCGATTACCGCGTCCCCACCGGAACGCCCGTCGCCGCGATGAACGAAGGGACCATTCTGCTGGCGCGTTTCTTATATTTCGAGGGAAACTGCGTCGCGATCGATCACGGCCAGGGACTGCTTACTCTTTATTTCCATCTTTCCGAACTCAAAGTGAAAGAAGGAGAACCGGTCAAACGCGGTCAGGAAATCGGGCTGAGCGGAGGCACCGGCCGAGCTACCGGACCTCATCTCCATGTTGCAGTGCGCTGGCAGGGCATCTACCTCGATCCCGCTCGGCTCATGCAATTGTCTTTGCCATGAACATACTGCCTTAGGCCGCTCCGCCTGACATCCGGCCCCTACCCGAGCCTCGCGAACTATCGCGCAGCAACTCGAGCAGCGCATCTTTCAATCCCAGATTCCGGATTAGCCGGTGCAGGTAATTCGGATGCACTCCCAGAATGCCCGCTGCTTCGACGTAGTTCCCCCGCGTCTGTTCCACCGCGTCCAGGATCAGCCGCCTCTTCAGTTCCTTCACGCCGGCGTGATACTTGCCCTCGGTCATCTCCTCTGACGATTCCTGTTCCAGCAGCGAATCGGGCAAGTCCTCCAGCAAGACCATATCGGACGACCCCATCACCAGAGCTCTTTCGATGGCATTCTCGAGTTCCCGCACGTTGCCCGGCCACTCGTAGTGCACCAGTGCCGCCATCGCCTCCCGCGACAGGGGCTTGGGTTTCACCTTGCATCGTTTCGCATACTTCTGCACGAAGTGCCGCGCCAGCATCGGAATATCTTCCTTGCGTTCGCGCAGCGCCGGCATCGGCAACTGCACCACGGCTAACCGGTAATAGAGATCCTGGCGAAACTCGCCCTTACGCACCGCCTCGTCCAGATCTCGGTTCGTCGCCGCGATCAGGCGGATGTTCACCTTAATGGGTTGCGTCCCACCTACGCGCTCAAACTCGCGCTCCTGCAGCACCCGCAACAGTTTGACCTGCAGCGGCGGCGCCAGTTCTCCAATCTCATCCAGAAAAACGACCCCGCCATCCGCCACTTCCAGCCGTCCTTTCTTCTGGCTGGCAGCGCCGGTAAATGCGCCGCGCTCGTGGCCGAACAAATCGCTTTCGAGCAGGGATTCGGGAATCGCCGCGCAGTTAATGGCGACAAACGGCTTTCCCCCACGCGGACTGTTGCGATGCAGCGCCCGCGCCGCCAGTTCCTTGCCTGTGCCGCTCTCACCGGTGATCAGCACCGTCGACTCCGAAGGAGCTACCTTCGCCAGAAACTGGTAGATCTCCTTCATTTTCGCGGTTTCACCGACCAGGCTTTGCTCCTGGCTGATCTCGGTGGTCAGCCGCTGGTTCTCGCGCTCCAGCCATTGCAACCGGCGCGCGTTATCCAGCGCTACCGATGAGATTCCAGCAATCGCCGCCATCAACTGCAAATGATCTTCCTGCAGCCGGGTGCCGGAACTGGTGCTGTCCAGATAAATACAGCCAATCATCCGCTGGAAGACGCTCAATGGCACGCACAGAAGCGAACGCACTTCCGCGGCTGCCAGGCTCTCCACGCCTCGCAGCTTCCCGCTATTCGGGACATCGATACCCAGAATCGCGACGTTCTCTTTCATCACTTCACGCGCGATGGTCCGGCTCACTCGGACCAACTGCGGCTGCCCGGCCTCCCGTGTGCGTGCGTACAATGAACTGAAATCCTGCTCCACGCCGTCCGCCAGCAAAATCGCTCCTCGACCCGCCGGCACCACTTCAAAGATCAGGTCCAGCAACTGCGCTTGCAGTTCCTCCAGATCGCGGATCGCGTGCACGGCCCGGCTGATCTTCAATAGCGCTCCCAGATTGCGCGCCACCTGCGCGCTTGGAGGCAATTCCCGCAGCAAGCGGTCCGGCTGCAGGTAGAGCACTTCTCGAGGATGGATTAGCTTGGTTTCTGCCGCAGGCTGGCTATCTTCAAATTCGACCCGGCTGCCCGGAATCATTTCTTCCTGCTCTTCCAGCAGGAAAAGGAATACGGAGTCTCCGATCGCGATCTCGTCGCCGTGACGGAGCCATTGATCCCTCACCGCAAGGCCGTTCACCACGGTGCCATTGCGGCTTTCTAGATCTCTAATCTGGAAGCGCCCATCTTCTTCGCGGCGCAGCAGACAATGCTTTCGAGAAACCGAGGGATCGACTACTGGCACGGCATTACTGGCCTCACGCCCCAGCGTGACTTCTCCCTCAGGCAGCGGAATGGTTGTATCCTTTAAGGGCCCTGCTACCCCCACGAGTCTCGGATGCAATGGGATCCCCCCCCGTTCCGCCGACAGCCTTCCTATCATAGCTTTGAGTGAATTGTGTGCTTGACCTCTACTCCGTTTCAATATCCGAACAGCTAATTGCACTATCTGATCAGATAGTGTTTTGCCTCACAATCCCTCCGATGCCCAACCTCCAGCAGTTCTTGCGCTGAAGCTCTAAGCCATTGGGAACGTGGCCTTTACCTCAGCTTTCGGAGCGGTTGAAACCTCCGCGCCGCAAATTGGCAACCCGCATGCACAGTAACGGTTGCGACTGCTCGGCAAAAGCGAAGGGGGAAGCGCTTTCGACAGTTTCCGCCGAGATCGCCAAGCCAGAGGCCCGGGGGACCCCCTCATCGGGCCTCTGGCTTCTTGTTTTTTTTTGGAATCCATGTGGCGCGGGCGCCTCGCCCGCGCGGTCCAAGATTTGAGGAAGAGGGCGCTCGGGATCGTGGGCCAATCTACCCCGCCGCAGCTTCGGTCGCCGCAACCGGCTCGGCCACAACCGCAATCCCATCCCGATAGCTGACGGTCTTCCCTGAGATTGCCGGCACCCTCTCGCCCGGAACTAAGATCCCCACCAGATTCAGCGGATCGGCTGCCGACAGCATCATCGTCTCGCCGCTCAATGGCAGGTTGCGCATATTCCG
>Ga0307474_10002961_pt1 | contig 12241 bp, 11 predicted proteins | sample atmos_gasesECM1C_2_FD_203312 | JGI IMG/M metagenome (GOLD analysis project Ga0307474, IMG submission 203312) | Hardwood forest soil microbial communities from Morgan-Monroe State Forest, Indiana, United States - atmos_gasesECM1C_05 | ecosystem: Environmental > Terrestrial > Soil > Temperate... | reverse complement strand
GAGGTCCGTCCCTTTGGCAGAGGAGAGTTGCGACGCTTCATGGTGTTCGGCGCGCCCTCGTTCTTGTTCGGCAAGACCATCCCGCAAACGCTTTACACTTGGTCGCCCGATGCCATCGGCATCGAGCACTCATGGGGTATCGGAATTTTTATCGCCAAGGGATTCGAGTTTCGCATGACGCAGCACTTCCTTTTCGACCGGCTGGGCGCGCGCGACAAGAACTTGGGCCCCGCTGATCAGGGCAACAACGGCCCCTGGGGCCGCTACCTCACCGTCGGCGTGCACAAATCTTTCGGGACAAGGCGATGGTGAAGGCCGTTGAGGCCACGGAGCAATCACCTGACGTCTGTCGCACTAACCCTTTCCTCTGGAGTAAAGATTTTCAAGATTTTGCCGCGATAATCACTGTGAGAACTCCGCGAATTCTCTATAATTAAAGGTTTTCTACAATCGCGTCGCGGAATTCTATACACGGAGGCGGATGATGGCGGGCTCTTATAACGGTGTGGCTGTACCGTCGGATGGAAACAGAATTAGCTACGCAGGCGGAAAGTACGAAGTGCCGGATAATCCGGTCGTCCCATTTATTGAGGGCGATGGAACCGGGCGCGATATTTGGAAGGCGTCTCTGCGCGTGTTCGATGCAGCGGTGGAGAAGGCATACAAAGGCAAACGGCGTGTGGCGTGGTATGAAGTTTTCGCGGGCGAAAAGGCGAAAGCGCAATTTGATAACTGGTTGCCTGATGACACCGTCGGCGCCATTCGCGAATTTCGCGTCGCCATCAAAGGTCCGCTCACCACGCCCGTCGGCGGCGGCATCCGCTCGCTGAACGTTGCGCTGCGCCAGATCCTCGATCTCTATTGCTGTGTGCGCCCGGTGAAATACTATAGAGGTGTTCCGTCCCCGGTGAAGAACCCCGAACGCATGGATGTCGTCATCTACCGTGAGAACACGGAAGATGTTTATGCGGGCATCGAATGGGAGGAGGGAACCGCGGAATGCGCGCGCCTGATTGAGTTCCTCAACAAGGACATGCTGAAGGGTGGCAAGAAGCAGATCCGGCTCGATTCCGGCGTCGGCATTAAGCCCATTTCAGTCACTGGAACCAAGCGCTTAGTTCGCATGGCAATTCTTCACGCAATCGAGACTGGCCGTAAGAGCGTGACCCTGGTCCACAAAGGAAATATTCAAAAGTTTACCGAGGGCGCATTCCGCAAGTGGGGATACGAACTTGCCACCGAAGAATTTCGCGATCAAGTAATTACCGAGCGTGAGAGTTGGATTGTCGACAACAAAGATAAGAATCCGAATCTGACAACCGCGCAGAATGCGGAACTGGTCGAGCCCGGAATGGAATTCGCTCCGCCTGCATTTCGACAGGCAGTTGAACAGGAAGTAAAAGAAGTGCTCGACCGCATCTACAGCACTCATGGCAAGGGCCAGTGGAAGAAGAAAATCATGATCAACGACCGCATTGCGGATTCAATTTTCCAGCAAGTGGTCACGCGTGCCGACGAATATTCAGTATTGGCCACGCCGAATTTGAATGGCGATTATATTTCAGACGCTTGCGCCGCGCAGGTCGGCGGTCTCGGCATCGCACCCGGTGCGAACATCGGCGACGGATACGCTATCTTCGAAGCCACGCACGGTACGGCGCCAAAGTATGCCGACAAAGACGTCATCAATCCGGGCTCGGTGATGCTCTCGGGCGTAATGATGTTTCGCTTTTTGGGATGGAACGAAGCCGCCGATCTCATCGAGCACGGAATGGAGCGCACCATCCTGCAGAAGAAAGTCACCTATGATTTCGAACGCTTGATGGAAGGCGCCACCAAAGTGAGAACCAGCCAGTTTGCGGACAGCATCATTGAAAACATGAGCGCGGCGGTTTTAGCCGAAACAAGATAACAGCTCGACTACAGAGGCACTGGGTAAGTCATTTTTCTCCCCTGAGCCTTACCCTGTGCGACCCTGTGCCCTATGTGTTAAAGGGGTCTAGGATTTCCAGAAAGGATTCATCCATGCGTAAGAAAGTCACCATCGTAGGTTCAGGAAACGTAGGCGCCACGGCAGCCCACTGGATCGCGTCCAAAGAACTAGCTGACGTTGTCCTCATCGACATCATCGAAGGCGTCCCTCAAGGTAAAGGCTTGGATCTGCTCGAAGCCATGCCCATCGAGAAGCGCGACTCCTATATCACCGGCACCAATGATTACAAAGACACAGCGAATTCCGACATCGTCGTCATCACTGCGGGCATCCCGCGCAAGCCCGGCATGAGCCGCGACGATCTCCTCAACACGAATTACGGCATTATGAAAGCCGTAGTGGGCGAAGTGGTGAAATATTCGCCCAACTGCATTCTGATTATTGTTTCGAACCCGCTCGATGCCATGGCCCAGGCCGCCTACAAGCTCAGTGGCTTCCCACGTGAGCGCGTCATCGGCATGGCCGGGGTGCTGGATTCCGCCCGCTTTCGCGCGTTCATCGCCGAGGAATTGAAAGTCAGCGTGGAGAACGTGACCGCATTCGTCCTCGGCGGCCACGGCGATACCATGGTTCCGCTGCCGCGCTATTCCACCGTCGCAGGGATTCCGATTACGGAGTTGATTGAGAAATCCCGCCTCGAAGCCCTGGTGCAGCGCACTCGCGACGGCGGCGCGGAGATTGTGAAGTATCTCAAGACGGGGTCTGCTTACTACGCGCCTTCGGCCGCCGCAACAGAAATGGTCGAGGCGATCCTGAAAGACAAGAAAAAGATTCTCCCCTGCGCCGCTTACCTCCAAGGCGAGTACGGTATTACCGGCCTCTACGTCGGCGTGCCGGTGAAGCTAGGCGCAAAAGGCATCGAGCAGATCATAGAGATAAAACTGACTGCGGAGGAAAAGGCCGGCCTCGACAAGAGCGCCGCGGCGGTGAAGGAGTTGATAAGTGTAATTGGCGTCTGATTAGGAGGATTTTATGACGCGTGAAGCTCAGCTTCTCCGCGGAATCATTCTCGTGACTGTTCCATCGATTCAATACGGTGGATATTTTTTGCTGACCTCCCTCATGGACAAAAGCAGCGGTTACATGGACAACCGCTGCGCCAGAATTTCTTCGGTCCCGGGCATGCGCACGCGGGTGTGATCGTCATTCTCTCCCCGGTGTGCCAGGTCTTGGCGGACGCCGCGCCTCTTACTCTTTGGTTACTGTGGACCGCCCGAATCGCCGTTCCGCTGGCCACAATTCTCATCCCCGCAGGATTCTTCCTGTCAATGTTGTCCCCCACTGCTGTTCAACCCAGCAGCGCAGCGGGACTAATTTATGTCGGCGCTGTAACGCTCGCCGCCGGAGTTCTGCTGCTTGGAATGGGTCTGATAAGATCCGCAATCTCGGGGTAAGAGTTTGATCCAGCTTTTCTAGAATCCGGGTTCATCGAGAGCAAGGTTACTTCGGAAGAGAAATTCCTGCTCGACAAGAACCCGGCGGTGGCGGAAGAGTTGATAGGAGTGATTGGGTTTCATCCGGGCAGGTCTCGCTTTTGCGGGGAGAGCTTCAAATCTTGCTCAGCAAGCCGATCCTCTGGGTGAAACCCAGCTCAAAATCGACACCCACCTTTTCCAGGTCGAAGCCCCCACAGGACCCGCTTTAGTTGTTCCGAACTGCTTGGCTGCATCGGAGCTACTCAGTCTCTTGCCCACGAAGTGAAACCATCCGCCGTAGTGATGCCGTTTCGGCAAGCCGGTGGCCGAGGTGCTTCCTCCATCTCCCGGAGAGACAACCGGAAGGCGGCTCGGATCGATGGTCGGAACCGGCAAAATCTTAGGAGACATGGTTGGCCCAAGCGGCACCTGGGACGATTGGGAAGCCTCTCGGTGAAGCTGCTTATTGACACTCACATCTGGCTCTGGAGCCCCCCTCGAGCCACAGCGTCTCACCCCCCGCGGCGTGGAAAAGGCGCTGGCAGATCCTGCGAATGAATTATGGCTGTCTCCCGTTAGCCTGAGTGAATTGATCGTATTGCTCCGCAAGGAACGTCTTACGCTCCCGAACGACATTGCGGCGCGGGTTGCCAAGACTATGCAAAGACTTGGAACTCACAGAAGCGCCCTTCACAGTTGAAGTAGCGCTCGCCATATCTTCAATGACGGTGATCCCGCGATCATTTTCTTGCAGTTGCCGCAAAAAGGTTGACCTGACACTCGTCACCTCGGATGAAACGCTGATCGCGGCGGCAGGCATTAAGGTATCAGCAAACCGTTAATAAGCGAGCCTTTAGACCCGCTCGATCAGCACCTTCTTCACTACCACGTCCTTGTTCGGTTTGTCCTGGCGTCCGCGCGGGACTTCGGAAATCTTCTTAACAATGTCCTGTCCTTCAACCACCTCGCCGAAAATTGTGTGCTTGCCCGTCAGCCAGGCGGTAGGTGCGACGGTAATGAAAAACTGGGAACCATTGGTGTTAGGACCGGCATTCGCCATTGCCAATAGTCCCGGCTTGTCGAGCTTGTGGGGGGAGCCCTTGGTTTCGTCTTCGAACTGGTAGCCCGGGCCGCCCATGCCCGTCCCTTGCGGATCGCCGCCCTGGATCATAAAGTCCGGAATCACACGATGAAAAATCGTTCCGTCATAAAGCCGGTCTTGGGATTTCTTGCGTGTCGCGGGATGCGTCCACTCGCGCTTGCCTTCGGCAAGTTCCACAAAGTTGGCTACAGTTTTCGGCGCTTCTTTTTCGAAAAGGCGGCATACGATGTTGCCTTCGCTGGTTTCAAATGTGGCGTACAGTCCTGGTTGGCGCGTCATGGAGTCCTTTCAGTTATTGGTCGTTCTTAGTCTTGTAGATGCGGCCAGCCCCGAGCCTGCCCTGAGCGAAGTCGAAAGGGGCCGTCCGGCCTGGCAGAGCCCAGGCGTTGCGAGTAAACATTCTTACTGTGGCTTCGTTGCACCGGCTGCCGGCTTCTTTGCGGGAGTGGCGGACTTGGCCGCGGACGCAGCCGCCCCGCTGCGAACAATCTTGATGTGAATAATCTTCACCGGTCGAAACGGCCTGTTATTGCTGGGATCGCTGGCTCTGCGAGCAATATCCTTGACGAGCGCAACGGTCGCGTCGTCGCACTGGCCGAAGATCGTGTAGTTGCCGTTCAGGTGCGGCGTGGCCACTTCGGTGATAAAAAACTGCGAACCGTTCGTATCTGGGCCGGAGTTCGCATAGGCGAGGCGTCCGGGTTTATCGAACAGCAGGTCGGAGGAAACTTCATTCTTAAACTTATACCCGGGATCGCCGGTTCCATCGCCTGCGGGATCGCCGCCCTGAATCATGAAATCAGGAATTACGCGATGAAAAATCGTGCCGTCGTAGAGGGGAACGCCGTGCTTGGCGACTCCTTTGACCGTCTTCCAGTCTTTGGTCCCGGTGGCGAGGCCGATGAAATTTTCCACCCCAGTCGGTGCTTTGTCCGGAAACAGCGTACAAGTCATGTTCCCCACGCTGGTTTCAATGATCGCGGTAGGTTGACCGGTCGCTGCATGGTGCACCGGCGGCTTGGTCGACGTACCGGACTTCGCCGGCGGCGCGGCCTGAGAACTCGACTGAGCCCAGGTGAGCGCCGTTATGGAAAGCAGGAGAGGAATTATGAAAACCTCGCGCATGATTGCTCCTCGGATGTGCATGTCGTACAGATCTTTCGAGGCAACGTTGCATTGTACGACAGGAGACGAGGGCCAGAGAAGCCAGGTCGCACCGGGGTGCACCGGGGTAGTGGGCTTCTCCTAGAAACCCACTACCCGCAGCGGGGATCAATGAGACTGAGACTGCCGCTCCTGGCTGAAGGTCTCGACTTGACGAAAAACGCGCAGCAGGTTCCCACCGAGTATCTTCTTGATGTCATCAGCGCTGTATCCGCGATCAAGCAGGGCCTGCGCAATTTTGGGCAAGTCTGCAGCTGAGTCCATCCCCCGCGGCGTTGCTCCGCTGACTCCGTCGAAATCAGATCCCAGCCCGACGTGATCCACGCCGGCAATTCTGGCGATGTGATCGATGTGGTCAATCAACACTTTGAACGGCGGACGCGGAATCTTCGCCATCCACGCCCGTTCCATCCGGTCTACCTCAACGTAGCTGACCGGTTTGCCCGCGGCCTTCAAGGAGTCAATATATTTCTGGATCGCAGCCGCTTGATCCTTCGCCTGCGCTTCCACCGCTTTGCGATAGTCCTCATCAAGGAAGCCGGAGAAAAAGTTCACCTGCACGACCCCACCGTTCTGGGCGACGGCGCGCAGCATATCGTCCGTCATGTTGCGCGGCGCATTCACCAGGGCGCGCGCCGAGGAGTGCGACGCGATCACCGGAGCCTTAGTGGTGGCGATTGCGTCCCAGAAAGTTTTGTCCGCGACGTGAGAGATGTCCACCATCATGCCAAGCCGATTCATCTCCAGTACCACCTGTTTACCGAAATCGGTGAGCCCGTTGTGGTGCTGTATCGTAGCGTCATTGATATCGCCGGAGGAGTCCGCCCACTCATTCGTGTTTGACCACGACAGCGTCATATAGCGCACGCCCAGCCGGTAGTAGTCGCGCAACAGGTGCATGTCGTTTTCGATGGAGTGGCCGCCTTCGATTCCCATAAGCGCGGCAAGTTTGTGTTCGCCATGAGCGCGCTCTATGTCGGCGACGGAAAAAGCCATCATCATTCGATCCGGATGACGCGCTGCCTGCTCGTACACGGAGTCAATCAGATCAAACGTGTGCTGTGCAAAATGGCCCTTATTGGTTTCCGGATCTACCCAGATGGAGAAGAACTCTGCCCCGAGATTGCCGCCTTGAGCTTTGTCGAGGCTGAGGTGGCCAATGTCATGAGGATCGGTTGAGCCGATATCGAAGCCGTCGTCGAGAAAGCGTTGCGGCGTGTCGGCATGGGTGTCAACGACGATCGCCGACTGCTGAATAACGCGGGCCTGTGGGCCGACGATAATGTCTGAGGGAGTGGAGGACTGGGCCAGCGAAGAAACAGTGAGGGCCAGGTACCCGAGCAGGAGAAGTCCGAAACGAGTCATGGTTGCGCGCTGTAGCAATCTCCATCGCATGCGAGCACGATTGTATCGGAAAGCGTCCTCCAAAAAACGAGTTTAGCGAACCGCTGCGAGCGCTTGCTGGATGCAGGTCTCCAGCGGTAGTCCGGTGTCGATCATGGTTTTGGGCAAGGTAATTGCCTCGAATCGGGATCGCACCTCCAGGTAAAGCTGAGAGTTTCGATTGCCCGCGGGATGCGCATTTAGCGCGGAATGTTCCCCAAGGCGGTGCCTGGCCACTTCTTCGCTGCACACACACTCGAGGATGCGCCAGCTCTGGTGCAGGGAAGCGGCGGCATTGAACACGTTGTCTATCTGATAGCGCTGCGAGAACGGCCGTCCGTCAAAAAAAAGAATGCGCTCCGGATCCCGCTGCAGAAGATAGCCCGCAGTCTCCAGCATCGCTGCCAAACAGAAGTCATCCTGCCGCGAAGAGTATTCGATCTCTTGCACCGAAAAAAGTGCATGGCGAATCTCGTCCTTGCTGAGCACGCGCCCAGCGGTGCGGGCCGCTAGTTCGTGGGCCAGTGTAGTTTTGCCGGTGCCAGGAAGGCCCGCCATGAGCACGATCATGGAATTATTAGAGCACGATCGGTTGGACACGTGCACAGGCCAAGTCATGAATCGAGCCGACTCGCGGAATCATCCATTCGATTGAAACGTTGCCGTTCGATCACACCGGAGGCACAACATGCCGCTAGTACGAATTTCCCTGCGAGAAGGCAAAACTGAACAGTATCGAAAGGCTGTTGCTGATGGCGTACATCGAGCCATGGTCGAGGGCGCCGCCGTACCAGAGCAGGACCGGTTCCAGATCATAACTGAGCACCCACCAAGCGGTCTTATCTACGATCCGACTTACTTGGGGATACAACGTACAAACGACATTGTCATGGTTCAGATTACGTTATCAACCGGGCGTAAACTCGCGCAGAAGCGCCAGCTGTTTAAACGGATGGCAGAGATCCTGGCGGAAAATCCGGGCCTCCGGCCGCAGGATCTAATGATCAATCTGGTGGAAGTCGCTTGGGAGAACTGGTCGTTCGGAAACGGCGAGGCGCAATATACCGTATGAGGAGCTAATTTGCTGCCGCAGTGTCGGCCATCATGGTGGCTGGCTCCGGGCGCTCCATCGGAACGAAGTCTTGAGTTTCGCGCCAATCCGCATAACGACCAGAAACCATAATGTGGAAGACCCACTGGTGGCGCTCTTCCTCAGGCTCAACCAGGCCGAGAGCCTTCATGTAGAACAGGTATTGCTCCATCCAGTGAACCTGTTGCCGGGTCATTCCGCGGCGTTGCAAATCCACTGTGAGGCCCGCGAGATGTGACGAAGCGGTATCGCCATCTGCGGGTGCGGCGTTGCGATTGTGCCGTCGCAGCTTTTTCTGAACCTTTACCGTACGCACCGCCGAGTTCACCTGAATCTGCTCGTGAAAGCGATGATAATACGCCTGCGAAAGATCCTGCACGAAGTCGCGCGTCCAGGGACGGCAGTACCGCCGCGACACATCGAGCCGCGGATCAAAGCGCAAAGAGTCGCCCGCAAGAATCGGCTGTAGTGCACCACTGGCTTTGAGAGCTTCCAGTTCATCGTCATCCTGAATGCGGGGCAATTCCATCCGGTCGACTTCTGCGTTCTGCAACAAGAGAGATTCGTGCGATGGACGGAACATCGGATTCCACAGGGTCCAATGCAGCCGGTGGCGCCTGGCATGACGGACGGCCCTACGCACCGTGGTCGTCGCCCCAAACAGGGGACTGCCTACGCAGGCCAGTAACGCAAGCAAGATCAGGCGGCGCTGTAAGTTTAGTTTCAAGAATTAGTCTCGTAGCCAAGCCACAGAATTTAACATTGTAGCTGTGCGGTAATTCTAAGCCCTGCTGTCAACTGCTCCAACGTTTGTTTGTCAACACGCCGTTACGGGCGTTATCAATAGTCATCTCTTGAAACTGGTTACCCTTGGTTACTCTTGCAGCCTGAAAAGGCGCTCACTCCAATAGCAGCACGCCAAACGCCATCCCGGCGCGGGGATTACGGCTAACTCATGTGCCCGTAGGGCAGACAGTTAGCGCCCATTAGATACGCAAGAGGATTTCTCCGTTGCAGCGGAAGTGACAAAAATCAGCCTCGGAAAGGTCAATCCCGAAGGGGTCAGCCGTACCCTGTGTTCCCCGTGACCCCTGTTAAAGAGCTTCTTCAGCGCCGGAAGAGGTCAGTCAAAGCTTGTTTCATCACCTCTCCGCCCACTTCGGAGATGGCCTTGGTCAGAGGAATGTCCTTAGGGCAGACCTCGACGCAGTTCTGCGCATAGCCGCATTCCTGGATCCCGCCGTCGCCCATCAGCGCCGCCAGTCGATCGTGCTTGAGTGCGTTCCCCGTAGGGTGCGTATTAAACAGTTGCACCTGCGCGATAGTCGCTGCGCCCACAAAGCCCGTCTCTTCATTGAACTGCGGGCAAGCCTCCATGCAGCAACAGCAGGAAATGCAGCGCGACACAGGATAAGCCTGCTCCTGCTGCTCCGGCGTCACACGCGGCCCGGGGCCGAGGTCGTACGTACCGTCGATCGGAACCCACGCCTTGACGGCCTTTAGGTTCTCAAAAATCACGCTGCGGTCCGTCGCCAGATCGCGAACGACAGGGAACTTGGAAAAAGGCTCTAGTCTCACCGGCTTTTCAAGATTGTCAATCAGAGCCGAGCAAGCCATGCGCGCCCGTCCATTGACGAGCATGGCGCACGACCCGCAGACTTCCTCCAGACAGTTGGAATCGTAAGTGATCGGAGTAGTGGCCTTGCCCTCACGGGTAACGGGATTGGCGGCGATTTCCATGAGCGAGGAGATCACGTTCATGCCCGGATGCCACGCAAGGTCGAACTCCTCCCAGTACGACTTGGAGGTTGGATTGTTCTGGCGCTTGATTTTGATGACGACGGATTTATTAGCCATTAGCTTTAGTTCTAGCCCTAACATTAAACCCTGTCATTCTTCGCGGGGCGAAGAACCTGTAAAACCTGCGAGTGACGGCAGATTGTACTGGGTCTTTCGCTAGGCTTAGGATGACAGAAATTATTTCTTCCCCAACTCATCTTGCTTGCCGCCAGCCCGTGGCAGCGCGCACGCTGCGCCTCACGTGGGAGCGAACATTCCGTATGCGATGATCACCGCTCCCAAACCGAGGCCAAGCCACTGACGCTCCAGAATTCCTGTGAGGGCGACAAAGACGCCAAATCCCGCAGTCAGCCAGCGCCGAATTCTGCCGAAGGTGATGAGGCTCGTCTCCATTCTACTTCGCAGCGTCATGCTTCCCTCACCCTTGGCGGAATCAACGACACATCTACCGGCTCCAACCTCTAACCTCGCCCTGTCGACGCACAAAGCTTTGCGCATCTGCCGGGCAGTACATATCGAGGCTGATAAGCCCTTTCCAAGAACAAAGATCCTCGCACCAAAAGCAGCTTACACAGCACAGGCGGTTCTACGCGGATAAAATCTTCTCCCCTATGGTGCTGACCGGAAGCGACCTCTCTATTTCCGTCGAGGCTACATCAACCGGACGCCATCCTCGAACGCGGCTGCCGCTTCGTCCGCCGACTTGCCAGCAAAGCAATCTGACAATTCCATTCTGAATGCCGTAGTCATGAAGTTCAACGACTCGGTCGTTGTCTTTGTAATTGAACTCGAGCAACAGTCTGTTCCCAATGGTACTCCGGAGCCTTTTGATCCAGCTCTTGATCGCCCGCCATGCAATTCACTACTCACTTCTTTTATTTCACCGCGTCATACTTTCTCGGCCTGGGCGGAATCAGCGAAACATCCACCGGCTCGAACTCAAATCTCGGCTCGTCCGCATCCGGAGCGAAATATGCCTTCGTCGTCTTCAGAAAATTCTTGTCATCGCGGTCAGGGAAGTCCGGCTTGTAATGCGCACCGCGCGATTCATCCCGCAAGCGTGCGCCCTGGGCCACCACCCTCGCCAACTGCAGCATATTATAAAGCTGGCGGGTGAAGACCACGCTGGTATTCGCCCACTGCGTGCGATCGCTGAGGTTCACTTTGCGGAAGCGTTCCAGCATCTCAACCAGGATCGCATCCGTCTGCTGCAAATTCTTGTTGTAGCGGATGACGGTGCAGTCCTTGGTCATCAGTTCACCAAGTTCGCGCCATAGCCCGAATGGATTCTCCGTGCCCTGGTTGTTCATCAACAGGGAATTGCTCTCTTCCTGCTTCTTCTTCTCCGCCTCGAAAACTCCGTTGCCGTCGGGCAGAGCCTGCAAGCCTCGCGCATACTTCACCGCATTCGGCCCAGCAATCCCTCCGCCATAAATGCACGATACCAGCGAGTTCGCGCCCAGCCGATTCGCGCCATGGTATTGATACTCGCACTCGCCCGCGGCGAACACGCCGGGGATATTCGTAGCCTGCTTGAAATCCACCCACAGCCCCCCCATGGTGTAATGCATGCCGGGGAAAATCTTCATGGGCGTGTCGCGTGGATCGTCGCCTACAAACTTTTCGTAGATTTCGAGAATGCCTTCCAGCTTACGGTCGAGAATCTTGCGGTCGATGTGCGTCAGATCGAGATAAACCATCGGCTTGCCGTCGATGCCGAGGTTGTGCTCGTAGACAACTTTGAAAATCGCCCGCGTAGCGATGTCACGCGGTACAAGATTGCCATATTTCGGATACCACTCTTCCAGAAAATACCAGCGCTCATTTTGCGGAATCGACTTCGGATCACGATTATCGCCTGGCTTCTTCGGCACCCAGACGCGCCCGCCCTCGCCGCGCGCCGATTCCGACATCAAACGCAGCTTGTCCTCGCCAGGAATACAAGTGGGATGCACCTGGATGAATTCGCCGTTGGCGTAGAAGCAGCCCTGCTGGTAGAGCGCGGATTGCGCCGAGCCCGTACACACCACGGAATTTGTCGACTTTCCAAAGATGGCTCCGTTGCCGCCAGTCGCGATGATAATCGCATCCGCAGGGAAGGTCCGGACTTCCATGCTGCGCAAGTCCATGGCGCAGACGCCGCGGCAGACGCGGTTCCCGTCGAGCACGGCAGAAAGAAATTCCCAGTGCTCGTATTTCTTTACTTTGCCTTCGGATTCGTAGCGTCGAACCTGCTCGTCGAGCGCGTAGAGAAGCTGCTGTCCGGTTGTAGCTCCAGCGAACGCCGTGCGGTT
>Ga0307474_10002960_pt1 | contig 12242 bp, 8 predicted proteins | sample atmos_gasesECM1C_2_FD_203312 | JGI IMG/M metagenome (GOLD analysis project Ga0307474, IMG submission 203312) | Hardwood forest soil microbial communities from Morgan-Monroe State Forest, Indiana, United States - atmos_gasesECM1C_05 | ecosystem: Environmental > Terrestrial > Soil > Temperate... | reverse complement strand
TGAATCGAGAGATTCACGTCCGGCTCTGTGAGCGGCTCGGGGCGAAATTCCCCGGGCCGACTCGGCGGAGGCGGGGCGACCCGTCCCCCTATGCCGATTGCGGTTGAGATACCACATTCCTGTCATCCTTCGCTTCGCTCAGGATGACAAAGGCTTTGTTCCGAATGACAGAGTAAGATTGAACTGATTGTAAGCGGGAAAACCGGACACTGATCCTATGACGACTGCAACCCCTGCTTTTAAACGCGTTCTGCTCAAGCTTTCCGGTGAGGCGCTGGCCGCCAATCAGGGATTTGGCGTGGAATCGGCACGAATCCACGAGATTGCCGCTGAACTCGGCGACGTGCATAAACTGGGCGTGCAGTTAGCGATCGTCGTGGGCGGAGGGAATTTTTTCCGCGGCGTGGCGCAGCAGGCCAAGGACATGGACCGGGTTTCCGCCGACCATATGGGAATGCTGGCCACGGTCATCAATGCGCTGGCATTGCAGGATGCGCTGGAGAAGCAGGGCGTCTACACCCGGGTGCAGACTGCGATCGAGATGAACCAGGTCGCGGAGCCATTCATTCGCCGCCGCGCGATTCGTCATCTGGAGAAAGGCCGCGTCGTGATCTTTGCAGGAGGCACGGGCAATCCTTATTTCTCCACCGACACTGCGGCTTCGCTGCGCGCCATGGAAATCAAGGCTGATGCGATCCTTAAAGCGACCAAAGTCGACGGCATCTACGACGCCGATCCGATGAAAGTGGATGGCGCCAAAAAATTCAACCACATTTCCTACATGGATGTGCTGAAGCTGGGATTGAAGGTGATGGACTCCACCGCCATCAGTCTGTGCAAGGACAATAACCTGCCCATCATCGTTTTCAATCTGAATCATCATGGCAACATCCGCCGCGTGGTGCTGGGCGAGAAGATAGGATCCAGAGTCAGTGCACAAGCGGCGAGCGTGTAGAATCGGCCACGGATTTCCGGGATTCGCGCGGATTTTCGATTTCTGATCCGTGATAATCCGCGCAAATCCGTGGCCGACTTTCGCTTCGGTTTATAATGCAACGTTTTGATCTTGTATTGCCACGGGGCTAAAAAATATGGCTCAAGCGACCATGGCGGCAATAGCCGGCCTGAAGGATACCTACGGACAACTGAAGACGCGCATGGACAAGGCTGTGGAGGACTTCCGCAAGGCGATGGCGGGCGTCCGGACCGGGCGCGCGAACGTACACATGCTCGATAACGTGAGCGTGGATTTTTACGGCTCGCAGATGCCGTTGAACCAGATTGCGCAGGTGCATGCACCCGAGGCGCAATTGATCACGGTGCAGCCCTTCGATCCATCGCAGCTGGGAGCGATTGAAAAAGCGATTCGCTCCGGCGACATGGGCTTGAATCCGATGAATGATGGCAAGCTCATCCGCGTCCCGGTTCCGCCGCTGACGCAAGAACGCCGCCAGGACATGGTGAAGCACTTGCATCGGGTATTGGAAGAGCATCGCACGGCAGTGCGCAACATTCGTCGCGACGGCAACGACGCGATCAAGAAGGCTCTGAAGGACAAGAAAATCACCGAGGACGAGGAGAAGCGTTCGCTCGACGAGATTCAAAAGCTGACCGACGGCGAAATCAAGAAGATGGAAGAGATGAGCAAGGCCAAGGAAAAGGAAGTGCTGGAACTGAAGTAGGTGTTTCCAAGGGCAGATTTGCTCACTCGGAAGGAAGCAATGCTGTTAGGCGAGAATCCCACTCTGTTAATTAAGAGCTCCTTTGCTCCCCCGGGGAATCGCAAAAAGTTGCGACCCAGTGCAGCCAGGTTACCTCTGATTACTTTTTCTGCGAACTTTTTCTGGCCCATACAACTTTTTCCGCAACTCTGATCGCATCCCTGGGTTTCACCCTTCCGGGTTAACAATCCGCTCCCTCGCGATGACTTGGAGGAGTTCCCATATGAAACCAGCCCTGCTTTTTGCAGTTCTGCTGGCGATTGCCGCTACGATCGGTTGCGGCGGGACGGGCAGTTCGAATCAGACTCTCTCGCAAAATAATTCCGGCTCGGTGTTCGTCACCGGAGAAGACGCGCCAGCGTCTTCAGTGGTCGGATTTAACGTGACCATCGACAAGATCACTCTGAACAATGGCTCCTCTCCGCGGTCGCGCTCTTAACGCCGGAGGCGGTTGATTTCGCCCGCTTAATGGGTCTGCGCACGCTGCTTGGTTTCAACACAATCCCGAAAGGCACTTACGATAGCGTCACCTTTACGTTCGAGAATACCAGCCCGGCTCCGGTCATCAGCTATATCGATCTCACAACCAATCCGCCGTCGGTGAAGACTATCGCCGGATCATTTACGCAGGCTACGGTCACGATTCCATTTTCGGCCGCAGCGCCGCTGGTTGTGAATGCCAACGGACTTGCGGGTCTGCGCATCGACTTCAATATAGGGGATTCACTCCAGACAAGCGGAGGCCAGATTACGGGCATTATCAACCCGGTCATCAGTGTCGCTGCGGTTTCTGCTTCGGAAGAGGTCGGTGAGATTAGCGACTTTACCGGCAACGTGGCTTCCGTCAGCACGTCGACGAATTCGTTCGTGATGCAGGGTCCTTACGGCATGCCTCGAACGATCGATGTGAACTCGAACACACAATACAACGGCAGCAATAGCCTGGGCACGCTGACCGCGAATGCCGTGGTTTCGGTGATTGGACGAATGCAGGCCGACGGCAGCATGCTCGCCAAGAATGTCGAACTGATTACTACCGATAAAGCGTTCGTCTCTGGGCGGGTGCTGGCGGTGAATCCAGCTTCCGGTCCGGTCACGTCGGTGACGATGTGGATTGGCGAGGAAGTGGGTACGTCGGCTGTGCTTCCGGTGGACACAGTTCAGGCGATCAACCTGAGCGCTGTGACGAAGTATGACGTCTGCTTCTTCGACAATTTTCTGACGAACCAACTCTTCAACAACACGTCGCTGGTTGTAGGGCAGCGGATCTTCATCGGCGGGACGGTTTCCGGGGGAGCGTTTACTCCCGATTTCGTTTCGTTGCGGCGGCAGGGCGTAGTGGGCGCGCTCGTCTCGGGCAGCGTTGTCATCACGGGAGGCACGGGAAGCAACCTGGGTTCCTTCCAGATGCAGAACGATGCTCTGATGAGCTATTCCGCGGGCGGTGCTTTCACGGTGGAAACGGGAAATGCTACGAACTTTGAAAACATTAACGGGCTTGCCGGTCTGGCTGCGGCGGGTACGCCGAACCTGATTGCGCGCGGGCTAGTCTTTAAAGACTTGACCACGATGAAGCCGGTGGTGGTTGCGGGACGTGTCCGCGTCCTGCCTCCGCAGCAATAGAATCCTACTGATAACCTTCGGCGGGCGGCGAAAGCCGCCCGCTTTTTTTACTTCGATACCGCCGCGAGTCCGCTGTTAGAGCTCAGCAAAACCCACGTATAATCGAACGAGTCATGAAGCAGGTTGTCCATGCCGCGTGTCCACACGACTGTCCCGATGCTTGCGGTGTGCTGATTACGGTCGAGGACGGGCGAGCCACAAAGATTCAGGGTGATCCGGAGCATCCAGTCACGCGCGGTTTTTTGTGCGCCAAGGTGGCGAAGTATCTGGATCGGGTTTATTCTCCGGATCGGGTGTTGTATCCCATGCGGCGGATTGCTCCCAAAGGGCCCGTGGCGGGGCAGCGGAGCTTTGCTCCGCATGGACAGCCGAGGGCGGCCGTCCCCACACAGGCTAATTCCACACAAACCTGGCAAAGGATCTCCTGGGACGAGGCGCTCGACGAGATTGCTTCGCGCTTCCGCGCGATTGCGGCGGAGTTTGGCGGCGAGGCCATTCTGCCATATTCCTACGGTGGAACATTGGGAGCACTGAACGGCGCGTCCATGGACCACAGGTTTTTCCATAGGCTGGGGGCTTCGCAACTGGATCGCACCATCTGTTCGGCCGCCGGAGAGGTGGGGCTTCTATCGGTTCTGGGCGTGAAGATGGGCACCGAGCCGGAACAGTTTCGCCATTCGAAATACATCATTGCCTGGGCGTCGAACATTCACGGCAACAACGTGCACTTGTGGCCATTTATTGCCGAGGCGCGCCGGAATGGCGCGAAGTTCGTAGTCATTGACCCGTACCGCACTCGGACCGCGGAGTGCGCCGACTGGTATCTGCCAATCAATCCGGGAACGGATGCGGCGCTCGCTCTGGGCATGATGCACGTCATCATCGGCGAAAACCGGCACGATGCGGACTACGTTGCGAAGTACACGCTGGGGTTCGAGCAACTGCGCGAGAAAGTAAAAGAGTATCCGCCCGAGCGGGTGGCGCAGTGGACGGGAATCGCCGCCGACAATATCCGCAGGCTGGCGCGCGAGTATGCCACGATCAGACCTTCGGTGATCCGCCTGAACTACGGCGTGCAGCGCTCCGAGCGCGGCGGGATGGCGACCCGCGCCATCGCCATGCTGCCTTGCATTCTGGGATCATGGAAAGAAATCGGCGGCGGACTTCAAATGTCGACCAGCGGGGCATTCGATCTCAATACCAAAGCGCTGAAGCGCACTGACTTGATGCACACCGCGCTGGGCCGCGACGCCAGAACCATCAACATGGTGGAACTGGGTCGCGTGCTCAACACAGTGAATGATCCGCCAGTCAAAGCGCTGTTCGTGTACAACTCCAATCCGGCGGCGGTTTGTCCTGAGCACAATGAAGTGGTTCGCGGGCTGCTGCGGCCAGACCTTTTCACAGTAGTGCACGAGCAATTTTTCACCGACACTACGGACTACGCCGACATCGTTTTGCCGGCGACAACATTCTTTGAGCATAAGGATCTGCAAAAAGCGTACGGACACTATTATTTGCAGGTTTCAAATCAGGCGGTCGAGCCGCTGGGCGAGTGCCGTCCGAATGTCGAAGTTTTTCGCGCGCTGGCCGAACGCATAGGGTTCGAAGAAGATTGTTTTGGCGAGAGTGTCGACGAGATGATTGAGGCGGCATTGGATTCGGAAAATCCGTGGCTTGCGGGACTGAGTCGCGAGCGGTTGGAGCAGGGGCCGGTACGGTTGAACTTTGCGGCTTCGGACTCCGCTTCCGGAGCGGAGCTTCGCTCCGCTGGACAGCCGGGGGCGGCTGTCCTCACACGGGCTGTGCCTTCACAAGCGGTCTCCACACCGGCCGAGCCGTTTCTGCCTTTTGCGCACGGCGGTTTTCGCACGTCTTCAGGCAAAGCGGAACTTTACAGCGAGGCGGTGAAGAATCTGGGACTGGATCCCGTCGCCGACTTTACTCCCCCCGCGGAATCGCGGCACGGAAAGAAGAACCGAACATTTCCATTGGAAATGCTCGCGCGAAAATCCGACAACTTTCTAAACTCCACATTTTCCAACTTGCCTTCGGTTCAAGAGATGGAAGAGCCGGGACTGCTGGAGATTTGTGCCGCCGATGCGCGGGCGCGCGGCATCGTCGATGGAAACCAAGTGCGCGTCTTCAACCACAGGGGAGAGATTTTGCTCAAAGCGCGAGTCGACGGTAAAGTGCAATCCGGAGTAGTCTCGGCGAGACTCAATTGGGCAAAGAACACTCCCGGCTTCCAAAGCATCAACAGCCTCACCTCAGAAAAACTTACCGACATGGGCAACTCGGCTACGTTTTATTCCGTCTTGGTTGAGGTAGAGTTATCCAAGCCATCCCCATGAAGCAACCGCCGGGTCTTGCCGATCGGGTCAGACCTGCAAGATAAGACGCATAAAGAGTTGCGGCTTGGACGCTTTCCAACGCTCTACCGTATAATGACAGTTTTCTTACATTCCAGAGGCTGAGGTCGTAGCGATTCCTTTTCGCTTTCATTCGGAGAACCCTGTTGTGCCCAAGGGCCCCTGCGTTCTCAGGGCCATGATGGTGCCATCTTCTTCATTTCAACGGCCTTGGCGAGACATGGGGCGAGGTGCGCTCGCGCTCTTCTGGATGTTGGCTATACTCGTGGCCGCTACTGCGAGTCTGACTTGGGCGCAGACCGATGTAATTTCGGAGATTAGTGTTCAAGGCAACCGGCGCATTCCCGCCGATACCATCAAGGCACGCATCTTCACGAAGGCTGGGGACATCTACGATGCCTCTGCCCTGGAACGCGACTTCAACTCCCTGTGGAACACGGGCTACTTCGAGGACATAAAAATCCTCCGCGAGCAGACGCCGAAGGGCTGGCGGTTGATCTTCCAGGTGAAAGAAAAGCCGACGATCCGCGAAATCAACTACGTCGGCCTGAGTTCTGTCTCCAACAGCGACGTGCTCGACCGCTTCAAGCAGGATAAAGTCGGCTTGGTGGTTGAAAGTCAGTACGATCCCACGCGCATTAAGAAGGCTGAAGTTTCCATCCGGAACCTGCTTTCCGAACACGGCCGGCAGTTCGCCACGATCCGCACAGAAGTGCGGCAGATACCGCCCGCGGCGGTTGGCATCACGTTCGTAGTGAAGGAAGGACCGAAGGTGAAAGTCGGCAAAATCAGGTTCGACGGCAACAAGGCCATCAAGTCTCGAATTCTGCGGGCGTCGATGAAAAACCTGAAGCCCATCGGCGTTCCGCATTCCATTTTTCTCGAGAACATCTTCGCCAAGACCTACGACGCCACCAAACTGGAAGAAGATACCGAGCGGGTGCGTGCCCAGTACCAAAACCGCGGCTACTTCAAGGTCGTGGTGAGCGACCCCAAAACGCAAATTCACGACACCGGACGCAAAGGTTTTCACATTCCGCTGTTGCAGTCGGGACCCGGCAAGGCAGTTGACATTACGATGCCGATCGAGGAGGGCGATCAGTACCGGCTGGGCAAGATCACCTTCAAGAACAATAAAGCGATTCCCAATACCGCCGCGCTACGCTCGCTGTTTCCGCTCAAGGACGGAGATATTTTCAGCCGCGAAAAAATCGCCAAAGGTCTGGAGGCTTTGCGCAAGGCTTACGGCGAGTTTGGCTACATCAACTTCACCAGCGTTCCCTCAACGACTTTCGACGACGACAAGAAACTCGCCAACCTGGAAATCGACGTCGAAGAGGGCAAGCAATTCTACGTGCGCCGCATCGAGTTCGTTGGCAACACCACCACCCGCGACAAGGTGATCCGCCGCGAACTGGCACTCGAAGAAGGCGGCATCTACAACTCCCGTCTATGGGAACTGAGCCTGCTCCGCCTGAATCAACTTTCCTATTTCGATCAACTCAAGCCGGACGACCCGAACGTTACAGAAAAGAAACTGGACGAGAAAAATGGCCAAGTCGATCTGACGCTTAAGGTCCATGAGAAGGGCAAGAACAGCATTGGCCTGAATGGCGGCGTGAGCGGTCTGGAAGGTGCCTTCGTGGGATTGAACTATTCCACGAATAACTTTCTGGGACTCGGCGAAACGCTGCAACTCCAGATCAACCTTGGAAACCTGGCTCGGAGCGCCATGTTCGGCTTCACCCAACCCTACATGTTTGATCGCCCACTGCAGTTCGGTTTCACCGTGTTCGGCAACAAGGTCAGCTACAACCAGGCAAAACAGCTTTCCATCTTCAGCGGGCAGACGTTGAACCTGCCGAGCGCCGTGCTGCAAAACTTGCAGAACTATTCGCAGTCGAGCGTGGGATTTACGACCTCGCTGAGTTACCCGTTGCACCGGTCATTCAAGCGCATTGGCATGACCTATTCTCTGGATCAGTCGAATTTGATCCCGCTCAGCACTGCGTCCAAGAGCCTTTTCGATTTCCTGGCGTTCCAAGGCCTGACTGGACCGCAGGCGGTCAATGGAATTATCACCAGCAAGATCTTCCCCAATTTTTCGTTCAATACGTTGGATAGCGGAATTTCCCCGCACCATGGGCATCAGATGACGGTCGGGGTGGAGTTCGCGGGCCTGGGCGGCACAGTCAGGTCGATCCGCCCGGTCATTCAATATAAGAAATTTATCCCTGTACAAAACCGCCGTAATGCGATCGGTTTCAACATGCAAGCATCGTATATCAGCGGCTTCGCCGGACTGGTTGCCCCGCCCTTCCAGCGCTTCTACATGGGCGGCGAAAACGACATTCGTGGTTTTGATGTCAGGTCGATCTCACCGGTGGCGTTTCTGCCGAACTCCAATTCGATCACGCTGACCAATCCTGACGGGACCCCGGTTCCCAAAAATCCACTCAATCCGCGGCTGGGCAACTGGACGATTCCCATTCCAGTCGATCAAATCGTGTTTCCCGGCGGCGACCTCAGTGTGTTCGCGAACCTCGAATACCGCATCACTATCGCAGGTCCGGTGGCGATCGTTCCCTTCGTCGATGGGGGCTTCGACCCGGTCGTCCGGCCCTCTCAGTTGGAAATCGCCCCGGTGCAATTTGATCAGGTCGTGGGTACATTTTTCGGATGTCCGACCCTCGATGCTGGCTACAACTGTCAAGGCGGTAAGACACTCTCTCAGCTGGGCCAAACTCCTCCTCGGAATCTTCAGATCCTGAGCTCCACAAATTGGAAGCCGCGCATGTCCACAGGACTGGAACTGCAAATGTTCCTGCCCGTGGTCAACGCTCCTTTCCGAATCTACTGGGCGTACAACCCGCTGCGCCTCGACGAGCAAGCCAGTCCTCCGATTCCTATTACGCGCTCGATGTTCCCGGCGGGCGCGGCGGGCGACTACACGTATCATTTGGCGGTAAATTCCTTTGCCCCCAGTTTCTTGTTGAGGGAGCCGCGGAAGACTTTCCGCTTCACGGTGGCGACTACATTCTAGTTTTTGTCGCTTTATCTTTAAGGTTTGATAGGTTTGACGGCCTGAGAGCGGGGTCTCTATAATATCAACGATCCACGCCATAGAGAGTCAGATGGGTGGACAGCACGCCCCCAGGCTCGACGTGCGATGCTGGCGATCGAGTGCCGCCTTGTCCGACGGCGGCCGCTTTCCGCAGCGGAGACCTCATTCAGTGCGGCCCAGCGTTAATTGAGAAAAAGAATCTGAAAATATCGAAGTCCATTCCCGGAAACCATGTCCCAAGGAGTACAACTGATCCGATGAAAAGCAAGTCATTGCGAGTTCTTCTGGCTCTTGCGGTTACGCTTACGTTTTCCGCATTGGCCCAAACCGGCAGCGCCGCCACACCATCGAGTCCAGCGGCAGCCAATCCTGACCCCGCGACTCCCACAGCTACGACTGGTCCGAGCACCGGCACGAAAGTTGGGGCCATCAATATCCAAGAAGCCATTTTTGGCAGCAACGAAGGCCGGCGCGACCTGGAGGTTCTGCAAAAGAAGTTCGAGCCCAAACAAAATGAACTGAAGAGCCAGAACGATGAACTCGAAGGTCTGAAGAAGCAGTTGTCCACGCAAGAAGGCAAGCTGAACGACGATGCGCTGGCCACGCTGAAGAAGCAGATCGAAACCAAGCAAAAGCTCTTCGACCGCTCGGTGCAAGATGCCCAGGAAGACTTTGGCAATCAGAACCAGGAGATCGCCAGCCGCATCCTGCAGAAGATGGCTCCGATGATCGTGAAATATTCCGAGGACAACGGCTTCGGCATTATCGTGGATACCTCGAAGCCGTGGCCGCAGAGTAACGTACTGTGGTGGGGTCAGGCGATCGACATCACCAAGGCCGTGGTCGACGCTTACAACGTGCAGTCCGGCGTGGCCGCGCCACCAGCACCCGGAGCTAGCACAACGACGCCCAAGACGACCCCGAAGGCAGCGCCCGCAAAGCCCGCGACGCCCAAGCCAACTGAGCCGCCAAAATAAGTCAGCACGGGACACCGCAAGTGTCCGCGAAGTTCCAGCAGGCCGCGTGAAAACGCGGCCTTTTTTTCTTATGCCGAAATCAGCCGCGGCAAATGCAGTGGTGTCAATACCAGCAAACATATTTCGCGCTGGAGGAGACTATGTTTGCCGAGAGCATGCTGGAAACGTCATGGGCCCAACGCACTCGCCAGAGCTGGACTACATTAACGTCATTTGGACTGCAGGCGATATTGATCGCTATGCTGCTTGTGCTTCCGCTGTGGAATACCGTCGGGCTGCCGGCTGCGCGCACCGTTTCTACGCCTATCAGCGTTGGACGAGTTGCGGCCGAACCCGCACCGCAGCCGCGGAACGCCGGCGCTTCAGCTACCCAACCCAACATTCTGCCGGACCGGTTGATGCAGCCTTCCCGAATACCAACGGTTATCAGAACGGACGTCGGCGATCCGACGCCACAGCCTCCCATCGGAATGGGCACGGGCCTCGAAGGAACAGGGCTCCCATCGGGAGCCCAGAACGGGCTTCCCCTTGCGATCCTCGGCGGCACCAGACCGGTATTACCGATTGCCCCCGTGCCCACTGTCCGTGCTTTCCGCCCCTCGAACCTACTCGCAGGAAGCCTGGTGAACCGCGTGCGACCGGAGTATCCCTATCCAGCGAAGATGGCACACGTGCAAGGCCAAGTAATTCTAGCTGCCATCATCAGCAAAGCGGGTACCATCGAAGACCTGCGCGTTGTCTCCGGGCATCCGATGCTGGTAGCGGCGGCGATCAAGGCCGTCAGCGAGTGGCGCTATCGTCCCTACATCCTTAACGGAGAACCCGTAGAGGTAGAAACGCAAATCATGGTGAACTTTACTCTGTCGGGCAATTAACTCGTTGCGCTGAATCGGGCGGGAGTAGCCCCAGCGTAACGTGGGCACCTGGGTCGTTCCCGCTATAATCGCGAAAGTGGCTAGCACAGCAGAAATTCTGAGTCGCGTGGCGACGCGCCCCACCTGGGCGGAAGTTTCCCTAGCAGCGCTGCGCCAAAATTTTCGAACCGTACAGAAACATGTTGGAGCGAAGGTGACGGTGTGCGCCGTGGTGAAGGCCGACGCGTACGGCCACGGCGCGGTCGAGTGCTCGCGGGCTCTGGAGGCAGAAGGTGCGCATTGGCTGGGCGTCACTTCGCTGGACGAGGCTATTCCCCTGCGCGAGGCTGGAGTTCAAGCCAATATTCTTTTGATGACTGGCTTCTGGCGAGGCGAGGAAAGCGAAATTGTGCGGCTGCACCTCACACCGACGGTCTGGGAACCCTGGCATATCGAATCGCTGGACCGGGCGGCCACCGCTCTCGGCGTCGCGCAGCATCCGGTGCACTTGAAAGTCGATACCGGAATGGGCCGGCTCGGGGTCGGCATCGATCAACTTCCTGGCGTGCTCGCAGGATTGAAAGCCGCCAAGCATCTTGTGCTTGAGGGACTCTCGACTCACCTGGCGTCTTCCGAAATCATGGATGCGCCTTCGGTCGCCGAGCAGGAACAAAACTTTGAAGCAGCACACCGCATGGTGCGCGAGGCAGGAATGGAGCCGGCATTCGTGCACATGGCCAATACCAGTGCGGTGATTTCGCGGCGGGAGACCTGGAACAGCATGGTGCGCCCCGGGATCGCGCTCTATGGTTACTACTTGCCGTTTCAGCGAGCAGGGCGCGAAGTGAGCGGAGGCACGCTGCGTTTGCCGGTGAAGCCGGTTCTCACCTGGAAGACGCGGATTCTCTCACTGCGCGATTTTGGAGCGAACCAGCCTCTGGGCTATGGAGCGACCTACGTGACCAAGGCTCCGGCGCACGTTGCGGTCCTGCCCGTGGGCTACGCCGACGGCTACAATCGCCAACTTTCCAATCGCGGTCGCGTGATCGTGCGCGAGCATTACGCTCCTATTGTGGGGCGCATTTCGATGGACCTTACGCTGGTGGATGTCACCGGAATCCCGGGCATTGGCGTGGGCGACGAAGTCATCCTGCTTGGAACTGGCGAAGGCTTAAGTGTGGACGCCCTGGAGCACGCGGAATTAGCTAACAGTACTCCCTACGAAATTCTCTGCAACATTTCAAAGCGCGTTCCGCGAAGATACACCAGCTAGGCGCGTATTATCTGCGAAAATCAGATCTCGCCCCATTCACGCGCAAAATATTGAACGCCGACCACTGATTGCTGCTGTTCAGTGTTTGCTGGCTGAACGCTACACGCCCCTTGTTAAACTAGAAGGTTGAACATGCCTTCCCGTTACGCACAATGGATGTACGATTGGGAGCACCGCCTCACTTCGGTGGACGACAACCGCGTGGTGCGCCCGCTGGAATGGGGCGTGGAGTGGACGCGCGACTGGCCTTGCCGCAACGGCTACCGCCTTGGGCACACGCCGGATGATCCCGAGAAATACATTCTTGATTACAACCGCCGCATCGTTGCTGCGAGCGATGAATTTTATTCTTACACGC
>Ga0307474_10002959_pt1 | contig 12242 bp, 10 predicted proteins | sample atmos_gasesECM1C_2_FD_203312 | JGI IMG/M metagenome (GOLD analysis project Ga0307474, IMG submission 203312) | Hardwood forest soil microbial communities from Morgan-Monroe State Forest, Indiana, United States - atmos_gasesECM1C_05 | ecosystem: Environmental > Terrestrial > Soil > Temperate... | reverse complement strand
GATCATCGATGGCCGTGGCGCGCGCGACCCAACTGCCGAAGGCGTGGCCGACCAGGACAGCGGGGCCGCGATGATCGTGCCGGATCACGGCCGCGATATCGCGGGCGAAATCGTGGAGCGAAAGCCCCGTCATCGATCCGCGACTGCCCCCTACACCGCGCGGCTGCGGCCGCAAAACGCGAAAGCCCGCTTTGACCAGTCCTGTCGCGACCGCATCGAAGTCCTCGGCCCCGCGGCCACGCGACGGCAGCATGACGACCAGGGGTCCGCTGCCTTCCGCGATGACTTCGATGCGGACGTCTTCGTAAGCGACGATTTGTCGGACCGGCTCAGCTCGCACGGCCGCCATGCTCCATGCCACCAATGCCGAAGCCAGGACTGCGACGATACGGCCCAAGGAAAGCTAGGCTCGCTCAATCGTAGAATTCAGGCGACATCTTGAGCGTATCGCGCTGCGCCTTGTCGTGATTGATCCAGAGCTGCGCGTTGTCCTTCGTCAGCGTGTCAGCGATTCTTTGCATCGACGCCAACGTCTGTTCCTTGCTGACATTGTTGGAAGGAACGCCGCGATTTTCCCAGTTGCTCTTGAAGTGGACGGCATCGCCCGAAAGCACAACTTCGCCGGTCTTGGGCAGTTTCACCACCAGGGACTGATGACCCGGCGTGTGGCCGGGCGTGGAAATAATCACGATGCTGCCGTCGCCGAAAATATCCCTGTCCCCTTCAAGCTTGGTGACGGGATGTTCCGGCTTGAATCGCGGCGCATTGTTGGCGCCCGGCCATTCATATTCGGTCTTCTGAACGTAAAGCATTGTGGCCGGAAACATCTCGACATTGCCGATATGATCGGGATGGGTGTGCGAGACGGCCATCGCCTTGATGTCGGATGGTTTCACCCCAAGCTGCTCGAGCTGAGCGGCCAGGGTTTTGGGGCGCCGCCAGGTCGTGGCCCTCGGGTCGGCCGGCGCCAGGCCATTCGGCATCGCCGCGACCGCATCCGCGATGCCGGTGTCCCACAAAAACCAGCCCTGCGCATGCTTGATGAGATAGCAGTTGTCGACGAAGTCCATGGATTTGCCTTCGTTGACGCCTGGCGACCAGCGCGAAATATCGCCGGCGACGCCCTCGCCGCAGTTGAGAATGTAGAGTTTTTCCACGCCCGGCTTTTCGGATTGCGCGTGAGCCAAAGTGGCTGACAAAGTAAGGGACGAAACTGTCATCACCAGGGCAATCGCTCTTTTCATTTTCTTCCTCCGTTACGGCGCGCCAATTTTTTCGGCTTGGATCGGCTATACTGTCTCCCGAGAATGTTCCGAGATCAACTGCGCGTTACTCCCTATGCCGGGTAATTCGAGCAGACGTAGGGTGGGCAAAGCGAAGCGTGCCCACCATCAGCGTTTACCCCATCACGGTGGGCTCGGCGCAGGCGCGCCTTTGCCCACCCTACGTCTCCATTCCTGCAACGAACGCGCAGCGCCTCATTCGATCACCTCATCGACGCGGGCGAGCAGTGAAGGCGACACGTTCAGCCCGAGTGCCTTGGCTGGAGGACCCTACTCGATCGCGAGGCCGAACTTGTTCGACTTAGGCAGGCCATGCGCGAGACGTCCGGCATCGGCGCGATTGCCGCGCCAATCGGACAATTCCTTGAAACTCATGCCCTGCTCGCGCCCCGCCGAATCCTTCCAGGTCAGGCCGCTCTTCGAATCGAAGGTGGCGACATCCGACAGCGCCGCGCTCTTGTACTTCTGCAACCTCACACCGCGGCCGCGCGCCATTTCCGGCACCTGGTCGATGGGGAAAACCACCATCTTGTGGTTGGTGCCGATCACGGCGACCATATCGCCGGAAACGGTGGCGATCGCGCGGGCCTCGTTCGGCAGTTCGACGTTGAGGACCTGTTTGCCCTTGCGCGTGTTGCTGACGCAATCGTCCTCGTTGACTATAAAACCCTGGCCCTCGTGGCTCGCGACCAGGAATTTGCGTCCACCCTTGTTGACGAACAGCGAGACGATCGCCGCGTCCTGATCCAGATCGACGAACATCCGGATCGGCTCACCGTGGCCGCGCCCGCCTGGCAGCTTGGCCACTTCCAGCGAATAGAATTTGCCGTTGGTGCCGAGCAGCAGCAGTTTTGAAGTCGTCTCCGCGAAGAACGCGTGATCGAGCTTGTCGTCGGTCTTGAAGGCAAGCCCAGAGAGATCGTCGACGTGCCCCTTCAGCGTGCGCACCCAGCCCTTCTCGGAGACCACCACCGTCACCGGCTCGCGCTCGACAAAGGCCTCCTCGATCGCGGCCAGATCGTGCTCGGGCGCATCGGCAAATTGCGTGCGCCGCTTGCCGAGCGGCGTCTTCGGCCCGAACATGTCGCGCACCTTGCGTACCTGCTCGCCGACCTTCGACCACTGCCCTGCTTCGGAGGCAAGCAGGGCCTTGATGCCTTTCAACTCGGCGCGAAGATCCTTTTCCTCGGTGCGAATCTCCATTTCCTCGAGCTTGCGCAAGTTACGCAGACGCATGTTGAGGATGGCATCGGTCTGGATTTCCGTCAGCTTGAACGCCTTCATCAGGGCTGGTTTCGGCTCATCCTCGGTGCGGATGATCTTGATCACCTTGTCGATGTTGAGGTAGGCGATCAGGTAGCCGCCGAGCACCTCCAGGCGGTTCTCGATCTGCGCCTTGCGGTAGTTGGAACGGCGGATCAAGACATCGCGCAGGTGATCGAGCCATTCCTTCAGGCACTCGGCCAGACCCACGACCTTCGGGATGCGGCCTTTCAGCAGCACGTTGAGATTTAGCGGAATCCGACTTTCCAGCTCGGTCAGCCGGAACAGCGATTCCATCAGCAATTCGGGATCGACGCTGCGCGATTTCGGCTCGATGACGAGGCGGATGTCCTCGGCGGATTCATCCCTGACGTCGCCGACCAGCGGCACCTTCTTCTCATTGAGCAATTCGGCAATCTTCTCGACCAGCCGCGACTTCTGAACCAGCCAGGGAATTTCGCTGATGACAATGACCCAGGTGCCCCGCGTGCCTTCTTCCTGTTTCCATTTGGCGCGAACACGGAACGAGCCTTTGCCGGTCATATAGGCTTCGGCGATGCTCTCCTTGGAATCGACGATGACACCGCCGGTCGGAAAATCCGGGCCCTTCACCCATTTCAAAAGGGTCTTCGATCTCGCCTCCGGCTTATCGATCAGGTGCAGCGCGGCGTCGCAGAGTTCGGCGGCGTTGTGGGGCGGGATCGAAGTGGCCATGCCGACCGCAATGCCCTGCGCACCGTTGGCGAGCAGGTTCGGGAAGCCACCCGGCAGCACGACCGGCTCTTTCGACTGGCCGTCATAATTGGGCCGGAACTCGACGCCGTCTTCGTCGATGCCGTCGAGAAGAAGCCGCGCGACATCCGTCATGCGCGCTTCGGTGTAGCGGTAGGCCGCCGGATTATCGCCGTCGATATTGCCGAAATTGCCCTGTCCGTCGACCAGCGGATAGCGCGACGAGAAATCCTGCGCCAATCGCACCATGGCGTCGTAGATCGCCTGGTCGCCGTGGGGATGGAACGAACCCATCACGTCGCCGACAATCTTGGCGGATTTCTTGAATGCCGCGCCCGGATCAAGCCGCAAAAGCCGCATGCCGTAGAGAATGCGCCGATGCACTGGCTTCAGGCCGTCGCGCGCGTCCGGCAGCGCGCGGTGCATGATGGTCGAGAGGGCATAGGCGAGATAGCGCTCTTCGAGCGCGTCACGCAGCATGACCTCGTGGACTTCGGCCGGATCCGGCGGATTCAGAGTTTTGCCCATAATCTCTTTGCTTTCAGTGCTTTCCCACCGGGTTTTTCAGGGTTTCCCAAAAAGTCGCCCAAATGGGTCTAGGCGGCGATTCGGGCCAGTATATAGCAGCGAGGCGAATGTTCGCGCAGTGATGACCTGACGGCATATTCAGCAGTCCCCCTGGATCGGGCGCGCATCATCATGCTCCGCCATCCGAGGTAATCACGACAACTCATCGCGGTTTGCACGTACCCCCACTTGCCTTTAAGTTGTATCTTCCGGTGATGCTTATCTTGACTATTACGCCGTGGGAGCGGCCATGGAACTGACTGTAACAAGCGTCGACTATGCGCCACCTGAATTGGACGAGCAGGTGCCGTTTAAAGTCAGATTGCTTCGGCTCATCCCTGGTCCTGACCGTCCAGACTATTGGCTCGGCGAAGTCGTACAGAAGCTGCGCTGGATCAAGGACAACCGCCAGATCGAGATCAGCCACGTGATCGTTTGTGCACGCTGGCAGGGCACCCGGATTGAACCGCATGTCAGTGATCTTCCCATTGGGATCGCTTATCTCACCGATCCAACTCAGCTCAGCGACGGAACGCTTCACTTTGAAAAATGCGAATACGTAGCCATAGGCGTGGCTCACGAGACCTCCGGCGAGAAGTCTCCACCTAGTCCAATCAATGAAATTCAAGCAGGAAGGATTGGGAGGGCGTTCGGCCGGGGTACGGAATAGGACATAACGACCGGATTGCCGCCGCGTCGTGTTACGGAACCGCCGCCTTGGCGCGGTGTCGCATCACCGCATTGACAAACCCTTCGCGAGCGTCGGAATGGCCCTGCCCGCGCGGTTCCAACACATGACGCAACAGGAAAAAGCCCGTGAGCGCAAAACCATCGCTCAGGTCCTGGTCCGACCAGCCGCTCGCCGCCCCCTCGTCCTGGCGCAGGAACGCCGGCAGCCGCAACAGCCGCTCGTGAAAGGGCGCGCCAGCCGTGCGCGACACCGCCCCGCCGGATTTCGGCGAAACGTAGATCAGATCGGTGGTCGCCCCGGTCGCGGCGCAGGTTTCCAGATCGAGTCCGAAACCGAGTTCGGCGAGCATCGCAAGCTCGAACTTGATCAGATGCGCAGCCGCGCCCCTCACGTCGTCGAAATCGTCCAGCGTCCGCTCCAGCATCTCGAAAATCTCTTCATGCGGATCGCGTTCTGGCAGCAGCCGCGCCAGTGCGGCGAGCTGGGTCACGCCATACACCCCGTGGGAGGACGTCAGCAGTGCGGCCGCGCGCAAACACGTGCCCTCGATCTGAAAGGTGCCGAGATGCTCGTCGAGCCGCGCCCGCCACACCGCGCTGACGCCGTTGCCGGGCTGCAAGAGCGGCCGCATCCTCGAACTCGCAGCCCCGCGCACCAGCCCAAGGTGGCGGCCATGGCTTCGGGTCAAAAGCTCGACGATAGCGGAGGATTCGCCATGCCGCCGCACGCCCAGCACGAGGCCTTCGTCGGTCCATTCCATGGCTTCGAGTTTACAGGATTCCTGTTGATGAGGGCAGCCATCTCGCGGTGTCGTTCCGGGGCGATGTAAAGCATCGAACTACGATGTGCAATCGCACATCGGAGAACCTCGAGATTCCGGGTTCGCGTCTTCGACGCGCCCCGGAATGACCGGGAGAATTGCTCACGCGTTGAACCAACCCTGCGCATCTCCGGTAAAGGAGCAATAAAGCCCGGCCGCCGTGAGCGCGCACGAGACGACTTCGATGGCGCTATCGAGCTGCAGCCCGCTTTCGTCGATAATCTGGAACAACGAGATCACCGAAAGCACCAGTGTGGCCAACAGCACCCAGCGTGGCCAGTTTTTCCGCCGCCGCGCGGCAAGCCAGACGAAATAAAACAGAAGCATGATCAGGCCGGCTGCAAGCACCGTCGCAGCGGCGATCGTCGATTCCGTGATGTCGGCGCTCGGCGTGCGGTCCTGGAAGGCAACCGACAGCGCGTCGAGAATCAGCGACGAATACAACAGCACCTCGAAGCGCAACACGTTTTTTGGAATTTTCATTCGACGCCGGTTATTGCTGGATTTAGGCAATTATTCCTTGGGGAACTCAAGTCCCATTTCGCGGTAGCGGTCGGGATCGTCGCCCCAACCCTCGCGCACCTTGACGAACAGAAACAGGTGCACGGGCTGACCAAGGATTTCCGCAAGCTCCTTGCGCGCTTCCGCGCCGATCGACTTGATGGTGGCGCCGCCCTTGCCGAGCACGATCTTGCGCTGGCTTTCACGCTCCACGAAGATCGTCTGTTCGATCCGGATCGATTTGTCCTTGCGCTCGGTCCAACTGTCCGTCTCAACCGTGGACTGGTAGGGCAGTTCCTGATGCAGTTGCCGGAAGATCTTCTCCCGGGTGATCTCGGCCGCCAGATGCCGCAGCGGCGCGTCCGACATCTGGTCTTCCGGGTAATGAAACGGCCCCTGCGGGACCATCTCGGCAAGCGTGCGGCGCAAATCGTCGACGCCGTCGCCGGACAGCGCTGAAATCATGAACGTCCCTGCAAATTTGAGGCGAGCATTGGCGGCCTCCGCGAGCGCCAGCAATTTTTCGCGCGCCACCAGATCGATCTTGTTCAGCACCAGTATCTTGTCGTGCTGGACCGCAGCCAGCCTGGTCAGGATCGCGTCGGCCTCCTCGTCGATGCCTTCGCGGGCATCGACGAGCACACAGACGAGATCGGCGTCATGCGCCCCGCTCCAGGCGGTCGATACCATGGCACGGTCGAGCCGGCGTCTGGGCGAAAAGATGCCGGGCGTATCGACCAGGATGATCTGCGCGTTGCTCTCCACCACGATGCCGCGGATCAGCGCACGGGTGGTCTGCACCTTGCGCGAGACGATCGTAACCTTGGAACCGACAAGCGCGTTGACCAGCGTCGACTTGCCGACATTGGGTGCACCGATCAGCGCCACAAAGCCGCAACGGGTCGGGGCATTCGCCCTGGCTGCGGGCAACCCATCAATCATTGCTGGCGCCACCGACGCCTTCGCGCTCGATCATCACGGAGGCTGCAAGCTTTTCAGCGGCGCGCTTGCTGCCGCCGACGCCCTCTGCAGGCGCCAGGCCCGGCAATTCCACCGCCACCCGAAATTGCGGGTCGTGATGCGGTCCGGTACGTTCGATCTCTCGATATACCGGTGTCGGCAAGCCCTTGCCTTGCGCCCATTCCTGCAGCACCGTCTTGGGATCGCGCAGCGGACGGCGCGGCTTGTGCATCCGCTCCGTCCAGTTTCGCACGACGAATTGCGACGCCGCCTCGTAGCCGCCGTCGAGGAACACCGCGCCGATCACCGCCTCACAGATGTCGCCAAGCACGGATTTGCGCAGGCGGGCACCTGCACCGGCACCGACCGCACCGAGCTTGATGTCGTCGAGCAGTCCGAGCGACTTCGCCACATCCGCGCAGCTTTCCTTGCGCACGAGGTCGGCCAGCCGTTTCGACAACTCGCCTTCATCGGCACTCGGGAACGCTCGATACAGCATGTCCGAAACGATCAAGCCCAGAACGTGATCGCCGAGGAATTCTAATCGCTGATAGCTTTCGCCGCGCTTGCGCGAGGATTTCAGGGCGGAAACATGGGTGAAGGCGGTGGCGAGCAAGGCGGGGTCGGTGAATTTGTGCCCGATACGCGCCTCCAGCGCCGCGGTCGCCGCCTTGGCGCCGGCCTTGGCGCGCTTTTTCCTGCGCGGTGCAGCCTCGCGGGTGGGGTCAGGCTGAAGGCTGGCTTCGCCTGGCGATGGGGAGGTGTGGATGTCAGGCGCGTCTTCGTTCATCGCACAATGGTGAATAGGCGATTCCAGCGCACCGCAACCGGCCAGCGCCAGAACATCCAGGCATGCTCGCCCTCGGCGATCGAGAAGAAGATCATCTGGGCGCGGCCGATGATATTCTCAAACGGCACGTAACCTACTGCCGACAACACCCGGCTGTCAGTCGAGTTGTCGCGGTTGTCGCCCATCATGAAAAAATGGCCCGGCGGCACGGTGTAGACGATGGTGTTGTCGTAGAAGCCGTTATCGACGCAGTCGAGCGTCTCATAGCTGACGCCATTCGGCAGCGTCTCCTTCCAGCGCTTGACCCTCGCGGTGGCATCCGACCCGCAGGGATCCTCGCCGATGAAATCACTCAGCCGCTCACGCTTGACCGCAACGTCGTTGATATAGAGTAGCCCCTCCTTGACCTGGATGCGGTCTCCAGGCAGCCCGATCACGCGCTTGATGTAATCGGTGGAGTCATCCTTCGGCAGGCGAAAAACCACGATGTCGCCGCGCGACGGCTCGGACCCGAAGATGCGGCCCGAAAACAGCGGCGGCGACAGCGGCAACGAGTAGTGGCTGTAGCCGTACGAATATTTCGAGACGAAGAGATAATCGCCGACCAGAAGCGTCGCCTTCATCGATCCCGAGGGAATGTTGAAAGGCTGGAAAAGAAAGGTGCGTATCACGAGCGCGATCAGGAGAGCATGGATAACGACGCGGATCGTTTCGCCTAAACCGCTTTCAGATTTCGTGCCGGAGGTCACGCTCATTGCTTTCCTGCTTCCCCGCCGATCAGTGGAGCGGATTTGGCTTTGGCTCCCCATCCGGTCCGAACTCGCCTAGCGGATGTCAAATCCAAAACCCCACTACCAAATCTGTTTTTGCTAGCGGTCCTTTAGATCATGATGCGATAAGTGGAATCGCATCATGATCTCATCTTTTTGTTTGAGCATGATCTCCGCGCAAACGCGTTCCGCGTTTGTCGCGAGGGAAAACCGGCTTCCACTTTTCCGGATCATGCTCTAGTGCCTGCGCGGTGACAGTACATTTTTCTTACGCGAATCGTTCTTCGCTTCGCGTCAAGAAAATGGCCTGGTTCTGATGTTGCGGGCGAGTTCCGGCACAAGCCGCCGAATTCGCCCTTTTCGATGTTCCCTGCGGCTTTTAGACGGTTGTTCGCAACCACGCAATCAACGACCGCATCAAAAGTTCACAACTTACTGAAAAGTCACAAACTTTGGTCTGCCGCGCGTGTCGTGAGCCCGCCTGCCCCGAAACGCTCAGGCTTTGCCGGCTTCGACCGCCGAAATTATGACGAAGGCCTGGGCCAACGGCCAGTCGTCGGTGATGCTGAGGTCAATCCTCGCCGCAAAGCCCTCGGGCGTTAGCGCTTCCAGCCGCGCAAGCGCCCCGCCCGTCAGTTGCATGGTCGGACGGCCCCCCGGCAGATTGACGACCCCCATATCCCGCCACCAGACCCCGCGCCGGATACCGGTGCCGAGCGCCTTGGAGCAGGCCTCCTTGGCGGCGAAACGCTTGGCGTAGGTCGCCACCACCATCTTTTCGTTCTTGGCCCGGCGTTCGGCCTTGGCGCGCTCGGCTTCGGTAAAAATCCGATCGATAAAACGATCGCCGTGCCGTTCAATGACCTTGGCGACGCGACGGATGTCGATCAGGTCGGAGCCTATGCCAAGGATCATGCCCCGCCTGCCTGTGTCTTGCCCGCAGGGGGTGAAGCCGCGCTCTTGCGGCCGCGATCCATGGCCGCCCGCATCGCGCGAACCGTTTCCGCCAGACCCGTAAACAGCGCCTCCCCGATCATGAAGTACCCGATATTCAGCTCGACGATCTCGGAGAGCGAGGCGATTTTTTCTCCCGTCGCATAGTCGAGACCGTGACCGGCATGCACCTCCAGCCCGATCGACCGTGCAAGCCTTGCGCCCTCAACGATGCGCTGCCATTCGGATTCCGCTTTTGCCGCATCGCCGTCGACCACCGCGTCACACCATGCGCCGGTGTGAATCTCGATGACAGGGGCGCGCAGCTTCGCCGCCATTTCGATCTGCCGCTGATCGGCGGCGATGAACAGCGACACCCGCACGCCGGCCTCGCTCAAGTGGGCGATGAACGGCGCCAGCGCATTGTGCTGCCCGACCACGTCCAGACCACCCTCTGTCGTAAGTTCCTCGCGCCGCTCAGGCACGAGGCACACGGCGTGAGGCTTGGTGGCGAGCGCAATGCGCAGCATGTCCGAAGTCGCCGCCATTTCGAAGTTCAGCGGCTTTGAGATTTCGGCCTTCAGCCGCGCCATGTCCTCGTCACGGATATGGCGACGATCCTCGCGCAAGTGCGCGGTGATGCCGTCGGCGCCGGCCTCGATCGCAAGCAGCGCGGCACGCACCGGATCGGGCCGCGCGCCTGCCCGCGCATTGCGGAGGGTCGCCACGTGATCGACGTTGACTCCGAGACGGAGCGGAGGAATGGCCATGGAAAAAGCTCGCCGGACGAAAAGGGCTTACATTTTGGTCATCGTTCGAGACGGCGCAAGAGTGCCGTTCACGCCGAGCGGACAGCGACGCATTCCTTGGGAACTAGTGGAGTGGATTTGACATTCGCTACCCACCTAGTGCCCACTTTCCGAAGTTCGTGTCCCGTTGCAGCACCCTCCTTTCACGAACTTCGGAAAGTCATGGGCACTAGCAAACCTATGACTCCAGTGCCGCTTTTCGATTTGAAGTTCCTGGATCGAATGCGCCGCTTGCACTGCAGAAACTTCAAATCGGCGGCACTGGCCGCAAGCTCGTAATGCGAATGTCAAATCCTAAACTCCACTAGAATCTTATATTTGCTAGTGGTCCTTTAATTCTAACATTCGCGAAAGTGCGCGCTGCAACGGGGTGCGAATGTTAGAATTGGACCACTAGCCGTTGACACGCTCCACCCGCGCGACCACGGCCTTGGCACGCAACTGCGCGATGATAGCGCTGAGATGCTTCAGGTCATAGACCTCGAGATCGATGGTGAGCTCGGTGAAGTCGGGCGAGCGGCGGAACATGCTGATATTGTCGATGTTGCCGTCGTGCTCGGCAATCACGGTGGCGACCTGCGCGAGGCTTCCGGGCTCGTTGACATTGTCGACAAGGATGCGGGCCGGAAAACGCTGCGGCGTTGATTCGTCGACGTCCCAGCGCACGTCAAGCCACCGCTCCGGCTCCTCCTCGAAATCCTTCAATGCCGGCGATTGAATTGGATAAATCGTAATTCCCTCGCCCGCAGATACGATACCCACAATGCGGTCGCCGGGCACGGCGCCTCCATTGGGCGCGAACTTGACCGGCAAATCCGAATTGATGCCGCGGATTGGAATGGCGGAAGGGGCTCGTACCGGTTCGGGCGGCGACGATTTCAGCTTCAGCTTGGCCGCAAGCCCTTTCTTCGCGCCATAGCGCGCGACCCGCTCCTCCTTGTAGTCGGGGTACATGGCACGCGCGACGTCGGAAGCCTTCATTTCTCCGCGTCCGACCGCCGCCATCACGTCGTCGACCGAGCCTCGTGCCAGCCTCGGCAATGCACCCTTCAATTTGTCGTCGGCATATTCGATCTTGGCACGGGCAAACAGCCGCTCCACGATGCGCCGGCCGAGCCCGGCATATTGATCCCTCACCGCTGTGCGCGTGGCGCGCCGGATCGCGGCACGCGCCTTGCCGGTGACGGCCAGCGATTCCCACGCCGAGGGCGGCGACGATTGGGCTTCCGAAGTCAACACTTCGACCTCGTCGCCATTCTGAAGTTCGGACGACAGGGGGGAGAACTTGCCGTTGATCTTGCACCCGACCGCGCTGTTGCCGACATCGGTGTGCACCGCATAGGCGAAGTCGATCACGTTGGCATGCCGCGGCAGAGCGATCAGCTTGCCCTTGGGCGTGAAGCAAAACACCTGGTCGTGGAACAATTCGAGCTTGGTGTGCTCGAGAAATTCCTCGGGATTGGCGCTGTCGGAAAGGATTGCGATCGTGTGGCGAAGCCACGCAAAGGCGTTGGATTCGCGTTTGAGAAGCTCAGTCGGCGAACCCACGCCGTCCTTGTAGAAGGCGTGCGCGGCTATACCCAGCTCGGCGATCTCGTCCATGTCCTCGGTGCGAATCTGCAGTTCGACACGCTGTTTGCCGGGACCGATCACGGTCGTGTGGATCGACCGGTAATCATTCTGTTTGGGGGTCGAGATATAGTCCTTGAATCGGCCGGGCACCACCGGCCAGGTGGTGTGCACAATGCCGAGCGCCCGATAGCAGGATTCGACATTATTCATCACGACCCGGAAGGCAAAAATGTCGGATAGTTGTTCGAAGCCGACCGACTTGCGCTGCATCTTGGTCCAGATCGAAAACGGCTGCTTCCGCCGCCCGTAGACATGGGCGGTCATGCCGTTCTTCTGAAGGTTTTTGGAAAGCTGGCTTTCGATTTCGCCAATCAGGTTGCGGTTGCGCTCGGCGAGCGAATCCAACCGCTGCCGCACCACCGAATAGGCTTCCGGATCGAGCGTGCGGAAGGAGAGATCTTCGAGCTCTTCGCGCATCTCCTGCATTCCCATGCGGCCGGCGAGCGGTGCGTAGATGTCGAGCGTCTCCTCGGCGATGCGCTGGCGCGTCG
>Ga0307474_10002958_pt1 | contig 12245 bp, 10 predicted proteins | sample atmos_gasesECM1C_2_FD_203312 | JGI IMG/M metagenome (GOLD analysis project Ga0307474, IMG submission 203312) | Hardwood forest soil microbial communities from Morgan-Monroe State Forest, Indiana, United States - atmos_gasesECM1C_05 | ecosystem: Environmental > Terrestrial > Soil > Temperate... | reverse complement strand
TCTCGATAGTAGCGGTCGAGATCGGAGAAGCGCTGCGCGTCGTAGTAGACGCGCTCGAGCAGCTCGCCCGACTCGGGGTGCCCGGGCACGGCCGTGAGCGCGCGCCGAAGCGCCGCGACGGCGTTGTCGGCGTCGCCCGCCTCCTGCCGCCGCCGCGCGATCTGGAAGTAGATCGCCGCCGCCCGCTCGAGGCCGTCGGCGCCGATCCAGTTGGGGTTGGCGTAGACGCCGGCGAGGAGCTCGAGGGCCTTCTCGTCGCGGGGCCGGAGCCGCACGACCTCGGTGAGCCGCTGCGCCGCCGCGTCGAGCTCCTCGAGCTTCTCGCCCAGGACGCGGCCGAGGCCGAGCAGGAGGTCGGCGCGCCGCTTGGCGTCGGCCGTGCCCTCGAGCTCGAGCTCGTAGAGGCGGACGACGCTCCGGTAGTCGCCGAGCGCGCGATAGATCTTCCGAGCCGACTCGATCGACTTGACGTCCTCGGCGCCGAGCTTGCCCGCGCGCTGGGGGCTGCGCACGACGCGCTCGAGCTTGCCGAAGTGGTTGACGAACAGCTGGCCCATCTCCGACTGCAGCTCGGCGATGCGTCCCGGGTCGCGCGTGCGCGCCACGGCGGCCGCCTCCATCTCGAGCATCGTCATGTAGTCGGCCATGCGGCCTTGCTCGCGATAAATGTCCTTGAGCCGCGTGGCGGCGCGGATGTGCCCCGGGTCGCGATCGACAGCGTTGGCGAGGTCGGCCTCGGCGCCGACGGCGTCGCCGAGCTGGTCGATGCGCAGCTCGGCCGCGAGATAAAACAGCTCCCCCGCTTTGGGCCCGTCGTCGATGGCCTGCGCGCGCGTCTCGTAGAGGGTGACGAGCTTGTCGTGCGCCTCCGCCTGGCGAAACGCCTTGCGCAGCGCCACGAACGCCTCGGTGTCCGCCGGGTTGCGTCGGAGCGCGGCCTCGTACTCACGAACCGTGGGCATGGGGGGATCCTCTTCCCGTACGTCGGAGAAGCTAAAGCCAACGAGCTTGAGGAAACCGCACCCTACCACGCCTCCCGGGCTGAAGAAAAGCCGCCCGGGCGATGATAACGCCGTGATTTACCGGAAGAATCTGGTCATTGACAGGTGCTGGTTCCGGGGTCGCACGTGGCGCCGGCGGCGCAGTCGTTGTCGCCCCCGCAGGGGGCGGCCTTGCAGGCGGCGCCCGCGCAGGCGTAAGGCGCGCAACTCGACGTCGCCCCGGCGACGCACATGCCGGCGCCGTCGCAGGTCGAGGCCGCCGTGAGCATCGAGGTCGCGGTGTCGCAGGAGGCCGGCATGCAGGTCGTGCCCGCGGGATAAAGGGCGCACGAGCCCGCGCCGTTGCAGACGCCGTCCGTGCCGCAGGTCGAGGCGGCCATGGCGAGGCAGCTCGCGAGCGGATCGTTTCCCCCCTTCGGGACCGGCTGGCAGCTCCCGGCCTTCCCCGTGACGGCGCAGGACGAGCAGGCCGTACAGCTCGCGGTGCCGCAGCAGACCTGCTCGACGCAATGGCCGCTCACGCACTGGGAGCCGTCGGTGCAGCTGCCGCCGTTCGGCGTGAGGTTCGTGCACGCGCCGTCGGCGCACGAGAAGCCTGTGACGCAGTCGCCGTCGCTCGCGCAGGACGTGAGGCACATGGCGCCTGCGCCGCACTTGTAGACGCCGCAGTTCATGGGCGTCTGCTTGCACGTGCCGGCGCCGTTGCAGAAGCCCACGGGGGTGACCGTCGCGTCTGTGCACGACGCGGTTCCACACGACGTCGAGGCCGGAGCGTTCCGGCAGGCGCCGGCGCCGTCGCAGGTGCCGACGAAGCCGCACGGCGGGCTGACGGCGCAGCGGTCGTGGGGCTCCGCCGCGTCGGCGGGCACGGCGCTGCAGGTGCCCTCGCGCCCCACGACGTTGCAGGCCTGGCAGGTGGTGCAGCTGGCCGTCGCGCAGCAGACGCCGTCGACGCACGCGTTCCCCGTGAGGCAGTCGGCACCGCTCGCGCAGACCTCGCCCAGGCGGTGCTTGTCTCCGCACTGGTTCTTCTGAATGTCGCAGATGGCGGGCGGCGCGCAGTCGGCGTCGGCCACGCAGGTCGTGTTGCAGGCCGTGCCGTTGCAGCTGTAGGGCGCGCACGATTGCATCGCCGCGGGCTTGCAGGTGCCGACGCCGTCGCACACGCGCCCGAGCGTCTGGGTGGTGGCGTTCACGGGGCAATCAGGTGCGGCGCACGACGTGCCGGCCGCGAAGACCTCGCAGACGCCTTTGCCGTCGCAGAATCCCGTCATCCCGCAGGTCATCGCGCCGGCGTTCTTGCACGAGCTCGTCGGATCGGTGCCGCCGCTCGGAACGGGCGCGCACGTGCCGGCCGTCGCCGCGAGCGCGCACGACAGGCAGGTCCCCGTGCAGTCCGTGCGGCAGCAAACGCTCTGTGAGCAGAAACCGCTGCCGCACTCGGTCCCGTCGGCGCAGGTCGCCCCCGGAGCTTTGAGGCCGCAGGTGCCGTTCGTGCACACCGCGGGGGGCGCGCAGTCGGCGTTGGCGGAGCAGGCGGCTCGGCAGGCCGAGGCGCCGCACTGGAAGGGGGCGCAGGAGCTCGCCCCCGGTGTCACGCAGGCGCCGGCGCCGTCGCAGGTCGAGGCCGGCGTGAACGTCGCCGTGCCCGCGGGACAGCTCGCGGCGCCGCAGGGCGTGCCGTGCGGGTACTTCTGACAGGCCCCCGCCTCACACATGCCGTCCGTGCCGCACGTCGACGCGGCCGTCGCGACGCAAGTATTCGATGGATCGGGCGCGCCCGCCGGCACGTCGGCGCAGGTGCCCATCGCGCCGGCGAGCGCGCATGACTTGCACGCGCCCGCGCACGCGGTCGCGCAGCAAACGCCCTGCGCGCAGAAGCCCGAGCCGCACTCGACCGCGGCCGAGCACGAGGACCCGTTGGTCTTCTTGCCGCACGAGCTCTGCGCGTCGCACACGTTGGGCGGGACGCAGGCGGCGTCGCTCGTACAAGCCGAGAAGCAGCGCGTGCCGTTGCAGGCAAAGGGGGCGCAAGCGAGCGACGGCGGCGCCACGCACTGTCCCGTGGTGTTGCACGCGGACGCCGGCGTGAAGACGTTGGAGTCGCAGTGCTCTCCGGCGCAGGGCGTGCCCGCCTTGTACTTGCGGCAGCTCCCCGCACCGTCGCAGACGCCGTCGGTGCCGCAGGTGGTCGCGCCGTGGTCGGCGCAGGTGCCGCGCGGGTCGGCCGCGCCCGCGGGGACGGCCGTGCAGCGACCCATGGCCGACGGCAGCCCGCAGGACCGGCAGACGCCCGGGCACGCGTCGGCGCAGCAGACGCCGTCGACGCAGAAGGTGCTCGCGCATTCACCTCCCCCGCCGCAGCCCTGGCCATTCTGTTTGGGGCCGCAGCTCCCCGCGACGCAGGCGTGGCCAGCCTGGCAGTCGGCGTCGGAGGCACACTTCGTCTTGCAAGCGCCGTTCGCGCACCGGAACGGTGCGCACGCCTGCACGCCTGGGGGGCGGCACACGCCGACGCCATTGCAGGTGCCGGCCGTCTCGAGACGATCGCCCGCGCAGGCGGAGGGAATGCAGATGGTCTCGGCACGATAGAGCGTGCAGCCGCCGAACCCGTCGCAGGTCCCCGTGCGGCCGCACGACGCGGCCCCTTGGTCCTTGCACTGGCCGCGCGGGTCGACGACGCCGAGGTCGATGGGCCAGCACGTCCCCTCGCGTCCGACCTGGTTGCAGGCCACGCAGGCGCCCTGGCACGCGACGTTGCAGCAGACGCCATCGGCGCAGAAGCCCGAGGCACAGTCCGCGTTCTTCGCGCAGACCGCGGCCCGGGGCTTGGGGCCGCAGCTTCCGGCGACGCACTTGACGTTGTTGGCGCAGTCGGCGTCCGCCTTGCACGCGGCGAAGCACTGGCTCACCGAAGGATCGCAACCGAAGGGCGCGCACACCGTCGCCGGGCCGGGCTTGCAGCGTCCGATCGAGTCACAGACGTAGACGCCGCCCACGGAGGCGCCGTCGCACGCGCCGCCCTTGCAGACCGAGCCGGGCGCGTACTTTCGGCAAGCCCCCGCGCCGTTACAGGTGCCGTCGAGGCCGCACGTCGAGACGTCGACCTTGGGACACACGACCGCGTCACGCGGCGGCGAGCCGTTCGGCACGAACGAGCAGGTCCCGGGCGCCGCGGCAATGTTGCACGCTTTGCACGTCTCCGCGCAGGCCGTGTTGCAACACAGGCCGTCGGCGCAAAACCCGCTGACGCAGTCGCCGCCACAGCCACAGGCCTGGCCGTTGGCCTTCTGCATCCCGCCCGTCCCGCTGCACGCTACGTCCGCGACCCCATCCGTTCCCGCCTCGCGCGCCGGCGCATGGCTCTCGGTGCAAGCGACGAGCGATGCGCCGCCGGCCGCGAGCACGACGACGGCCGCGACGGCGTGGCGCAAGCTCATGGAGCGATCCGGCAGACCCGACATGCCTCCCCCTCGATGACGACCGCGGCGCAGGTTATCCCCACGGGGCCCGGGACAAAAGGGGCTGGGCGCACGCCGCGTCAGAGCGGGAGCCGAGCCGTCTTCGAGCAGGACCTCGAAGAGCGAGGGCTCAATGATCAATGATACAGGAACACGATCTCTATGCGGTTGTTCTTTGCGCGGCCGGCGGCGCTGTGGTTGTCCTCGAGGGGCTCGTCGCCGCCCACGCCGCTCGGCATGAGGCGACGCGCCTCGACGCCGCGCGAAACGAGGGCTCCGTAGACCGCCTGCGCGCGCGCCGCGGAGATCGCGACGAGCTCGCCCGACTTGCCCCGGCTGTCGGTGTGGCCAATGACCTGGACGGGGTAGGTGGTGTACTTGTTGACTAGCGCCGCGATCCCGTCGAGGACCGCTTCATGTCCCGGCGCGACCGTGGTCTGCTTCTTCGAGAAGAGGTCGGGGATGGCGAGCACGAGGCGCTGCAGATCGCCGCGCCGATCGATGCGGACCGAAACGCCTGGCACGCCCGAGGCGTCACGCGACAGCGCGTCGTCGCGCATCTTGTTCTGGCTGGCCTGCTCGGCCTGCTCGTAGCGCGGCTTCGACAGCTCTGCGGCGTGGTCGGCGTTCTTCTTGGCGACGTCGGCGCTGGCTTGCGCCGCTGCGAAGGCGCTCTGCTTGAGCTCGCCCTGCGCCTTGTCGAGCATGTCGGTGGCCGCGCGATAGTCCGCGCTCGCATACTTGCTCGCGTCGACGGTCTCGGCCGTGTGCAGCGCGAGCTGCGCCGCCGCGATCTTCTGCTCGGTCGCGAGCTGCTGCGAGAGGCGCTGCTGCTCCGCCTCGGCCTTCTGCTGGTCCGAGCTCATCTGCTGCGAGAGGCGCTGCTTGTCGGCATCGGCCGTCTTGCGCGCCTCGAGATACTTTTGCAGGAGCGTCAGCTTCTCGGTCTCGCTCGCGAGATCCTTCGAGACGCTGGCGTATTCCTCGTCGGCGGCCCCCTGATCGCTCGACAGCTTCTCGATCTTGGCCTTGAGCCGATCCTGCTCGGCGAGCGCGAGCGCGGTCTTGAGCTTGATCTGCGCCATGATGGCGTCGCGCCTCGACTCCTCGAGGTCGTTCGACTCCCACTCCTCGACGGCCTTTTGACCGAGCTTGTCCGAGCTCGTCACGAGATCGGGCGCGCGCTTGGCGGCCTCCTGCAGGTTGGCGCCCTTCTTGACCGCCTCGTACGCGTCCAGCTCGCGCGGACGCGGCGGCGTGGCGCACCCGAGCACGGCCGCCGCGACGAGCGCTCCCCGGAATCGCGCGCCGCTCATTTGGAGCCCACCTCGAGAGCCTTCTTCTTGATCGTCGTGTCGGCCAGCGCCTTGCGCGATTGATCGATCTTGCGCCGGGTCAGTTGCAAGTCGGCCTCGCGCTTGTCGGCCTGCGCGCGCAGTTTCGAAGCGGCGATCTTCTGGCGGATCAGCTCGGCCTGCGCGAGCGCGCGATCGAGGACCCCGCGCACGTCATCGTATTCGTGCTTGGCGCGCAGAGCCCAGGCCTCGTCGAGCCAGGCCTTGAGGAGCGCGAGCTCGTCGCCGGCCGTGTGGAGCTCGTCGAGACGCTCGATGTCCGCGACGCCCCCACGTTGCGTCTCGATCTGGCGCTGCAGATCGTCCTCTTCGCCGGCTCGCGCCGCGCGGCCCGCCGTGGACGCCACCAGGAGCGCGACCAGGGAGAGAGCGCGAGCCCATCGTCTAGTCCAAAGCCTCATAGGCCGATGACCTTAAGCTTCCGCAAGACCAAGTTCAAGTGCGCCGGCGCCGCGCGAACGGACGGCGGTTCGCATGGAGAACGCCGACGGCGCGACGGTGGCTCGTGTGGCGGGTCACGGCGCGCGCGCGGCGGCCGGCGCCGTCAGGCGTGTGATTGCCCAATCGATGGCGCTTGCCACGGCGAGGCCCGTGGCCGGCCCACGGCGTCCCAGGTCAGATCGCGCCATGAGGCGTCGCCGTGCCCCGAGAGATCCCACAGCTCCTTGGCGACGCCGAGCGAGAAGGCGAAGCCGCCGCCGACGGCGAGGCGCACGCGCCGGTTTTCGGTGAAGAAGGCGGTCGCGGCGTAGCCTCGTGAGGCGAGGAGCGCGCTCGCGCCGAAATGCAGCGCCTTGTCTCTAGAACCACAGGTCTCGATCGTCGCCGCGCGCCGCGCGAGGCGCGAGGAGGGTGAGAGCCACGAGCCCGAGCGCGGGGAGGCTCGCGTGCGGCGCGGCCGTGCGCGGGCCGGTCGTCAAGGCAGCCACCCGAGCTCACGCAGCGCGCGCGAGAGGACCGTGAGCGCGAGCAAGACGGGCACGAGGCCGAGCGCGTTGCCGAGCAGGTAGTCGCGCAGGGGGACGCCGAGCGCGCCGGCGGCGACGTTCGCGAGCGTGAAGTTGCCGGCGGGCACAAGGCGCACGGCGGCCATCGCGAGGACGCCCCGGCGTCGCAGGCGAGCGTGCAGGGGCGCGATGCGGGCGCTCTCGAGCCAGCGCGGGCGGCGCTGCCCGACGAGGCGGCCGATGCCGTAGCCGAGCGTCGCCGACGCGAGGGCGCCCCCGAGGCCCAGGCCGAGGGCGCGCCAAGGCTCGAACACGAGCGCCGTCGCGGCGAGCAGCGGCGTGATGGGGCAGAGCGCGAGACCCGCGACGAGGTAGACGACTAGGACGAGCAAGGGCGCGTCGCGCCGCGCCGCGATCGCGCGGCCCAAGCCCGCGATGCGCTCGCGGTCCAGCAGCATCCTTAGCGGCGTGACGTGCCAGAGCGCGACCAGGACGGCGACGAGCGCGCCGAGCAGCAGCCAGTACGGCAGCGAGCTCGGGGCGGCGGGATGAGCATCGGGAGCCGTCGTCATGTCGTGCGCGCGCCCGTGCGGGCCGCCGCCCCATGCTAGGCGACGCTTCCGCCGCGGACAACGCCGCCCGGAGGCGCGCTTTCTATGAACAGGCGCCGTCGAGGCACGCCTGGGCGAGGCCGCAGTCCGCCGAGACGTGGCATTGCGGCGCCGCCTCGTGCGCCGTCACGCAGACGCCGCCGCGACAATACGGGCCCGAGGAGCCCGTGCAGCAGTCGGCTTCGCCCGCGCACGGCGTGCGGCACACGGCGTTCACGCACGCGCGGCCAGAGGCGCAGTCGGCGGACGCATGGCACTGGGGCCAGGGCCCGACGTCGGGCTGACAGACGGCGTCGACGCACCGGTCGGCGGCGCCGCACCCGGCGTTCGTCGTGCAGCGCGCGTGACAGACGCCGTTGATGCACGCGGCGTTGGCGCCGCAGTCTGCGTCATAGACGCACTGCATGCCGGCGCCCGGCGGCGTCTGACAGGTGCCCTGCGCGCACACTTGACCGGTGCCGCACGACGAGGTCGTGGTGCAGCCGCGCGCGCATGCGCCATCGCGACAGCGCCCGCCAACGCCGCACTGGTTGTCGAACTGACAGGCGGGGGGATGAGCCGTCGGGCCGCCGTCGCAGAGGCACGCGCCGGCGCCAGCGGCGTTGCCGCCGTCACCGGTGGAGCCCGGGGTCACGCCGCCGTCGGCGCTTGCCGTCGCGCCGTGGCCCGCGGCGCCCGGCGCCCCGGCCCCCGCCATGCCGCCCGTGGCACCGCCGTCGAAGGCGGTCCCCGCCGTCCCGCCGGCGCCGCTGCCATTGGGCGAGGTCGGCGGGGGCCAATCCGAGTCGCTGCCCTTCGTGCCGGAGGACGTGCCTTGGCCGAAGCCCCAGTGATCTTGGTCGCCGCAGATGCAGGCGGCGAGGGGGGCGACGAGGACGGCGAGGAGGAACGGTGTGGCGTTACGTAAGGTCAGGCGCGGCGTGATCATCTTCATGCTCCTTGTGCTCTTTTGAGGAAGGTGAGCGTCGGTGTTGGCAAGCGCGAGGCCAGCGCCTCGTCGCGTGATCGCCGTGACGGTCGGCCAGCAATTGCGCCGCGTGCGCGGGCGGGAACGCGCGCACGGTCGTGACGCGCGGCATGTGACGCGCGAGCGGCGTGCGCCGCCGTCACACGCCGCGTGTGGTCCGCGCCGCGTGATCGGCGCACGGCGCTGCCGTTTTCGAGGGCGTCCTGGTAGACTGGTGCCGTGGACTACTCGGTCGAGGTTCGGTATGCGGGCGTCGTTGTGGGACGAGGGGCGCTCGTCAAGGATCTCGGTCCCGACGCCGCCTTCGTTGGCATTCCGGAGCCGCTCCCCGTGGGGACGCTCGTCACGCTCAAGATCGGTGACGCCGTCCGCGAGGCGCGCGTCGACGACGTCGTCGAATCGTCCGATGCGACGGCGGTGGGCATGCGCGTCCGCTGGGGCGGCGCCGCCGAGACGTCGCGTTCCGCTCCCGCGACACAACCGGCGGCCCCGGCCGCGACGGTCGAGCACATTGCTCCGGCGGCTGCCCCCGCCCTACCGGCCGCCGCGCCGGCGCCAGCCCCTCGCGTGGAAGCTCCCGCTCCGGCGCAGCCGGCCTCGGTCGTCGCCGACTCCGGGCCCCCGGCCGGGCGCGTGGCAGCCGCCGTCGCCCCGGGCGAGAGCGTTCCGACGCCGGTGGTCGCCGCGGGCGACGGTCGCATCGCCGCGCCGCTCAGCCTCGCGGGACCCAGCGGCGACGTGTCGCACGCAGGCGGCGGCAAGCGGCGTCGCAAGCGCCGGTGATTCGGCCCGCGCGCGTTCGGCCCGGGGACGTCGTGCGCGTCATCGCGCCGGCGGGACCTGTGCCGCCCGAAGGGTTCGCCGCGGGCGCCGAGATCCTCTCTCGCCGGTACGAGCTGCGCTACGGCGACGCGCTCTTTGCGCGCGAAGGCTTCTTGGCCGGCTCCGACGAGCGGCGTCTCGCCGAGCTCGTGGAGGCCTTCGCCGACCCGGCTGCGCGCGCCGTCATCATGGCGCGCGGGGGTTACGGTCTGCTGCGCATCCTGCCCTTTCTCGATCCCGCGGCGCTGCGCGCGCGCCCACTGCCCATCGTCGGCTTCTCGGACGGGACCGCGCTGCTCGCCCACGCGGCTCGCGCCGGCGTCGCGTCTGTGCACGGGCCCGTCGTCACGCAGCTGCCCAACCTCGCCGTCGCCGACGTCGAGGCGCTCACGCGCCTCCTCGAGGAGCCGGCGCCCGGCGCCGTGCTCACCGACCTCGCCGAGCTCGTGCCCGGCCGCGCGCGCGGCCGGCTCCTCGGCGGCAACCTCGAGGTGTTCTCGCGCCTCGTGGGGACGCCTTACCTCCCCGAGCTCGCGGCGGCGATCCTCTTCATCGAAGATCTCGGCGAGCGGCCGTATCGCATCGATCGCCTCGTGACGTACCTCGATCTCGCGGGCGTCTTCGGCGCCGTCGCCGGCGTCGTCGTGGGCGACTTTTCCTCCTGCCTCGAGCCCGAGCCCACGCGCGCCTCGTCGCCGACGGCGGCCGAGGTGCTCGTCGAGCGGCTGGGCCGGCTCGCCATCCCGGTGGCGCTGGGCGGCCTCTTCGGCCACGGCACGCGCAACCTCGCGTTGCCCTACGGCTGCCTCTGCGAGCTCGACACGCGCAAGGGCGCGCTCGTCGCCCTCGAGGGCGCGGTGAGCTGAGCTCTCTTAGCTGATCATTCCGCCCGTCGGGGGCGTCTCCGGCTCGTCGATCTTGCCGAAGCGTTCTTCGTAACGGCGCACGTTGAATTCGAGCGCGCGCAGGAGGCGCTTCGTGTGGCGCGGCGACGAGATGACGCGGCTCCGCACGCGCGCGCGCGGCGCGCCCGGCTGGAGATAGGCGAAGTCGAGGACGAACTCGTTGTCGTTGTGGTTGATGAGCACGAGGTTCGAGTAGGCGCCCTGCGCCGTAACCTCGTCGAGGTCGATCTGGAGCTGGGGCGAGGGCGCCTCGGCGGCCGGAGGTTTCGGGTGGTCGGACATCGCTGAGGTATACACTAAGGTCGTCTTGGGCAGAGTCCTCGCCATCGATCTCGGCGCGCGCCGCATCGGCGTCGCCGTCACGGATGCGCTCGGCCTGTCGGCGCTTCCCCACGCGACGGTCGCGCGTCACGGCGGCAAGCGCGATCTCGACGCCATCGCCGCCATCGTGCGCGAGCTCGACGCCGAGCGCGTCGTCCTCGGCTTGCCGCTCGGTCCCGACGGCGAGGAGGGGCGACCCGCGAAGAGCGCGCAAACTTTCGCCGAGCGGCTGCGTGCGGCATTGTCGGTGCCCGTGGAGCTGATCGACGAGAGCTTCAGCACGGTCGAGGCCGAGGCGGTCCTGCTCGAGGCCGATCTGTCGCGCGCGCGCCGACGCCAGGTCATCGATCAGCTCGCGGCGGCCATCATCCTGCGCCGGTGGCTCGACGCGCGCCCCGCCCGAGGCCGGCGGTGAAGCGCGCCCAGAAGAGAGCGCTCGTCGTGTTCCTCGTGACGGCCGGGGCGGGCCTCGTGGCGTTGGCCGTCGTCGCGCGCGCGGCCTGGCGCTACGGCGACACGGCCTCCGGGCCGGCGCAGGGCCGCGTCGAGGTCGAGATCCCGAAGGGGGCGACGGCGCACGACGTCGCCGATCGCCTCGCGGCCGTGGGCCTCATCGCGCGCCCGCTCGTGTTCAGGCTTTACGCGGGCCAGCGCGGCGTCGCCGGGCGCTTCAAGGCGGGCCGCTACGAGCTCACGGCGCCCGCGACGCCACGCCAGATCCTCGAGGCGCTCGTCAAGGGCACGGCCGACGAGCTCGTCGCCGTCACGATCCCGGAGGGCAAGAACCTCGTCGAGGTCGCCGAGATCCTCGAGGGCGCGGGCATCGCGGGCAAGGCCGAGGTCATCATGCGCGCCACCGACCCGAGCTTCGTCACGGGCCTCGGGCTGCCGGGCGCGTCGCTCGAGGGCTACCTCTTCCCCGACACCTACAAGCTGCGGCCGCGTACGCCCGCGGCGCGCGCGCTCATCCCCATGGTGCGCCGCCACCGTCAGGTCTACGACGAGCTGCGCGCCGCCCACGCCAAGGGCGTGCAGGACCTGCGCAAGACGCTGGCTTTCGACGACGCGCAGATCGTGACGCTCGCGTCGATCGTCGAGAAGGAGACCGGCCAGGCGCAGGAGCGGCCGCGCATCGCGCAGGTCTTCCTCAACCGCCTGCGCTTCCCGAGCTTCGCGCCCAAGCTGCTGCAGACGGATCCGACCATCATCTATGGTTGCACCGTGGGGACGCCGCGCTCGGCGGCTTGCCTCAAGTGGGACGGGCGCATCCGCCACATCCAGCTCGAGGATCGCGAGAACCCGTACAACACGTACACGCACGAGGGTCTGCCGCCCGGCCCCATCGCGAACCCGGGGCGCGCGGCGCTCGAGGCCGTCATGGCGCCCGACCACACGCCCTACCTCTATTTCGTCTCGAAGAACGACGGCACGCACTATTTTTCGAAGACGGTGGCCGAGCACACGGCGGCCGTCGTGAAGTACCAGCGCGCCGGCAAGGCGTTCGGGTCGCCGTGACGACGCCGCCGATGCCCGCGGCGTCGCCCGCGTCGCGGGCGGCGGCGCCCGCGATCGTCTCCGTGGAGAAGCTCGGCAAGGTCTTTCTTCCGCCGGGCGGCTCGCGCGAGCTTTTGCGCGGGCGCTTGTTCCGCGAGCCCGTGCGCGCGCTCGCGGACGTGACGTTCGACGTCGCGCACGGCGAGATCGTCTGCATGATGGGCCCGAACGGCGCGGGCAAGTCCACGCTCGCGCGCATCCTGGGCGGGCTCCTGTTGCCGTCTTCGGGTCGCGCCACGATCGCGGGGCACGACGCCGCGGCGTCACCGCCCGCGCTGCGCCGCAGCGTCTCCTTCATCGT
>Ga0307474_10002956_pt1 | contig 12247 bp, 6 predicted proteins | sample atmos_gasesECM1C_2_FD_203312 | JGI IMG/M metagenome (GOLD analysis project Ga0307474, IMG submission 203312) | Hardwood forest soil microbial communities from Morgan-Monroe State Forest, Indiana, United States - atmos_gasesECM1C_05 | ecosystem: Environmental > Terrestrial > Soil > Temperate... | reverse complement strand
CGAGCGTCGAGTTCTTCGCCACGCGCCTGTTCCGGCGACATGTAAGAAATAGTTCCCAGCGAGCTGCCAGGACTGGTGAGTTCGCCGCCGGGAGAATCCACGGTTGCTTTCGAAGCGGGATCGAAAGCGTGCGTAGAGCCCTCCGATGCGTTAAGGGAAAGGACTTTGGCGAGCCCGAAATCGAGAATTTTGCAGTGGCCGCGGGTAGTGACAAAAATATTCGCTGGCTTGATGTCGCGATGAATGATGCCCTTGGCGTGCGCAGCATCGAGGGCATCGGCAATTTCGATGGCGAAGGTGACGAGCGTCTCCGTATCGAGCGGACGGCCGGAGATCTTGTGCCTGAGCGTGGCGCCTTCCAGGCATTCCATGGCGATGAACGCGCGGCCCTCGTGTTCGCCGATATCGTAAATGGTACAGATATTGGGATGATTCAAGGTTGAGGCAGCTTGCGCTTCGCGGCGGAAACGGCTGAGCGCTTGGGGATTTTGCGAGAGTTCTTCGGGAAGAAATTTTAGAGCGACGGAGCGCCCAAGCCGCGTGTCTTCCGCCCTATAGACCACGCCCATACCTCCGCCGCCGAGTTTTTCGACGATGCGGTAGTGAGAAATCGTGGAGCCAAGAAAAGGGTTTGGGGCCGCCATGCGCCTGCGTATTTTAGGTTTGTGGCTCGAAACAGTCAAACCGGTTTTATTTACGTGCTGGCCATTTCGCAAGATTGCAGATTTATAGTAAGGTAGCAGGCGCGCGAGGAACAACCCCAATCTGGTTCTTATTTTAATCACGATGCAAATGCGACAAAAGCAACAAAGGGCTAAATGAGCAAACGCAGTGACCGAAAACTTGGGATGGACCGCAACATCACGAGGCGTGATTTTTTGAATGGAGTTGCGGTTGGAACTGGCGGTGTGGTAACGGGTTCGATCGTGCCGGGATTTGCCTGGGAGGTGTTCGGAGCTTCGGCAGCCGCGCAAGACCAGCCGGGATATTACCCGCCGGCGCTGACCGGGTTGCGTGGGAGTCATGTGGGATCATTCGAAGCGGCGCACGGAGTGCGGGACGGGAAATTCCCCGCGAAGGGCTCAGCTCCAGCAGACACGAAAGAACTATATGACCTGGTGGTCGTGGGGGGTGGAATCAGCGGTTTGGCAGCGGCATATTTCTGGCGCGCAAAAAATCCCGGCGCACGAATTCTGATTCTGGATAATCATGACGATTTCGGCGGGCACGCCAAGCGCAACGAACTGCGCGCGAATGGCCGGATGCTGCTGGCGAACGGCGGAACCTGGGCCATCGAATCGCCCTTTCCCTACAGCAAAGTCGCGCGCGGGCTGATGGATGATTTGGGAATCGATCCTGAGAGTCTTGCCAAGAAGTGTTACCGCGCAGACGTTTATCGAAGCCTTGGGAGCGGCGTGTTTTTTGATAAGCAGACATTTGTTGTCGACCGCTTGGTGACGAATCTGCCAGGGGGAAGGTCTGGCGGCGGTAGCGCGCAGGAATGGCGGGCTTTCCTGGGGAAAACGCCGTTATCGGCGGAAGTGCAACAAGATATTTTGCGGCTGGAAACCGAAACCGTCGATTATTTCCCGGGATTGAGTTCCGAGCAGAAAAAAGACAAGCTAAGCCGTATCAGCTACAAGAAATATTTACTCGATGTGGTGAAGGTTCGTCCCGAGACGATTCCGTTTTACCAGACGCGAACTCATGGGCTTTTCGGCGTTGGGATTGACGCGGTTTCGGCGCTTGACTGCTGGGCGCTGTTCTCACCGGGGTTCAAAGGCTTGCAACTCGAACCGGGGCCCTACCGGCGGATGGGCTACACGCCGATGGGATTTGCGGTGCCGAAGGAGGCGTACGAATTTCACTACCCCGACGGAAATGCCACCATCGCACGCATGCTGGTGCGGAGAATGATTCCGGCGTCGGCTCCGGGCCATGACGCGGAAGACATCGTCATGGCTAAGTTCAGCTACTCCGAGCTGGACAAAGCCGATTCCCCAGTGCGGATTCGGCTGAGCAGCATTGTGGTGGCCGCACAACACGCCGGCAGTCCTGGCGAGGCGCAGCATGCCGACGTTACTTACGTCCGCGACGGCCAGCTTTCAACCGTACATGGAAAGAGCGTCATCATGGCCTGTTGGAACATGATGATTCCGTATCTTTGCCCGGAGCTTCCGGAGAAACAGAAAGAAGCGTTGAAGTACGGCGTAAAGGTGCCGCTGGTATATACGTCGGTTGCGATTCGAAACTGGAAGGCGTTCGCAAGGCTTGGCGTTCACAATGTGGCGTGCCCTGGGATGTATCACTACCAGATGAGTCTCGATCTCCCCGTGGATATTGGCGGCTATGAGTCGCCCAAAAAATCTGGCGAGCCGATTCTGGTGCGCATGGAGCGAACGCCGTGCCTGCCGGGTTTGCCGGAACGCGATCAGCACCGGGCGGGCCGGGGCGATTTGTTATCCACGTCGTTCGAAACGTTTGAAAGAAGCATTCGGGATCAATTCGGGCGCGTTCTTGGCGAGGGCGGATTCGATCCGGCGAACGATATTACGGCGATCACCGTCAATCGCTGGCCGCATGGTTACGCCTACGAGTACAATTACCTCTTCGACCCGGAATGGCCGAAGGGCGAGAGTCCGTGCCAAGTTGGCCGCAAACGTTTTGGACGGATTGCGATCGCAAATTCCGACGCAGGAGCTGCTGCGTATACCGATCAGGCGATGGATCAGGCATGGCGAGCGGTCGAAGAATTGCATTCCGCTTGATTGATTATTCGTTTCGTTGAAACCACATCGCAAAAAAATATGAACAAGGAAAATCTTGCCCAACGCACTGACCGGGAACTCGGAATGGGCCGCGACATTCCGCGCCGCGACTTCTTGAATGGCGCCGCGATGACTATTGGGGCAGCGCTTCTGCCGCCTGGGCTTCGTTCGAACGAAACGAAGAGTGATGAGCCGCAAAATCACGCCGGCTACAATCCTCCGGTTTCGACCGGCTTGCGCGGCAGCCATACGGGATCATTTGAAATTGCCCATAGCCTGCGCGATGGAACTTTTTGGAAAAATGCGGCCGGTACTGAACAGCTGGCGGAAAAATACGACTTGATTATTGTAGGAGGGGGGATCAGCGGTCTGGCAGCGGCGCATTTCTATCGAGAGCGCGCGGGCCGAAGCGCGAAGATTCTTATCCTGGAAAATCATGATGATTTCGGCGGGCACGCCAAGCGCAACGAATTTCATCTCGGCGGCAAGCTGCAACTGCTGAATGGCGGCACGATGCTGATCGACAGTCCGACGCCATACAGCGCGGAAGCCGCTGGGTTGATGAAAAAACTGGGAATTGACGCAGTGGCGCTCGATAAAAAGTGCAGCGACCCAGGTTTTTACCGATCGCTAGGACTCGGCGCTGGAGTATTTTTCGATCGGGAAACTTTTGGGGCGGACCGGCTGGTTTCCGGACTTGCTGCTGGCGAAGAGGAAAGCCCGAGCGATGCTGCGACTTCCTCGACACTAAAGGAATTTCTGTCGAAGACACCTCTGAGTGAAGCCGCCCGCCGCGATATCTTTCGTATTGAGCAAGGGAAGGTTGATTATCTTCCGGGACTTACGTCCGCGGAAAAAAAGGACCGTCTTTCGGGCGTCAGCTACAAGGAATTTTTGTTGAAAATCGCAAAAGTCGATCCCGCAGTGATTGCTTTTTACCAGACGCGCACCAACGGAGAGTGGGGAGTGGGGATCGACGCGGAGCCGGCGCTGGATTGTTGGGCGCTGGGATTGCCGGGGTTTCAAGGATTGCAACTCGAACCGGGCGCAGCTCCGCACATGAGCTATTCGGCTGCGGGCTATGCGAACGGCGGCTCAGCACGATTTCATTTTCCCGATGGAAATGCGTCCGTTGCGCGACTGCTGGTCCGTTCGCTGATTCCGCCTGCAGTGCCAGGGGATTCTGTCGAGGATGTAGTTACTGCGCCGGTTCACTACGATCGTCTCGATGCGGACACTTCGACGATTCGCATTCGGCTCAATAGCACGGTGGTGCGTGCCCGCAACGTCGAGGGTACCAATGCGGCGCCTGAAGTGGAGATAACTTATGCAAGCGGCACGCAGGTATTTTCGCTGCGCGCAGGCGCGTGTGTGTTGGCTTGCTGGAACATGACGATTCCGTATCTATGCCCCGATCTGCCGGAAAAGCAGAAGGACGCGTTGCACTATCTGGTGAAAGTGCCACTCGTTTACGCGAGTGTTGGCTTGCGCAACTGGACTTCGTTTCAAAAGCTCGGAGTTTCGAACATTAATGTGCCCGGAGCGTACTGGAATTCCGTGAGCCTGAATTGGCCCGTGAACATTGGCGATTATCACAGTCCGCGTTCGCCGGAAGAACCGATCTTGCTGCACATGAGCCGTACCCCGTGCAAACCGGGACTTCCTGCGCGCGAGCAGCACAAGGCGGGAAGGATGGAGCTTCTGGTGACGCCGTTCGAATTGTTCGAGCGCAAAATTCGTGATCAGCTCTCGCGAATGCTCGCCGCGGGCGAGTTCGATGCAGCGCGCGATATAGAAGCCATTACCGTGAACCGTTGGCCGCATGGCTACGGCTACGAATATAATCCGCTGTTCGATCCGAAATGGTCCGCCGGACAAGCGCCACACATTGTCGGCCGCAAACGATTTGGCAGAATCGCGATCGCCAACAGCGATTCGGGGGCGACAGCATACACTGACGTAGCGATGGATCAGGCCTACCGTGCCGTTGACGAGCTGCTCTCGCTCAATAGTTGAGCGCTTGTTTTGCGGTGAATTTATTCCAGCAGTCATTCCGGTAACTCCGCCTGTTGACTTATTCCAACGAAAAAGTGACGAACTGCAATTTTCCTTCGCGTTGGATTTGCAGCACGATGGGCATATTCGACGGCAGTGCTTTCAGGACCGCGCGCAGGCGGTCCAGCGTGGTCATCGGCTCCCCATTGAAACTACGAATCACGTCGCCCGTCGCCAGCGGAATTTCTCCGGCGGCGCCGGCGGCGCGTGCGGCGACGATGATTCCGTAGGGATCACGAAGGTCTTCAATCATCGAAGCGATGTTTTTATCGATTTCGACCGCCAGAATCCCAAGCTGCGGCACAAGGCTTTTTTCCGGGTCCGCGAGCGCCGAAACCTGGTCCATTTCGTGAGGATGTTCCTTGAGTGTGATGTCGAAACCCATCTGCATAGTGCCGCGCAGAACCTCGAAGCGAATTTTTTCTCCGGCGCTCCGCGAAAGCGTATGAAATGCAACATACGGCAAGCTGTCCGCGCTTCTTCCGTCCACGGTCAGAAGGACATCTCCGATGCGCACGCCCGCGGCTTCCGCGGGACCTCCCGGAACCACATCGGAAATGATGACGCCATAATTTCGCGACAGTTTTAAGCCTTGCGCCATCTCCGGTGAAATCGTTTGCAGTTGTACGCCGACCTCCGGCCGGTGCAGATGCCCATACTTGCGCAACTGTTCGTAGACCACGTGGACCACTCCGGAAGGAATCGCGAAACCCAATCCCTCGGCTCCTCCCGATTCCGACAAAATAAAAGTGTTCACGCCAACGACCTCGCCGTTGACATTCACGAGTGGACCACCGGAGTTGCCGGGATTGATCGGGGCATCAGTCTGGATATACACCATTGGCGAATCAGGATCGGTCTGGCGCGCGACCGCGGAGATGATGCCATGGGTGACGCTGTTGCGAAGTCCCTGTGGACTGCCAAACGCGAAAACTGTTTCGCCTTGACGCAAATTACGATAGTTGGCCACAGGCAGAGCGGTCAGGTTGGTCGCATCCACTTTTAAAACAGCGAGATCGATCTCACGCGAAACTCCGATAATACGTGCGGGAATTACAGTGATTCTTGGCGAAAATGCGCCAGCGATCGAGGTGGTGGGGCCGCTGGGCAGCGCCACTTGCACCCGTTGTGCGCCAGTCACGACATGGGCGTTCGTTATGATGTAACCGCTCGCGTCAATTACGAAGCCCGACCCAATCGCTTTTTGCCTGCCGATCACAACGTCGGCGTTTCCACGAGCCCCTTCGGAGACCGCGCCATATCCGGTAACCATAATCTGCACGACGCTCGGCGAAACTCGGCGCACCAGCGCGTCCACGGATTCGTCCCAGTGGCGCAGTGCATCGCTTTCCGCCTGTGCTTTAACGCTGGAAGTGAAGCTGAGCGCCAGAACTGAGATAAACATGACCACGGCTAATCTTTTCATGGCGTGCCGCCTCCCACAATTTTGATTGGCCCGTGCCTGCCCACAGTCTTACAGCATTGCAGAACGATAGGGTACCCGCGAACTGGTTTCCACAGAATTTTGCGTCAGGTAATTAACGTAACTTCCACACGCCTGCGACATCCTACGCTCGTACGCTCGCAGTCGCGGCTTTGAACATAAGGTACAGGATTTAGCGGCACTACTGCTAAGCTGCTACGGTTGGTAGACAATCGCATACGTTTTCTCACCGAGGTTCGTGTTTCATGCCCAGGCTTCAGACCACTGAAGATGTTCGCCTAGAAAACAACCGCACCCGCAAAGATTACTGGAAACGCTGGGGGCCGTACTTGTCCGAACGGCAGTGGGGAACGGTGCGTGAGGATTATAGTCCTGGCGGCACGGCGTGGGAATTCTTCCCGCACGACCACGCACGTTCGCGTGCTTATCGCTGGGGAGAAGACGGCATCGGCGGGATTTGTGACCGCCACCAAATGCTGTGCTTTGCGCTGGCGATGTGGAACGGCCGCGACCCCATTTTGAAAGAGCGACTCTTCGGTTTGACGGGGAACGAAGGGAATCACGGCGAGGATGTGAAGGAATATTATTTTTATCTGGATTCCACTCCTACGCACAGCTACATGCAGATGCTCTACAAATATCCGCAGGCGGAGTTTCCATACAAGGCGCTGGTGGAGGAAAATCGCCGCCGTGGGCGCAGCCAACCGGAGTTTGAGTTGTACGATACCGGCGTATTCGGCGAAAATCGCTACTTCGATATTTTCACTGAGTATGCGAAGGGAAGCGACGAGGATATTTTCGTCCGCGTCACCGCGTGGAATCGGGGTCCAGACCTTAGGACGCTGCACCTGCTGCCAACTCTTTGGTTCCGCAACACGTGGTCCTGGGGATCGGACCTGAGGCGTCCCGTAATCCGCAGGTCGACTTTTATGGATGGGATTCTGTCCGTCGAGTCGCAACACTGGCAGTACGGCAAACGATGGCTGCTTGCGGCCGGTCAACCGGAACTCCTGTTTACAGAAAACGAAACAAATTACGCGCGATTGTTTAACGGCCGCAACCGTTCGTCGTATGTGAAAGATGCGTTTCACGAATATGTGATTCGGCAAAACAAATCTGCCGTGAACCCAGATCAAATCGGAACAAAAATGGCAGCGCATTATGTTCTTGAACTAATGCCTGGGCAATCGGCGACACTCAAACTCCGCCTGACGGACCTTGAGCCTCTCGGCAGCATGGACATCCACGCCGCTATTGCAGGCACGATTTCGTCACCCGCGCATCTGGAACGTGCCGCGGAAGTTCCCGGGACAAACGATTTCGGCGCGGGATTCGACGGACTATTCGAACTGCGCAAGACCGAAGCCGACGAGTTTTACGCTTCGCGCATTCCTCAACACCTTTCCGACGATGCGAAAAACGTCATGCGCCAGGCATATGGCGGCATGTTGTGGTCGAAGCAGTTTTATCACTATGACGTGAAAACGTGGTTGGAAGGCGACCCCGCCGGGCCACCTCCACCGAAGCAGCGACTGCAGGGAAGAAACAAGGATTGGACGCATCTCTACAACGAAGACATTATTTCCATGCCGGACAAATGGGAATATCCGTGGTATGCCGCATGGGATTTGGCGTTTCACTGTATTCCGCTGGCGATCATCGATCCCGATTTTGCCAAGGAGCAACTGATCCTGCTTCTGCGCGAATGGTATATGCATCCGAACGGGCAGCTTCCAGCGTATGAGTGGGCGTTTGGCGACGTCAATCCGCCGGTGCATGCGTGGGCGGCATGGCGCGTTTACAAAATTGAACGGCGCGTTCGCGGAGTCGCCGACCGCGGATTCCTGGAAAAAGTTTTCCACAAGTTGCTCTTGAATTTTACCTGGTGGGTCAATCGCAAAGATCCCGACGGCGCCAATATTTTTCAGGGCGGATTTTTGGGGCTCGACAATATCGGAGTGTTTGACCGCTCTGCGCCGTTGCCAACCGGCGGACATCTCGAGCAATCCGACGGAACCAGTTGGATGGGCATGTATTGCTTGAACATGCTGGCCATTGCGCTGGAACTTGCCAAGGATGATCCAGCGTACGAAGACGTGGCCAGCAAATTCTTTGAACACTTCGTCTACATTGCGCGGGCCATGAACGATTTTGGGTCGAGCGGCGTTTCGCTGTGGAATGAGGAGGATGGATTCTACTACGATGTGCTACATTTGCCGAACGGCGAAGAGCACTTCCTGAAAATTCGTTCGATGGTCGGCCTGATTCCTCTTTTTGCGGTGGAAACGTTGGAGCCGGAAATTGTGGACCGGCTTCCCGGTTTCAAGCGCCGCATGCAATGGTTCATTGACAATCATCCGGACGTTCCCGAGCACATAGAAATGACGCAGAGGTCGGCGCGCGGAGTTCGGCGGCTGCTGTCACTGGTGAATCGCAAACAGCTCAAGCGCGTGCTGTTCCGCATGCTTGATGAGACAGAATTTCTCTCGCCCTATGGCATTCGCGCGCTTTCGCGCTATCACCTGGACCACCCGTATGAAGTTGTGGTCAACGGAAACGTCAGCCGCGTGGACTACGAACCGGCGGAATCCTCGACGGGTGTCTTCGGAGGCAACTCCAACTGGCGTGGACCGATCTGGATGCCGGTCAACTATCTGCTGATCGAATCGCTGCAGAAATTCCACCACTATTACGGCGAAGATTTTCAGGTACCATGCCCGGCGCGTTCGAAGCAAAACGCCGATCTTTGGCAGGTGGCCAGTGAAATCTCAAAACGCCTCGGGCATATTTTTATCCGTGGAAAGGACGGGCGGCGTGCAGTTGCGGGAGCGCAGGAAAATTTTCAGAGCGATCCCTTCTGGCGCGACCTGATTCTGTTTCATGAGTATTTTCATGGAGACAACGGCGCCGGGATTGGCGCGAATCATCAGACTGGCTGGACCGGGTTGGTAGCGAAACTCCTTGAGCAGAGCGGAGAGTAAACTACAGGAATGCCAGCGCCACGAAAATCACGAACGCCAGGTGTTAACAAGAGCAAGCGTTCGATGCCAGCAAACGGCTTGTTAAGCCGAAGATCGGGCGAGAATACTGCAATTTCATTTGGCCCGGAGATCTGCAACGACCTCGCCGCGGCCGAACAGCGAGAGTGGCTCTTGACGAATGGCATTGGGGGATTTGCTTCCGGCACTGTTGCCGGCTCCGCCACTCGCCGCTATCACGGTTTACTGATTGCCGCTCTCAATCCGCCGGTTGGCCGAACTTTTCTTGCTGGCGGTTTGGATGAGATCGCAAGCATTAACGACGCGAGCTATCCTCTGGCCACGCACCGTTGGGCTAGCGGGACGATTGCGCCGAAAGGTTATCTCTCGATACAGAATTTTCGTATCGATTGCGCCATACCCGTCTGGACATATCAAGTTGGCGCTTCTCGCATAGCGAAGTGCATCTGGATGCGGCACGACGAGAACACTACCTACATTCAATACACGCTGCTGGAGTCGGCTTCACCCGTGATGCTGGAGTTGAAAGCGCTCGTGAATTATCGCGACTTTCACGCTGCGACACACGCGGGCGATTGGCGAATGCGCATCGAGCCAATTGAAAACGGTATTTGCGTCACCGCGTTTGAAGGCGCGACCCCGTTTTATGCAAGGTGTAAAGGAGCGGTGTGCGAGCCGCAACATATCTGGTACCGCGACTTTCTCTTTCCGCGCGAAAGCGAACGCGGCCTTGATGACCGGGAAGATCAGCTCTATGCGTCGCGGTTTCGTGTGGAAATGCAAAAGGACCAGACCGTAACGGTCGTTTTCTCGACGGAGCACAATGCCGATCTCGATGATTCTGCCGCGCGCGAGGAGGAATTGAAGCGCGAGTCCAACATCCGTTCTGCCGCGAGTGAGGTAATGCAAACTCCGTCAGGCGAAGCGGCACCCTCCTGGATTCCTCAACTGGTTCTCGCGGCCGATCAGTTTGTCATCAAACGGCCGTTGCCAGGGCAGGCAGCGGGAAAGTCAGTCATCGCAGGCTATCCATGGTTTGGCGACTGGGGCCGTGACACTATGATTGCCTTGCCGGGGATTGCTTTGTCTACTGGCCGCTCAGACGTCGCGAAACAAATCTTGCTGGCGTTTTCGCGGCTCGTGGACGGCGGGATGCTCCCCAATAATTTCCCGGACGCGGGAGGCGCTCCTGAATACAACACCATGGATGCCACACTGTGGTATTTCGAAGCCGCGCGCCAATACTTCGCGGCCACGCAAGATTCTGGCACTTTGAGGAAATTGTTTGCGACTTTCGCGAGGATCGTCACCTCGCATATAAAGGGAACTCGTTACAACATCCATGTTGATCCCGCCGACGGTCTGCTCTATGGCGGCGGGCCGGGCGTGCAACTGACGTGGATGGACGCGAAAGTCGGGGACTGGGTGGTTACGGCGCGCACCGGAAAGCCCGTGGAGATCAATGCGCTCTGGATCAACGCGCTGGAAAGCATGGTGCAATTCGCGAACGTGCTCGGCTCTTCCTCGGATACTTACGCGAACCTTTTGCAGAAGGCGAAACCAAGTTTCGGCAAATTCTGGAATGCCCAGCGAAATTGCTGCTTCGATGTTTTGGACTCGCCCGGCGTTGGTAGCGATTCGAGCTTACGACCGAACCAGATTTTCGCAGTGTCGCTTGGCGCCAGCTTGCTTTCGGCTGAACAGCAAAAGGCTGTCGTGGATGCCTGCGCTTCCAGTTTGTTGACTCCTTTTGGACTGCGGAGTCTTGCGCCGCACGAACCAGGTTACGTCGGCGTGTATTCCGGTGGGCCGCGCGAGCGCGACGCCGCTTACCATCAGGGAACCGTCTGGGGCTGGCTGCTGGGCCCATTTGCACTCGCCCACTATCGAGTTTACAAGGACCGCACGACCGCACGAGGATTCTTGGAGCCTCTCGCGCGGTCGATCGATTCTTACGGTCTCGGAACACTCGCGGAAATATTCGACGGTGACGCTCCCCATCATCCGCGCGGATGCATTGCGCAAGCCTGGACAGTTGGCGAACTTCTTCGCGCCTGGAAAGAGATTCAGGCACGGCCGAGGCCATAAAAGCGCGTTGCCGTCATTCCGAGCGAAGCCAGGAATCTCTCTTCGATGTGATTGAGCTCACTCCAATCGAATGGCGGCCGGTTCGTAGAGCTCGATCAAAACCTTTCTGCCGTCGGCGGCGGCAGCCAGGAAAAAATTGATGCGAGTTCCGTCAGCGCCGGGGCGGGTTTCCGGGTATACCGGAGCCACAGCAAACTGATCCCGCAAAATTGCCGAGGCGCGATTCACATCGCTGCAGCGGAATTCCACCTGCTGTACACCTTCGCCGAACTTCGAAAGGAAATTGGCAATGGCTCCCGATCCATCTGGCTCGCGCGAGGTGAGCACGTCCAGCGTTGTGCCTCCCGCAAAGCGAAGCGTGAATTCGAACGCGTCCTGTTCGGCAGGGACGTCCGCCAGCCGCGGCCAGCCATTCGCTCCGCGAATTTTCACAAATGTCTCCGGCGTGACGGCCAGCCCGACGGTTATCTCAGGATCTTTGCCCAACAAGCGCGCAAATTCTTCATTCTGCCTCCAGGTCTGAATTGCCGAGTCCGCGAGCGAACGGCCCACAGCATAGATTTCCTTGGCTGCTGCCGCACGCCCGCCGTCTTCGGGCGAATACAACGCGGCGATCCGTTCTTCTTTTATGTTACGCATGAGTCTTTAATCCGCACATAGAAAGTACCCACCATTCGTATTCAGCATCGCGCAATTCTTAGTTGACTCCCTTTTTCTGTGCGCGCAGCGAGAACAGCAAGGTCAGCAAAAGCATTCCGACCACGATTCCAGTGAGAGTTCAACCGAAATCTTCAGCCACGGCTCTACAATCATTTTCGCGCCAACAAAGATCAACACCAGCGCCAGACCAATTTTCAAATAAGCAAGCTTTTCCAGCACGGCGGCCAGGAGAA
>Ga0307474_10002952_pt1 | contig 12252 bp, 16 predicted proteins | sample atmos_gasesECM1C_2_FD_203312 | JGI IMG/M metagenome (GOLD analysis project Ga0307474, IMG submission 203312) | Hardwood forest soil microbial communities from Morgan-Monroe State Forest, Indiana, United States - atmos_gasesECM1C_05 | ecosystem: Environmental > Terrestrial > Soil > Temperate... | reverse complement strand
CACCTGCATCATCGCCGGGCAGATTCTTCGCGCGCTCGGATGTTACGGCCGGGGTCGCGACCAGCATTGTATTCGTGGGGCTCGCCTATCACGTCCTGTTGCGCAACGTTTGGAATCCGCAAGGACTAAATCTCATCGCCAACGATCTGTTGCATTACATTACTCCGATATTCTTTTTGGCTTATTGGTGGTTCTACACTCCCAAGGGCGCGCTGCGCTGGAGTTATCCTTTGATTTGGGGTTTCTATCCCACTGCGTACCTGATTTACGCGTTGACCCGAGGTCTAATCATCGGTAGTTACCCATACGGATTCATCGATCCGAGTGCGATCGGCTATCAACGAACTATGATCAATGCGGTTGGGCTATTGGTCGCTTTCATCGTGATCGGATTGATTTTGATTGCGTTGAGCCGCATTCAGAGGCGTGCGAACGCATGAGCGCCGATTTCATCACCGCGCGTACGCCGGAGAAATTCAACAGCATCGGTGCCCGCAAACTCCCGGGCCATCTCGGCATCATCATCATGGAAGTCAGCGCGTCGCGCGTCAGTGGCGAACTGGCGGTCGTGGAGTCCGTCATGGCGCCCAATGGTTATCTGCATGCGGGTACTGTCGTTACGCTGGCGGACACCCTGTCCGGATACGGCTGCATCGCCAATCTACCCGGCGATGCCGCCGGTTTCACCACCATCGAGCTGAAATCGAATCACCTGGGCACCGCGCGAGAAGGCACGATCGTCGGCGTCGCCACACCTTTGCATCGTGGCAGGACCACTCAGGTATGGGATGCCGTGGTTACGCACAAAGAGTCCGGCCGTACGCTGGCGGTATTTCGTTGCACCCAGATGATTCTTTATGCCAAGCAGAATCTAGCCGCGAGGTCGCCATGATCACCGGTCACATCGGACCCTGACCGCGGCCTGGCGCGCGATGAGTACGCCCCGGAGTCGCGATGTGTACCTGGATCGCATGCACCGTGTCACCGCGTATATCGATCAGCATCTCGATCAATTTTTGGATTTGGAAACCCTCGCCGAGGTTGCGCACTTCTCGCCATTTCACTTCCACCGCCTGTTTTCGGCCTTGATGGAGACTCTCGGAGCATATTTACGGCGCCGCCGCTGCGAAGTCGCGGCCACCCGCCTGCTGGCGCAGCCCAGGCTGTCGATACTCCAAATCGCGTTGGGCGTGGGGTTTGGATCCGCAGAAGCCTTCACCCATGCATTTGGCGCACGCTTTGGCTGCTCACCCACAACCTGGCGTCTGCAGCAAGCGGCTGAGCGCGCGGCGACTAGCAATCCGGATCAGGCGAACAGCAAGCCCGATCAGGCCCAACAGGACAAACCGATCAAGAATGGCGTCCCGCTCAAAACGGAGACCCCAATGAACGTCCAAATCATTGAACGCAAACAGACGCAGATCGCCTGCCTGAGGCACGTCGGACCTTACGGCCAACCGATCAACGTGTTTTGGCAAACGCAAGTTTATCCGTGGATGGTTGCAAACGGATTGATCGGACAGGCGCGCTACGGCATCAGTCATGATGACCCGAGGGTGACGGCAGCCGAACAATGCCGATATGACGCAGGATGCGAAATCCCTGCTGGCGTGCTCGCTCGGGGAGACGCGCACCGAACCACCATCCCGGGCGGACAGTACGGGGCACTCACCTTCAAGGGAGTGCAAACTGTGCGTTCCGGTGATGCCGCTGTGATGACAGTGTTCCATGAGTGAATGCGTCGCCCTCATTCGCGGCATCAATGTGGGCCGCGGCAAACGCGTCGCCATGGCGGATCTGCGCGACATGATGGTTGGTCTCGGACACACCAACGTCCGCACGCTATTGAACAGCGGCAATGTTCTGTTCCAAAGCAAGCGTCCGAATGTGACCAAGATTGCGGCGAGCATCGAAGCCGCGATCAATGGCGCGTGCGGATTTTCGGCGGCCGTAACGGTCATCACCGCGCAAGAACTGGATCTCATCGTGGATGAGAATCCTTTACTGCACATCGTTGACGATCACGCCAGACACTTGGTCGCCTTCGTTACTCATCCGAAGCACCTAGAAACTCTGCGTCCGATGCTCAAGGAGGCCTGGACGCCAAACGCGCTTGGCATCACCGAGCGCGCGGCTTACCTGTGGTGCGCGACGGGCTTACTTGACAGCAAATTCCTTCAAGCGTTTTCCCGCAAGGCTGGCGCGACGGTTACCACCCGGAACTGGGCTACGGTCCTCAAGCTGCAGGCGGCCTCGAAGGAAACGACATAAGCCGTCGTCAAAGGCTCCGTACTGCCGGTGCTGGACGGCCCTTGCCGTCGGCGAGTAGTATCGCCGCCCCAGCGCTGCGCCCGTAGCTCAGCTGGATAGAGTACTGCCCTCCGAAGGCAGGGGTCACTGGTTCGAATCCAGTCGGGCGCGCCAATCTTTCAATAATAAAATCAGAGGTCTACGCGCTTAGCGCCAGGCTAATCGGACCTCGGGCGCGCCTGAAAAGTGGTCACTCCCTGGTCACTCCAGACCCGCACATGGCGCGTCGCCGCGGTGCCGGTGCGATTTATCGCCGAAGCTCAGAGCTCCAGCGCGGGTCAGCGAGCTCGCGGAGGCCACCTTTAATCTCCGTAAGAGGGCCTAGCGGGGGTCAATCCGTAGTTCCATACATCCGGCCGTTTGGAACGGTGTGAGGTCGGCATTGAGTCACTCGTCGTTGATGTGATCTGCGACCAAAAGCTAGCTCGGCGCATTGTCGAGGTCCGGGGCGCGCGGCGACCGGGCAAGCGGAGCGGTTCGTTGTCCTGCTGTCGGCCGGCGGGCTGCCGCTTCGCGGCTATTCATTGCGAACGACCATGGGGTCTTCGTCGTCCTCTTCATCGTTGCCGGCGCCGAGGTCGTCAGTATGGCCGAATCGGGACTTCTTTGAAATGTGGAGCGCGGATAGTGGCGCTGCGGCGCGGCGTCGCTATCCGACCTTCGTACTCCACATAGTTTTTCCTGTCCGTTACGCCCGCGCGGACCTGGATCTGAAGCGGCATGCGCTCGCGCATGCTGTTCCCAGATGCGGTGGCACCGCCGCGCGGCTGTTGATCGATGGCCAGGACCTCGTCGGCTGGCTGCGCAGGCTCTGAGGTATTGGCTGGCCTCTCGCGCCTGCGCGCGGGAGGCCCCGTGAGCTATGCGTTGTTCCAGACGCTTGAGTGCCGTTGCATGCCCCACCGGGCAGGGCTAAACTCCGCCTCAATCGGTGCGGCCATTTCTAACGCACCATGGAGTTGCCTGTGAATGCCCCCCTCAGCGACGGCGCCCAAGCGCCAAGCGAGAGGATTGGCTAGTCGATCGGCTTCGGCATTTCTGCCGCGCCGTCTCCCGTGGTTGATCTTCTCTTCTAAGCTCGTTCCTTTTTCGAGAGAAGATCATGCAAAGCCGATTTGAACTATCGACCCCGCGCCTCACCTTGGTCGGGGCAGATGAAGCCTTATTACGCGCCGAACTCGACAGCCAAGAAGCACTGGCTGTGGCCATCGGCTCCGCCGTTCCAGCGGGTTGGCCGCCCGAGCACCATGACCGCGGCGTAATCGAGTGGATATTGAGCGCGTTAGATACGCTCGCGCCCAATGACCCGTGGCGTTTCTATTACATTGTGCTTAACGATCCCCGCACGCTTATCGGCACCTGCGGGATTAAGCAACCACCAGACAAGACGGGTTGTGTCGAGGTTGGCTACTCCGTTGTTGGGCAATATCGCTGTCGTGGGTTCGCCAGCGAAGCTGTGATGGCGCTCATGAGTCTGGCGTTCGCGAAGGGCGCCTTAGAAGTCGCTGCAGAAACATTTCCGTCGCTAATGCCTTCGCTGCGAGTGATGCAGAAGTGCGGAATGACAAGCATCGGCGAGGGCAGCGAACCAGGTACGGTGCGCTTCCACAAACGACGGTGAAGTCCGGTTGCGGCTTGCCAGGAATTTCCGCCATCATGAATGTAAAGGCCATATTGTTTGCGCGGCCGAAGCGGCCTATTTGGGCGTCAGGGCCAATCATAAGTGTGAACCGTCACACTGGCTCCTATATGCCGAAAACCCAGTGGCTCCATTACGTCCAAAGATAACAGACGTATCTTCGCAAGGGAGACGGGGCCGGCAGTTACGTGCGCGCGACGGGTCGAGACTCAAGCCAGCCTTCGAGTATCAGGTCGAAATCCGCGTAGGTGAGGCCGGCGGGATCAAGGCCCAGCCTTTCGGCGAGTGTCGGCAGCTCCTCGCGAAAGGCGCGATACCAAGCGAGGAGGTCTTGCTCGCCCAGGAGTTGCCGCCGAGACACATTAGTCAACCAATGGCGGGTCTCGATAAGGGCGGTTTCGGGTTCTGCGCCATGGGCGTGGATGTCCATGCCGGCGAGATCCGAAATAAATTTTTGGTATCGGTATTTCTCGGTGTCAAAGATAAGCAAGCGCTTCTTGCGTTGGCGGGGCGCTCCATAGTGCTTGGCGCCCATGAAGATGCCCAACTCCAGCGGCATGTTGAATCGCGGCAGGTGGTGGACGGCATCCGGTTCGGTACGCGAAAGGTCGTGAATGCCGAAACGACACTCCTTGATGAGGTCGTAAAGTTTCTCGATTCGCGATTGCCCGCTGTCATCAAGCTCGCGCGCGGAGCGCGGCTGAAAGCCACAGGCGCGAATGGCGAAGATCAGCGCGCGAAAGGTCTCGGTGTATTCGTCATCGAAGGGACAGTTGACGAAGACGTGATCGGACGAGACGGGAGGCGCGGCGGCCAATCGTCAATCGAGCGCCAGGGGCTCGAGGTCCCGAACTACACGGCGGACATCGTCCAATGAGATCGAAGCGCCCTTGGCGACAGACTTAAACACCTGCGCGCCCGTCAGGGGGCTGCGTCCCAAAGAGACGGGTCGCTTGGGCTTGACCCTACGGGTGGCCTTTTTCTTTGTCTTTAGCTTCATTGCGATATGGTGAGGTCGATCATGAGTCAGTGCAAGGGCTCCATGCACGGTCGCGTTGGGACAATGCCACATCGCTGATTGTGCGCCTTTTCCGCAAACCGGAGTGACCAGAGAGCGACCAAGACACCTCGAAAGGCGGCAGGTGTGGCAATGACATAACTTATCCGACGTCCATAAGTCATTGAAATATAAAGCAGGGCGTATCTCTGGTACCATAAGCAAAATGATCCGCTCAGCCTCCGAAGGCAGGGGTCACTGGTTCGAATCCAGTCGGGCGTGCCAACTTATTTCTAATAAAATCAGATACTTACCACCTCTCCGCTAAGTCAATCGGATCTCGAACGCGCTTGGGTACAGCCGTATGTGATGAAACCTCTGCTATATTACCCATCCAGCAGAGGAAACCTCACATTGGCCATGACCAGCACCCAGCGCGCCCAGGCCCTCGAACTGCTGGGCGCCCGCTCCATGATGCGACTGAAAGACTTCGCCGCCCACGGTATCGGCCCGGAGACGCTCGCGCGTCTGGTTCGGGACGGGATCATCGTGCGTCCCGCGCGGGGGCTCTACCAGCTCGCCGATGGGGCGGCCGATGCCCGCCGCACACTGGCTGAAGCGGCGGCGCTCGTGCCCAGAGGCATCATCTGCCTGGTGTCCGCGCTGCAGTTCCATGGGCTGACTCTGCAGATGCCATCGAGCGTCTGGATGGCGATCGAACGCACCGCTTGGCGTCCGCGGATCGACTATCCGCCGATCCGATTCGTGCGCTTCACGGGCTCGGCCCTGAGCGAGGGTATCAAACGTCACCGCATTGAGGGCGTGGAGGTGGCGATCACCGATCCGGCGCGGACCATCGTCGATTGCTTCCGGTATCGCGCCAAGGTCGGCATCGACGTGGCGATGGAAGGGCTGCGCGAGGGCCTGCGCCAGCGCAAGGCGACGAGCGACCAGCTGTGGCGCTACGCCACGAAAGTCCGGATCTGGTCGACCATGAAACCCTATGTCGAAGCGACGGCGGCCGATGGCACGTGAACCCCTGAAGAACGTCGGTGCCTCGGCGCGTGCGCGACTGCTGCAGCGATCGCGCGACCAGCGCACCGATTTCCAGATCCCGCGAGCGGATGGCGGCAGCGCCCGAACAACTGGCGACGGTGGTCGCTGACCTAGAGCGGTTCGTGCTGCCGCTGATCGAAGATGCGGAAGGGGACTGGCGCTGGAAGCCAGGCCAGGGTGGATTCAGGGAACACCGAGAGCGTGAGTATGGATGTCCTGCACTTTCTAGGATGTCATCGATGACGCTCGAAAGTGCAGCGCCCCGACTGCGAATTCCTTGCTTGCTCGTCCCGCGGAAGTGTCACCACAATGAGCTTCCAAAGACGAGTTTGTCACCCTTAGAGGAATCCGGAAGCAGATAGAGAAAAAATTATCGAGCGCCATTCGGTGCCGATTTGCCACGGGATCGAACCCACGACATAAAAAATCGGGTTCGACGACGCCACGCAGTGGCGGCGATCGCCCTTTAGGGCGACCCGAAGGGCGAGGCGCGCAGCGCCGAGTAATCCCCCCGGACGATTCTCGCAATCGGCTGGTTTTGCTACCCTGTCGCGGTGAAGCTCCTCGGCAGAATCGTCCTCGCGATCTTCGTGTTGGCGGCGGTCTTCATCGCGTTTGTGTATATGCGCGCCTCGAGCGCGCGCGATGTCGATCGGGCGTATCACGCCGCGATTCCAAAAACCGTCATTCTGCAGAGCATCAGTTTCAGCGCGGGCGGCGACATTCCTTCCTCCTATACTTGCAAAGGCGAAGGGGTATCTCCCGAACTGTCCTGGGAAGACGCGCCCGACAAAGCCCTGTCCTACGTTCTGATCGTGACTGACTGGGACGGCCCGACACCGCGCCTACGTCTTCGGAATTTTACGCATTGGATTTTGTACAACATTCCGCAAGACGTACATGAGATCAAAAGTGCGGCAACGCCGGCCGAGCTGGCGCAGAGAAGAATAGAAATCGGCAATAATTCTTCAAACGCAGCAGTCTATGTGCCGCCGTGCCCTCCGTTGGGAAAGCATCGATATATGTTTCGGCTGTATGCGCTCGACGTTCCAGAGATCCATCCGGCTTCGCGCGAGCGAGACGCCATGATGGATGCCATGACCGGGCACGTGCTCGCTTACGGTGAAATCACGGGACTGTTTGGCGGCTGAGCGGCTCGAGGTCCTACCGTCGCTGCCTGTCCGCGCAGAGTTATCCAATCTATCCCCAAACTCGGGGGATAACCCTGTGAATAACCGGTTCGCCGTCATCGAAACGTCAACCCCATTCAGCCGCTTATGTCGAACTGATGGATTATTGATCACGGACTATCGCTTAGCTCGTTTCTTCTTGAGCTTTATGCTCTTCTCGGGCTTCGTCCTCTTCTTGCCCTTCTTGCGCGTTTTCTTCTTGGCAACCTTGTTCTTCGCTTTGCGCCGCATCTTGACCAACTCATCGATCAGAGCGTCGACCGGCTCGCGCTTTTTTGCCTTGCGTCGCATCCACACAAGGGCATCCAGAAGGTTGTCAACAGCTTCCTGTTCTTTCGCCATGCAGCATTCTACTTCGTCTTGCCAAGCTGTTCACCCCCGGAATCCTCATCGTCCTCCGTCCTCGGGGTGCCCTCAATCCGCACCGCCAAAATGGCTTGAAACTTGCGCTCACCCAGCTGTGTGATGCGAATTGCGCGCGACTGGTTGCTCCGCGAAACCCAGCCAAGATCACAGAACCGAGACAACATGGCGGCACCAAGAGATCCCGCCAGGTGATGTCGGCGCGCGCTCCAATCCATGCACGGTCGGCAAAAGGAGCGGCGCTGGCGTGCAAGCGCGGCGGTATCGACTCCTAGTCGCGCAAACCAGTCGGTGCCTTTTTCAGTCAGTCGCAGCGCCTGAGGATTCTCCAGCGCGCCGTCCCGCAGCAGCGCCTCATACACCAGAACACCCATTTCACCAGCGAGGTGATCGTAACAACTCCGTGCCCGTTGCAAGGCTGGATCACGCGGACTTGCAATCAGCCGCGACGCGCCCGTGCGAAAGGCTACCCCCATGAGCGATTCGAGCAACCTCGCTACGTCTTCATTGCCCAAGCGGAAATAGCGATGCCGGCCCTGCCTATCGACTTCGACCAACGCAGCGTCGACCAGCTTGGATAAGTGCGCGCTCATCGTCTGCTTGGTGACGCCGGCGATGGCCGCCAATTCCGTCGCCGTCAGTGCGCGGTCCATCATCAGTGCCGTGAGTGCGTCCGCTCGCGCTCGATCGCCAAGCAAAGCGGCGATTCGCGCGATATTCGGTCCCTCTTTCATAGTTCGACGGTAGCCGAACCATTGATTGGCAGCAAGTCTCTACAATTCGCCCATCCACAATGAGAGGTACGCCGTGACCATAACTTGTTTCATTCGCTACAAGATTGACCCGTTTCAGCGCGCCGCCTTCGAAGAGTATGCCGAACAGTGGGGTAGGATCATTCCCCGTTGCGGCGGTCATTTGATCGGATACTTTCTCCCACATGAAGGTACCGATAACATCGCCTGGGGCCTGATTTCGTTCGAGTCCTTGGCCGCATACGAGGCGTATCGCAGTCGCCTAAAAGACGATTCCGAAGGGCGAAGAAATTTTGGCATGGCGCAATCGCTGCGCTTTATCCTCAGCGAGGAGAGGACCTTTCTTGAGGCCGTCGACTCGACCCTGCAGCGCCCCGCAGTTCCTTGCGAACCACGAGTTTAAGGCCGGACCACACCTCAGTGACCGCGCAAACTTTGATGTCGACGAAACCCAACGGCAGAGCAACCTCGCGAACCGTATCCTCCGTGATGTCCGTCGGCACTTTTGAGGACTTCTTAGGCCAGGACACCCAGATGGCCGCATCGTGCGGCAGCTTTTCGCGCAGCATGGGAAGCAATCGGGCGAGTGCGCTGCGTTCTGTGGCAAACGCATGCACCAGATTGGTTGATGAATTCGGCGTAGCCGTGAAGCGGACTCGCGCCGGCAACGGCGCCAGAAGCGTCCGGTATTGCGCCGGGGCTTTAACGAGAAAGACCTTGAATCCTTCCTTGATCCCGAGCTTCTTCGCGAGCGGTGTGTCCGAATACCCCGCCATTGCACCCACCTCTTTGGTCCACGCCAGATTATTGCACGGCCATTGCCCGCAAGTAGATCAACAAGCCGCCGCGGTATAAGCTACGCAACCGCAAAAAATAAGACTTAGGAATATCCCATGTCGCGATGTTCACCGGCGCTCTTGCTAATCATCATTGCTTGCACCGCCCAGGCGGCGGAACATTTCGATGGCAATACGTGGTGGGATACGGTGAAGGAGATCTCGGACGACAAGTATGAGGGGCGGGATACCGGCAGCAAGGGCGAGCATCAAGCGCAAGAATTCATCGTCGGCAAGCTCAAGTCGCTGGGTGTCGAGCCGGCGGGGTCAAACGGCTACTTCCAAAGCGTCAAGTTGCGCACCGTCGAGATCGATGAGCCTCATTGTCAACTCTCGCTGGTTCAGGACGGGCAAGCGCAAGCGCTGACCCTGGGCGAACAGGCATATTTCAGCACGCGCTATCCGCTCGCTCCAAAAGTCGACGCACAGCTGGTGTTTGTCGGTTACGGCTTGAATATTCCGGAGAAGAATTACAACGATTTTTCGGGCCTGGATCTCAAGAATAAGGTCGCGGTAATCCTCACAGGCTCGCCGGCGGACGTGCCCTCGGCATTGAGCGCTCATTATCAATCGCGCGCCGAACGGTGGAAGGCGCTCAAGGCTGCCGGTGCAATCGGGCTGATCCAGATCCAGAACCCGGCTTCCGTGGACCTGCCTTGGGCGAGATCCGCACTGAACCGCAATCATCCCAGCATGGATCTGATCGGCCCGGAATTTGACGAGACCTCCGGCTCCAAAGTCGCCGTCGCTTTCAATCCGGCCTATGCAGACCTGCTTCTGCGGGGAAGCGGGCACACATTTGCCGAACTCGCCGCCCTGGGTAAGGATCGCAAGCCTCTGCCGCACTTTGCCTTGAAAGTATCCTTGAGTGCGACGACGGCCACGCGCTCGCGAGATGTCAATTCAACCAACATTGTCGCCCAAATTCCGGGCACCGATCCGACGCTCAAGGCTGACTATGTGGTGCTGTCGGCGCACATCGATCACGTCGGCATTGGCGAACCGATCAATGGCGATCGCATTTACAACGGCGCCATGGACAACGGGTCGGGCAGCGCGTTGCTGCTCGATATCGCGCGTTCGTTGAAGCAAACGCACACGACATTGAAGCGCTCATTGTTGCTGGTGTGGGTGACGGGCGAGGAGAAGGGGTTATTGGGATCAAAATATTTTGCCGAGCATCCGACGGTCGCGCCAAAATCCATGATCGCCGACATCAATACCGATATGTTCCTGCCCATCATCCCGCTCAAGATTCTGACCGTCTATGGTCTTGCGGAGTCCGACTTGGGCGATCGCGTGAAGCAGGTCGGCGATCAACTGAACGTGCAGATACAGCCCGATCCGCAACCACTGCTCAACGTATTCATTCGCAGCGACCAATATAACTTTGTTCGCCACGGCGTGCCCTCGCTCATGATCGACGTCGGCGCCGCTCCCGGCTCCCCCGACGCCGCCATCATCAAGGCGTGGCGCACCGAGCGCTATCACGCGCCTTCGGACGATGCCAATCAGCCGGTGAATCTGGCCACAGCCGCAGCCTACGAAGAGGTTATCCGGACGCTGGTGATCGAGGTGGCCAATGACCCGAAGCGGCCGCAATGGAAGCGGGACAGTTTTTTCCGCCGCTACGCAGATACCGCCAGCCCCTAAGGGCCCCAAGTGGCTCGGCCATGCGGCCGCCTACTTGTTATCGATGGACGCGCCGAAGTCCAAGGGCTTCACAGACGTAGCCGCGGCTGGACGTGACGCACTGCTCCGGACTGTGCTGGCGAAACTGCGCGGCGAAACGGCAAGCAGCCGGTCAAATAACCCCCGCGAAGCGGCATCGCGATGCATCCACGGCGTGCTCCACTGCAAGGACGGCGCGCCGTGCCTGCCCGTTTGTAGCGACAGCGAACTCGCGCGGCTCTGCCACAATGTCAGCAGGCGCACGCGATCTTGAGTCCTGGCTTCCGACAGTTCACCGGCAATCGAGGTGTCCCGAAGCATCGGGGCATCAATGACGGAGATATCGCTTCCGGCGGCCGCCGTCTCCAGGCCCCGCTTTCGCGGTCGAAATTCCGTCGGTGAAAATACTTGCGTCTCTGCGCCTGGCGCAGAGAACGCAAACCGCGCGGGGAACGACGGCATGGCAATCTGGGCGCGCGCTGTTGTTTGCACGCCCGAACTGCGCCGCGCATCGGTGCTTTGCGGCTGATCGCCCGCCGACGCATCGCGTGGCGCGAGGCTGTACAGCGCCATCGCCACCAGCAGGCATTCGCAAAGTCCGTTGCTGCGCGACCGCCATTGCGCTTCGATCGGTTCCATTGCTGCATTTTCGCCCAACGGTCAGGGCGCCCGTGCCGATCGCAACATAACGCGGTCGAATTCCCCCCTTTATGTCGCGGATACGCGACGCGATGCGTAAATGTTGCTGCGATATGTAAACAGCAATCAGGCGTCCGGGGCGCGGTACTGCGCGCGGCCCATTTCCCAATTGCGCCCGTCAAACGGGATGACGGTCATGGATTCGATGCTGCCGGGATCGATGCAGCGCGCATTCACGCTGATTCCATCCGGGTGAGAGCGGGGAATGTAGAACGATTTCACGCCGCAAGTCCCGCAGAACAAGTGCTTCGCGACCCGCGTATTGAAGGTATAGGGCGTGAGCGCGTCGGCGCCGCTGAGTAATTTGAAACGCTCTTTCGGCACGATCAAGTGCAAAAATCCAACCTTGCTGCAAATCGAACAATCGCATTCATCCACTTCGATGGCCGCCGGCGCAATAACTTCGAAGCGGACGCGGCCGCAGTGACAGCCGCCGGTGTGAGTGCGCATCATTTTTTTTCAATCCTTCGGTCGGGAATCACCCACATGATCGCGACCAACACGTAGACCGCGACAGCCAACCACGCATGCCATAAGGAGAGCGCAATACCGACGACGTAGAAAGCAATGGAATTGCGTCCCTTGATATCCTCGCCGAAGGCCTTCGCCAGTTCCGATTCGGGGCCGTTGTCTCTGACGAGGATGCGCGCGAGAATGTAGTACGCGATCGCCGCCATCAAAAGCACGACTCCATACAGCGCCACCGGCGCCGTTACCAAATGGTTCTCGTCCACCCAGG
>Ga0307474_10002951_pt1 | contig 12253 bp, 9 predicted proteins | sample atmos_gasesECM1C_2_FD_203312 | JGI IMG/M metagenome (GOLD analysis project Ga0307474, IMG submission 203312) | Hardwood forest soil microbial communities from Morgan-Monroe State Forest, Indiana, United States - atmos_gasesECM1C_05 | ecosystem: Environmental > Terrestrial > Soil > Temperate... | reverse complement strand
CGCCCCGGCCTGCACCGGAATTTGCATGTGCGCGTGCAGAATTTTCTGCGGAGCCAACGTCGCGTCCACCGCCAGGCGTATCGCGGCCGGGCCAGTCGGCGCGGCACTCGGCGCAGGTGTTGGCGCGCTTTGCGCCGCCGCCGGCGCCGCGTTGCTTTGCGTATCCGCCTGCGCGTGTCCATTCGGCGCGACCGCCAGAGTCAAGACGCTCGCCACCGCCACGCCCACTCCCATTCTCCGCATCATTCCGAACATGAATCCTCCGGACCGAGATTCCAAAACTCTAAATTCGTCGCGCACACACAGGGCTTACCCCAAGGCTCCCTGAAACTTACATATTTGCAACCCGGCGCGACCACCTCAATTGAACTTCACGCCGATTTGCCAAAAGAAAAACCCGAGGACCTGGGTGTCCTCTTCGATAATCTTACCCACCGGTCTGCCTTCACTATGGCCCAGCTTGGTGTCATATAAAAGCAAAATGGGTTTGTCGCCGCCCTGGGCCGCCTGCATTTCCGCCGTCATCTTCCGCGCATGTAAAGGCGCCACCCGCGTGTCGCTGTCGCCGGTCAAAAACAACACCGCCGGATACTTCGTGCCTTTCACCACGTGATGATACGGCGAATAGGCGTACAGGGCGGGGAATTGCGCGGCATCCTCCGACGATCCGTATTCCGTCACCCAGTAACGCGCCACCAGAAAATTCTGGTATCGCACCATATCCAGCAGCGGATATCCGCATACGATCGCGCCAAACAAATCCGGACGCTGCGTCATCGCCGCGCCCATCAACAGCCCGCCGTTGCTCCGTCCGGTAATCGCCAGTTTCGCCGCGCTGGTGTAGCGATTCGCCACCAACCACTCCGCCGCGCCAAAAAAATCGTCGAACACATTCTGCTTCTTGTCCAGCATGCCCGCGTGATGCCAGTCCTCGCCGAATTCTCCACCGCCGCGCAGCGTCGGCAGCGCGAACACCCCGCCATGCTCCGCCCAGATCACCGCATCATCCCGGAACGACGGCGTCTCGCTCACGTCAAACCCACCGTACGCCGTCATCAACGCCGGATTCGTCCCGTCCAGTTTCAATCCTTTCTTATAGAAAAGAAACATCGGGATCCGCGTCTTGTCTTTCGATTCGAACCAGATCTGCTTCACTTCAAACGCGCTCGCGTCCAACGGCACATTTGGCTTGGCCCACGCCGTCAAATCGTGTTTCGCGATGTCATAGCGAAACACCGTCGACGGCACCGCGAACGACTGAAATGCCAAAAACGCTTCGTCGTTTTTCCAGCGCCCGGTAATTCCTTCCACGCTTCCAATCTGCGGCAGCGCAATTTCCCCCGCCGCGCTCCCGTCGCCGTTGAACACCTTCAGCTCCGACGACGCGTTATGCGAATACTGCGCGATGATCTTTTTTCCCACCAGGCGAAAATCTTCCAGCCGCGACGAACCCTCCGGCACCAATTCCTTCCAGTTTTCCTGCGCCGGCTTGGCCAGCGGCACTCCCAGAATTTTCCAGTTCGGCGCTTTCCAGTTGGTCTGTAAATACAGGGTGTCGTCGGCGATGGCTCCCTGGAAACACGCGCTGATCGTGCTCACAATCGGAGTGATCGGGCCGCCTTCCTTCAAATCTTGAACATGCACTTCGGATTTTTCGCAGGCGGATCCGTAGAAAACCGTGATCATCAAATAGCGTCCATTCTCCGAAACGCTGACGTCGATGATTTTGTCCTGCGTGTATCCCTCGCCGAATATCGTCGGATCCTTCGCCGCCGCGTCCGCCCCGAACGTGTGATGAAATACCCGCGGCCCGCTCGCGCCCTCCTCTGAATAATAAAATCCGCTCATGTCGCGATTGAACGAAACCGCCGAATATCTTCCTCGCGGCAGCACGTATGCCAGCTCTTTTCGCGTATCCGTGTCTAGAAAATGGATCGCGGTCTCGTCCTCGCCGCCCTTGCGCACTCCGTACGCCACCATCTTCCCGTCGTCCGAAAATCCCTCGAAATTCACGCTCACCGTGTGATCCGCGCTCAACCCCGCCGGATCCACCAGCACTTCCTCCGCGCCGGCCGTCCCGCGCCGCATATACAGCACGTACAAATCCTGCCCCGCAAGCCGCTTCGCATAAAAGTACCGCCCGCCGCGTTCCACCGGCAGGCTGATCGTATCAACCTTGATCAATTCACCCAGCCGCTTCGCAATCGCTTCGCGCCCCGGCAAATCGCCCAGTGCTTTCTGCGTGCACGCATTTTGCGCTGCAATCCACGCCCGCGTCTCCGCGCTGTCTTGGTCCTCCAGCCAGCGGTACGGATCGTGTACCACCACGCCGTGAATCGTTTCCTTCACATCATCCACCCGCGTCACCGGCGGGCACTTCGCCTCACTACTCTGCGCTTTCGCATCATCCTGCGCGCTCACAATTCTCCCGCCTGCCAAAAAAGTAAATGCCAGAATCGCCGCCAATGCAAAAATCCTAATCGCCTTCAACTCCGCCTCCAAAGTTCCAAAAAACGCGGGGCCCGATCTACGCCGTCATCCTGCCTGCCCTGACGCAGGAAGGGAGCGCAGCGAAGGATCTCACCCCCGATCCCCAACGCAACCCATAAATCGCTGCTCAAAGTTTTTGCGTCTGTAGCGGCCAGCTTTAGCTGGGCCATTTCCCTTTGCTGTTGCAGTTGCTGTTCCCGTTTCGGTTTTCGTTGTCATCCCGACAGAGGGCGCCTTCTGCCAGACGAGGGACCTCTCTCCGATTTCCACCGCACCACAATTTCCGCCCAGCGCCGAAATCCGCCCCGAAGGGGCGTCATAAATTAGCCCGGCCCGTCAGGGCCGGGAAAGAAAAACGCCTTACGTCGCCTTTCCTTTCGCGCGGCCTTCTCGCACGAGCCTTCGTACCGTCCAACCACCAACCCTCGCGCGAAGCGCCACCCAAAAACCCGACCCGCCGCCTCTCACCCGATCGGTGTCGCCATCTTCCGTGCCGGATTAAAAAACGGCAGCTCCCTTACCACCGCCCGCACCTTGTGACGTACCGCCTCCACCGTCAGTTCCATCTGCAATTCCGTCCCAGCCGCCGCATGCTCCCGCGCCAAACTCGCCAACGCCACCATCTTCTTCAATGTCGGCGACCACGTCGTCGACGTCGCCTTGCCCACCTGCAATCCGCCGCGATACACCGGCACCGCTGTACGCGAAGCCGTGCTCTGCACCTGCGGCCCCAGCCCAAACGAATCGTAAATCCGCTCCACGTCGTCCCAATTCACGTCGAGTCCCATCAGCAACCGTTTCGGCCCGCGCTTGTGTTCTTCGGCCAGCGCCTGGCGCCCGATAAAATGTTCCTTCTTCAAATCCACCATTTTGCCCAGCCCTAATTCGTACGGCGAATACTTCTGCGATTCGATCAGCGCCCGCTTGCTGCTGGTGTAATCCACTTCGATCATGATCAGCCCGGCCTCAATCCGCGCCACATCCAGCGCCAACATCCCCGCCGCGTGCACATCAAATTGCCGTCCGTGCTCCATCAACGCATCCCACACCCGCGGCGCATCCTTCCACGGCATCCAGATTTCATACCCCAGATCGCCGGTATATCCCGTTCGCGAAATATCCACCGGTACGCCCGCGATCGCCGCGTGTGTCAGCCGGAAGTATTTCAGGTTCGCCACGTCGCCGCCTTCCGCTGCCTTCAGCAGCAATCTTCCCGACGTCGGCCCCTGCAGCGCAATCGCCGCCACTTCCGTCGAAATATCCTCAATCTTTACGTCCAGTCCCAGCGCGTTCTGGTGAAACCACCGGATGCTCGGATCGGCCGCCGTCCAGCGATACACGTTTTCTTCTAGCCGCGAAATCGTCCCGTCGTCGATCACCTTGCCCTGCTCGTCGCACCAGCAGCAATAAATTACCTGCCCGACTTTCACCTTATTAATGTCCCGGGTAATCACCCGGTTCACGAACTTGGTCGCGTCCGACCCGGTAATCCGGTACTTGTACAATGGCGACACGTCGATCATCGCGCACGCATTCCGGATCGCGTTGTACTCGTGGTCGTGGTGCATCTCGTACACGCTCACCGCATAAAATCCCGACCACTCGCGATAGTTCATGCTTTCGCAAAGCTTCGAAGTCCGGTCGTGCACCGCAGTCCCAATCGGCACAATTCACTCCTGATGTCTACGAAATGGCGGCCCAGCGCCTGAAAGAACCCGCAAAACTCGGCGCGCGATTATAGTTCGCCCCTAACCACCCCCGCAAGCAACACCGCGCCCCGCAGCTCAATATCAGTGATACAGTCCAGCCACAGTCCATCCATCACTCAGACCCGCCCCTCGGCCCAAGGAGAACCACCATGCCATTCCGCTTCTCATCCTGCCTCATCGCAATTCTCATCTCTGCCTTCCCGCAAGCCACCGTAAGCATCCCAGCCCTGCCCGCCCCACTCACCTGGCGCAATCCACCCGCATCCGCGAATTACGACCAAGCCACCAACGTCCTCACCATCTCCGCCGCGCCCAAAACCGACTGGTTCGTCGAGCCCTCCAGCGGCGCCGTCGCCAATACGGGCCCAGTCCTCCTCTTCACTCCGGCTTCCGACTACGTCCTCACCTCGCAAGTCGCCGTCAACTTTGCAGCCAAATACGATTCCGGCGCCCTCATCCTCTGGGCCGACGATCATCACTGGGCCAAATTCTCCTTCGAACGGTCGCCGAACGGCGTTCCCGCCGTATCCACAGTCGTGACCAAAGGAACCTCCGACACCTGGAACTCGCCGGAATTTAAATCGGACTCCGTCTACCTGCGCGTCGCCAAGAGCGGCAACGTCTACATTTTCTTTTCTTCCCCAGACGGCAGCACGTGGCAAAAAGTTCGCACCTTCAGCCTCGATACCAACCTGCCCGTCCAAGCCGGTTTCCAGGTCCAATCGCCCGCAGGCGCCGGCGTTGTCGCCAAGTTCTCTTCGATCACCTACGACCCGCACCGAATCGCCAGCTATTAGCATCAAAAACAGAAGCGTGTCCAAATTTAGAAAACTTCGAATAGCATTGCGCGATGCGATTCGCTGCATCTTTCCCAAGGGCGGCTTTTTCGACACCATCTTCGATTCTTACGACGACTGGCGAGACCTCCAGGACGAAAAGCGACTCAAGCCGGCACGAGCCAAGGCCGACCCCGAAAGCTAGTGTCAGGCGCCTCACCTTTCTCTTGCGGCCACCGAAGCGCGAAGATAGACTGCCGCACATGAGAAGGCTGTCCGCGCTGTTTGCGTCTGTCTTCATGTTGTCGGTACCGGCCTTTAGTCAAACCTCTAACAGTCAGCCAAGTCCCGATACCGTCTTCAAAATTTCCCTCCCCGCGCATCCAGGACAACTTCAATGGCACGCGCCTGGCTTCAAGGTCATCGAAACTTCAGCAAAACCTAAGGGAAAAGAAATCGGCATTCGAGGTCAGGATGGATCCGGTCGGGTTGAGTTTCTGGGATTCTTATTTTTGGTCACTGATCAAGGGCCGCTATCAAGTGCGAAATGCCTCGAGCAGGCTCTCAAAGAAGAAAAGAACAATCCCACGCTCAAAGTCCTCGCGACTCCACTGACCGAAGGTTCGGGGAATTTACCGGTGGCTCTGGCAACTTATACCAACCAGAATCGCGGTGGCAAGAAGTGGTACATGGTACGCGGATTCGTGGCGACCGATGATATGTGTGGCGATCTGGAATTTTACAGTGAAAGCCCAATTAGCGCAGAAGACCCAGATCTCAGAAAGATTTTCGAAAGCTATCGCCTTGATCCAAATTATGTCCCTCAGTTCAAAGACGTCTTCTTCTATGCGCAAATTCTCTATAGACACCAAATGTACAAGGAAGCTGCTCCCATCTTTGAGCAGGCTCTTTCAGTGCTTCCCGAGGACAACACACAGCAAACGTGGCGAAGGGTGACCACTGACCAGGCCGGAATGTCCTACGGGATGTCAGGCGATATTCCAAAGGCTCGCGCGCTTTTCGAGGCGGCAATTGCAAAGGATCCTTCATACCCCCTCTACTATTACAATCTTGCGTGCGCCGACGCTGAGGAGAAGAAGCTCGCCGATGCGCGCGTTCATCTCCAGGATGCATTCGCGCGCAAGGCAAACATGATTCCCGGAGAGAAACTCCCGGACCCAACCAAAGATGATTCTTTCCTTCCGTACCGGCACGATAAGGGCTTCTGGGCTTTTCTGGAAAGTCTGCAGTGACGGCGTAGTTGGATGCCGCACTCTTTGCGCGTTGCTGTTCAGCAATGGGTGCGGGTTTAACACCCCGTGTAAATTTCAGCGAATTCAAGAATTCCCAGCCGAGAGCCAGCGCAAATCCAACCGCACCACCTGTTGTGGCCGGCTTTACCCGGGCCATTTGCCCTTGGCTTTGCATCTTCCGTTGCCCTTGCCTCTGCGCCGTCATCCTGAGCGCAGCGAAGGATCTCATCCACTCCAATTCCTTCTCGCTCAAACCTCGTTCGCGCCGTTTCGGCTTTTTTATCAGCCGAATCGCGCCGCATTGAGCGCTCTTGATGTTTCAGGTTTGAGTTTCCATCGTCATCCCGACAGAGCCGCGGGCGCTTTCCCCCGCGGCGACGAGGGACCTCTCTTCGATTTTCACCACACCACAATTTCGACCCGCGCTTCCAAACCCAGCGCCGGAGGCGCGGCATAAGTTAGCCCGGCCCGTAAGGGCCGGGAAAGAAAAATGCCTTTCGTCGCCTTTCCTTTCGCGCGCCCTTCTCGCGCGAGCTTTCGTCAATTCCAAGCACCCAATCCTCGCGCGAAGCGCCTCCGCGCCCCGAACCGCCTCGCGAATTCGTCCAACCGCTCCTGCCTTCACTCTTCCATCCCTAAACCGAGTGGCCACATCCGCCCCGCACAATTTGGCTCTTGATAAAAATTCCCCCTCACGTTGTCATAACCTATGGCCACCGAACCCCGTCCCGCCACCTGGAAAATTCTCCTGGCCTTCAGCATCATTTATTTCGTCTGGGGTTCCACTTTCCTGGCCATCCGCGTCGGAGTCCGCGAAGTCCCCCCGCTGATCCTCGCCGCCATCCGTTTCTCGATCGCCGGCCTGGCCCTCTACGCCTGGATTTCCGCCCGCGGCGAAGCCCAACCCACCGCCCGCGAATGGCGCTCCGCCGCGCTACTCGGCCTCATCATTTTCGTTTTCGATTACGGCCTGCTGTTCTGGTCGGAGCAGCGCGTTCCCTCCGGAGTCGCAGCCGTCATGCTCGCCACCATTCCGGTCTTTATGGCGCTTTCTGAAATTATTATTCTGCGCACCCAGCGGCTCACCATCCGGCTCGTCGTCGCGCTCCTGATCGGCATCTTCGGTGTGGCTATCTTGATGGCTCACTCCCTTAACCTCGGTGGCGCCCCCGTCGATAAAATCGGCGCCCTCGCCCTGATCTTCGCTTCGATCAGCTGGTCCATCGCCTCCATACTTTCCCGCAAAATTCCCCTGCCGCAGTCCAAACTCATGAGCTCCGCTGCGCAGATGCTAACCGGCGGCATCCTCCTCACCATCCTCGCGGCCGCGCTCGGCGATTTTCACAATTTTCATCCGGCCACCGTCTCGCGCGCCGTCTGGTTTTCCTTGCTGTACCTGATCGTCGCCGGCTCCATCATCGGCTTCACCGCCTACGTCTGGCTGCTTCATCATGAATCGCCTACCAAGGTCGGCACCTACGCTTACGTCAATCCCATCGTGGCCGTGCTGGTAGGATATTTCCTCGGCGGGGAAGAGCTGACCACCCGCACTATTCTCGGCTCGCTCTGCATTTTGGTCAGCGTAATCGTCATCACCACCATGCCGGCCAAAAAGCCGGCCTCTGCGGCTCAGCTGAAGAGTGCGGTCGAAACCGCAGGATCGTAAAACGAGAGGGCATCGCAATCGTGCCCCAGCGTGTCTAAATATCCAGAGGTGAGTGCCCATGTGCCGGAACATAAAAATGCTCTTCAATTTCGATCCGCCGGTCACCGACGAAGAAATCCGTAACGCCTCGCTGCAATTCGTCCGCAAGATCAGCGGCTTCACCAAGCCCTCCCAGGCCAACCAGGCCCAGTTCGAAGCCGCTGTCGACGAAATCACCGCCGCCTCCGCCCGCCTGCTCCATTCCCTCAAAACCACGGCCTCGCCCAGAAACCGTGAAGAGGAAGCCGCCAAACTGAAAGCCCGCTCCATCGCGAGATTCGGAACCTAGATCATCCACGCACCACCACAAATCGCTCCTCCAAGGTTTTGCGTCTGTAGCGGCCAGCTTTAGCTGGGCCAGTTGCCGTTGCCTTCGGTGTTGCCCTTGCCTTTGCTGTTGCCGTTACGCCGTCATTCTGAGCGCAGCGAAGAATCTCACCCACGCAAATACTTCGCGGCCCCAACCAACGCATCACGAACCCGCTCGCACCACCTGTAGCGGCCAGCTTTAGCTGGGCCAATTGCCTTTGCCGCAGCCGTTGCCCTTGCCGTTAACCGTCATCACCCCCGACCCGCACCTCATCGATTCGAATGATTCTCAGCCCAACCCATCACCGGTCCACCTGCCTTCCGCCTTTCCCCCGAAACCGCCGCCCACCCACGCGCCTGCGCAATGCAAACAATGTGAATAATAAAATACAGCGGCACGAAAAATGTCGGAATCAGGATCAACGGGAACACCGTTATCGCCTCCATTGATATTCCGTGCGGATCAACAAGCCCCGTCGTAACCCCGAGACCCACCGCCGTCACCAAATCCAGCATTCCCAGCCCTTGCCAGAAAATAAAACTCCCTCGATGCTCGGCCGTCGCCAGCTTCCAGGCCACCAGCCCGGCGGTCAGCCCAATGAACGTATCTCCAAATCCCGCCGGCCACGCAAACCTCGTCGGCAAAATTCCGCGCGCCCCGAGAATCACGAACACCACTCCCATCACTCTTCCGATCTGCAACTGCGTTAGCCACCGCGCGTTCAATCCCATCGCAAATTCGTGAAACCCCTTCGACCAGGCGAACCACGCCGCAAACAATAGGATCGGCACCGTCGACGCAATCCCCACTGAAGGGCCCAGCCGGTTCTCCGCGTTCTGAAAGACGTGTAACCCCGCCGCTGCAACAACCGCCGCCGCAAACCACACCGCAATCAACGCCAGACTGATTTTTCCGTATCGACTCATTTCGATCCTCCTTCTTGCGAAATTAAATCCACCGCCATTCCCGTAACTTGATTGGTCCATTGCATCAAACTCTTCCACCCGCTCTCGCCGAGTTTCGCCTGTAGTCGCGCCTGCACCTTATCCCAGGTGGCCGTCGCGATTTTCAATTTCGTCTCCCCCGCCTTGGAAAGCTTCAGCCAGCGCTCGCGCTGGTCCTCGCCTCGCCGCTCCGCGATCCAGCCCTGCTTCCGCATGATCCGCAGCGTGCGAGTCAAACTGGTGCTGTCCATCACCAGAATTTCTCCCAGCCGCCCCTGCTTCACCTCTCCGGTGCGCGCCAGCGCCTGCAAAATCGTGAACTGCGTGCTGCGCAGCCCAATAGGCCGCATCGCCTCTTCATACACTTGCGACAGCGCCCGCGCCGTTCGCCGGAAACTGCTGCACAGGCAGGGCAGCGCGGGCAGGTTGGTGTCGGTTCGTGCTTGTCCTGGGCTCATGCCAGATAAGATGTATATACATCTATTTGGGATGCAAACAATCTTCCGAATTGTTTGGAGCTCAGCGCCCCACCTTCTTAGGTGGCCATTTGCCGTTGCCTTTGCCTATCCGGGTGCCCCACCCTTCGCCGCCTCGGCGAAGGGTGGGACTTTGGTCGATCCGCTTCTTCGCCGAATTCCAGTCCTATCACCCAAGCCGTACTTGGCCGTCATCCAGAGGAGCGTCTTCCGCGACGAAGGATCTCTCTTCGATGTCAGTGACCATCTCAGCCGTGAAGTCAGTCCCACCCCTTCCTTCTTGTGACTCCACGCCTGCACCTGTAGAATGTCACGTCCCACGCGGCGCGTTCTTGTCCGTGCCCTTGCGCTCGCGGCTACACCAAAAATTCTCATGGCCAAAAAATACGACGTCATCGTGATCGGCGGCGGCCACAACGGCCTGGTCAACGCGGCCTACCTCGCCAAAGCCGGCAAAAAAGTCCTCGTCCTCGAAAAGCGTTACGTCCTCGGCGGCGCCGCCGTCACCGAAGAAATCATTCCCGGCTTCAAATTTTCCGTCTATTCCTACGTCGTCTCCCTGCTGCGCCCCGAAATCATTCGCGACCTCGATCTCCCGCGCCACGGCCTGGAAATTCTTCCGCTCGACGGCACCATCACCCCCATGTCCAACGGCGATTACCTCTGGCGCCAGAACGATCACGGCAAAACCCGCCGCGAACTCGAACGCCACTCGAAACTCGACGCCGAAGCCTACGAAGAATTTGGCAAGTCCATGGTCGCCATGTGTCGCTTCGTCAAACCAATTCTGGCCATGATCCCGCCTGATCCCACCTCGCTCGATCCGCGCGACTTGAAAAAACTCGCCTTCCTCGGCAAGCGTTTCCAGAATCTCGAAGCCGAAGACAAATACAATCTCGTCCAGCTCATGACCATGAGCGCCGCCGATTTCCTCGACCAGTGGTTTGAAACCGACGCGCTCAAAGCCACCATGTCCGCCTCCGGAATCATCGGCACCTTCCTCGGCATTCGTTCGCCCGGCACCGCCTACGTTTTGCTCCACCATTACATGGGCGAAATCGACGGCGCTTTCCGCTCCTGGGGTTTCAGCCGCGGCGGCACTGGCGCCATCTCCAACGCCATCGGCGCAGCCGCCGTCGAAGCCGGTGTTGAAATTCGCAAAGAAGCCTCCGTCGCCAAGATTCTGGTCAAAAACGGCATCGCCAGCTGCGTCGTCCTCGAAGGTTCCGGCGAAGAAATTCACGCCGACGTCATTTCTTCCAGCGTCGACCCCAATCTAACCTTCCTGAAATTTATCGAAGAGCGCCACCTTCCCGGCGATTTCCTCGAAGACGTTCGCCGCTACAAATTCCGCGGCTCTTCCGGCAAAGTAAATCTCGCGCTCGATGGCCTGCCGAATTTCACTTGCCTGCCCGGCCCCGGAAATCATCTGCGCGGAGCTATTTCCATTTCACCTTCCATGGAATATATGGAACGCGCCTACGATCAGGCCAAGTACGGCGAATTTTCCCGCCGCCCCTACATCGACATGGTCATCCCATCGCTCACCGATCCATCCGTAGCGCCGCCCGGAAAACACATCCTGTCCTGCTTCGTGCAATACGCGCCGTACAAACTCGCGTCCGGCACCTGGGACGATCAGCGCGAAGCCTTCGGCAACACCGTCATCGACACCATTTCGCAATACGCCCCGAATCTGAAAAGTCTGATCATCGGTAAGCAGTTCATCACTCCGCTCGACATCGAGCGCACCACCGGCCTAACCGAAGGAAATATTTTTCAAGGTGAGTTGTCGCTCGAGCAGCTTTTCTTCCTGCGTCCCGCGGCCGGCTGGGCGCGTTACCGCACGCCCATCAAAAAACTCTACATGTGCGGCTCGGCCACCCATCCCGGCGGTGGCATCATGGGCGCGCCCGGCCGCCTCGCCGCGCTCGAAATTCTGAAAGATTCGGGGAGAAGCTAGCCGTGGCCTCTCCGCGCGACATCATCGTTCTTGGTGGCGGTCACAACGCGCTCGTCGCCGCTTTCTACCTCGCGAAAAAAGGCCACCAGCCGCTCGTCCTCGAACGCCGCGGCATCGTCGGAGGCGCCGCCGTCACTGAAGAATTTCATCCCGGCTTCAAATGTTCCACCGTCGCTCACGCCGGCGGGCCGCCCCTCACCCAAATCGTCAAAGACATGCAGCTGGCCCGTCACGGCCTGCAGAAACTCGAATCGCCGATCCGCATTTTCGCGCCCAATCCCGACGGCCGTGCGCTCACGCTCTATACCGACCCGCAGCGCTCCGCTGATGACGTCAAAAAGTTTTCCGCCAAAGACGCCGCGAACTACGTTGACTTCCACAACAGTCTCGCGCGCATCGCCAATATCGCCGCGCAGTTGATGGAGCTCACCCCGCCGGTGATCGACAAGCCCTCCAAGGAAGACATTTGGAAATTTCTGAAGGTCGGCCGCAAAGTCCGCGGCCTCGGCAAAAAAGAAATGATGCGCCTCGTCCGCTGGGGCCCGATGGCCGCAGCGGATTTTGTCGCTGAATTTTTTGAAACCGATCTGCTCCGCGCCGTCATCGCAGCCCGCGGCATTTACGGCG
>Ga0307474_10002950_pt1 | contig 12255 bp, 8 predicted proteins | sample atmos_gasesECM1C_2_FD_203312 | JGI IMG/M metagenome (GOLD analysis project Ga0307474, IMG submission 203312) | Hardwood forest soil microbial communities from Morgan-Monroe State Forest, Indiana, United States - atmos_gasesECM1C_05 | ecosystem: Environmental > Terrestrial > Soil > Temperate... | reverse complement strand
TAGGCGACCGGCTTTTGCAGGAATTGCGGCTTCGGACCGCCTTGCATGGTCCACGCATACCAGTCCAGATGCAGCTGCGGCAGATCCACGAGACTTGTCGGCCCGAACTTAAGACCGCCGATCTCCGCTCGCGGCGTGCGCGTCGCCGCGTGATCCCAGGGTCCGATGATGAGGTAGTGGCGGGCACGGCCCTCCGCGGCTGCATTCTTCATGTACTCGCGATAGTGCGTGAGCGCGCCGGGCTGATCACCATCGTAAGAGCCGGTGATGGTTAGAATTGGAATGCTGAGGCGCGCGTACTGCTCGGCAGTCGGATTGTAGGCATCCCAAAAAGCGTCGGGATGCGGATGCTGTACCCAACGCTGAAATATGGCCGATTGGGCACCGACTTGCGTGTCGAAGTCTTTGAAAGGCGCGCCCGATTCGAACCACCGGCGGTTCTTGTTGTTCCAGAACACGCTGTCGCCGAAAATCTTGTCTTGCGAGGTGTGCCCGCTCGTGAAGAACAGCCATTGCACGTCATACGGCGCGAAAATGTTGTGGCCCATCGGAAAATCAACACCCGCGTAGGGCGCCGCGACCGGCACGATGGTCGCAAGATGTGGAGGAAATTCTTTGGCTGCTGCCCATTGGTCGTAGCCCGCATAGGAGCCGCCCCACATGGAAATCTTGCCGTTGCAATAGGGCTGCTTCGCCAACCACTCCACGACGTCGTAGCCGTCATGCGCCTCCTGCAACAACGGATCGTACTGCCCTTCGGAATTGCCGCGGCCGCGAACATCCACGGTGAGAAACGGATAGCCATGAGCCGCAAAATAAATTCCGCGATCATGATAGCTCTGCCCTATGTAGGGGGTGAGGGTGAACAGGCACGGCGCCGGCGCCTTCTGATTGCGCGGCGTGTACACGGTCGCGCTTAGCCGTACGCCGTCGCGCAACGGAATCTTCTGATCCGAGTGAAAATCAACGTTGGCCGCGTCGGGAACCGTGGCGGCCTCGTTTGCACTCGACAAACTATCGTGTGCGCCCGCCATGCCTGTCGCGAGCATCACGAGGGCGGCCGCGCCCCACACATGATTCAAGTTTGCGTACTTCATTGTCTAAGCATCCCCTTTGTGGCGCCTAATCTACAAGTTATTTATCCGGATTGGCAATAAGTTTTCTATAGGGAGAAAATATAGCCGCGGCAAGCCACGCGATGCCTCTTCTAAAACCCTGTCACGCTCGTCTGCACTTGTACTCGAGCCCCTGCTCGTTCAAGGACCAGCGAGCGAATTTCTCCCGCTTTTCCGTGCATTGCGGCAAATATCCGCTTCACGGCCGGCACCGTGAGTTGGCAGCGAACCAATCTGCACAAGTTTGTCGCCCACCTGAACCGCCGTAACGGTGGGCCGACCGTTGCGGGCGGCGATTCCTGCCACGAAGTACTCGACTGCGCGTGCGCGCAAACCGGAATGAGGGCGATCAGCAACCACGAAAGGAGCTTCATGCAGAATTGCAACCTATCATTAGTCTCGCGAGGGGCGTGATTCGCGATCTGTTTTGACAATTGAGCGCTGAACGCCAATAAATGCGACATGACAAATGCACCCGCTCTGACCTGGCCTGTTCTGCCGCTGGCGGATTGGCGCGCGACTTACGCGACGCTGCACATGTGGTCACAGATCGTGGGCAAGACGCGCCTCGCACTCGCGCCGATGGAAAACCATTGGTGGCAAGTGGCTCTTTACGTCACCGCTCGCGGATTGACGACATCTGCCATGCCATACGGCAGCCAAAGCGTGGAGGTGCAATTCGACTTCATATCGCATCAACTCCTGATACAAAAGAGCGATGGTTCTCAGTGTTCTTTTCCGCTTACATCAATGAGCGTGGCCGACTTTTTTGCGCGATATGCGGACGCGCTGCACTCGTTGGGGATTGAGCCCGCGATCTATGCCTCGCCGGTCGAGGTTGTCACGGCGATTCCCTTCGCGCAGGACTTCGAGCATGCAACCTATAATGCCGATGCCGCCCACCAGTGCTGGTCGATTTTTCTCAACGCACAGCGCGTCATGAAACGGTTTCGCGGCGCTTTCACCGGAAAACAGAGTCCAGTGCATTTTTTTTGGGGCAGCTTCGATCTCGCCTGCACACGCTTTTCCGGACGGCGGGCTCCGCAGCATCCCGGCGGCGCACCCCACTGCCCCGATTGGGTGATGGTCGAAGCGTACTCGCACGAATGCAGCAGTTGCGGCTTCTGGCCGGGCGATGAGAAATCGCCACCCACTTTCTATGCTTATGCGTATCCCGAGCCGCAAGGATACGCGGCGCACGGCGTTGAGCCGGCCGATGCGCATTACGACACCACCGCGCGCGAATTTTTGCTGCCGTATGAAGCGCTGTGCTCGGCGCCCAATCCAGACGAAATGCTGCTGCGCTTCTTGCAAACCACCTACGAGGCAGCCGCCGATCTCGGCCATTGGGATCGTGCGGCCTTCGATCGCGCCGCACCGGGCAAAACAACACGTCCCCGCTAGCTATTTTCATTTTCCCTTGAGGCGCACCACCGGAAAATACAGCCCCAACGATCGCCGTTGCCACCACAACCCCTTATGCATTTCCTCAGCGTTGGAAAAAGTGTAGCTGTAGAACTGCGCACGGATATACTGCGGCGCCTTCGCCGCGAACGGATTTTTCTCCAACAAGGCCGTGACGGTTGGTTCGTTTTGCAGCAGGCGTTCCAAAAAGTGCGCAAACCAGTTCACGCGGCGCGGATCATCGAGCGCAGCGAACCACATCTGCCAGTCGAGTCTTGGCTGGTGCGGGATGTTCCAGGGCGGGCGGCGCGCCACATCACCCGGCTTGTACCGAAATGCGTACTCACGCCACTCGACCCCATCATCCGACCCTTCGATGATGATTTCATTGCGCTCGGTGGTCATGACGGCGAACAGCCCATAGCTGCTGACCATGCGCATGGGCTCGATCAATTGATCCATCGCGCGCAGTGCCGCCGGCGGGCTGCCGCCGAAGCGTTCGTCCATTTGCACCAGGCTTACGAACACCAGAACCAGCCCCCACGCTCCGACCACGATCGAGGCGACCTTTGACGAGCGCTGCGGGACGCGTCTCGACAGCACCTGCACGAGGCGCTGCGGCAGGCATTGCTGAAAGGCCGCATCGTCAAACAGCAGCAGGCAGAGCAGAATGGTCTGAAGATTGAACCAATTGTAGTTACCGGTGATCAGGATGCAGCTTTCCAACAGCAGGATGCCGAACGCCGCACAGAAACGCAGGCGTCGCGGACAGAAGATGAGAAACGGCAGTATCAACTCGACAAAAAACATGCCGGCCGTGGCGAATCTCAACACCAGCGTCGATAGATGCACGGCATACCAGGCGAGGGGTGTGGGCAGTGGCTGGGTAAAAAAATGATACGACAGCGCTGACAGGTCCCACCAATGAGGATCACCGCTCAGGAGCTTGACAACGCCCGACATGAACATAAATCGAAACAGCAGCCAGCGCAGCAACCAGATCCCCGGCGTTTGAGCGAAACTCAATAGCAGGGAAAGAAATCCCGCCTCCAACAGAAATGTGTCCCACTGAAAGGACATGAAAGTCTGTCCGGCGTAGAGCAGCGAGAGATACAGCACATAGAGCGCCAGCAGGCTCAGGCGAGGCAGCACATTGAAGATCAACAACAGCGAAAATCCCGCCCCGACCCAGCACACCAACCGGATGGCGAGATCGCTGGCATTGATCCAAAACAGCATGGGCATCGCAAAAAAACGCTCGACGCCGGAGTGGCTGCTGATGAGCTGCGCCAAATCGGCTATGGGCAAGATGCCGTGGCTGCCGATGAGGCCCTGCGCCTGTACGGCGAAGGAAATGAAGGCCGAAAGATAAATCAGCCCCATCAAGCGCAGAAATACGAATGAGACCAAATCGTAGCGCGGCGGCCCATAGTCTCTGCCCCATAGAAGCAGCGTTATGCGGTAAAAGGCCGAACGGCGCGCGGCAATGAAGGCGTAGATCCATTCCGCCAATGGCGCGAAGCCGGGCAGTCTTTTATAGAGCGTGAACCAAAATTCCTTGCCGCGAGCGTGGCTCAAGGTGAGAAAGCTTGCCTCGGCGGCGCTGGCGCGGCGTCCATCGTGCGCGATGTATTGCACGGCGCGTTGAAAGTCGGCGAGCGGGATCTGCGGATACTGCGACGTCACCTTTTGATAGGGCTGATAGCTGACGGCGGCGCCCGTCAATTTCTGCCAGTACCGCGCCCAGAAGACGCAAAACGCGCAATCGGCGTCGAACACGAGTAACGGCCGTGAATCGGCCGACGGATCGCTCATTCGTGCGGTCCCCGATCGCCTAGAAATTCAAGAGTTCAGGTGTGCGGCTCTTGAACGGCGCGACGTGCATCTCGGCACGCAGATCCGCAATCGAGCGCCCCAGCATTTTATGCCATTCCACCGACATCAGCGGCGGGGCGCGGCGGCCATGGCGCCAACCCTCTGCGATGAGTGAGATGAATTGATCGACGTCGACAACGGGCCGCAGGCACATCATGGTGGTCGTCGCCGCGAGAAAGCGCGTCGAATAATTTTGCCCGAACTGTGCCAGCTGAAATCCGGAAATCGCGACCTCTCCCTGTGCCGTGAAGCCGAAGCCTCCGACCAGATGCCATACATCATGCAGCTGCAGAATGCGGCGGTTGGTTCGGTTCTGCGCGGCGAATACCGGCGGCAGCATCACATCGTCGGGATTGATCACCTCGAGGTCGTAGCCCTTGGAGGTGAGCATGTCGAGGAGATTGGTTCCCAGACTGTCCTTCGGCCAGTTGCGCAAATCATCGGTCGTCATTCGCACTTCTGGTTGGGCAAGAAGCTTCCTGACGTCCTCATGCAGATAGTGTGCCCGCTCGCAGCGCATCAATAATTCCGCGTCGTAGTGCAAGCCGATCATCACGACCCGGCCGGTAAAGTCGAGCGCGGCGTCCTTGCCTTCCGCGCTAGATTGAGTCCCGGGCTCTGCGTCAACGACGCTCCAAAAGGCATCCCAGACTGCGCGCGGGGTCTGCCATTCCTCGATGACCGCAGGCTCGCTCAGCCAGGAAAGTTGGCGCCGCAAAGACGGCGCACGATCGGACTCATTCTCCACGTCGAGCCACGCGTCGGCGATGGCATCAAAAATGGTAATTTGGCGCTCCGGCTGAACAAATGCCGCATGGGACATCAACGCAGCCGCGGTCAGCGGCGGCGATGCTGCGAACGTCGGGACGCCGGTGCGGCAGCCAAGCTCGAAATCCTGGCGAAACTTCGATGTGGTGAGCGCCATATGAATCCCGCGGGTGGGTTGAGGCTTGTATAGTAATACGCCAATTGAGCGATAAATAGTAAAACTCCCGCTCCTCTGGGAATCATCCATGGCGTTGGGCGCAATCGGTCTTCGAACCAAGCTGTTGTACGGCTTCGGTACCGTTGCGTACGGTATTAAAGACAACGGCTTTAACTTCTTGCTGCTGATTTTCTACAATCAATTGCTCGGCCTGCCCTCGCAGTTGGTGGGTCTGGCCATCATGATCGCGCTGATCATCGACGGTTTTTCCGATCCTTTGATCGGGCATATATCGGATCGCTTTCACTCCCGCCTCGGACGGCGGCATTTCTTCATGTATCTGTCGGCGCTGCCCTGCGCGGTTGTTTACTATTTCTTGTGGAATCCGCCGTCGGGTTTGGGAACGGCCGCGCTATTCTGGTACTTGTTGATCACGGCCATCATCGTCCGCATCCTCATCGCGCTGTATGAAGTGCCGAGCGCAGCGCTGCTTGCGGAGTTGACTGAGGACTATGACCTGCGTACTTCGCTGGTGGCGTATCGATTCTTCTTCGGGTACTTGGGTGCGGTGCTGATGGGCGTGATCGCACTGTCGGTTTTTCTGCGGCCGACCGCGCAACAAACCGTGGGGTTGCTGAACCGTGCCGGCTATCATGGATATTCCATCGCGGCGGCAACGTTAATGTTCGTCTCCATATTGATCTCAACCGCCGGAACGCATCATTACATCCCCTATCTGCGCGCACCGCCGTCAAAACGCGCCTTCAATTTGTCGCGAGATTCGCGCGAAATTCGCCACGCGCTGGCCAACCGCCCCTTTTTGTCCATGATCGCCTGCGGCTTCTTTTCAGCAATGGCTCTCGGGCTGGTCGCCACGCTCAGTATTTATTTCTATACCTATTATTGGCAGCTCTCGGCCGATCAGGTCTCACAGCTGTTGCTCTCAGCGCTGATTTCGGCTGCCGCCGCGTTGGCGCTGGCGCCGATCATCACCAGGCGGCTGGATAAGAAACGCGGTGCCATCGTGGCATCCGTCATTTCACTGGTGCTTGCGCCCGCTCCGATCATCCTGCGGGAGTGTGGATTGTTCGTGGACAATTCATCGCCCGCGCTACTGCCCATCCTGCTGATGTTCACCCTCGCGCTCGGCACCATGAGCGTCGTGTCGGGCGCACTGGTCACATCGATGCTCGCGGATACGGTGGAAGAAAACGAGATCCGCACGCATCAGCGTACGGAAGGTTTGTACTTCGCCGCCGCGTTCTTCGTGCAGAAGTGCGTCTCCGGCCTCGGCATTTTTATGGGTGGCCTGGTCCTCGGTTGGGTCAAATTTCCCGAAGGCGCGCGGCCGGGGCATGTGCCGGCTGCCGTATTGCGCAATCTTGCGCTGACCTACGTGCCATTGATTGTGGCGCTGCTCGCGATTTCCATATTTTGCATCCAGTTTTATCGGATCGGCCGCGCCGGCCACAACTCCAATCTTGCGCTGCTGCATGCGCAACAGAGAAAACCTGGCGGCGGTTAGTGTTCATTCAACGCCCTGCGCTCTCGATCCGACAAGTGATCGAAGCTGATGACGCGCGTCAAGCGGTACTGATCACCCTGCTTCTGCCAGAGCATGAAAAACCTGCCAATGCCATTGGTTTCGTCCTTACACACCGGTGTTTCGGCCATGTTGCAGAAAGTGTGCCGCCCGATCTCGATTGCGCCGTAGTCCTGCAGCGGAAACACCTCGAGACTCGAAGCCACCAGCTCGCGCCTCACCTTGTGGCAGATATTGTTCTTGATGGCGTTGATAAAGCTGTCCTTTCCCAGACTAAGCCCGGTTTTGTCGTGATAGAACTCCAAGTTTTCATCAACCATGTCTGCGAGCGTCGCTAAATCGCAGCTGTTATAGGCCGCAAAGATCTTGGCATCGAGCGCTTTGATTTGGTTGTGGATGGCACTATTGGGGTTCAGCCCATCGGCAATGGTCTGACCGCTGCTGCCAAAGAATAGGCCAACCCATATCAATACGATACGCAAGAGCATGGCTCTGGACCTTCTGTTTGATGAACTTGTTGTCGAACTTGAATGCTCGAGGGAATAACCCGGCAGAGGGCTGAAAGTTGCACACGGCGATCTTCGCTTAGTGTTTTAATGCACCTTCCTGATGCAGCTTCGCAAGGGAACGCACTATGGGAATTCGATGCCGGTTTTGAAGCTTGCGCGTGTTTTGAGGACTCTCCCCTTGCGGCTGCTTGACCTTCGTTCGTGAAACCCGCAATCGCGCCTGCTGGAGCCGGCCCGACTAAGCGCTTTTTACGCCTGCTCGCTCGAGCGTTGTTCCGCGTTGACGTGTACGGCGACTTCGGCGTGTTCTCCAGTGAACGCACGCTAATCGTCGCAAATCACGAGTCCCTGATCGACGGGTTATTGCTCGCCCTATTTTTGCCGGTCCGTGCCACATTTGTCGTGCATACCACGGTTGCGCGCAGTCCGCTGGTCGCCTGGCTTCTGACGTACATCCCACATTTGCTCGTCGACACCACCAGTCCCCTTGCCATAAAACTCATTTGCAAGCTGGTCGAAAGCGGAACACCGGTCGTCATTTTTCCCGAAGGGCGTTTAACGGTGACCGGCTCGCTGATGAAGATTTACGACGGCGCGGCCTTCATAGCGGCGAAAACCGGCGCGACCATCGTTCCGACGCACATCGAGGGCGCGGGCCGCAGTTACTTCGGACGGCTGGCAGGGATCTATCCGCGGAAACTGTTCCCGAAGATCACCATTTCGGTATTGCCGGCGCGAAAGATCGCGATGCCGGATTTGCCCTCGGCGAAACAACGGCGGCGGCGTTCGGGCGAACTCATGCGACGCATACTGCTGGAAATGCTCGTCACGACTCGGCCTGAGAGAACGCTTTTTGAAGCATTCCTTGAAGCGAAGGCAACCTTTGGATCCGGCTACAAACTGGTGGAGGACGTCCGCTTGGAAGAGGAGTCTTACGGATCGCTGCTCCGCATGGCCTTGGGCTTGAGTCGCTTGCTGGCTGGCAAGACGAAGGCAAACGAGAATGTTGGCGTGCTGATGCCCAATGCGGCTGCGACGCTCGCTCTGCTGCTCGCTCTTTCATCAGCCAGACGAGTTCCGGCAATGCTCAACTACACGGCCGGACAAGAAGGCCTGGGCAGCGCATGCATCGCCGCAAACATCCGCAAGATCGTGACCTCCAGGGCTTTTATCGAAAAGGCGCGACTCGAAGGCCTGGTGAAGGGGCTATCCGGAATCGAAGTGATCTATCTTGAGGATCTCAGATCGCAATTGGGCGTGGTCGACAAGATTTGGATAGCGCTCTGCCAGCGATTTCCCGGATTCGCGACGCTTCCCCAGCAGCCGAGTGATTCGGCGGTCATACTTTTTACTTCAGGTTCTGAAGGGAAGCCCAAGGGAGTCGTCCACTCACACACGTCTTTGCTGTCGAATATCGCTCAAATCCGCAGCATCGCGGACTTTACGCCGCTCGACAAATTCATGGTCGCGCTGCCGCTCTTCCATTCCTTCGGCCTGGCGTGCGGCGCGATTATGCCGTTGGTATCCGGATGCAAGGTATTCCTATATCCGAGTCCATTGCACTACCGGATCATTCCAGAGCTTGTCTATGATCGAAACTGCACCGTGCTCTTTGGCACATCGACCTTTCTGGCCAACTATGGAAAGTACGCGCATCCGTACGACTTTGGGCGCTTGCGCTACGTCGTGGCCGGAGCCGAGAAATTGGCGGAAGACGTACGGCTCGCTTGGCTCGAGAAATTCGGCATCCGAATTCTGGAAGGCTACGGCGTTACCGAGTGCGCCCCCGTTATTGCGGTAAATGTTCCCATGGCCTGCCGAACGGGTACCGTCGGCCAGCTTGTTCCCGGCATGACGTATTCACTCGAAGCCGTTGGCGGCATCGAGAGCGGCGGAGCGTTGCACGTAAAGGGGCCAAATGTGATGAAGGGCTATCTGCTCTATGAGAATCCCGGCGTCCTGCAACCCCCATGCTCGATCGAGGCAGGCTGGTATGCCACCGGTGATATCGTCGAAATTGATGCGGATGATTTTGTGCATATTCGTGGGCGCGTAAAACGCTTCGCGAAAATCGCTGGCGAGATGATCTCTCTCGAGGTTGTGGAGCGAATAGCCGCGCAGGCCTCACCGGGATTTATGCATGCGGCTTCAAGCCGCACAGACAGGGCCAAGGGGGAGGCCATTGTGCTGTTTACAACGGATGGCTCCTTGCTGCGCGAGCAGATGAGCGTTGCCGCAAAGAACTCGGGAAACCCGGAACTCGCCGTGCCGCGCGACATACGAATCCTTCCGGCAATTCCGTTGCTGGGATCGGGCAAGACGGATTATGTGCGCCTAAAGGAATTGGCTCGAGACTAATCACGCATGCGGCTGCCGGCCATTATTTGATCTGCTGCGCACTCGCCCGCCGCAAGCGCCGCATGCACCGTGCCCCAATGCCCCGAAACGTCGGTGTGTTCTCCGGCAAAGAACAAGGTGTCCTCGACGGGAATTCGCATTTTCTCGGGTGCATCCAAGGCGCCCACGTGGACATAGCTGTACGCACCCCGGGCGTATTCGTCGCTCTGCCAGTTGTGCATGTGCCAGCTCGACAGCATTTGTCGAACATCAGACAGGGGCAGCGCGAACATTTTCGCCAGCGTCGACAGACTCAGATCGCAGAGCGCGCTTGCATCGCCATCCGCGGTGATGAGCTTGAGGAGTGATGCGGCCTTCGTGCCGCCCGCCCACGCGGTAAGCAGGGGCGCTTCATGAGGCGCAAGCGTCCACCAGGTTGGCGGCGATTCGCCGGGCGCCAGGAGAAAACTCATTCGCGGATCCCAGAATTTTCTCTTGAATACCAAAGTCAGGCGCACGACCGCGCCCATCTCGAGGCGATTCGCTTGAAGCAACACCTCTGTCGGCCGGGGAACGAACTCAATCGTCTGCGCTTGGAGCACTCCCAGCGGGACTGTGATCACAGCTTGGCTTGAGTGATGCGGGAGATAGCCGTCAGCAGCTGCGGTCTGCACCGACACGGCACCGCGATTCCAGGCAATTTTTTTTACCGTTGCCCCGAGAATCAGCGTGCCGCCCGCGGCGACGAATTTTTCGGCCAGGAAGTTCGGCAGGGCCGCGTAGCCCGCCTCGAGTCGAAACAATCGATCCGCGTCAATCGCATCCTCCGCAGCCTGCTGTTTGGCGAGTGCCGCGACTGAGATGCGTCGTTGATCCGCCGCGTTGAAGCCCTCGACGTAGTTGACTGCTGCCCGCGCCGTGAGATCATCCAGCGCTTGACCTTGAAGGTACTCGGCAAAACTCAGGTCTTGGCCGCGGGGTTGGCTTTGGGCCCATTGCGCCATTTCTTCCAGCACGCCTTCTGCCGGCCCCGGTTGCTCGTTCGTCTCCATCAATCGACTGCCATCGAACCAGAACGGCGGACCATCCATCTCGAACGTGTTCAAGCCGGCCTGCTTGATGAGCGACCAAGTTTCGGGCGGCAAGCCGTGAACAAATTCGGCACCTAGCTCAACGGGCAAGGGCAGCGGCGATTCGCCGAGCGAAACAGATTCGGTCCAAATGCGGCCGCCGATTCGATTCCGCGCCTCCAGGATGGCGACGCGCCGGCCGGCTTCGGCAAGCAAGCGTCCTGCATTGAGTCCAGCAACGCCGGCTCCAATGATGAGCACATCGTATTGAGCAGAAGTCATGAATTTGAGCGCGCTGTCATCGCACTTGCCGGCATATGTGCAATCGCCTCTGTCGAGCTTATCCGGTTGTCAACCAATCGGCGCGGGAGCCGTTTTTTACAGGCATATGGAGCTTAACAGAGCCGCCCGCGCTAAAAACGGCCGGCGCATTTCGCTAACTCATTTTTGAAGATTTAAAGGAGTTGTCATGATAACCAAATCCAAGGCGCTCATCCTCGCAAGCCTGTGCTGCACGGCATTGGGCTCATCGTTAGGCGAGGCGCAGACCGTTCCGGACCATCCTCGCGTAAATGAGGTCAATCAACGGCTCGACAATCAGCAGGCGCGCATCAATCAAGGCCTGGCCAATGGCACGATGAACGGCAAGCAGGCCGCGCGTGACGAAGCACACGACGCCAACATCGCGAAGCGCGAGAGCGTTGATGAGGCCAAGCACAATGGTCATTTAACAAAGGGCGAGCAGCGCCGCTTGAACAGATCCGAGAACAAAAATAGCCGCCGCATCTACAACCAGAAGCACTAGATCGAAATTCATCTGCTGCGCGCGCCCGGGGGCTTTTGGACAATGCTCCGAAAGCTAGTGGCCCAGCGCCTTGGCGAACAAGGCCGACACACCGGCATTGATCGCAAAGCCGCCAAAAATAAGCCACCCGAACAACAGCGCCGCCAACCCGAGCGGCTTGATGCCGGCCGCGCGGATCGCGGAGACTTGAGTGCTGACCCCGAGGGCCGCCATCGCGGTGGCCAGGATCAGCGTGTCCGCATCGATGGCGGCATGGACGAAGGCATGCGGCAACACCGCCATTGAATTGAATCCCGCCACCGCGATGAATCCGAGGGCGAACCAGGGAATGACGCCGCGCCAGGACTGAGAAGGGACTGCCGGGGCCGGGGCCGCGGCCTCCGTCGGCGCCGCAGTTCCTTCTGAGGTGCGCAATAAATAGGCCGAAAGCAAAACTAAAAAGGGTGCGAGCATCATGACGCGCACCAACTTCGTGATCACGGCCGTGTTCGCCGCGGTGTCGGCGACGGCCTTGCCCGCGGCAACCACCTGCGCGACCTCATGAACAGTGGATCCAGTAAAGATCCCGTACGCAAAGGGCGTGAGCGACAGCCAGTGCATGCGCTCATTCAGATGATAAAGGGCGGGATAAATAAAGATGGCGAGCGTGCCGAAGGCGACCACCGTTGAGAC
>Ga0307474_10002949_pt1 | contig 12255 bp, 6 predicted proteins | sample atmos_gasesECM1C_2_FD_203312 | JGI IMG/M metagenome (GOLD analysis project Ga0307474, IMG submission 203312) | Hardwood forest soil microbial communities from Morgan-Monroe State Forest, Indiana, United States - atmos_gasesECM1C_05 | ecosystem: Environmental > Terrestrial > Soil > Temperate... | reverse complement strand
CGTCCGATATTGCACGATAGAGATTCCCCAATGAGGCAGCTCCCAGCCCCAACTCCGAGACCTGGAGTTGCGTTCGACCTATTCGGCGCCGCGGAAGCATTTTACCCACGATTACCCTTTGGCGAATAACGGCAACCTATCTTATCACATATGAAATGTTTTTCATGAGTACAAATAAGCATTAGCTAACGCGGCCGCAGCCAATCACGCTATTCAGTCACCGTACAGAAGTTCGCCCGAGATTTCTTTTGCCGAGGCCTTGATGCAAGTTGCCGCATCATCCTCGGTCATTACCTGGGGAGTCGAGTGAACGAAAGGCACGGTCAGCGCCGCGACCGCCAACCCACCCCGCATGATCGGTGCCGAAATGTCGACTATTCCCGCCACAAATTCACTCGGTGCCCTTTCGAAGCCGCGTAGTCGAACTTCCTCTGCCCGCCGCCTGAACAGGAGAATCTCATCCTTCTTCGGTGGCGGCTGAAAGAGCCGTTCCCATTGCAGGCGAACAGCATCGCTCTGGAACGCGTAGAGGATCATTCCCGAGACGGTCAACTGCAGCGCGCGCGAATATCCAACGCGAACCGTGAAACCAATTTGTTCGCTGCTTTCCATACGGGCAACAACGATTATCTGGCCGTTGACGGGCAGCGCTAGATGGCATGACTGACCGGTATTGCGAGACAATTGGCGCATCACGGGCAATGAAATCTCGATGAGCGTCTTCACATGAGGTTGATCGAGACTGAGCGCGAATAGTTTGCTGGTCAGTCTATATCCATCACCTTGCTTCGATTGTTCGATAAACCCGCGATATTCTAGCACTTGAATCATTCGGAACAACTCACCAGTCGAGCGGCCCAATCTCTGCACAATGGCTGAGGCGGAAATTGGTTTCGCTTCACTCGCGAGCAATTCTAAAATGTCCAGGCCTTTCTCCAGCGCCGGAGCACGGTAGCGCCTGCCGGACTCCTGTTCCACGGCGGCGCGGCGGCTCTTGCTGACGGAGTCATGCTTCTTTTTTTGCTTCAAAATTGGATCCTCGAAGTTAATCCCGATCGATGCGTGACAGAATGAAATCGAGCAACGGAGCCGGGTCAGCCAGGCTGTGCGGATGATGGCCGACACCCGGCTTCGCGATGACCGTGATCTCGCCGCCGAGCGCTCGGTACCGGCTTTCAAGCAGCAGGATATTTTCTTCTGGCGGTAAATCTACATCGGCCTCACCGTAGACTGCAATTATGGGGATTTTCGCGGTCGCGAGTGGAACCAGTGAATCGACTGGATTCGATTTATACGCCAGTGCGTCATCTTCGCTAAACCCATAGGCCTGCTTCAGTTTCTGCCAGTCCCCCGGCGAACCTTGCGCTTTGCCCCGACCGCCTGGCCAACTTTTGAAATCGCAGACCGGCGCATCAAGATACACGCATGCCACCGCGTGCGGGTTCTGCGCCGCCCAGTTCAGTGCGAATAGCGCGCCGCGGCTGAATCCTTCCAATACGCATCGATTTGAGAGCGCATGGTTGTCGATCAAGTGGGCATAAAAACGATCCATTTGGCGCATCGCGATCGGCGCCCCGTACATGTCTTGCACGTCGATATACGCGACGTGAAAGCCGAGCTTGAGCAACGCGAGGTCGAGTGCCGGAAACGCGCCAAAAAACTCGGTGCGCCAAATCCAGGGGTTGGAATGCAGCGGCGAGTCCGGTAGTACCAGTACGCAAGCTCTGCCGTCCAATTCAAATTTCTGACACCGATATCCTTCCCAGGTTGCGGATTGGTCAAGCGCTCGCGAAATTCGAAGACTGACGATCTCGTACGGGCGGTAAGCGACAGAGTCGCTCGTCGCGGCGCCGGTAGGACGATCGCGAAGGTCAACTCTCTTTGCCGACCAACCCGCTGCCAAGCGCAAGCGGATCGCTCCGCGCTCTCCTGACACTTCGTGCAGCCGCAGCACCCAATCGGTTGCCGTCAGCGGCTTCGCCCAGCACGGAATCAAGGATTGGGACCCATCGATGCCCTGCAGCGCGCTCAAACACGCGTATCCGTGGTAGGGCAACGGGGCCGTAAACAAACTATCGGCGAGCGCCGCGGGATGATCTTCCGGTCTCGCGGATGAGTCGTAGCGGCCAATGGCCAATGAGATGGAATGAACGCCTTGATCGCTGTAAATTGAAGCAGATCTAAGCCTGCTCAGGCTCGAGGGATAAGCGGCGCGGTGAGCTTCAAATCCCGTGATGCGTGGGCTTCGCACCAGCGAGACTGCCCAATCCCCATCATGGCAGCTGTATCCATATTTTGATTCGGCGACGATGAACATGCCGCACCGGCCGCCGTCATCAGTTCCGGCCATCCAGCGGCTTGCCGGGACTTCCCACATGGCCTCGGCCGCGGGAGCGCCGGGTTGCTGCGGTCGCAACGTGCTGCCAAACGGCGTTCCGTAGCGCACTTGAGTACCGTGGTAATCGGTCTTGAAGTGCAGTTTGAGCAAGGTCTCCGATTCGTGCCAAGCGAGCGTTATCTGAATGCGCAACACGCGCGATCCGGCTTCGAGCACGTAGCGCAGAGTTGAGGTGCTGGCGGTGCCAATTGGGCGGCGCACCACCCAGGCTGCGCGAAGACCGTTCAGGTCTGTCTCCACAGATATGTCAGGCGCGCTTATCACACGCTGACCCAGGCTCAATGCCTGTCGATCAATATCCCACGCCTCAAAGTTAGCCGGTCGGTCCGGATACAGGTACATGCCGCCGCCCGACAGCAGCGCCACCGGCTCCCCATCAACGGTAAGTTCTGCGAGCTCCCCCAACTTGTCGATTCGCATAAAGAGATGATCATTCGCCAAGGTGTGATCGCCAATGACGATGGGGGCGACGCGCGAGGTCGCAGGGTTCGCTACTTCGACGCCGCCGAGCGGCGGTAACCGCATTAGTCCCCCGCCGGTCAGCACATCGCGAGGAATGGCGAGCGGGTTGAAAAGACATGGCACGCCCACGGGATCCCCATTGGCACTCGCCAGTTCTGTCCGAGCGGCAACCGTCAGCTCCTGGGCCAGGCGGACCAGTTCAGGCAGCCCCTCGGCGTACACTTCGGGAATCGAGCTTCCGGGAATATAGTCGTGAAATTGCGCAAAGATCATGCGTCGCCAGCAGGGGTTCAAGTCAGGTGCTGTGCCGGCGGCCACGGCCGCAGCTTCACGGATCTGCAGTGCCCTCTCCAAGCCGCGAAAAGCGGCCTTGAGGTTGGCATGCGTCGTAAAGGTGCCGCGATGATACTCGAGATAAAATTCTCCCTGATAGGTGGGCAGCAAATCGCGGCGTTCGGCGAGCCGTGAAAAAAATGCCTCGGGCAAGTCCCAGGCGATCGCCGGAAAGCCGCGCACGCACGCTAGTCGCCGCGCACGCTCACAAATCTCCGCGGTCACGCCTCCGCCGCCATCACCGTAGCCGGTGGGATACAGATACTCAGGATGCACATCGCTCTGCAGATGCCCTTCCGCGCCCTGTCTGATCGCAGCCGGCTGCACCGTACCGTTGTAGCCTACTTCCTGCAGCACGTGAGCAATGACTTCACTGCCATCGGAGCCGCGCCAGAGGAAACTCGACACCGGGAAGCGGTTGATCGCCGACCACGAGACCTTGTTGGTAAAGAAAAACTGAGCGCCGGCAAGCTTCATGAGCTGCGGCAAACAAGTGGCATAGCCGAATACGTCGGGCAGCCATACCACCTTCGCCGGCTCACCGCGCAGCGCCTCAAAAGCCTGCTGTCCGAGCGTAAAACTTCTCGCCAGGGCCTCGCCGCAGGGGAGCTGAGTATCGCTCTCCACATACAGCGCGCCGGTTGCTTCCCATTGCCCATTATCCATCCGGCGCTTGACGCGCCTCAGAAGCTCAGGTGCGCGACGTTCAACCGCTTCGTAGGCAGCCGGCTGACTGTGAACAAATCGCAACTCCGGGTATGCATCCATCAATCGATCCGTGGTCGCAAATGTGTGAATAGCCTTTGCCTCACCCACTTTTTCCGGCCACAGCCATACCAAGTCGATGTGGGCATGCCCGGTCAATGTCGCTTGGAACTTCGGCTTCGCCTCGCGAAATTCCGCATAAACCAAGGCAAGAGCTTTTCGCAGATCAGCGCTTCCACCGCGATCGTAGGCGTCGATCGATTGATCCAGCATGCGCAGGAGCTTGCGGTAGCCAGGATCCGCGCGACTCAGCGCCGGCTGGTACCCGACCTGATTGAGAGTCGGGCCACCAGGTCGGTCCGCGAGCATCACTTCCAATAGAGAATTCAAATCATGATACGCATGCCAGATCTCATCATCTCGGCGGACCACATATGCGCCTTCGAAGACGCTTCCAGAAGAAGAAAGACCCGTCGCCTCTGGGTGCCAAATACCCGTCTGAACACACACCGATTCCACCCAAACTTCGCTGACCTGCGGCGGCAGCGGACAATATCGATGTGCTACATCAAAACCGAAGTACGGGACGCCTTCGACATAGAGCGTGGCTTCGGCCTGATCACGCCACTCGAGATGCAATTCGCCCGGCAACTCTTGCTTGAGGTCCAGCAGATCGAGCCGGCACCAGCGCTGATCGTACAAGCACCCCCAGGGGCTGCCGGTTAGGGCCTTCGATCGCGGCCGCGAGCGCGCGTCCGGCCAAATCGTGTACCGCTCGTTCGATTCGGTCGCCTCCACGGCGATCTCCCGCACCCGCGTCCAGATTTGGCGTTGCAATCGCTCGACGGTCGCGGCGACCCGATTAGGCACAAGCTGTAGCAAATGATGAGTCTGCATTCAATTTTTGAGCGCAGTCTAATCCGCGCACTCGACGGGCAACTTTTTGTACCAGCTATGGTAGAGGAATATCGCACACACGAGCACCGTGCCCGCCGACCAGCCTAGGTACTCAAAATAATGCCCAATCAGGAAGAAAACCGATAGAAAACACGCGAACAGTGCGACAAATCCCAAAGCCACATTGGGTAGTACAAAACGCAGCGAGGTGATCCGCGAACTGCTATCGCTCAACGCTCTGACCGGCTTCCAGAATCCAAAGGGTCGTACGCGCGTATAAAAGATTCTCAGGGTCTCCATCGAGGTAGGCTGCGTCAGCAGCGAACCAGCCAGGCACCCGGCTATGCTCGCGATCCAGATGACCGGTGCATAGACGTATTCGGGCAAGCTGCGGGCACCGAACCAGCCTGCCGTCTGACCTATTCCGAAAAGCATTGCAGTGCCTAAACCTGCAAAGATTCCCGCGGCATAGCCCCAACCGTTGAAGCGCCACCAGTGCCATCGCAGCACGTTGGGGACCAGCGTCGCGCCGATGACCCCGGCCAGCATCCATACCCAAATGCTTTTTATCGATTCCGCCTGCGTGCCGATCGCAATACCGATCGCCACCACCAAAACCGTCGCCACGTAACTCACCCGAATCGAAGCCTTTACGGAAAGATTCGGCTTGCTGGGTTGCACCAGGTCGCACACCACCATGGACGCTGCGGCGTTCACGGTCGAACTAAACGATGCCATGAAGGCTGCCAGCAGCGCCGCGACCAGAAACCCGCGCAATCCGGCGGGAATCATCTGCACGATGACCACCGGTAGAATCTTCTCAGGATCCGCACTTCCGACCAGCCCCGATGCTGCCAGGAACACGAAGCCTGCGATCATCGACCAGCGCGGCAGGCTAAAGAATCCCCAGGCCCAGCCGGCCTTTGCGGCATCGGCGCTCGAGCGCGTTGCTAAAAATCGCTGCTCGCCATAGTGACCGCCCGCGCCGCTCATATTAAGCAAGAGACCGGATATCGCGAGGTAGATCGCAAGATATCCAAAATTGTTCCAATTTTCATAGCCCGAGGGGAAATTGGCAGCCGTCGGGGTCGTAACAAGCGAGAACTTGGCGTGCAACTTCTCTATTGTTGCCGGGTCGAGCTTAAAGTACACGAGCACCCCGATCGCAATCCCGGCGCTGCTGGACAGAGCCAACTGGATGACATCGGCAAGAACCACGCTCGTGAATCCACCGATGGTCACGTACAGGGTGGTCAGGGACATCACCAGCACCGTGAGCATCTTGGCGGTCTCGGGGGCCACGCCCGGCACTAGCACCGGCATGAACCTACTCAACCCAGCATAAGCATAGCCAATGCTGAAGATCAGAAACGTCACCATGAGAACGGCGCCCGCGGTGCGTGCCATGCGCCCGCCCCGATCTTCGCCAAAACGGATCCTCATCAACTCGACGGCCGTCATCACGCCGGTACGTCGTATCCACATGGCCATGTACGACATCAGGAACGCGGCGTTGAAGAAGGACCAACTCCACAACATCCAGAATCCGCGAAACCCCGCAACGTAGAACAGCGACACCAGGAACATGGTTCCCGCAACGTCGAAGTTAGAGGCCGCTCCCGATGCCGCCAACATCCACCACTTGCCGGTGTTATTGCCGAGAAAATAGGACCGCACGCTGCTGGATGATCGGCGCGAATGGAGCACGCCGATGGCGATCATCCCGAGGAAGTAAAGGGCCAGTATCGCCAGATCAATATTGTTCAATTACTTTCCCACGATCGCGTGCTTTGAGTTCGCACAGTGCCATACACCGAAATAGGAGTCGCCGTTTTCGGATCAGAAGAGTAATTGGCAAACGGGGAGCGCTCCATATGAGCGCTCCCTGCGATACATCCTCTTCCGCGCTTAGAACCTGACGTCGAGCTTGACTTGCCCGGCGCGGGGCAAGTTCGCTCGAGCATAGCCATAAGCGTTTGTGCCGGCGATTACCGAATTGCCGCGTGGGTTACCCTCGGTGATCGAGAACTTATCGGTCAGGTTGGTACCTTGCACCGAGAGGGTCATGCTTTTGGTGATTTTATAGGCCACGCCCGCCGCAAGATCCGTGTACGCATCCAACTGCAGCGTATTCGCAAGATCTCCCCAGCGCTTCCCATAGTAGGAAACGGTGACGTACCCTGACGCCCGACCGTCGGGTGAGAAAACCGTCGGAGTCAAGTGCAGTTCGATATTTGGCAGTCGATCGATCTGGTTGCCATCGAAGCTGGTGCTGCCACCCACGCCGCTAATGTCCGAGTGCTGCACGACGCCGGTAAGATCCAAATTGAACATGCTGATCGGCGCCCACTTGCTGTCGATCTCCACACCGTACGCGGTATTGTTCAGAAAAATCTGCTGTCCGGTGTTGCCGGTCACTTCTGAAATGTTCTTGTTCACGGAGCGGAAACCGGTCAATTCCGCATAGAACTTCGAATTCGAAAAGCGGACACCCAATTCACTGAAATCAAGTCGCGTCAACGCGCTGGGATAGCAGCCGCTGCCGGGACAAAACACCGCAAAGTTGGCAATGCCCGAATCGAAGCCGTCCGAGTAGCGTCCATAGACCGCGAGATGGTTGGTAATCTCATAGTTCGCTCCAACCGTCCACGCCGTACCGCTATAGCCCACCTTTCCCGACGTGAAGGTGCCATCGCCGTAACCGCTCGCCACCTGGTCGGCCAAGACGTTCGGGTTGACCACGCCGGTTAGGGGAACGTTGGCCACGGAATTTTCAGACGTGTTTCGATACTGAATCCACTCATGACGCAGGCCTGCGTCCAGGCGCAGAGGATCGATCGGGTGCCACTGATCATTGAGGTAGATGGAATTGGAGATCACCCCGACCGTGCCATTGGCGTAGCCGTCGTCGTAGGAGAGCACGCCGTTGTTGGTTAGGTGTCCGACCGTCGCCCCGGCAGCATTGACGGCTGCCACGTCAAGCAGATTGGCATGGTTGGTCACATCCATTAGAAAGTTGGCGGCATTTTGCGCGACATCCATATGCTGGTCCCACGCCAGCCAACCCAGCGTGGTCAGGTTATTGGCGATGGAGAAGTTGAACTGAGCATCGTTGATGACTTCGTTGATGCTTTGGGAGTATTGATTGGCGCCCATCTGCGTCAGCAATCCGTTGCCGTTCATGGCAGCCGGGTTAGTGATGGTGTTACCGGTCGACACTTGGACCAGCTTGGCGCCCACGGCACCTTGCGGCGCGTAGGTCGCGATCAAATTCGCTACCAAGGGATTGGTCGCCAAAAATGTGTTGGCGTCCTGGATCACGCTATTGTCGCCAAGATTGCGCAGATCATTGTCGACGGTTTGAATATTGGCGAAGCGCAACGAATCCTTCCAAGTCAGGCCGTTTTGCCAGTCGTACTTGGCCGCCAGGGTCACCGTGTTGGAATGTTCGTAAATGCCGTCACCGAGATTAACGTTTTGGGGTGTGCCATTGGGCGTCTTGATACTCACGTTCTGGGTCTGCGGTCCCTGCAGATAGTCCGTCAAGGCGTTGAATCCGGTAATCGGTGAGATTCGTTGGATATTGCCGTCTTGCGTGATTTTCACAGGCTGGGGCAGATAAAACTGGGTGTGATCATCGATGAGCTTGTAGCTCAGCGAGATTTCACCATTGTCGATGGCGTGCGTGATATTAAACCTGAATTGTCCACCGTGATTGACGTCGTAGTCGACGTTCTTCGCGCCATCGCCGACCCGCCAAAAGCCGCCGACCGTGGCCGAAGTAGTGCCCGAATTACCGATCGGCGTGCCGTAAAAGAAATCCACTCGAGCTTGGCCATAGGAGTAATAAGTTAGCGAGGCTTCGCCCTCGGGCTTGTCGGAGGCCTTTCGGGAAATGAAGTTTACGATGGCGCCCGCGCCATTCGAAGCGAACACACCGGAGGGGCCGCCTCGAGTGAGTTCCACGCGATCGGTGTATAGATCGGGACGAAACTCCAGTTCCTCAAGAAATCCGTTGTAGAAGATCGGCAGGCCATCTTCCTGCAGGCTGATGTAAGTGAGAAAGCCGCCTCTTACGCCGCGGGGAGATATATTGAGATTCATTTCTCCGGCGCTCGCCTCGCCGTAGATGCCGGGAACGTTCTGCAATAGTGCAGCGAGCCCCAGGGCGGGGGAATTCTTCAAGGTCTCGGAATCAATCACGGTGACCGCGAAAGACGTATCGAGAATCTTCTGCGCAATCGGCGTTCCGGTAACGATGATCTCCTCGAGAGCATCATCGCTTTTCGCAGCGGACACGCCGGCGGTTTGTGCCGCTGCGAATTGACCTACTAGCATGGCTGTTGCGGCCGCGACGGTCAGAAAACTCGCGCGAAACGACAGGCCTGTTCTGGTTCTGTGCATTGCTCCCCCTGATTGAATTTTTTCCAGCCAACCATCCCGATTGACCAATCCTAGTTCAAGAGGGAATTTTTATCAATAAAAAACTGTTTACGGGTGATATAATAACTTGCACCGACTCATATATGAGAAGCCCTGGGGACATGATTCAAATTGGCGTCGACTTCGGGGGCACTAAGATCGAGGCCGCCGCGCTTAATTCTGAAGGCACCTTTCTGGCACGAATTCGCGCCCCGAATCCCGGCTCCTACGATGCGGCTCTACGTACTGTGCAAGGGCTTGTCCAACAGGCCGAGTCCATGGCGGGCGCCCAAGGAACAGTGGGGATTGGTACTCCTGGTTCTATATCCCCCCGCACTCGTCTCATGCGCAACGCCAATTCCGTCTGGTTGAATGGGCGCGATCTGAATGCTGACTTGAGCGCCGCACTAAAACGGCCGGTTCGAATTGCAAATGATGCGAACTGCCTGGCGCTCTCGGAAGTCGTCGACGGCGCCGCCGCAGGGTCGAAAGTCGCTTTTGCGGTTGTGCTTGGAACCGGATGCGGAGGCGGCCTGGTTGTCAATCAACAACTCGTCGAGGGCGCCAATGGTATCGGCGGCGAATGGGGTCACATCCCGCTTCCCAACCCCCAGGGCGATGAGCAGACCGCGCCCCTCTGCTGGTGCGGGCATCACGGCTGCCTGGAAATGTGGATTTCTGGGAGCGGATTGGAGCGCGACTATCAATCAACCCACGGCGAGAAGAGATCGGCCGAGGAGGTGATTGGCCTGATGCGCGACGGTGATGAACAGGCGCGCGCGAGCTTTCATCGATACTCCGACCGGCTGGCGCGAGCACTCGCGACCGTCTGCAATATTGTCGACCCGGACACGATCGTGTTCGGCGGCGGCCTTTCCAATGTCTCCGAGTTATTCACGGCGCTCCCCGAGACCATCGGCTCCTACGTCTTTTCAGATGCTTGGGCGACGAAACTGGTGGCGGCGCGGTGGGGCGATTCGTCCGGCGTCAGGGGCGCGGCTCGCTTGTGGCCGATTCAGTGACATCGCTCTCAACGCTGCGCACACGCCTGGTGGACTGGCTCGTAATCACCGCCTATCCCCTCTGGTCACGTTGCGGCATCGATATGCGCAACGGTGGTTTCGTTGAGGCTCTTGCCGCCAATGCCGCACCGCTTTCAAGCCCCCGTCGCTTGCGAGTACAAGCGCGTCAAATCTATGCGTTCGCACAAGCTTCGGCACTGGGGTGGCAACACGACACAACACCAATCATTCGTCGCGGGTTGCGATACATGGAGGACTGTTATCGGCGGCCCGATGGCTTGTATCGCACCCTAGTAGAGTCAACCGGTGCCCCGCTCGATCAGAACGCGCTGCTCTACGATCATGCTTTCGTACTTCTGGGACTGTCATCCGCGGCGCATATCCTCGAGGATCGGACCGACCTCGAGCGCTGCGCCCTAGAACTTCGCAACTTGATGGAACATCGGTGGCGTCTGCCGGGCGGCGGCTTTCTATCGGATGATGCAGCACGCAACGTGCGTGAAGCCAATCCGCACATGCACTTGCTGGAAGCTTGTCTTGCCTGGGGCGAGATCGGCAAGGATCCAAGCTGGACCGCGTCGGTCGAGGAACTCGCGGAGCTTGCCATCACCCGTTTTATCAATCCGCAGAGCGGTGCAATTCACGAGACTTTTTGCTCAAAATGGGGACCGGCGCCGGGACTCGCGGGGCGCATCGTCGATCCGGGCCATCAGTTCGAATGGGCTTGGATATTGATGCGATGTCGAGGCAAAAACATTGCTCGAAACCGCTCCGCTGCCCTACGCCTAATCGAGTACGGGGAACTACGCGGCATCCGTGATGGGGCAGCGGTCAATGCAATACTAAGCGACGGATCTGTCCACGACCCGAAAGCCAGACTCTGGCCGCAAACTGAGCGCCTTAAGGCGGCACTTTTGGCGCTTGAAATCACCAACGATGCGAAATTTGTCGATATCGCTGTTGAGGCGGCTGGCACCGTCCTTCGTTATCTTGAGACCGATATTCCGGGATTATGGCGCGACGAACGTTCCGCAGAGGGTGGCTTTTCAGCGGGCTCATCGCCGGCTAGCAGTTTCTACCATCTCGTCGGAGCCATTGCTGAACTGTCACGATACAAACGGCTACGTCACCGTGACGAATGGGTATCTCAATAAGTGATAATCGACGTTAGTTCGAAAGCGGCAGCCGGCGTCAATCCGAATCGGAAACGTGCTAGGGCATGAGGCACGGTAGGAGCGTCGGCGCCGACGCGCCGATTTCCGAACGAACCGCGCCGCCCCGAATTTGACGGGCGGCGCGGTCCGGCGTTTCAGAACTTCACAAGTATGTCGGCGGCGAGCTGGAGCTGCCCATGCTTCGTGCCATTGTCGTAGGCCGCCGCGCCATATGAATGGTCGTACCGTATATCCGGGCGAACTTCGACCCAGTTTGTGAACCAATGCGTCCAGCCAAACGTGGCCTCGGTATACGACGTCGCGAACCCGGTTCGTTGGCCGCGTTGATCGTCGAAGCGTTCGGCGCGCAAACCCACGTAGTCCTTATCCGTTAGCCGATACATGACATAGAGAGAGGTTGCGATTGCCCCGGCCGTACATTGCGTCGTCGCGCCGGGGCACAACGCGGGATTTGCGCCTGGAATCGTCGGCTGCCCGAGGGTCGGCACGTGAGTTTGATATTCGTAGTAATCCTCCGTCGCCACCCACAGGCGATCGGTAAATTTATGGTAATACATGATCTGGTATAAATTTACGTTGTTGAAGCCGTAATGCGCATTGTTCGTGCCATTGGCGCAAGCATAAAGAGTGTCCCACGAAGTGTCGGAATTCCATTGAAGGCACGCCGTCACGGTGGGTTTCGCATCATTTTCCCACGGCGCAACGTCGCTGCCCGCGTTAAGGCCAATCTGCACCATCCAGTTTTTGGTCAGCCGCGTTGACCACACGGCGCCAAGCTGGGTGAACGGATCGTAGGTGTAATACAGTGAATGCGTATCGAAGACGTTCTGCAGGTCGAGAT
>Ga0307474_10002948_pt1 | contig 12258 bp, 10 predicted proteins | sample atmos_gasesECM1C_2_FD_203312 | JGI IMG/M metagenome (GOLD analysis project Ga0307474, IMG submission 203312) | Hardwood forest soil microbial communities from Morgan-Monroe State Forest, Indiana, United States - atmos_gasesECM1C_05 | ecosystem: Environmental > Terrestrial > Soil > Temperate... | reverse complement strand
AGATTCTTGCGGCGAACATTAAGCTCAGCGATGCGCAAGAAATGGTCGCAAGACAGCACGGCTTCGATAGTTGGCAAGCCCTGAGAGCTGGGCTTTCCACCACGTCGCGCAATGTGATATCGTCGCCATCCAAAGCGACGATTGTCTGTGCAGAGCCACAACTGTTCGTCACCGATATCAAAAGATCATGCGAGTTTTTCGATGAGAAGTTAGGCTTTGCGCTTATATTCAGTTACGGCGACCCTCCCTACTATGCACAGATGGGTCGCGACGCGGCGTGCATCAACCTTAGGCGTGTCGAAGAGCCCGTAATCGAGTCGACTGTCCGCGATCATGAGGAACTGTTGTCGGTATCTATGACCGTCGCTACAGCGAACGAGATCAAGCTACTGTTTCTTGAGTTTCAGTCCGCTGGGGTTACCTTTCACCAGACACTGAAAAAGCAGCCTTGGGCCGCCAAGAATTTCGTCGTCAAAGATCCGGATGGGAATCTGCTGCTGTTTGCCGGACCCGCAAACTAGCAGCCACCAAGCCGAAATGATCACACGAACTATCCGAAAGAGGCGAATACTGGCAGGGTAATGCCAAAACAGAGTTGAGTCCGATCTGAGTCCATCTGCTGCCAATACCGAGCAAAATCAACGTGCATGACGCAGAACAAAACCAAACAGGCCAATAAGATGATGTTTCTATCTCTGGTTCGGGACCAGGAGGTTGGTGGTTCAAATCCACTCGCCCCGACCATTCTTAATCTGTTCCCTCGCATCTCACCATAGGTTCTCAAACTTTCTCTGGCAAAGTTCAAAGCTGCTGGGAAGGGCGTAAGTTATCGGCGACAAAGCAGGCGTCGACTGGAAAATCGTGAGTTTTTTGGTTTCTCGTGTCGATTTAGGGCCTTGAGCGCGTCGCTCCTTCAAGGGCCGAAGGGACACGAAGTCCCGCTGGCCGGAGGAACTGTATGAAACACCGTCGTTTGCTTGCGATTTCGAGCTTGTTTTTGGCCGCGACCGTCTCCGCAGGCGTTGCGGGAAGGGCGACTGCTAATACCGAGGTGGATGCTGGAACGGCCTTTTCGCGTCTGAAGGCGTTGGTCGGCGATTGGGATGTCGAGAGCAGCAACAGCAAAGGTCACAGCAGATTTGAGCTGATTGCCGGAGGTTCCGTGCTTCTGGAGCACTTCGCCGAACCGGGCGGGCAGGAGATGCTCACTGCGTATCATCTGGACGGCAGCCGGCTGGTGCTAACACATTACTGCATCGCGGGTAACCAGCCGCAGATGGTGGCGGAGAAGTTTGATGGCGCGTCGGGCGAACTGGATTTCGCGTTCGCGGGTGGCTCGAATATCGCCCCCGGCACAGGACACATGCACGACACGGTGTTCCATCTGACGTCCAACGATCACTTCGACGCAAAGTGGGATTTTGTAGAGGGCGGCAAGGTTAAATTCAGCGAACAGATGCACTACACCCGCACAAAGTAAGTCGGCCACTTTCAAACGGAAACTTTGACGCGTCGGCTTCGAAGCCGAGGATCACACTGTGAACTTAATCCCTGCAGGCGGCGTCGCAATCTTTCGCTGGTCCGACGCAGACGCCAATGGGCCAGAGGAGGTTGTTAAAAGTGAAAGCACGTCAGATAATCTCGAAAAAAGGAGAAGTGCGGCATGCAATTTCTATTACTGATCTATGAGAATGAAAAGCGTTTTGCTTCGGGTTTCGATCCTGGCGAGATGCAGGAATACGAGACGTTCGGCCAGCAGCACGCCGGCGCCATCAAGGGCGGTAATGCCCTGCAGCCTACGACCGAAGCGCAAACCGTGCGCGTTCGAAATGGCAAGGGGCTGACCACCGATGGCCCTTTCGCGGAAACCAAAGAGCAACTCGGCGGCTTCTATCTCGTTGAAGCGCCCGACAAGGCGGCTGCGGCGGCGATGGCGGCGAAGATTCCCGGTGCGCGATTTGGTTGCGTGGAAGTTCGCCCTGTCATGACGTTTTCCTGATGGTGGCTTCGGTAAAAAGTCGAAGGCGATGAAACGTACAGTAATTCGCGTGATGCTGCTGGCGCTTGCGATGGGAGCAGGCGCTCAGCAGCAAACAAACAGGAAAGCTGGCGCGCAGCTAGGAACAACTGGCAGAAACATCTGCTCGTGAAAGGTGATGGCGATGCGGTACATGATGTTGGTTTATACGCAAGAAACAGGAATGGAGAAGGCTTCACCGCAAGAGATGGCCAAGGTCTTTGCTGGGCACGTCGCCGTTCAACAGGAGACCCAGCGTCGCGGAATTTTTCGGGCAGCCGATCCTTTGCAGTACACTTCCACGGCAACGACTGTTCGTCTGAAGGACGGGAAAACGCTGGTGACCGACGGGCCGTTTGCCGAAACCAAGGAGCAGCTTGCCGGCTACTACATTCTCGACTGCGCGGATCTTGATGAAGCCCTGGAATGGGCTGGCAAGATTCCCACAGGCTGCGGTGGCGCTACCGGCTGCGTGGAAGTCCGCCCGATTCACGAATTCCCGAAGGGGCCGCAGGGTGAGCCCATTTTGGCGACTCGCGGCGGCTGACCTTGCCGACAAGCGCCGGGCTTACCTGAGACGGATCTCCGAAACTGATGACTGACAAATTGAAGGATGACTGATTTTCGCAGCGCCGTCGAGGAGGTCTTCCGCAGGGAGTCCGGCCGCATTATTGCCGGTTTGATCCGCGTCTCGCAATCGTTTGACTTGGCCGAAGAGGCCGTGCAGGACGCGCTAGCGTCGGCGCTAGTCGATTGGCAGCGCAACGGGCTTCCGGCGAATCCTGCGGCGTGGATCAATGCCGTTGCGCATCGCAAGCTGATCGACTACGCGCGGCGCGATCAGACGCGGCGCAGCAATCAGGATCAACTGCTTTACGAAACGCCCAAGTCCATCGCGCCTGTGTCGGTTTGTGGCCATATACCTGCCGAAGAGATGAACTTTCCCGACGATCGGCTGCGCCTCATTTTCACTTGCTGCCACCCGGCTCTCAACACGGAAGCACAAGTCGGCCTGACCTTGCGCACGCTTGGCGGGCTCACCACCCCGGAAATTGCGCGAGCCTTTCTTCTGCCCGAGCCTACGCTGGCCCAGCGGCTGGTGCGAGCGAAGCGCAAGATCCGCGATGCTCGCATTCCCTATGAAGTCCCTCCGGAGCGCGCGCTGCCGGAACGTCTGGCTGGGGTGCAAACCGTCATCTACCTGGTATTCAATGAAGGATACGCCGCCACCGCAGGCGACGCTTTGGTGCGCCGTGAACTCTGCGCGGAAGCCATTCGTCTGGCGCGAATGCTTTGCGAGCTGATGCCGAACGAGCCGGAAAATCTCGGCTTGCTTGCGCTAATGCTCTTGCACGACTCACGCCGCGACGCGCGGGTCAATGCGGCCGGAGAATTGGTGCCGCTCGAGGAGCAGGATCGCTGCGCCTGGCACGCGGCGCAGATTGAAGAAGGACTGCAATTGGTGGAAAAATCCCTGCGCATGGGCAGAGTGGGACCTTACCAGTTACAGGCGGCGATCGCGGCGGTGCACGCCCAGGCCAAGACGGCAGAGGAAACCGATTGGAACCAGATTGCCGCTCTTTATGCGCTTCTTGCGCGAACCACGGGCTCGCCGATCGTCGCGCTCAATCACGCCGTAGCCGTGGCCATGAGCCGCGGATTTGAAACAGGGCTAGAGCTGATTGAGCAGATCGCGGCAACCGGCGACCTTGATTCGTATTACCTATACCACGCCGCGCGGGCGGACCTGCTGCGCCGGCTCCGGCGGAAAGAAGAAGCGCTGGCCGCTTACGAGCGAGCACTGAGCCTAAGCGCGAATGCCGTCGAGCGGCGCTACCTCCGCCAGCGTATGGCGGAACTCAGCGTGTAGCACGCTGCCAAGGTAAGAATTGTCAATCCGGAAGTCATTCTCGGACCCGATTTGTCCAACCGTCGTTTCGGAAGCCACCGTCTGCTTCCGAGACAGGGGTTCTTCGTTCTTCCGAGGTTAACTCTTGTGCGAGGTGAGGAGCCTTTCGCGGGCAGTCCCGTACCAGATTTCGACCGCGAGATATAGGGCGCTGCCGAAGTACCGTTTCTCGCCAGACGAGTACAAAACAAGATAGACTTTTTCCGGTAATTGAAGGTCCAGGTGCGAAAGTAACGGCGCAAGGACTACCTTCCAAGCACAACGTCGATTCCAGAAAGCAGTAACTCCAGCTTTGGGCGCGGGAGTTTCCCAGCCCGCTCTGTTAGGAGATCTTTGTCCACGGTGACGATTTGAGACACGTTGGCTACAGAATTCTTGGGTAGCCCCGTGCGACGCGCCGAGAGGGTGACATTTCCTGGAGCCGTGCCCCATTTGAGATTGCTGGTCAGCGGAACACAGACTGTTGTGGCGAGGCGGCTCCCATTCAGTGCATCGCATTGCACGACAATCACTGGCCTTCTGAAACCAGGACCGGACCCGGTCGGAGCGGGCAGATCCGCCCACCAGATTTCGCCTTGGGAAATCACCATTCGCTGCGCTCTAGAACGCGACGGGCCGCAGAGGAAACGAACTCGTCTTTCGCGGCGCCCAGCTCGGAGCAAGCCTTATTCATCGCCTCGGTAACACTGTCTGGAGCGTGGCGGGCCAGGTATTCTTTCAGAGCGTCGCTAAAAAGGCGACTGCGGGATCTTTTGGTTTTGCGAGCCAGACGCTCGGCCCCTTTGAAGACATCTTCCGGAATAGAGACAGCAGTTTTCATACCCGTAGTATAACTGCACCTTTGACCCAGTGGCAAGCTGGTGGCACGCCGGCAGAGGCTGTAAGCGAAGCCCGACGATTGGGTTTTCCCTTTCACAAAGACGAACGGCAAAATGCCCCTGAGCCCCAGCCTGATGGCGAAAGATAAGATTCGCCCCGCTGCGATTAAGGTCGGTATCCGGCTTGAGCCTGGATAGAGATTCGGCTTCCACAACCTCCGCCATAGCCTCGCGACCTTTCTCATTAACAAGGGAAGAGACGTAGAGACGATTCAGTGCTTGCTTCGACATGCCAAGGCGAGCACCACCCTTGACCTGTATTCGCAAGTGATTGACGAGACTAAATTAGCTGCGCAGAGAAACATCGCCCTCGCAATTACGGGCAGTCAGCAGGCTGGATAATTCAGGACGACAATGCTTGTATAGCCAAGCAAAAACCCAGGGCTTTGCACTAACTGCTGCCAAATCAGGCGTAATTACGCAACCGTGGTATTGTCCAGCGCAGACTGCTGTGGCTGAACGGGCGGCGGCAGAAGCACCGAGACAAAAATCCCAAATGCCAACCCGCAAAATGAAAGATGCGATGTCATCGCCATTTATCTATCCGAACCAAGTGCCGATTAGGCTCGTGGGGACTCGAACCCCAGACCTCTACCGTGTCAACATTTTATTAACAGAGCAAAGTCGTTAAAACAATTCAAGCTCTGTTTCGTAGTGTTAACTTAAGTCGAGCACACTCTTGACCTGCACGGGCAAGCGATTGCGCAAAGGTGGCGTAGGGGATGTGGGTGCAATCCCCCTCGCCACGGAATAGGGCAACCTTTTCTTCGGCTTAGGAGTCGCTCAATCGACGGTGATGCGGGTCGCGGCCGTAGTTCCCTTGACTTCTGCTATTGGCGTTCCCGCGCCGACCGCAGCGAAGCTGGGAGGCCAGAGTCTGAAATCGAACGTACCTGTGTAGGTTTTGCCATCGGATGCGACCGTATCCGTTTCGTCGACGGTGAACATGCTTGAGATGCTGCCATCCGCGTTAAACATTAAACCGATATGGTGCAGCTTGACGCTGCCTTCGTCCAAGTTCTTCCAGACGCCGAAGCAGATATTCCCGCCAGCGGGTGGGAGAAAGGCATTTTCAAATTCAGTTCCATCAGCGTGCCAGGTCTTGAAGGATTCGAGGAACGGGAAGGGTGTGGGGGGGTAAGGCCCTCCCGGAGGGAAATTATTATCGTAAGTTGCGGTGTAAGTGACATGCCACAAACCCACGATGCCAGCATGCTCCTTCCATTCTCTGTCCGCGTGAGGGCTTACGAAAGGAATTGCGGGGGCGGCTCCAGCTTTATAAGGAACGGCGCAACCACCAGCCTTGGCGCTGGCAGCGGTGAACAAAAAAAACAATCCTACCAATACCGCAAGGGCGGAGAGCCGCCCAATCCGAAGTGTTTTCGAGGTCATTCCATGGATCTGATTCATTGTCTTGCTCCTCTTGTTGGTTGAACTTTCGTGCCTATGCTTTTTCCCAACCCCGGAGGGCGGAGCAAAGCAAAGTTCACGCAATTTCGTTGAAAAGGCGGTTGGATGCAATGCCTGGGTCCTGACTTTGGGTTTAAGTCTTTGTCACTAGACAAGTCATTGAAATCAGGGGCCTTGGCTACCGCTTCTCAAGCTTGACCACACCTTGCCTGGGTGCTAGCATCCGCCGAGTTAACAGCTGAGGATGCAATTTTGGGGTGATTCGCATTTGAGGCGCCAGGTTGCAGCTCAAAGTGGCTGGTTTGTCCTTCACCAACTAGAAAGCAAAAGTGGGCCATCCGACCGTCTAGGACCGCCACATGCCTTTTAGAATTCGCGAAGCGTCTCCGTCGCCCTCCCCGCGGCCCCAACGAATTGCCTTTGACAATTTCGAAGTGGATTTGCGCTCCGGCGAAATTCGCAAAAAAGGATCCCGGATCCGGTTGCAGGCGCAGCCCTTTCAGTTGTTAGCATTGTTACTGGAAAACGTCGGGGAGGTGGTTGCCCGGGAGGAGATTTGCCGGGAGTTATGGCCCGCGGATACATTTGTCGATTTCGAGCACAGTCTGGCCGCCGCGGTGAACAAGATTCGCGATGCTCTGGGTGATTCGGCGGACAATCCTAAATATATCGAGACGCTCCCCAAACGAGGCTACCGGTTCATTGGCAAGATCAAGTCCGAACCTCCCGTGGTTCTGTTGCCTCTGGGGACACAGGAACCAGCGGGACTAGCAGCCGTCGCCGTGCCCAAGGCTGGGATAAGCCCCACGCGAATGCTCGCCCTAGCTGCACTAGGGGCCATGCTAGCCGCGGCAGTGCTCTTCATCTGGTCGACACCGCGCACGTTGCGAAATCCCGAACCGATGAGTGCTGTACCGTTCACTGCGTATCCAGGTGTGGAAACAGCTCCTTCATTTTCGCCGGATGGTTCGCGGATCGCGTTCGCTTGGGACAATGCCACAGGGAACCGTTCCGGAAGGCCGCAATACGACTTGTACGTAAAAGCAATTGGAAGTGAGACGTTATTGCGGTTGACGAATCATACTTCGGATTGGATCAGTTCGACATGGTCGCCGGACGGCACACAAATAGCGTTTCATAGGTTGGCGGCCGACGATAACGGCATATATGTAGTGCCCGCGTTGGGAGGGCCGGAACGCAAACTGATCTTCACACACACACCCTACGATCTTGCGGCACCACTGAGTTGGTCCCCCGACGGGAAATGGATTGCGTACTCGGACCGAGAGAATGATCAATCCGGTAACCGCAACTTCCTTCTCAACGTCGACACTCTGGAAACTCACGAGTTTCCTCATGACCCTTCCTGTCGCCACGACGGGTTTATAACCTTCTCGCATAGGGGAAAAGAACTGGCGATCCTGTGCGTGCATAACACGACTTCCCTCGAGTATTTGATAACCGATCTTGAGGGAAAATCCAAACGATCACTCGCCACGCGGCACGAATTTATCCACGGACTGGCTTGGAACGGCGATGATCAGTCACTGCTCGTGGCGGCGGTCCCTCCAATGGGCAACGGATTCTATGAAATCCGCGTGAGCGATGGAGAAGTGCGCACGCTGCCGGTCGCCGCGGGAATTTGGCCCACGATTTCGAACGACGGGCACAAACTGGCGTTCAGCCTGGGCGACGATCACATCAACATCTGGAGAAAAGACCTGCAACATCCGGATGCGCCCGCTGTACAGATCTGTGCGTCCACACGTCCGCAAAACAACGCGCAATATTCACCCGACGGCCGTCATATCGCGTTCGATTCCCTGCGGTCCGGGACCTGGAGCGTATGGCTGGCCGACAGCGATGGAAGCAATCTGGTGCAGATTACGAAGGGACCACCAGCAGGTTATCCGCGGTGGTCCCCCGACTCGCGGAAAATAGCGTTTGTGATGAAAGAACCTTATGGCCTGGAAGAAGTGTACACGGCGGATATCTCGGATCATGTGGCACACAAACTAAAGACGAATGTGCGGGAGTCAGACTATCCTTATTGGTCCCATGATGGAAAGTGGATCTACTTTCTGGGTCGCGAAGGGACCGGTCATCAACTCTTCCGTTGCCCTGCGGGGGGAGGAGACGCGACGTTACTTGTTGAGTCGATGGAGCTGACGAATGAGATCGAGTCTTCCGACGGGAAACTGCTCTACTTCCCGTGGTATTTTGGCGACGCGAACATGATGACGCTTGCGCTTGATCGGGCTGGGGCCATGCCACAACAAGTTCCTCAAATCGCCAAAATCTTCGATCAACTCCAGTGGGCCGTCGTCCCGAAGGGCATCTACTTCACCCCCCAAGACAATCCGCGAAGCATCTGCTTTTACGACTTTGCCACGAAGCATGTACGGGAGATCTGCAAAGCGGACAAAGACCTCGCCGCGGGCATGTCCATTTCCCCCGATGGGCGCTACATGCTCTATTCCCAATTTGACGAGAACAACTCCAGCATCATGCTCTTCAATAATTTCCGCTGAGGGTTCCCGTTCTCCCAAAGGTTTGCCAGGCATAGCGGGTGAGTATCTATTCCAGGCTCTGCTGGGCTGCTAAGGTCAGGCTCAACGACAAGGAAATGCACAGAATCGTCACCGCAGAGAAACCCTAATTGACGGTGGGTCCCCATTTGTCCGCAGAATTCTTAGAGCCTTGGTGAGTTCCTTCTGCCTCTGTAATTCGACGAATATTCTGCAAGGAGGCAGGCTTTGTTCCTCCTAGTACGAACTTCGGCGGTTGATGCCGCGTTAATCAAGCACTGGCCCAACCTGCCGGTGATGGTTTCTCCTTTGGAAGCTCCCTAGCCCGTTCACGATGTGCTTATCGGGCGCTTGGTTCACTTCAGGGCCAGGCTCTGCCCTCAAGAATCTGGAGAATCTGGCCGGAGCATTGCATGCTGAGGCGGTCAGAAGTACAGTGTCTTTTGGCCCGGCAGTCAAAATGGGAATTCCGACTAATAACTTTTCGCATCTGAATCTTGCGACCCACAAGTCATCGAAGGTAGACGTCGAGTGGGGAGGAATTCCGTGAAGCGATCGCGGATATCAATGGGTCTGGTGTTAGTGCTACCGCTTGTCGCTATCACTCTGTTGTGGAGCTACGGGGCCGGCTCCGCAGGAAGCGCACGCACACTGACTGAAGCTTCCGCAAACCCCGTCGCGCCGCCGCAGCAACTTAGCCCTGATGGCCAGGCTTCGTTGCGCGCCATAATCCAGTCGGGAAATCTCTCGGATCTGCGTTGGCCAGATTTCAGCGATTATGACAAGCACGTTCAGAAATTCTACGAGTCGTATGGATATTCCCTTCCGTGGGTTAGGGGAATGCAACCGACTGCGCAGGCGGACCAGGTCATTTCGCTTCTATTACAAGCCGAGCAAAGGGGATTAGCCGCTGAGGATTACGACGGGCCGCGTTGGAGCGACCGCTTGGCGAAACTCAAACCCTCTGCGGCGCATCCATCCGAAGCAGACGCTGTGCGTTTCGATGCTGCGCTCACCGTCTGCGTAATGCGATATATCTCGGACCTTCGCATTGGCAAGGTGAATCCTAAGCACTTTGAATTTGGCCTCGATGTCGATGCCAAGAAATACGATTTATCTGCATTTACGAAAGAGAATGTTGTGGACGCCTCGGACGTCACCAGCGTCCTGGCGAAAGTTGAACCTCCCTATCCCGGATACCAGCGCACGATCCAGGCCCTGCATTCTTACTTGGAGTTTGCGAAGGGATATGACGGAAAACCGCTTCCCGCCATACAAAAAACGGTTGGGCCCGGCGACTCCTACGCAGGTGTCCCTCAACTGATCCGATTGCTCCGCCTCGTCGGCGACCTTCCTGCCGACGCAAATGTTCCCTCCGATGGAACCGTCTATCAAGGCTTGCTGGTGGACGCAGTCAAGAATTTTCAACGGCGGCACGGTAGAGCCCCGGATGGGCGAATCACTGCGCAAACCTTGGCCGATCTGAATGTGCCCGTCCCTGCCCGCGTGCGGCAGATGCAACTGACTCTGGAGCGATGGCGGTGGCTGCCTGTTTCCTATCAACAGACGCCAATCGTCGCGAATATCCCGGAGTTTCACCTCCGCGTCTACGACGATAAGTTCAGAATTGCGATGCAGATGAACGTCGTCGTAGGCAAAGCCTATGACCACAATACGCCGGTATTTAGCGACACCATGCAATATGTGGTATTCCGGCCCTACTGGAGTGTCCCCTACTCCATCGCCAAAGCCGAATTCCTCTCGCGTATCTCTCACGATCCCGACTATTTGGCGAAGAAGGGATTCGAGGTGGTGAACAGCCGCCAGCAGGTCGTCACGTCAGGAACTGTGACGAGTGACATGCTCTCGCAGCTCCGGGCGGGCAAGCTGTTCATCCGACAATTGCCGGGTCCCAAGAACTCACTCGGTCTCGTGAAGTTTATTTTTCCCAATAGCTACAACGTTTACATGCACGATACACCGGCTCAGGAATTCTTCGCGAAGTCTCGGCGGGATTTCAGCCATGGGTGCATCCGATTGGAAAAGCCCGCCGATCTGGCTGTGTGGGTCCTGCGGGACAATCCGGGCTGGGACCTGAATCGCGTCCGCGCGGCCATGAATGGAAGTCCAAATCAGCAGGTCAATCTTGCACATCCGATTCCGGTATTAATCCTTTATGCTACGGTAATCGTGACGGAGGATGGAATCGTTCATTTCTACGACGACATCTACGGGCACGACGCCGCGCTTGAAAAAGTTCTTGCGAAGGGTTATCCCTATCCGGGTTAATCGCCGGCGATGAGGCTGGCTGAACACTGGAAACACCAGTGTCGAACACGCCCGACGTCCACATGGATGAAGTCTGAGTGAGGATAGTAGCCCACGCCGCCGCGACCCAGAGCGAGAGCTGCCTTGCGCAGTTTGAGAGTGTCGATACCGGGCATGCGCAGATCGATGGCTTCCGCCTGAATGTGAAGGCTGTTCTTGGCGACTCCGGTCGTGTGAGCACGAAGAGATTCGTTCGTCGACGAAGTGCGGTAGCCACAGACGATGTCGAGCTCGCCACCGGGACGGCCGACCGACGTGGTGAGATCAGATAGGATATCGTACAGGCGAGGATCAAAATGTCGAACATCGCCGGTCCGATGATCGCGCAGGAAACGATCGAGCTTGGCGAGCGCGTCCGGAAGGTACCGGTCTCCGTGGCGATAAACGATATTAATCCGCTCAGCGGTGTGGGTGTTGTAAAGCCGCAAAATATGATACTGGCTATCCTGGGGAGACGACTGCTGTGAAGACTCCTCGCGGGTTTGTGCATGCGCACCGATTGGCGCAATCAGGAAAAGTGTCGCGCACGCAACCCGAAGACAACGCAAAATTGTTCTAGATTTACGCATTTATTCTCTTTCAATCCAATTCTAACACAAGCAGTCGTATCGCTTCCTTGCTCCAGGGCAAGCAGACAGCGCTACCATCCGACGCTGCGAGATAAACTCGCTTCGGTTTGGAAAGATGAAATCAGCAGCTTCAGAGGGACTAGATGTTTGGCGTCTGCTGATTGCAATCGCGTGTGTTCTTCGCACCATCTGGCTCAGGTGCAGAATATTTGCTGATTCATTCTACTTGCCCGATAAGTCGTGCCGGACATGTGGTTCCAGGGCGATTTCACTCGTTCGGTAAGCGCGTAACCAGCCCAGGAATTACGACAATCTCCGGTTCCGGCACATTGCAGAGTTCTATTTGAACAGTGATGCTTTCCGCAAGCTCGCCTCTACCACGCAGTATTGCTACAAGCACATCATCAACGATTACCTTGTCCCGCATTGGGGAGACCAGTTCGCCGTGGACATCAAGAGTTTAGCCGTCGAACAGTGGCTGCGGTTGCTTGATCTCGCCGGACCTACGGTGGGAAAAACAAAATACGTCATGTGGTCGTGTTCCTTCACGCTGAGAAGTACGACCGGATTCCCGAAGGATTTACCGCCAATCTCAATAGCAAGATTGCCATCGAGTCTT
>Ga0307474_10002947_pt1 | contig 12260 bp, 11 predicted proteins | sample atmos_gasesECM1C_2_FD_203312 | JGI IMG/M metagenome (GOLD analysis project Ga0307474, IMG submission 203312) | Hardwood forest soil microbial communities from Morgan-Monroe State Forest, Indiana, United States - atmos_gasesECM1C_05 | ecosystem: Environmental > Terrestrial > Soil > Temperate... | reverse complement strand
ATTCAATCTCGCGCCGTTACATCGTGACACCTAATTCCTTCGTATAGGCCGCTCGATTCCTTCAGATGAAGCGAGACTTACTCCTGTAGAGTTTCACTTTGGTCTTCGTTGCTACATCATTCTCTCGAAAGAGAGGTTTGGGTAATGAAAAATCGTCTCATCATCTGTATCGCGCTTGGTCTTGCTCTTTCGAGCACGACCGCGTTCGCCCGGGGCGGCATGGGCGGCATGGGAATGTCTCACATGGGACCGGCTCAGATGGGCATCGGCGGCGGAAGTTTCGGAACAAGCCCCTATACGCCGGGCACAAACTCGCTGGGAACAGCGCTGCCGTCATCTGGCATGGGCAAGCCTATAAAGGGGCCGCTGCTTGGAACCAGCCCCGCTGTCGACCAGGAGGAAGCCAAGGTCGAGAAGATGCTCGGCTCGATCTGCAGGGGCTGCTGAGGCCACGGGGCGCACCAGCGCCTGCAGTCTCCGAAGTTTGAAACGCAATTTAATTGGGCAAGCACGCCGGAAGCCTAGTTCAGCACAGAGCATTCGAGCGTTCGGGTGCATCCTAAGCGAAACGCTCGCGGAGGTCCGATGACCGGCAGTAGCAAATCACTTTTGACATGTGGTCCCGAAGCGCTGGACATACCCAAGGCGACTCGGGCCCATTCGTCATTTTTCGATCGTCACAACGACGAGCCTAGGTCGCCCGGCACTGGCGTTATCGATCAATCGTTGCAGAATGCCGTTGATCCAGGATGGACGGACATTCCGCTTGGCATGGTCGCGGGGGAGGGCGTTGACCATGTTGTCAATTCGCTTTCCAAAGCTTTGCATACCCTTGAATTGGAACGCGACCGACGTTGCGCGGAAGCGCTGAGACTCGCCATTACGATCAGGCTCGCCGGCTTGCAGTCGGAAAGCCAGATCGCTCGGCCCGGCGAGGCCGACCAGGGTCGGAGGCAGATCCGCGCCTTGCAGAAATGGCGCCTCAAGCGGGTCACCGAGTACGTCGACAATCACCTACCGGACAAAATTCGCTTGCTCGATCTGGCAGCGGTCGCCGGATTGAGCCGGATGCACTTTGCCTCCCAGTTCAGGGTCGCGACGGGGTTGCGGCCCCATGAGTTCCTTCTCAGACGCCGCATTCGGCGCTCTGAGGAACTCTTGAGAAGCAGCTCAATGGCGATCGTCGAGATCGCTTTGAGTGTTGGCTTCCAGACGCAGGCTCACTTCAGCACCGTATTCAAACGGTTCGTCGGCTTTACCCCGCGTCAATGGCGCACGGCCAGCCAATCACGGACGCCTCAGCAAATCCGAAACGACGCGCAAACCGAAATAATAGCCGCGCTTTGAAGCGAAGCGGGCGAGGTCGATGATCGGCTTATCAAGCGCGCTCATCGGCTTGTGTCGGCTTTTGACTCTGCACTTGAGCGCTCGATCCGGATCGGAATTCCCTTGGAAGATGGCGTGAAGCTCAGGGGATCATATGCGTAGAGCGGCACCAGCGGATTGGCTTCCGGATAATAGGCCGCGCAGCAACCGTCCGGAAATGAATAGCCGATCGCGCGAAAGTTACGCACCCTTCGTTCGATTCCATCATTGGACAATGTGATGAGGTCGACACGGTCACCATCCTTCAAGCCGCGCTTGTCCAATTCTGACTTGTTGAGGAAAACGACATCGCGCTGCCCATAAACACCACGATACCGATCAGATTTGGAATAGATCGTGGTGTTGTACTGATCGTGGCTACGAATCGTGCTGAGCCAAAGTACTTCCAGGTCGTCTTCGCGGGCATCCTCTCCGAGCCCATCGTACAGAAGGAAATTCGCTTTCCCCGATGGCGTCGCCCAGATCCGTTCTCGAGCCGTCGAGACCAGGTGAAAGCCGCCTGGAAGGCGGATCCGGGCGTTGTAGCTCTCGAAGATGGGAAGCACATCCTCGATCGCATCACGGATACGATCGTAGTTCGAGATAAAACGCTCCCAATCGACGACCGAGCGACTACCAAGAGTGGCGCGCGCGATGCCGGCGACAATGGCGGGCTCGCTAAGCAGATGCTCTGACGCCGGCTTGTTGCGACCAGCAGAAGCATGAACCATCGACATCGAATCCTCGACCGTGACCGATTGAGGCCCGCCAGCCTGAACATCGACCTCGGTGCGGCCAAGGCAGGGCAGGATCAGTGCGGCGCGTCCGTGGATCAGATGACTGCGGTTGAGCTTGGTCGAAACATGGACGGTGAGATCCAGATTTCCGAGCGCTTCTTGTGTCCTCGGCAAATCAGGAATCGCGGCCGCGAAGTTGCCTCCCATCGCCACGAAGACTTTCACCTCGCCACGGATCATCGCCTCAAGGGCCGTAACGACGTTGTGGCCGTGCTTGCGCGGGGGTTTGAAGCCGAAGCGGCGTTCCAATCGGTCCAGAAAGTCCTTGCTGGGAGTTTCGGTAATTCCAACCGTACGGTCACCCTGGACGTTCGAATGGCCGCGGACGGGACAAATGCCGGCGCCTTCACGCCCGATGTGGCCGCGGAGCATGGCAAGATTGGCCAGTTGCTGCACATTCTGCGCGCCGCGGCGGTGCTGGGTAATGCCCATCCCATAGACGATGATCGCTCGCTCCGCCCGCAAGTAGACGTGCGCTGCATGCTCGATCTCTTGCCGTGAAAGGCCCGAATAGCGTTCGATATCCTCCCATCGGGTGGCTTTCAGATCGTTGGCAAGGGCCTCGATTCCGAGCGTGTGTTTACGGATGAAGGTCCAGTCGAGAATTTCCGGCTGTCCGTTGGCGCGCGCGGTCTCGTCGGCTTCGACCAGGACCTTCATGATCCCTTTTATGGCAGCAGCGTCGCCGCCCACGCGCACCTGATAAAGCCTCGAGCTGATTTTCGTGGAGGTTAGGGTTGCCATCTCGACCGGACTCTGCGGGTGCTGAAAGCGCTCAAGCGCCCGTTCGCGGAATGGATTGAACGAAATGATTGCCGCTCCGCGCCGCGAGGCGTCGCGCAAATTCGTCATCATCCGCGGACTGTTGGTACCCGGATTTTGTCCGAAGATAAAAATGCAGTCGGCTTTGTCGAAATCCTCAAGCAGGACCGTTCCTTTGCCGACGCCAATCGATTGCGGCAAGCCGACGCTCGTTGCCTCGTGGCACATGTTGGAGCAATCGGGGAAATTGTTCGTGCCGTACTCCCTGACAAACAACTGATAGAGAAACGCGGCCTCGTTCGAGGTTCGGCCCGACGTATAGAACTCGGCCATGTTGGGATCTGGCAGCGACTTCAAATGCGCGCCAATGATCTCGAACGCTTCATCGTAGCTTACCGGAATATAATGATCGGAGGCCCCATCGTAGGCCATGGGATGAGTGAGCCGTCCCACCATTTCGAGCTCGTAGTCGCTCCAGCCCGTCAGTTCTTCGATGCTGTGCTCCGCGAAGAACTCGGGCGTGCAGCGTTTTGACGTTGCTTCCCACGCTACGGCCTTGGCGCCGTTTTCACAGAACTCGAAGGACGAGGTGTGCTTGGGGTCCGGCCAGGCACAGCCCGGACAATCGAAGCCCGCTGGTTGGTTCATGCAGCTCAGCGTCGCCGCGCCTTTGACGGGGATGTGCTGCTCGATCAAGTGCTCGCCGACCGCTTTGAGCGCACCCCATCCGCCGGCGGGATGATGGTAGGGATGAATGGCTTTTCGATCGGACATCGAAACTTTCCTTCAGGAAACGATTCTTCACTGAAAGAAGTGGGTATTCCCGGCGGGAAGTCTTTCGAAAGCGCTTCCGGTTTGTCTGAATTGCACTGGGCGGACGCGCAATTCCCTCTTACTCCGCACACCGAGCGAGCACAGTGCATTCTGAAAAGAGCGGCGTGTTTCAGGAAAGCGATCGCTTGAGGTCTGCTTAGTTGCATGGAGAAAGTCAGATTCATTTCAGGGCAACAGCGATAAGGACAAACCATGATTTCGAGGCGAAACCTGCTGGCCGTTTCAGGGCTGGGTGTTGCGGCGACGTTATCGGCCGCAAAGGGTGCTACATTTGGCAATCCGGACGAGCCGGCGCAGGGAGCGATCAACGGCAAGGGTCCGGGAAATCTGACCGACCCTGGTCCGCAAAATCCTGTGATCGGTGGCCAGTTTCCGTCGGCGCAATCGCCGCCCGCGACCGACGTCGGCGGAATGCCCACAACATGGGCTTCCTTCAACAACGCGGCAAAACGCATCCAGAACGGAGGCTGGGCACGTCAGGTAACGGTCGACGACTTTGCCATCTCGAAAGAGATCTCAGGCGTCAATATGCGGCTGACCGCTGGAGGAATCCGCGAGCTGCACTGGCACCAGGCCGCCGAATGGGCGATCATGACCTACGGCAACTGCCGCGTGACTGTCCTCGATGCGGAGGGACGGCCCTATGTCGGCGACGTGAAGGCCGGCGATCTCTGGTATTTCCCGCCTGGCGCTCCGCACTCGCTCCAGGGCCTTGGACCGGACGGATGCGAATTCGTCATCTGTTTTGACGACGGTCATGCCGACGAATTCAACACCTTGCTCGTCTCCGATTGGCTTGCTCATACGCCGCCATCGGTTCTCGCCAAGAACTTCGGCGTTCCGGCCGAGACCTTTTCAAAAATCCCTCTTCACAACCTCTGGATCTTCCAGGGCACGGTTCCCGGCGATCTGGCGGCCGACCGCGCCGCCATTCAAAAGGACGCGCCTGCTCCCAGCCATCCATTCATTTTTCCCCTGCAATCCACCCTCCCCCAACGATCATCCGAAACCGGAACGATCCAGATTGCCGACAGCACGAATTTCAGGGTCTCAACGGCCGTGGCCGCAGCCCTGGTGACCGTTCGACCGGGCGCCGTCAGGGAGATGCACTGGCATCCCAATGCGGATGAGTGGCAGTATTACATCAAGGGCAAAGGGCGAATGACGGTTTTCAACACCGGCCCCAACGCGCTGACGATGGATTTCACGGCTGGCGACATCGGCTACGTCAAGCGCAACTACGGGCATTATGTTGAAAATACCGGAGATACCGATCTTCAATTCATCGGTGTGTTTCGTGCTCCCCGCTACGAGGAAGTCTCGCTCTCGAACTGGCTTGCGCACACCCCGCCGAAGCTGGTGGCTCAGCACCTCAACGTTGACGAAGCCACGATCGCAAAATGGCCCATCAACGGTCCCGGCATCGTGCCAAAGGCCATATAAACGGAGCACGGCAACCGCTGGCGGGCTCGACCGTCGGCGTTTGCTCCGCTTATTGCTCACGCGGATGAACTTTAAGCTCCCCAACCGACCGTGTTGGAGGAATCACGCCGCTTCCGCAGGCCGCTCAAAAAGTGATTCGATCCTGATGGGTAAAAACCTCGTAACCATCGTCGCGGGCGACGGCAACGAGGGTGACGCCCGCGCGATCGGCAATTTCTATCGCGAGCGTGGTTGGCGCGGAAACAGCGACTAGCACGGGAACACCGATCATGGCCGTTTTCTGTACCATTTCCACCGATACGCGGCTTGTCAGAAGAACCGCGCCATTTGACCGTGACGCACGGCTCTGGGTCAGCGCGCCAGCCAACTTGTCGAGTGCGTTGTGGCGGCCGACATCCTCCCGTACCGAAGCGATACCTGCGGAGGGGTTCCAAAAGGCGGCAGCGTGAACCGCGCGCGTTTTCTGATTGAGGTGCTGCAGCGGCGGAAGCGCGCTCATGGCCTCGAGCAGGTCGTGCGCATGATATTTGCAACAGCTATCGACTTGGCGCGGCGGCGGGCAAGCCTGTTCAAGACCTTCGATGCCGCATAGGCCGCATCCGACCGGACCTGCAATCGCGCGGCGACGGGCAGCCAGAGTCCCGGCTCGGCTCTGGTGAAGCCACATCCGAACCTCGATACCGATATCGCTCGCGAGAACTTCGATGCTGCTGATCTCTTCGGGCCGTTCGACGATGCCTTCCGTGATGGAAAAGCCCCTTCCAAAATCCTCGAGATCATCCGGCGTCGCCATCATGACGGCGTAGGTTGATCCGCAATAGGTCAGCGCGACGGCCTTCTCCTCGGCCACGACTCTGGTTGACGGCACAGGCACGCCTCCTCGCCAGGAGAGCTTCTTTTTTTCGTCAGCCGCACAGTTGAGATTCATCGCCGCCATACTTCGTGTTCAACCCGCCGATTTTATTTGACGATTTTTGGCGCCGGTTTCTTTCAAACCAGCACTTCTCCTTTTTCTTCTCGCACGATGCGCCGAGAAAGGGGCGTTCATCTCACAAGGAACTTTTTCCGGATCTTGGCTTACGTGCGAATTCGAAAGAACGTTAAGCGGTGGCGAACGATGTCTAGCGGGAGTTGGCCGGTTCAGGAATCAAAGCCGGACGAAAGGTCCGCCTGAAGTGTGCCCTTGGAAGCATGAACAGGATCAAAGCATGAAGCACATAACTCTGGCCGCGACGAACTTCCGGCCTGTTGACGGTCCAAGGTCGGACAACCTTGCCGGCATAAAACCAATTCACCGAATACTGGCACCATTTCCCGTGGCCTATTTCGCGGCGGCGCTCGCCACCGACCTCGCCTATTGGCGAACAGCCGAGGTGATGTGGGAGAGATTTTCAGTATGGCTGATCGCCGGCGGACTGGTCATGTCCGCTCTTGTCGCGCTGGCTGCAGTAATCGATCTTGCATTCGGCAAGCAACGGCCGGCCTGGGTTCGCGCGCTCGGCTATACGGTCGCGGTTTTATTGTCGCTTCTGAATGTCTTCGTCCACAGCCGCGACGGCTACACCGCCGTGGTGCCGACGGGCCTGATGCTTTCGGCAATCGTCGTCGCCATTCTGCTGGTCTATTCGGTCACCGCAGGCTGGACCCTCACCTACCGCCGTGGAGCACGCCCATGAACCCTCGCAAGATCAATCGCACGAAACTGCCGCGCTTCGCCGCTCTTTTTGCTGTCGGCGTTGCAAGTCTGGGACTTGCGGGCTGCGACGACACCGGTGGCGATCCGAGAGTACAGATCGGGGCCAATCCAATGTTGCCTGCTATCCAGCAATATCTTCTGCCGCCGATCCGGATCGCCCGGCCTGTGCCCTGGGGAAACGACACCCCGAAGGTTTCGCAGGAATTGCAGATCCACGCGCTGGCCAAAGGATTTGAGCATCCGCGATCCCTCTACGTCCTTCCCAACGGTGATGTGCTGGTGATCGAGAGCAACGGACCGAAAGCACCGGTCTTTCGTCCGAAGGACCTCATCACCGGCGTGGTACAGGGACTTGCGGGCGCAAAGGCTAAGGACGCAAACCGCATTACGCTGTTGCGCGATAGCAAAGGCGACGGCGTTCCGGAGTTGCGGACCGTATTTCTGGACCACCTGAACTCGCCGTTTGGCGTCGCACTGATCGGACACTATCTCTATGTGGCGAATACGGATGCAATCGTCCGATACCCATACGAGGACGGACAAACCAGCATCACAGATAAGGGAACTAAGCTGACCGACCTGCCGGGTGGTCCGATCGATCACCACTGGACGAAGGCGCTGCTTGCCAGTCCGGACGGCTCCAAGCTCTACGTCGGTGTCGGATCGAACAGCAATGTCGCCGAGAATGGAATGGAGGCCGAACGCGAGCGCGCAGCCATATGGGAGGTCGATGTTGCTACCGGCGCACATCGCGTCTACGCCAGCGGCGTTCGCAATCCCACCGGCATGCAATGGCAGCCCGAAACCGGCAAGCTCTGGGCCATCGCCAACGAACGCGACGAGATCGGGCCCGACTTGGTGCCGGACTATCTGACCTCGGTACAGGATGGCGGCTTCTATGGCTGGCCCTACAGCTACTATGGCCAGCATCTCGATCCCCGTGTCATGCCGCAGCGGCCCGACCTCGTGTCGAAAGCCATCAAACCCGATTACGCACTGAGCTCTCACGTGGCTCCGCTGGGTCTTGCCATGTACACGGGCAGCGCCCTGCCCGCGCAATACCGCGGTGGTGCGTTCGTCGGCGAGCATGGAAGCTGGGACCGCACGCCTCTCAACGGCTACAAGGTTGTGTTCGTGCCGTTCAGCGGTGGCACTCCATCCGGTCCTGCGGAAGATGTCGTCACTGGCTTCCTCGATCACAACAGTCACGCCCGCGGCCGGCCCGTCGGCCTGGCTGTCGATCGGACTGGCGCGCTGCTGATCGCCGACGACGTCGGCAACACAGTGTGGAGAGTGTCATCTGCCGCGGCATCCTCGACTTCGAGGCAGGGTTCCTGAACCTTCATACCGGCGGTCCAACAACATTTCTGCGGGTTGAGGCCGCCGGTTCCGCGAAGGATGCGCCGGCGTGCCACCTACGGTGGCCCGCGGCGCTGCGACGAGAACGCCCGATGCCTTACTCCAGAAGTGGCAAAAATAATTTCGGCCAAACGTCGCGTCGCGCGTTTCTGCGCAAAGCGGCCGTAATCGGCAGCGCAGCTCTAGCTGGCAGCGCGGTGAGAGGCGCAAGCGCTTCAGGCACGAACAATCTTCCGCCCAACGTCCCGGAATGGATGAAAGTGCCCGGCGACCCGATGGGAAGCCAGCCTTACGGCACTCCATCTCCCTTCGAGAAAAATGTCGTCAAGAACATCTCAAAGAACCTGCCGCAATACCTGTCCGCCTCTGGCCGGACGCCACTGCAGGATCTGGATGGCATCATTACGCCCAACGGCCTGTTCTACGAGCGCCATCATGCAGGCGTCCCCGCCATCGATCCGGCGCAGCATCGCCTGATGCTGCATGGCCTGGTCGAGCGCCCGATGATCTTTACGATGGAAGATATCCGCCGCTTCCCCTCGATCTCACGAATCCACTTCCTCGAGTGCTCGGCCAATCCCGGCTACAAGAAACCCTACGGCAAGACTGCCTCCGACCTGGTCGGACTCCTGAGCTGTGCGGAATGGACCGGGGTCAGCATGAAACTCGTGCTGCAGGAAGCAGGGCTGCGGCCGGAAGCCAAATGGGTGATCGCAGAAGGCGCGGACGCAGCCGCGCTTTCTCGCAGCATTCCGATCGAGAAATGCCTCGACGATGCCATGATTGCATACAGCCAGAATGGCGAGCGGCTGCGCCCGCAGCAGGGCTATCCGCTGCGGCTCATCCTGCCCGGCTTCGAAGGCAATATGAACATCAAATGGCTGAGGCGCCTGCATGTCGCGGCGGAGCCCGCCTATTCCCGCGAGGAGACCTCGAAGTATACCGACCTGATGCCTGACGGCACCGCGCGCGAGTTCACGTTTGTCATGGAGGCGAAGTCCATCATCCTGCGTCCCTCAGGAAACCAGCGCCTAACTGAAACGGGCTACCATGAAATAACCGGCATTGCCTGGAGCGGACGCGCCAAGATCCGCCGGGTCGATGTGTCGGTGGATGACGGAAGAAACTGGCAGGAAGCAGAATTGCAGGAGCCGATCCTGACAAAGGCGCTGACGCGCTTCCGCCTGCCCTGGCATTGGGACGGTAGGCCGGCGATCATCCAAAGCCGTGCCACCGATGAAACCGGCTATGTGCAGCCGACGCTGGCTGAACTAGTCGCCGTCCGGGGCGAAAATTCCTTTTACCACAATAACGCGATCTGGCCGTGGCGGATCGCGGCAGACGGCGAGGTGAGTAATGCTGCAAATGATTAAAGCTCACGCCATCGCTCTGGCTGCCGTTTCCATGGTGGCTGCGACCGGCGCCGAGGCGCAAGCGGGTTATGGCATTGGGCGCGCCGCGACGCCGGCCGAGATCGCCGGCTGGAGTATCGATATCGGACGTGACGGCCATGGCCTTCCCGCAGGCAGCGGCAGCGTCAGCCACGGACGCGAGGTCTTCGAAAACCAATGCGCGGCTTGTCACGGCGACAAGGGCCAGGGCGGCATTGGCGACAGGCTGGTGGGCGGCCAGGGAACGCTGGCAAGTTCGAAGCCGGTAAAAACGGTGGGCAGCTACTGGCCCTATGCGCCCACCCTGTTCGATTACATCCGACGCGCAATGCCGCAAAACGCGCCGGGGTCGCTGTCGAATGAAGACGTTTATGCAGTCTCCGCCTACATTCTCAATCTGAACGGATTGTTGCCAGCGGATGCTGTCGTCGACGCCAGGACACTGGCGGCGATCAAGATGCCGAACCGCAAAAGGTTCGTCGGAGATACAAGGCCGGATGTGGAGAATCCTGCCTGTGAGAGCGACTGCTGAACCAGGCCCGGATTAAGCGCTTTAATGCGCAGCTATAGCTTGATCGATTTAGGCCTTGACCGCCGCAAGCTCCTCTTTCAATTCTGCGACCGTGCGGTCGATCATGCCGCGCGCGAAATCGTCGATCGCCAGTCCATCGACACGATGGTAGGCGCCGGCTGTGCAGGTCACCGGTACACCGCAGATCAGGCCTTCCGGGATCCCATAATTCCCGTTCGATGCGATACCCATCGAAACCCAGCGGCCATCGGTCCCATGCAACCAATCGCGCATGTGATCGATCGCGGCGTTGGCTGCCGAAGCCGCCGAAGAGGCACCACGCGCGTTCAGCACGGCTGTGCCGCGCTGGGCCACCGTCGGGATCAGCGTTTCGCGGTACCACGTCTCGTCGCCGATCAGATCTGAAATGCGTTTTCCCCCCGCGGTAGCAAAGCGCCAGTCCGTGAACATCGTCGGAGAATGATTTCCCCAAACCACCATGCGCTCGACGCTGTGCACGGGCAGGCGAGCCCTAGCCGCGATCTGCGATACCGCGCGGTTGTGATCCAGGCGGATCATGGATGTAATTTTATTCTTGGGAAAATCGGGCGCGTTGATCGCCAGAATTGCGGCATTGGTATTGGCGGGATTGCCGACGACCACGACACGTGCATCACGCTTTGCCGCTTCGTTCAGCGCCCGTCCCTGAATTCTGAATATCTCAGCATTTGCTGCCAGCAGATCGCGTCGCTCCATCCCCTTCGAGCGCGGACGGGAGCCGACCAGCATGGCAGCATCGATATCGCGAAACGCTGTGACCGGATCGTCGGTCACGACGACATCGGCGAGCTGAGGAAACGCACAATCCTCCAGTTCCATCAGCACGCCGCGCACGTTTTGCAGCATTTGCGGCAAATCGAGGAGCTGAAGAATGACAGGTTGATCCGGCCCGAACACATCACCACGGGCAACACGGAACAGAAGCGCATAGCAAATCTGACCGGCGGCGCCCGTAATCGCAATTCGCTTGGGGGTAGGAGTTGTCATGCGCGGCCTCCATCCTGAGCTCGATTTAATGTGAGGCGCGACATCGGAAATGGCCATCCGTCCAACGTCCGCGCTCAAGGTGACTCTAACATTGAATTTAATGGTGTCGATAGCCGTCAAACTTATGTGAGCCTGACCAACTTAAGCCCTGTCTGTGTGGGAGGTGCAATGAACACCGATGTAAAAACGAAATTCGATGTTGCGGGAGTGACAGTCCCGGACAGCAAGCTCGCGCGCGAGATAACAGAGCTGGTACGGGATACCGAGACACCCCTGCTCTTTCACCACTCGAGTCGAGTCTATTACTGGAGCGCTCTCGCGGGCAAGCGTCGCAAACTCAAATTTGACCCCGAGCTGCTTTATGCTGGCGCAATGTTCCACGATATGGGCTTGACCCACAAGCACGGCAGCGCCCACGAGCGCTTCGAAGTTGACGGCGCAAACGCCGCACGAAACTTCCTGCGAAGCCGCGGCATCGCGCAACACGATATCGATACGGTGTGGACCGCGATCGCCTTGCATACGACTCCCGGCATCCCACAACACATGCACCCGGTTATAGCGCTGGTGACGGCGGGGGTGGAAATGGACGTGCTTGGCATCGCTTATTCCGAATACAGCGATACGGAGCGCGAGGCGGTAGTGCATGCACATCCGCGCACCCCGCGCTTCAAGGAAGACATCATCCAGGCCTTCTACGACGGTATCAAGCACAAGCCAGAGACCACCTTCGGCAACGTCAAGGCCGACGTGCTCGCGGACAAGGATACGCACTTCGCCCGCGGCAATTTCTGCAGCGTCATCCGGGGATCCGCCTGGCGCGGATGAGCCCACTACTGCAGTCGAAAATCAAAACGAAAAACGGCTCGTCGGCGGAGCATGCCCGATGCGGCGTAGGCGCCTTCGTAACAATCGATGACTTCACAACAAGGAACTGACATGGCCAAAGATTCGCGATTTACCAACGCAACCGGCGCCCCGGTCGCCGACAATACCAACATCATGACCGCCGGTCCGCGCGGCCCGGCGCTGCTGCAGGATATCTGGCTGATCGA
>Ga0307474_10002946_pt1 | contig 12261 bp, 7 predicted proteins | sample atmos_gasesECM1C_2_FD_203312 | JGI IMG/M metagenome (GOLD analysis project Ga0307474, IMG submission 203312) | Hardwood forest soil microbial communities from Morgan-Monroe State Forest, Indiana, United States - atmos_gasesECM1C_05 | ecosystem: Environmental > Terrestrial > Soil > Temperate... | reverse complement strand
CTAGAAACTGACATTTTCTAGTGGTCCTTCGATTCTAACATTCGCAAAAGTGCCTGCCGGAACGGGATGCGAATGTTAGAATCGGACCACTAGCAACAAAACGCCCTCGGAACTGCCTTGGAATTCCACCCGAAGATTTCCTGAGCCGTTTCATGACAATTGGCGTCACGAAACGTTCAAACCCGTCTAACGCAGGTGCAGCAATTCAATCACAATAAATTCCGAATCGGAAGCGAATTGAGTCGGTTGCCGAGTTCTCCCCCAAAGATGGTATTGTCCACCGATGTTCGAAGCGCTTTTCCAGACATTCGACGAGCCTGAAACCGGCGTCGCCTTGACCGCGCGGTTGTCCGCATTTCGCGAGGAACTGATAAAGCGCAATCTGAGCGGGTTCGTGGTCCCGCGCGCTGACCAGCAGCAGAACGAATATGTCGCCCCATCCGAGGAGCGGCTGGCGTGGTTGACCGGTTTCACCGGCTCAGCCGGCATGGCCCTCGTGCTGGCCAAAGAGGCCGCCGTCTTTGTCGACGGCCGCTACACGCTCCAGGCCGCCAAGCAGGTCGACACCAAGGCCTGGTCCGTCGAGCCGCTGGTCGATCCGCCCCCGGAGACGTGGCTGGCACAGCATCTTGCCGCCGGCGATCGCCTCGGCTTCGATCCCTGGCTGCACACGACGGCTTCGGCAGAAAAGCTGGCCGCGGTCTGCGCCAAAGCCGGCGCGGAACTGGTCGCGGTTGACAGCAATCCTGTCGATGCCGTCTGGACCGAGCGCCCCGCGCAGCCGCTCGCACCGGTCACGCTGCACGGCAAACAATTCTCGGGCGAACTCGAAGCCGACAAGCTGAAGCGGATCGAGGCCGAAATCTTAAAGCTTGGTGCCGACGCGCTGGTGCTGTCGGACAGCCATGCGGTGGCCTGGACCTTCAACATCCGCGGCGGCGACGTCGCGCACACGCCCCTGCCCTTGGCCTATGCGCTGGTGCCGAAAAGCGGCCGGCCGACGCTGTTCATCGATCACCGCAAACTCTCCAACAGCGTGCGCGATCACCTCGAACGGACCGCGACCGTGGTCGAGCCCGCCGCGCTGACGCCAAAACTGATCGAGCTGTCGAAGAGCGGCGGTTCAATCGCGCTCGACAACGCGACCGCCGCCGATGCTTTGACCCGGCTGATCACATCCGCCGGCGGCAAAACCATCAGTGGCAGCGATCCCGTGGCGCTGCTCAAAGCGGTCAAGAACCCGACTGAAATCGCCGGCACGCGCACCGCGCACCAGCGCGATGCGGTCGCGCTCGCGCGTTTCCTCGCCTGGGTCGACCGCGAGGCGCCGTCCGGCAAGCTCACCGAGATCGACGCGGTCGAGGCGCTGGAAAGCTTCCGGCGCGACACCGGCGCGCTGAAGGATGTGTCGTTTCCGACGATCTCCGGCACCGGACCGAACGGCGCGATCGTACATTATCGCGTCACCCGCAAGAGCAACCGTCGCATCGCGGTCGGCGATCTCTTGCTGATCGATTCCGGCGCGCAATATGAAGACGGCACCACCGACGTCACGCGAACCATCGCGGTCGGCGAGCCGACTCATGAAATGCGCGACCGCTTCACGCGCGTCTTGCGCGGCCATATCGCGATTGCGCGCGCTCTGTTTCCCGATGGCACATCGGGCGCGCAGCTCGACACGCTGGCGCGGCAATATCTCTGGCAGGCCGGCGTTGATTTCGAGCACGGCACCGGCCACGGCGTCGGCAGTTATCTCTCGGTGCACGAAGGTCCGGCGCGGATCTCCAAGCTCGGCGCCACGCCGCTCAAGCGCGGCATGATCCTGTCCAATGAACCCGGCTATTACAAAACCGACGGCTTCGGCATCCGCATCGAAAATCTCGAACTCGTCGTCGCCGCCGACGTGGCGGGCGCGGAAAAGCCGGTGAATGCATTCGAGACGCTGACTCTCGCGCCGATCGACCGCCGGCTCGTCGATCTGAACATGCTGACCGGCGAGGAGCTGAGCTGGCTCAACGAATATCACGAGCGCGTCCGCCACGCCGTGCGCGGCCATGTCGACGACGTCACCAAGGCCTGGCTCGATGCGGCGACCGCGCCGCTGTCGTTGTAAGCTCTTCCATGTTGACATGTCGTTCCGGGGCGATGCGCAGCATCGAACCCGGAACCTCGAGATTCCGGGTTCGCGTCTCCGACGCGCCCCGGAATGACGGAAGCCGACCATTCCTCCACCACAGACCCGATTGCGCACGACGCATCCCGGAAAACGAATAGGCGTATGCCGAAACACCCGTATTCGGCGCGCGCCGTATAACGCTAGTGTCGATCTCAACAAACCGTTCAACAAAATCACAGGGCACAGCAGCAGACCTTCCACGGTCCGATGACCCCTGCGCCTTTCAGGAATTGGACACTTGATGCACGGCGTCGTTGGCCGATCGGCCGCATCCGCGACAGACGCGAACCCGCAAGCCTCGCGCGTGATGCTGTTGCTGCTGGTCGCCATGACCGGCGTGGCGCCGATCTCGCTCTACATGCTGGTGCCGGCGCTGCCGCGCCTTGCGACCAATTTCGGCAGCGATGTTTCTGTCGTGCAGATGACGGTGTCGCTCTACATGGTCGGCATCGCCTGTTCGCAGATCCTGATGGGGCCGCTCTCCGACCGCTTCGGACGGCGTCCGGTGCTGCTCGCAGGCCTCGGCCTGATGGTGGTGGCCAGCGCGGCGTGCATCTTCGCCGAAAGCCTGCCGCAACTGATCGCCGCGCGGTTCTTTCAGGCGCTGGGCGGGGCCACCGGCATGGTGGTGAGCCGCGCCATCATCCGCGACCTCTATCACCGCGAGCGCATCTCTTCCATGATCAGCCTCGTGATCGCGGTGATGATGATCGCGCAGATGTTGAGCCCCTTGACCGGCGGCTTGCTCGAGACCGCGTTCGGCTGGCGCGCGATCTTCTACGTCATCACCGCAGCCTCGCTCGCCGTCGCGGTCGGAATCGCGCTGGCGCTGCCGGAAACCCGCCGCGTTCGCGCCGCAGCCGGCGGTGGCTTCCGCCGCGACGTCGGCAGTCTCCTGACGAGCCGCGCCTTCATCGGCTATGTGCTGTGCCAGGTACTGGCTTCGCAGATCATCTTCACCTTCGCCGGCGGCGGTCCCTACATCGTCGTGACGCATATGGGCCGCACCGGCGCCGAATATGGCGCGTGGTTTGCGACCACCGGCTTTGCTTACCTGATCGGCAATCTCTTCTGCGTGCGTTTCTCGCCGCGCTACCAACTCGAAAAGCTGATCTGGTTCGGGCTGGCACTGCAACTGTTTGGCAGTTTCCTCAATCTGGTCTGGGGGCTCACGGGGCTCAACGCGATGCCGTCATGGCTGTTCGGCACGCAGATGATCGTGATGTTCGCCAATGCCTTCGTGATGTCGAACTCTGCCGCGGGCGCCATCAGCGTGCGCCCCGAGGCTGCCGGCACGGCGTCAGGCGCGATGGGCTTCTTGCAGATGGGCCTCGGCTCGTTGCTGTCGCAGTTCGGCGCCTATCTCGGCGGTCACTTCACCTCGCCCGCGCCGCTCAATGCCGCCGTGTTCGCCTTGTCGCTCGCCTGCGCCTCGACCATGGTGTTCCTGATTCCACGGCGCAATGTCGTGGTGAGCGAGGAGCTGATCGAGCAGGCGGAAGAAGAAAGCGGGATTGTGTGAGGCCGTCGTTCCGGGACGGCGCGTAGCGTCGGACTATGATGTGCGCTTGCACATCAGAGAATCTCGAGATTCCGGGTCCGGTCCTTCGGACCATCCCGGAATGACCGGCGTAGCCGGTCACTCCCCCACCATCTTCAGCCACTCGTCCTCGGTCAGCACCTGAACGCCGTGCTTTTGCGCTTCAGCGAGCTTCGAGCCCGCGCCGGGACCTGCGACCACATAATCCGTCTTCTTCGACACCGAACCCGCCGCCTTGGCGCCGAGACGCTCGGCCATCGCCTTGGCCTCATCGCGTGTCATCTTTTCCAGCGAACCCGTGAACACCACCGTCTTGCCGGCAATCGCCGAATTGCTCTTCGGCTTCTCGGCATCGAGGATCTCTACCTCGCGTGTCAGGCGCTCGACGATGCCGCGGTTATGGCTTTCGCCGAAATAGGCCTTGATGCTCAGGATCACGGTGTCGCCGATCTGATCGAGCGCATCCATCTCGGCGATCGCATCCTCGTCGTCCTTGGCGACCTTCAAACACGCATCGTGGAAGGCGCCCCATGAGCCATAGCCGCGCGCCAGCGCCAGCGCCGTGGTCTCGCCGATATGGCGCATGCCGAGCGCGTAGATGAAACGCTCCAGTGATATCTTTCGCCGGCCTTCGATGGCGGTGAACAGATTCCGAACCGAGGTTTCGCCGTAGCCTTCGATCTCTTCGAGCTTGAGTTTGGCATTGCGCTTTTGCAGCGTGAAGATGTCGGCAGGCTCCTTCACCCACCCTTCTTCGAAAAAGTACTGGATCTGCTTCTCGCCGAGCCCCTCGATGTCGAAGGCACGGCGTGAGGCGAACAGTCTCAGGTGCTCGATCTTCTGGTGCGGACAGGCGAATTCGCCGGTGCAGCGCGCGCGCGAGCCTTCCTCGCCGGTCGCAGTTTCCTCGCGCACCACGGCGGTGTGCAACGGGCACGGGCACTTCTTCGGAAAATGAAACTCTTTGGCATCTTTCGGCCGCTTGTCGATCACGACATCGACGACTTGCGGGATCACGTCGCCGGCGCGCTGGATCACGACGGTGTCGCCGATCCGGATATCGCGACCCTCGCGCAGTTCCTCGCCCTTGTTGCCGATGCCCTTGATGTAGTCCTCGTTGTGCAGCGTGACGTTCTGCACGATGACGCCGCCGACGCCGACCGGCTCGAGTTTGCCGACCGGCGTGAACGAGCCGGTGCGTCCGACCTGAATCTCGATATCGCGCAGCACCGTCATGGCGCGCTCGGCCGGAAATTTGTGAGCGATGCCCCAGCGCGGCGTGCGCGAGACGAAGCCGAGGCGTTCCTGCCAGTCCAGCCGGTCGACCTTGTAGACGACGCCGTCGATATCGTAGTCGAGTTTGGCGCGCTGCTCCTCGATCTTGCGATGGAACGCGATCAACTGCTCGACCGAATGACAGAGCCTGGTGAGCGGATTGGTCTTGAAGCCGCATTGCTCGAACCAGGCGATCATGCCGCTTTGCGTCTCCTCAGGCATGTCGGACATCTCGCCCCAGGCATAGGCGAAGAAACCGAGCGGACGCGAGGCGGTGATTGACGGATCTTTCTGGCGCAGCGAACCGGCCGCGGAGTTGCGCGGATTGGCGAAGATCGTATCGCCGGCCGCCTTCTGCCGCTCGTTGAGCGCGAGGAACGCCTTCTTGGTCATGTAGACCTCGCCGCGCACCTCGCAAATTTGCGGCACCTTGCGGCCTTTCAGCTTCTTCGGCACGTCCTCGAGCGTGCGGATATTGGCGGTGACGTCCTCGCCCTCCGCGCCATCGCCGCGCGTCGCGGCCGTAACGAGTTCGCCGCCTTCGTAACGCAGCGACATCGAGAGCCCGTCGATCTTCGGCTCGGCGGAAAAATCGATCTGCTCGTCTTCGGCAAGCTTGAGGAAGCGCCGGATGCGGCCTACGAAATCGACGACGTCGCTTTCCGCAAACGCGTTGTCGAGCGAGAGCATCGGCACCGCGTGGCGCACCTTCTTGAACCTGCCCGATGGCGCGGCGCCGACCTTCTGCGATGGCGACTCGGCGCTGACCAATTCCGGAAAGCGCTTCTCGATCGCGTTGAACCGCTGGCGCAACGCGTCATATTCGGCGTCCGTCACTTTGGGCGCATCGTCCTGGTAATATGCGTTGTCGTGACCTTCGATCTCGAGCGCGAGCCGCATGTGCTCGACCTTCGCCTGCGCCTTGGTGAGGTCGGCGACGTCGGGAAGCTGTTTGGGTTTTGATTTTGCTATCATGCGAGGACTATTGGCTCGTCATTCCGGGATGGTGCGTTAGCACCAGACCCGGAATCTCGAGATTCCGGGTTCGATGCTTCGCGTCGCCCCGGAATGACGGTATTGGATCGGATCAATGGCTTACTATGTCTATATCCTAGCAAGCCGGCGAGATGGGGCAACCTACGTTGGCATAACGAACGACCTCGTGCGCCGCATCTACGAGCATCGCCAAAAGGCAATTCCAAGCTTCACGTCCAAGTACAACATCACGCAGTTGGTGTGGTTCGAAACCTACGACGACCCGGTTTCCGCTATTTCACGCGAAAAAGAACTCAAGAGGTGGAAGCGCGATTGGAAGGTGCAACTGATCGAAGCCGAGAATCCCCAATGGAATGACCTGTACGATTCGATCTGTACTTAAGATCGTCATTCCGGAATGGTCCGTTAGCACCAGACCCGGAATCTCGAGATTCCGGGTTCGATGCTTCGCATCGCCCCGGAATGACAATCAGGCCGTCGCCGCTTTCAACAAACGCTCCGCCGCAGCCCGCGCCTCGGCGGTGATCTCCGCGCCGGCCAGCATACGGGCGATTTCCTCGCGGCGGTGATCGGCGGCCAGCGCATTGACGCGGGTGGCAACCCGCTTGCCCTTGTCGAGCGCATCCTTGGAAATCAGGAGGTGCTGATCGGCACGCGCAGCCACCTGCGGCGCATGCGTCACCGCCATCACCTGCACCTTGTCGGCCAGCCGCGCCAGCCGCGCCCCGATCGCGTCCGCCACCGCCCCGCCGACGCCGGTGTCGATTTCGTCGAACACGAGCGTGGGCGCCGAACCGCGGTCGGACAGCACGACCTTCAGCGCCAGCAGGAAGCGCGACAGTTCGCCGCCGGACGCGACCTTCATCAGCGGGCCCGGTCTGGTGCCGGGATTGGTCTGGACCCAGAACTCGACACGGTCATAGCCTTGCGGACCGGGCGAAGCGGGATCCGAATCGACTTGCGTGGTGAATTTCGCGCGTTCGAGTTTCAGCGGCGCAAGCTCGGCATTGACCGCCTTGTTGAGTTTTTCCGCCGACTTGACCCGCGCCGCGGAGAGCTTTGCCGCCGCAGCCCCATAACGCTTGTCGGCATCGGCCGCCGCAGCCTCCAGCTTCTTCAACTGGTCGGCGCCGGCATCGATCAGCGCGACATCGGCGGCATATTTCGCAGCCAACGCGGCAAGCCCGTCGACCGGCGTCGAATATTTGCGGGACGCGGCTCGCAGCGCAAACAGACGCTCCTCGATGCGTTCGAGTTCGGCCGGGTCGAAGTCGGCAGCCGCAAGCGCGGCGCCAAGATGCTGATCGGCTTCTTCGAGGGCGTTGATTGCGGTGTCGATCGCCTTCACCGCGGGCTCGACCAAAGCAGGCGAATTCGCCGCGCGCCGCTCCAGCCGCCGCACGGCCGCCGAAAGTGCGGCGACCGGTGAGTGATCGCCGGAGACGGCATCCTGTGCCTCGCGCAGATCGGCGGCGATCTTCTCGCCCTGCATCATGGTGGTGCGGCGGGCGGCCAAGGCGGTCTCCTCGCCGTCTTTTGGGGCGAGTTGCTTCAGTTCGTCGGAAGCATGGCGCAAATAATCTGCCTCGCGCGCCGCGCGTTCCATGCCGGCGCGGTGCTCGTCGAGCGCCTTGATGGCTTCGCGGCGTGCCTCCCAGAGCTTTTCAAGCGCGGCAACATCCTTCTCGAGGCCGGAAAACGCATCGAGCAGGCTGCGATGGGTCGAGGCATCGACCAGCGCGCGCTCGTCATGCTGGCCGTGGATTTCGACCAGCGCCGCGCCCAGCGCTTTCAGGGTCTGCACGCTAATCGCCTGATCGTTGATGAAGGCGCGGGTGCGGCCGTCGGCGAACTGCACGCGGCGCAGGATCATTTCGCCTGAGTCGTCGAGGCCGTTTTCGGTCAATAACGCCGTCGCCGGATGGCCCTTCGGCACGTCGAAGGTCGCAGTCACCTGGCCCTGCTCGGCGCCATGGCGCACCAGGCCGGCATCGCCGCGGCCGCCAAGCGCCAATGCGAAAGCATCGAGCAGAATGGATTTGCCTGCGCCGGTCTCGCCGGTCAAAACCGCGAGGCCCCGCGCGAACTCGATATCGAGCCGTTCGATCAGGACGATGTCACGGATCGACAGACGCGCTAGCATGCGGAAGACAATCCCAGATCCCAAACCAGACGGAAACGGGATGCGATCCCGCTGTTCTGCTGAGCATAATCTGGTTTGGAAAACCGGACTATGCCTTGCCGATACCGAGCGCCTTGAACGCCTTGGAAAGGGGCGAGTCGCGATTCTCGCTCGGCTCGACGCCGCCGGACTTTACTAGATTATAGGCGTCCTTGTACCAGGGGCTGTCGGGAAAATTATGCCCGAGCACGGCGGCCGCGGTCTGCGCCTCGCTGACGATGCCGATCGCCATATAGGCTTCGGTCAGGCGCGCCAGCGCTTCCTCGACGTGGCGCGTGGTCTGGTACTGCGTCACCACGGTCTTGAAGCGATTGATGGCGCCGATGTAGTTGCGCTTCTGCAGGTTATATCGGCCGATGCTCATCTGCTGGCCGGCGAGCTGGTCGCGCGCGGCCTCAAGCTTCGCCTTGGCGCTGACGGCATATTCCGACGTCGGATATTTGCGCACCACTTCCTCGAGCGCGGCCATCGCCTTTTCGGTGCGGCCCTGGTCGCGGCTGACGTCGGGAATCTGGTCGTAATGCGAGGCCGCGATCAGATATTGCGCGTAGGCTGCATCCGGGCTTCCGGGGTGCAGCGTGACGTAGCGGGTCGCAGCACCAATGCAGCTGTCATAGTCGTTGGCCTGGTAATAGGCATAGGCCGACATCAAGAGCGACTTGCGCGCGAGATCCGAATACGGATGCTGGCGATCCACTTCCTCGAACCTCTTCGCGCCGCCCTTCGGGTCGCGTTTCTCGTTCGTCAGAAACAGGCCTTCGTTGTAGAGCTTTTCCGCAGGCTCATCGACGAAGGTGTCGTCCTTCTGGGTCACCTTGTCCCAGAGTTCGGTCGCCGAGGTGCACGCGCTCAGGACCGTTGCGGCCACGACAAGACCCGCGGCAACGCGAAGCGGCCGCGCGAGGGCGGCAAGACTCCAACGGTTCGGAAGTCGCTGATATGCGAGCGTCATACGCTTTGTCGACATAGAGTTCAGACCTGACGCCTTTCGAGCGTGATGCCAAGGCACAATCGGGGCCAGCCAAGCTTCGCCCCGGCCCTGTTTATCTAAAACAAGTCCCTTAACCAACCGGATACGTAGGCATTTCGCCCGGATTAAGGCGGCAGGGGTTGGGAAAGGCCGCAGCTTTACGGGGATGCAAGCGAATCGTCGGGACCGGAAAGGCGGCGCGAGACGTTTTCAGGAAACGTCGGGGCCGTAGGCGGGAGCGACCATGCCGCCAACCATACCGCTGCCAACCTCGGCGTGGGCGCGGGGCCGGCGACCTGCTTCGGTTTCGACCACCCGCCAGGCGGTGCGGTCGGCCAGCAGCGCCGTCAGCACGGCGTGGTTGAGCTTGTGGCCGCCACGGATCGAGCGGAAGGTGCCGAGCAGCGGCAAACCGGCCAGCGCCAGGTCGCCGATCACATCGAGCACCTTGTGGCGCACGCATTCATCGCTGTAACGCAGGCCCTCGGTGTTAAGCAGGCGGCTTTCGTCGAACACCACGGAATTCTCGAAGGAGGCGCCGAGCGCGAAACCGGCGCTCCAGAGGCGGGCGACATCGTTGACGCAGCCGAAGGTGCGGGCGCGCGAAATCTCGCGGCGGAAGCGCTCAGGGCTGAGATCGAGGATGTAATTCTGCCGGCCGATCACAGGGTTGGCAAAATCGATTTCGACCTCGGCGCGGAAGCCGGACGAATTCGGCCTGATTTCGCCGAAGGAATCGCCGACCACGACCTGCACCGGCTTCAGCACCTGCACGAAGCGGCGCGCGGCGGATTGGGAGACAATGCCGGCCTGGTCGATCGCCGCGACAAAGGCGGCTGCACTGCCATCCATGATCGGCACTTCGGGGCCGTCGACTTCAATGGTGGCGTTATCCACACCCATGCCGCGCAGCGCGGCGAGCACATGCTCGGCCGTGGAGACCACCGGTCCCTCGCGGTCGCCGAGCACGGTTGCAAATTCGGTGGCGATGACGGAATCGGCCTCGGCGCGAACTTCGCGGTCGCTGCCCTCAAGGGCGGTGCGGACAAAAATAAAACCTGCATCCACAGATGCAGGCCCAATGGTCAAATTAACAGGAAGTCCGGAATGGACACCCACACCCGTGACGGTAGCTTGCGAACGCAGCGTTGTCTGCCGGCCGAATTTCATACAGAAGTGCCCACACCGACTTACCCTGAGACACGGCTGGCTTCCCCGTTTTGATGCCAGCTCGACTCAGTGGTTCCCCAAGTCACTGTCGACAATAATCGCTGCCATATTGCGCGCCAACTCACGCTTTTTTACCGATTGTTACCCCATCTCTGCCGTATTCGCGCCAAAGCTTGTCCCCAATCCGACCCCCGAAAGGGTCCGCCTCGAACTGTGATCCGGCATCACGCAGGGAGATTTAGCATCTCAACTTCAACAGGTTAATTTCGCGGCCGGCGCCAACAGCCTGTGGATAGCAAAGGGCCCCGGTGGTCAGACCGGGGCCTTTCGCGTCGCCAAGATTGTAACAAATTTCAATTGACCTGCCGGCGCAGGAAAGCCGGGATATCAAGATGGTCGTCACCCTGTGGCGCTGATGTCACAGGTGCCGAGCGGCCATGGACGTCCAATCCCTGAGGTGCCTGCCGCGGCGCATACTCCGATACCGGAGGACGCGGCGCCATCTGCTCGGCGACCGTGCGCTGGGGCTTGCGATCCGGCAGCGGCGGCATGGACGGCATCGCCGGACCCGACGCGCGTGCGGCGATCGGCGGCTCGCTTTCATCATCGCGGCGACCGAGCCCGACATTGGCCAGCCGCTGCAGCAGCGACATTTTGGCCTTCTGCGGGTGATCTTCCTCGACTTCCCCGCGGGCCTGCCGGATTTCGGCCTGGGCCGGCATCGGCAATTCCTCGAATTTCGGCATCCGCGGCGCTCGGGACGGCGGACGCTCGGCCGCTTGCGGAATGAAAGTCTCCGGCGGGGCCGATTCGGCCGCCGGCGCGGTGGTGACTTCCGGATCGGGAAACAGCGACGGCTTCTGCGCAATCGGGCGGACCGTGACATCGCCGTAGGCGGCGGGCTGCAACGGCGCGGACCCCGCGGGAGCTTCCGGCGAAACGGCGGCCGCTATCGCTGCTAGGGCGGCGCGCTCGACATTGCCCGACGGACGATGCGGCGCCACCGTTGGCGTCGCCTGCGAGCTGTTCGAGCTTTCGAGCTTGTGGGCCCGCTCGGCGAGCCGCGCATTGTCGGCGCGAAGCCGCGCGGTCAGTTCGGCCAGGCGAGAATCAGGAGACGAGCTCGAAGCCGGCGTGCTGGCAGCGGGCGGCGGCGAGGCGCCGGCTGCGCGCGAAATCAGCGCCTGCTCGATGCCGGTTGCGACCACCGACACACGGATGATGCCGTCGAGCGCCTCGTCGAAGGTCGCACCGACGATGATGTTGGCGTCCTGGTCGACCTCCTCGCGGATTCGCGTGGCGGCTTCGTCGACTTCGAACAGCGTCAGGTCCTTGCCGCCGGTGATCGAGATCAGCAGGCCGCGCGCGCCCTTCATCGAGGAGTCGTCGATCAGCGGATTGGCGATCGCGGCTTCCGCAGCGGTCAGCGCCCGCTTGTCGCCGGAGGCTTCGCCCGTGCCCATCATCGCCTTGCCCATTTCCCTCATCACCGCTCGCACGTCGGCGAAGTCGAGGTTGATGAGGCCTTCCTTCACCATCAGATCGGTGATGCAGGCAACGCCCGAATAGAGCACCTGGTCGGCCATCGCAAAGGCGTCGGCGAAGGTGGTCTTTTCGTTGGCGACCCGGAACAGGTTCTGGTTCGGGATGATGAGAAGCGTGTCGACCACCTTGTGAAGCTCGGCGATACCGGCTTCTGCGGTGCGCATGCGGCGCTGGCCTTCGAAATGGAACGGCTTGGTCACGACACCAACCGTGAGAATGCCCGCGTCGCGCGCCGCCTTGGCGATGACGGGGGCAGCCCCCGTGCCGGTGCCGCCGCCCATACCGGCGGTGACGAACACCATGTTGGCGCCGGAGAGATGATCGCGGATCTCGTCGATCACTTCCTGGGCTGCGGCGGCGCCGACGTCGGGCTGGGAGCCAGCCCCCAACCCTTGCGTGACCTGCGT
>Ga0307474_10002945_pt1 | contig 12262 bp, 10 predicted proteins | sample atmos_gasesECM1C_2_FD_203312 | JGI IMG/M metagenome (GOLD analysis project Ga0307474, IMG submission 203312) | Hardwood forest soil microbial communities from Morgan-Monroe State Forest, Indiana, United States - atmos_gasesECM1C_05 | ecosystem: Environmental > Terrestrial > Soil > Temperate... | reverse complement strand
GTCCTCTTGGCGAGCCAGCCTGGCCTTGACGGCCGTCAGCCTGCTGATCGGAGGCATTCCAGTTCTGGCTGGACAGAGCCCTGATGCGGCACAAACTAACCCTGCTCAGGCTGTAACCCGAGGAACATTGGCAGCAGCTGGCACGCCACAGTCCAATCAGCAGTCCACGGTTCAACAGGCTCATCGCATCAGCGGCAGGGTCGTTGATCAAACTGGAGTCGCCGTTGTTGGAGCCAAGATTGGACTCACCGGCGAAAATCCATTGCAAAAGCAGGAAGCGCTGACCGGGGATGACGGCCTATTTGCCTTTGCCAACGCCGCGCCCGGATCGTTTCACCTCACAATCACAGCGTCGGGCTTCGCAGCGCAGGAATTTTCAGGGAATTTGAGCTCGACGGAAAGCTTTACAGTTCCGCAAATCGTGTTGACCGTTGCTAGCGTTAACACCGAGGTGCGCGTGGTGCCGCCATCGCAGGTCGAGATAGCCCGCGAACAGATCAAGGAAGAAGAGAAGCAGCGCGCGCTCGGCATCATTCCGAATTTTTACGTCACTTATGTTCCCGATGCTGCGCCTCTCTCAGCGAAGCAGAAGTACGGGCTTGCCTTTAGAACCATGGTCGATCCTGTCACCTTTGGGCTGACCGGGGCCATTGCCGGGATACAGCAGGCGCAAAATGATTTCAGTGGATATGGGCAGGGCGGACAAGGTTATGCAAAGAGGTACGGCGCAGCGTACGCCGATGACGCGATCGGCACCATGATTGGGGGTGCCATACTGCCAGCGCTCCTGAAACAGGATCCACGCTATTTTTATAAAGGCACTGGCAGCAAAAGATCGCGACTGCTGTATGCGATCGCCACTTCCGTGATGTGCAAAGGCGACAACGGGCACTGGCAGGCCAATTACTCTGGACTGCTGGGAGGATTGGCCGCGGGTGGTATTTCCAATTTGTACTATCCGGCCAAAGACCGCGATGCAGGATTAACGTTCCAAAATTTCGCCGTCGGGATCGGAGCAACCGCCGCCGCCAACGTTCTGCAGGAATTTGTCATCCGCAAATTCACGTCGAATACGCCAAAGACCGATCCGGCCAATAGCGCCAAGCCGTCGAGCCCCATAGCCAGAGTCCTGAGCACGTTTGTGCATGAAGGCGGCGATTAGCGTTCTTCGAGTTGCTGCTTAACGATAGAAAGCTGACAGCGAATCTTGCCGCGCCTCCCTGCCGACAACCGTTGAAATCGAAGATAAGCGGCTCCGCACGCTTGATGAACCCAGTCCTGTACAATATTGGATTGCAATTGCGCTCCAGGAGCCGAACAGAAATGTCCACGAAGATTGTGAAAGTGCATGCCCGCCAGGTGATTGATTCGCGCGGAAATCCTACCGTCGAGGCCGATGTCGTTCTGGAAGGCGATGTTTTGGGCCGAGCGGCGGTTCCGAGCGGCGCATCTACCGGCGAGCACGAAGCGTTGGAATTGCGTGATGGGGATAAGGGCAAATATCTGGGCAAAGGCGTGCTGACGGCCGTTGCCAATGTGAATGGCGAAATCGCCAAGGCGGTGGCCGGATTTGATGCTTCCGATCAGCGCGGGCTCGATCACAAAATGATCACGCTGGACAATACGCCGACCAAATCGCGGCTCGGCGCAAACGCGATCCTTGCGGTCTCCATGGCTGCAGCCAGGGCTGCCGCGGCCGCAACGAAGCAGCCGCTGTACAAATATCTGGCGAAATATTCGAGCGACCGCAGCGCGAATCTCTTGCCGGTGCCGATGATGAATATTTTGAATGGCGGCGCGCACGCGGACAATTCCGTGGATTTCCAGGAATTCATGGTGATGCCGATTGGCGCGCCAAGTTTTTCCGAAGCGCTGCGCTGGGGCGTGGAAGTGTTTCACGCGCTGAAGGGTGCGTTGAAAAAACACGGTTACTCGACGGCGGTCGGGGACGAAGGCGGATTTGCTCCGAATTGCAAGTCGAATGAAGAAGCGATTCAGATCGTACTGGAAGCAATCGGTGCGGCCGGATACAAACCGGGCGAGCAGGTGAGCATCGCGCTCGATCCGGCTTCAAGCGAATTTTTCGACAAGGCCAGCGGCAAATACGTTTTCAGAAAGTCGGATAAAAGTGCGCATACCTCAGACCAGATGGCCGCGTACTGGACGAGTTGGACGGAAAAATATCCCATCGTCTCGATCGAAGATGGCATGGCGGAAGATGACTGGGCGGGATGGAAAACGCTGACGCAGTCTGTGGGCGCGAAGACTGCAAAGAAAAAGATTCAACTTGTTGGCGATGATCTGTTCGTGACCAACACGGAACGGCTGTCGCGCGGCATCAACGACGGAATAGCCAACGCCATCCTGATCAAGCTGAACCAGATTGGCAGTGTGACCGAAACCATTGACGCCATCGAGCTGGCGCGCAAAGCGGGCTACCACTCCATCATTTCTCATCGTTCCGGCGAAACCGAAGACACTTTCATCGCGGATCTTGCTGTGGCAACCGCCGCGGGACAGATCAAAACAGGATCGGCTTCGCGGACCGATCGTATTGCGAAATACAATCAACTGTTGCGCATCGAAGAACAGCTGGGTTCTGCGGCGCGCCTTCCTGGCAGGAGCCTTTTTTCCTGAGCTTAAAAGGCAGTTAGCTGCAGGCACCTTAGCTGCGCTCGGAATGACGGCGCGGTCTAGTGTTGGCCCTAGTCTGGGAAGTTCAACGGCTCAACGTCGCAAAATCTGCGGCTCAACGTGTAATAAGGCTTAACGTCAGACAAAAATGTCCAGCGCGACTCACTCCTCGCCGGAATTTCACATACGGCTCGCCGAACCGTCCGATACCGATGCGCTTGTCGGTTTGATCAACGCGGCGTTTGTCGTCGAAAAAGCGGTGATCGAAGGCGACCGCATCGATTCTGAAAAGCTGCGCGCCCTTTTCGAGTCAGGGAAATTTCTGCTGCTGGAAGATGCGGCGGAGCTGGTCGCTTGTGTTTACATCGAAATCAGAAATCGCCGCGGCTATCTCGGCCTGCTTGGAGTGAGGCCTCACCGGCAGAAATCGGGACTTGGACGGCGGCTAGTGGAAGCGGCTGAGGATTACCTGAGAAAAGCGAATTGCCAAGGCGTCGATCTCCGTATCGTCAGTGCACGAACCGAACTTCCGCCGTTTTACGAACTGCTCGGCTATAAGACCACGGGAACCGCACCAATTCCAGAGACCATTCCGCTGAAAGTTCCGTCGCATTTCATGCTTATGTCGAAGGCCTTGTGAAATTCGAAATCGAAGCAAGGCTAACGAAAATCGCCCGCTCAAGAAAGCGGCCGCTACCAAGACGGATTGACGCGGAGGCGCGCGAGAGATGAGTCCCAATGTAGAATTGACCGGCGGATGTTCTGCTGAACGCCGAGAGGATTCATGAAAATTTTCAGCTGCGTTGCAATCGCTGTGACCTTCACGACTTCTGCGTTTGCACAAGGCTCGAATACCGGGACGAACTCCAGCCAGCCGTTGACGGCGAATGAAGTCATCGATCAGATCAAGGCGCATGTTGGCGTTCCGTGGCAGGCGCCTACCGTGGATACGTTCAAGGCCGGCGATCCGCAGAGTCGTGTGAAGGGAATCGCCGTGACGATGATGGCGACGCTGGAGGTACTGAAACGCGCTGCCGCGAACGGGCAAAACCTGGTCATAACGCATGAGCCGACGTTTTTCGATCACATGGATAATCCCGCGCAGCTTCCGCAGGGCGAAGACGACCCGGTGTTCAAGCAGAAACGTGAATTCATCGCAGAACACCATCTTGTGATTTGGCGGTTCCACGATTACTGGCACCGCCGCCATCCCGATGGCATCGAAGCCGGAAACGTGCACGCGCTGGGCTGGGAAAAATATCAGGATCCGGCAAATCAATATCTGTTCACGATTCCGGAAACGACGGTAGCGAAATTAGCGGAAGAATTGCGCGTCAAACTGCACGCCGCGGTGCCGCGGATTGCCGGTGACCGCGAAATGAAGGTTACCCGAGTTGCGTTGAGTCCCGGCTCTGCTGGATTTCATCGTGAAACCGGGGCGCTGGAAATGCCCGATGTGCAGGTTTTGATTGCCGGCGAAACCCACGAATGGGAAACGGTCGAATATGTTACCGACGCGCGCAGCGAAGGCCGAACGAAGGCGTTGATACTGCTTGGGCACATCGCGTCCGAGCAAGCAGGCATGGAGGAATGCGCGCAATGGCTGCGCACCTTCATTACCAACGTCCCGATCGAATTTCTGCCAACCGCCGACATGTGGGCCGCTCCGACCAATTCAGAGAGAAATCGCTGAACGGCAAGGTACCACGGCAGAATTTCGGGCCAGCGAACCGGCCCGCCACGAGAAGCGCGGCTTAGCAGGCCCGTTGCCATTTGCGTGAAGAAAAGTGCCGAACCCAGCATGTTCTTCAGGAACATCGCCATCTGAATCTGCTGCATCAGGGGATCCTTCACTGCCTAGAAATTGTGCATCGTGAAAGTCAAGGGCACGAGGAAGAGCGCGAGAAGCCACGCGGGGACTTCACATGGTGTTACTCTCCTTTGAGATTTAAATTGGGCCCAAGCTTCGCGTGCCGGCTGGAAGTCAGGCCGCCACAGCAGCTGCGATCTTTTGCATTGCCTCAGCTTTTGCCGCCGGCGCCAATTGCGGTTTGCCCTGATTTTCCGCGTGTATGAAGGTGACGTCGGTCATGCCGATAAACGCGAGCACATGGCGCAAGTATGGTTCCTGAAAATCGAATTGTGCGGAGGCCGTTCCGGGCGTGTAAGAACCGCCACGCGAAGTGAACACATACACTTTTTTGCCGGACACGAGTCCTTTCGGTCCGGATTCTCCGTAAGAAAACGTCTTGCCGAAGCGCACGACCTGGTCCAGCCAGGCCTTCAGCCGCGCGGAAATCGTGAAGTTGTGCATTGAGTCGCCAATCACGATGACATCCGCCGAGTGCAGTTCCTCGATCAACTTGTCCGAGTATTGCAGCGCCGATCGGTGTGCAATCGTGTGCTGAGCAGGGTTGGAATATACTCCCGCGATCCAATCGTCTGTAACCAGGGCGAGTGGGGAATTTGCCAAGTCGCGATGAACGACTGCGCCGCCGGGCACTTGTTGTTTCCAATTTTCGGCGAAGTGCGAGGTGAGCTGCCGAGAGACCGAGTCTTGCCTGGGGCTGGCGTCAATTTGTAAGAGTTTCATGTTTTTTTCTCCGTCGGTGAGGGCTTGCAATTACTGAGATGAACGCCGCCAATATATGGTTATAATAAATAACTACTATGCTAAAAGAATTTGATACGCTATAGTATGTTAGTTATTCTAGCGTAACCTTAAGGAGAGATGGTGCATCCAAACAACATGAAGAAAACACCTGGCTGCCCTGAAACCCCCATTCCATGCGCGACGGGCGGCTTATTGGCCATTCTGACGCGGCCATGGACGATGCACATCCTTTGGGTGCTTGGACATGACGGCCCGACCCGGTTCGGAGTATTGCGAAGGAAAACGACCGGAATATCGTCGCGCGTGTTGGCGGAGCGGCTACGCATGCTTGAAGCACGCGGGTTTGTGTACCGCAAATACGAAGCGACGATCCCGCCGGCTGTTACCTATGGCCTGACCAGCCGCATGGACCAGATGCGCCCGGTATTAGAGCAACTCGACAGGCTGGCAGGGGTCTGGTACGAAGAAGACCTTCGTTCGGGACGGATTCCCAGGAAATCCGCGGACGCGCACGAAGTCATCTAGGGCCCAACGTTAGGACTCCGGTGCCCGCTTCCATTCGTGAGTCCGCTCCTTTTCACCAACAATTTGTGCTTGTGCTCGCGGCCCGGTATCTTGGTAAACGCGACGCAAGCCCATGGCAAAATTCGAAAAACACATTTTCATCTGCATGAATCAGCGCGAGACTGGCCATCCGCGCGGCTGCTGCGATCCCACTGGGCAAGGCGATTTGCAGCGCCTGTTCAAGATCAAGCTGGCGCAGCGCGGATTGAAATTGGTGCGCGCGAACAAATCCGGCTGCCTCGATCAATGCGAGTTGGGTCCGACGGTGGCGGTTTATCCCGAGGGTATTTTCTACGGCGGCGTGCATCCCGAGGACGTGGACGAAATTATCGAATCGCACATTTTGAACGGAAAGCCAGTCGAGCGGCTGCGCATTCCCGACGAGATCCTGAACACCACGCACACCAAGAAAGAAGACTCCTGATCGCACATTGCGAGAAACGTGGGCTTGCAGGAATTCCGTTCCCGCGAAATAATCCTTTGCCCACATGCTCAGGCGACAGCCATCGGGATCACCAAGCCTATCCAGTTCGGCGACCAGTGGATTTCCTCTGCCCGCTCCGTCGGCGGACGACCGCTCCAATGCTCTCCTGGTCCATGTCTTATCGATCTTTACCGGTTTCATCGCACCGCTGGCTTTTTTTGTTTTGAAACGTGATTCGCGTTTCGTGGTATTTCATTCGTTGCAGGTTCTGATCTGGCAAGCCACTTATGTGGTGATCTTCGTCGCCGGAATGATCCTTTCCCTAACATTCCTGATCGTCTCGATTGCGGCTCACCCGCACCCCGCGCCAGCAGAACCGCCGCCTTTGGCATTTTTTGTTTTTTTTGCGGTCATGTGGCTATGGGGAATGGGCGGCTGGGTGCTCAACATGATTTTTGGAATCGTTTACGGAATCAAGGCGAGTCAGGGCGAATGGGCGCGCTATCCGTTGATCGGTAATTTTGTTCTGCACCGGATTCTTCCCAAGCAACAATTTCCCGGATCACCTCAAGGAGGCTTATGAAACGGAGCGCCATCCTGTTGGTCGCTTTCGCGATTGTGTTTGGTTTGCTGTCGCGGACGCCATCCGGCCTGACAGACGAAGCTGTGCTTACCGGTTTTTCCTCTGAGTCTTCTCACGCCGAGCGCCAGTGGGAAGAGAGATTCAAGGCCATTCCGAGTCCGCAACTGATGCGCGAGTACATGCAGCGCCTTTCCGCGCGGCCGCACAACGTCGGAACGCCATACGACAAAGACAACGCCGAATGGCTGGCGGCGAAATTCAAGGAGTTCGGGCTCGACACGCACATCGAAACCTTCGAAGTTTTGTATCCGACACCAAAGGAGCGCGCAGTCGAGCTGGTAGCTGGCGGACCGAAGTTTGTCGCCAAGTTGCAGGAACCGCCGGTCGCGGGTGATCCCACTTCGAATCAGCAAAGCGAACAATTGCCAACGTACAACGCCTACTCGATCGACGGCGATGTGACGGCGCCGTTGCTGTTCGTGAATTATGGCATCCCGGAAGATTACGAGCAGCTCGCTCGGTTGGGCGTGTCCGCAAAAGGCGCGATCGTGATCGCCAAGTACGGTCACTCCTGGCGTGGCATCAAGCCGAAAGTTGCGGCGGAACATGGCGCGGTGGGCTGCTTGATTTACTCCGATCCGAACGAGGATGGCTTCAAGCAAGGTGAAACTTTTCCGGCGGGCGCTTGGCGTCCGCGCGATGGTGTGCAGCGTGGCAGCGTGGCCGATGATCCGATATATCCGGGCGATCCCCTGACACCGGGCGTCGGCGCTACGAAGAATGCGAAGCGCCTCGATCTAAAAGATGTTCCGGTCATCACAAAAATTCCCGTGTTGCCGATTTCATATGGCGACGCAGAACCTCTGCTGGCGGCAATCAGCGGAGCGGTTGCTCCGCGAGCGTGGCGCGGCGGTCTCGGCATGACCTATCACGTCGGCCCAGGACCCGCGAAGGTGCACTTGAAAGTGAAATCGGATTGGGCCGGCTTGAAGACGATTTATGATGTGATCGGAAAAATTCCCGGAACAACCGACTCGGATCAGTGGGTTATTCGCGGCAATCATCATGATGCATGGGTGAATGGCGCGGAGGACCCGATTTCCGGGCTGATCGCGGTGATCGAAGAAGCTCGCTCCGTGGGCGAACTGGTGAAAGCGGGATGGAAGCCCAAACGCAGCATTATTTTTTGCGCATGGGACGCGGAAGAGCCGGGCCTGATTGGCTCTACGGAATTTGCCGAAGCGCACATCGACGAATTGAAAGCGCACGCGGTGGTGTACATCAACTCTGACACGAACGGGCGCGGATTCTTTGGCGCGGAAGGTTCGCACACACTGGAAAAATTTATCAATGATGTCGCGCGGGATGTTCAGGATCCTGAGACGAAACTTTCGGTATGGAAACGCGCGCAGCTGCGGCAAATAGGCCGGCCGGAAGAAATTTCCGAGCGCCAGGAAGCGCGCTCTCGCAGCGATTTGCGCATCGGCGCGCTTGGATCAGGCTCGGATTACGGCGCTTTTCTTCAACACGACGGGGTAGCCGCGTTGAATCTCGGCTTCGGTGGAGAAGACGGCGGCGGAATCTACCATTCGATTTACGATGATTTCTACTGGTTCACGCATTTCAGCGACACGGACTTTGTTTATGGCCGCGCGCTCGCGCAGACCGCCGGAACCGCAATCATGCGGCTGGCGGATGCGGATTTGCTGCCGTTCGAATTCGGCAATTTTTCGGACACCATGCAATCTTATGTAAAAGAACTCAAAACGCTTGCGCAAAAATCGCGCGATGAAATTATCGAGCGCAATCGCGAGCTGGAAGAAGGCGTATTTGCCGCGATGACCGATCCGCGCGTGAAGTCCGCGCCGCCCGCGAAAGAAACCGTCCCGCCGTATTTGAATTTTGCGCCGCTCGACAATGCGACAGACGCACTGGCACGCGCCAGCGCGGAATATCGCAAGGCTCTTGAACGCGCCACAGCCGATGGCGGAGCCGCAATTGCCAAGGCTTCCCTGGCCGAAGTAAACCAAGCCCTAATGGAAAGCGAGCACAAGCTCACGCTGGAGCAGGGACTGCCCGGACGTCCGTGGTTCAAACATTTTGTGGATGCTCCCGGGCAATATACCGGCTACGAGGCCAAGACGCTTCCCGTGGTGCGTGAAGCGATCGAGCAAAAGCAATGGAAAGAAGCCGAGGCGGGAATCGTGGTCACAGCGCAGGTTCTGGAAACGGAAGCCTCGCACATTTTCTCCGTCGCGCAAAAACTGGACGCAGCCCTTCGCTGATTCTTCGTGAATAAGAGAGGTTAATATTCCGCTCTACAATCTCGCCATTGTTGGCTTTGGTAACGTTGGGCGCGCGCTCTTGCGGCTCCTGGTAGCGAAGGAGACTGAGATGCGGCGACGTTATGACGTGCGCTGGCGGCTCACGGGCGTCGCGACGCGGCGCGCGGGTTGGGTTGCCGATCCCGACGGCCTGAATCCCATCGCGCTGCTGAGTGGGCACCTGCCGGCCCCCCGGGGATCTTCTGTGAATCCGCAAAACGTTTCTGAATGGCTCGAGCAGGCTCGCGCGGATGTCTTTTTCGAGACCAGTTCGTTGAATCCGCAGAGCGGACAGCCGGCCACCGATCACCTCAGGGCCGCGCTGAATCATGGCGCGCATGCGATTTCCGCAAACAAAGGCCCGGTGGTTCACGCCTACGAAGAATTGATGGCACTGGCGCGCGAGCGTGGCCGAAAGTTTCTATGCGAAGCGACAGTGATGGACGGTGTGCCAATCTTTTCCATGTTCCCATCCGGATTGCCCGCGACCGAGCTGCGCGGATTTTCCGGCGTACTGAATTCCACCAGCAACGTTGTGCTGACCGAAGTGGAAAAGGGATTGTCGTTCGATGACGCGGTCCGTCGCGCGCAGGCGCTGGGAATTGCGGAAACCGATCCTTCGAACGACCTCGATGGATGGGATTCCGCGGTCAAAGTGGTTGCGCTCACGATAATCCTGATGGGATTGCCGGTGAAGCTGGAGCAGGTGCAGCGCACCGGAATTCGCGAGCTGAGCGAGGAGAAAATCCGCAGCGTGCGTGCCGCAGGCATGCGCTACAAACTGGTCTGCCGCGCGGAACGCCGAGGAGCGGGTGTGGATTGCCGGGTACGGCCGGAGCTTTTGCTTGCCGGTGACCCGCTGGCGAATCTCGAAGCTACAAGCTCGGCGATTCATTTCGATCTGGATGTGTTCGGGTTGTCGCTGGTCGAGCACAATCCCGGAATTGATGCGACGGCATACGGTTTGCTTGCCGATTTTCTACGGGCGGTGCGTCCGGTGGTTTAGGCCGGTCTTCTCTCGTTACGAAAAACGCCAGCTTCAGAAGGCCGCCTCTACATCGGGCGCTGTAAAATGCTTTTGTAGCGGCCGCCCTCCGGGGCGCGGGCGGGTTTTCGTTCGACATGCACGCGCCAGCAGGAAAAAGAAAGAGCAACGGCATAAAGCCGCTGCTACGTTCGAAAATTTAGAGCGTATGGCGGAGTGGCGAGCGAGGCATCGCAACGCTCGTCGCGGATCGGTGGATTGGCGACCAGCCGCAGCGGCACGATTCCCGCCCACACCTGCAACGCGTAATCCTCCGCATCGTCCTCAACGCCTCCGACGCGAACCTTCGCGGAAACTTCCGTGAGCGGCAAGCGCAGAATACTTGTCGCCTGCAATTCTTTTTGGTTCGGTTGTCGCGCGTCGTTCCATCGTCCGGGCAGAATTTTTTCCGTGAACGCATGCAGCGCCGCCAATTTTTCGCCGGGTTGGTCCACGACTGCGGCTTTACCCAGCGCCACCACCGAGCGGTAATTCATGGAGTGATTAAAAACGGAGCGAGCCAGTACCAATCCATCCGCAAGCGTGACGGTAACGCAAACATTCAGGCCTGGGCTAACACCGCGCAGCATACGGCTGGCGGCAGACCCGTGAAAATAAATCGCGTCGCCCACTCGCGCGTACATCGTGGGAATCACAAAAGTCTGCTCGTCCGAGGTAAAGCCAACGTGACACACGAATCCCTCGTCCAGAATTTTGTAGATCGCTTGGTGATCGTAAACGGCGCGCTGCGGTTCGCGTACCACGCGGGTCCGGTCTGACATGGCAACTTTTTCGGGCATGATAATCCTGGGATGAATCGTGGCGCGGAGCGAATCCTGTCGGGACTGCTGGTTTGATTTTTAGCCGGCGCCAACGCGGCATGTGTGAACTTATCTTGCAATGCTAGCACGGCGCGGTGTTTTCCCGTTCGCGCGACTGTGAGAAACTAACGGCTTCAACTTTGCCCTCGGGGAGCGCGATGAGCACACCGGCCTGGCATGAAGCAATCTCGAAGACATTCGACGTTGGCTGGGTTCGCGAACAATTTCCGTCGCTGCAATTAGAAGTGAACGGCCAGCCAGCCGCGTTCCTTGATGGCCCGGCCGGGACCCAGGTGCCACGCAAGGTGATGGACGCGGTTCAGAAATATTTTCTCGAAGCGAATGCCAATACCTACGGAGCCTTTCTCACCAGCCGCCGCACCAATGAAATGATTGCTAACGCCCGCGCGGCGATGGCTGATCTCTTGAACTGTGCGCCGGAAGAAGTGGTCTTCGGACAGAACATGACCACCATCACGCTGGGGCTGGCACGCGCGATTGGCCGCGAACTAGAATCTGGCGACGAAATTCTCGTAACCGTTCTCGATCACGACGCAAATTATTCGCCCTGGAAGGCCTTGGAAGAAAAAGGCGTCGTGATTCGTACCGTGGATATTCGCGAATCGGATTGCACGCTTGATCTGGGGGATTTAAAAAGCAAGCTGAATTCAAAAACCAAGCTGGTCGCGGTGGGCTACGCATCGAACATAGTTGGTACAGTTAATCCCATCGCGGAAATTACCAAGCTCGCGCACGCAGCCGGCACGCTGATTTATGTGGATGCGGTGCACTACGCGCCGCATGGGCCGATTGACGTGAAAGCGCTCGACTGCGATTTTCTGGTGTCCTCGCCCTACAAATTTTTCGGCCCGCACATGGGCGCGCTTTACGGAAAGAAGAAGCACCTCGAGCGGTTCAAGCCATATAAAGTTCGTCCGGCGACCGATTCGATTCCTGAGTGCTGGGAAACCGGAACGCAAGTCCAGGAATTGATCGCAGGAATTTACGCTGCTGTCGAGTACCTCGCTGAGCTTGGCCGACGTTGCGATCCATCCGCAAAAGATCGCCGGGAAGCGTTACTTGCCGCTTATCGCTCAACGGTCGCCTACGAACGTGTGTTAGTAACGAAATTAATTGCAGGTTTGCTTACGATTCCGGGCTTGCAGTTCTTCGGCATCAGCGATCCGCAACGCATGGGCGACCGTTGCTCCACAGTTTCTTTCCGTCTGCCGAAAGGCACGCCGACCGACGCCGCAACATTCTTGGGCGAACGA
>Ga0307474_10002944_pt1 | contig 12265 bp, 10 predicted proteins | sample atmos_gasesECM1C_2_FD_203312 | JGI IMG/M metagenome (GOLD analysis project Ga0307474, IMG submission 203312) | Hardwood forest soil microbial communities from Morgan-Monroe State Forest, Indiana, United States - atmos_gasesECM1C_05 | ecosystem: Environmental > Terrestrial > Soil > Temperate... | reverse complement strand
CCTCACTGTGCCTGCCGAATTTCGCTTTGAGGGGTTTCCGCAGTGCACTGCAACAGGTCCCGGACGGCGGAAACGAGCGCGCCGCTGTCCGACTTGGCGACGACTCTTCTCACGCCGACAGTTCGTGCCAGTAACGTTACTCGGGGAGACCAGTACATGGTGTGCATCATGACGGGGATATCGGGCATTAACTTGCCGATTTTTCGCGCGGCTGTCAGACCATCCATCGAGGGCATTACCAAATCCAGAATAATCAGGCCTGGTCTGAACTCTTGAGCCTTTGCAACGGCTTCTCTGCCGCCCTCGGCCTCAATAATCTCCCACTCGGGCTCAACGGATTCCAGAACTTCGCGCATCGCCGTTCGAACGAACGGGTTGTCGTCGGCGATCAGTATCCGAATCGGCACGGGCGGCCCCCTGGCTTTCAGACGGCGGCGGCGCCGCTCGCCTATCGCATTGGAACTGTTCGATACCATACGAAGTAGACAGCGGAGCTTTGACTTTGGGAATACAGCGAACACTGTAAAAGAGCGGCAATGGAAATGGGGGATGGCACTTTTGCCCGAATCTCACTTCACCGGCGGTTTGCGAGGCCATAGTCACCCACTGGCCATTGCGCTTCACAAAAACATCACTCCAAACATAATGATCGGTGGATTTCTTCCCGCCCACCTTAGTGGTTTCATCGTCGGTTCCTGTCACAACCGCAGTGTCGCCGAAGGCCCGAACTTTCATCGCGCCCAGCGTGGCCGAGTCGATGTGACCATTCTTGATCTCGGCCGCTCTCTCCGTCTTGGTCTGGCGCTTGCCGTCAGGCGTAATCGCAATCCAGTCATAGGGCACAATTTCTTCGAAAGTCGCGGCATCGTGATTTTTCTCGGCATCGAGCCCAGCCTTTTCCGTGGCCTGCAGTGTCCTGGCAACGCGCCGCTCATCGAAGCGGGCAGGGTTGGCCAAGTTGAGGTCCGAGGTCGGAGGTCCGACGCCGTTGTATTACCATCCAACGATGACCACGCGCTTCCATCGCTGCCTAGCCAATCCAGTTTTCTGGTTGTGTATGGCCGCGGGCTTGCTTGCGTTTGTCGTGCAGTCGGGCGAGCTGGGCACAGCCGACACCATGCATCGACTGCAAACCACGCACTGGCTGTGGACTTCCGAGCCGCAGGTATTTCCCAACGAATATCCCGAGTTCGGCCTGCATGGCCGCGGCGGCCGCATCTACAGCTGGTACGGCATTGGCCAATCTTTGCTCATGCTGCCCGCCGATCTTGTCGGCACGTGGATCGCACGCTGGGAGGTTTTTTCCGGATACGGCGACGATCCCGCGGTGCGCAGCATTGTGGTCAGCTATAGCACCAGCATTCTGGTAAACGTGCTCACCGCGTTGGTGAGTCTACGCCTGCTTCGCCAGTTTCGATTCAGTCTGAGCGAATCCATTCTGGGTGTGCTCGCGCTAATGTTCTGCACCACGCACCTGCACTACACGCAGAACATGATGGAGAACAACTACATCATGCTTCTGACGCTGACCGGATTTTCTTTTCAATACGAATGGCTGCGGACGGGAAGCGAGCGGGCACTTTTTGCGGGATGCGTCGCGCTCGGACTGAATTTGCTCACACGGCTAACCACCGGACTCGATCTTATCGCGATCGGTATTTTTCTCCTCCTCATACTTTGGTTCGAGCGTGTGCGCGGGAGGGAGCTTTGGCAGCGATTTATCCAATATGTCAAGATCGCGGCTCCGGTGTATGCATTCTTCTTACTGATCGATCGTCTGTATCAGTTCTACCGCTTCGGATCGTTCACCAATACTTATGTTTCAATCTTCGCCAAGGAACAGCGAATCATCGATCCGACGCTGCCGCCTAATTTCCCCTGGAGCACTCCCTTTTTCGAAGGGGTTCTGGGCCCGCTGTTCAAGCCGGAGAAATCGATTTTTCTGTTTGATCCACTGCTGGTTCTGGCGATTCTCCTGCTGGCGGTTCTGTGGAGGCGCATGTCGCCCGAGATTCGCGCCTATGGCGTGTCCTCGCTTCTGCTGCTAATTGCCTACATCTGTTTCTATGCGAGATACACATACTGGGCCGGAGATTTTGCCTGGGGCGATCGTTATGTTTCAACGTCAGTGGAATTGGCGGCCCTGCTTGCCGTGCCGCTGTTGCTGCGTTATCGCGAAAATCTGAGCGCATGGATTTGCCGCGGCGGAATGCTTCTCATCGTAGCCAGCCTGATCATTCAGCTTGCGTCGCTCGCCTTTTGGCTGCCCCTGGAAATTTATCAAATGGAGACGCTCGGCCATCCTACATTCGTGATTGCACTACGCTTCAAAAACATCGCCGCCTTCGCGCTCGGCAAAATGGACGCATGGGGATTAAACAACGAACCCATGACACAAGATCCCTGGGACTATGTCCATATCACCACGTGGAATTTTCTGCCGTTTCTGCTACGTAGAGTGGGAGCGGCGCCAGGTTGGGTAATCGACATTGCCTTTGCCGTTTGGTGGACGGCGATTGCAGCGCTCGCGGCGACACTATGGCGCCTCAAAACGCTACTCCGGCCGGGTTCGACCGCGACATAGCAAACGTTCCCATCACCAGATGCGACAGCGGTTTTCCTTCACCATTGGCTGCCCGGCCTTGCAGGAGAAGGCTTTCTTAAACTCCGGCATGTTCACCACCAGGCCATTGACTCGGTATTTGCCCGCGCTCTTATCCATGTCGAGGCTGGGAGTATAGGGCAGCGCAGGTATCGGAGTGTCGGCACTTGCACTGGAGGATGTCGAATTCGAAGGCGCCGATTGGCCCGGGGCAACACTAACAATGAAAGCAATGCATAAAAAACTTTATGAACAGAATTCGCATTTTTCCTCCGTTATGCTGCCGTGCGAGTTTATAGGGAGAATTGTGCGAGATCAAATTCGGCGCTCGAGCGACATTGATTGGGAACGGAGAGTTTTATCGGTTTGCCTCGACTACTCGACTGTTACCGATTTCGCCAGATTCCTCGGCTGATCCACGTCACATCCGCGCCGAACCGCGATGTGATAAGCCAACAACTGCAGAGGAACGATCTCGAGAACTGGGGAAAGCTCTTCCGGCGCTGGAGGAACGAAGATAACATGATCGGCGGCCTCTTTGATCTCTTCATCCCCCTCGGTCGCCAGAGCGATGACTACTCCTGACCGCGCTTTCACTTCCTTCAGGTTTGACATCGTCTTTTCGTAGCGCAGCATCGAGCCAGGATTGTTTACATCCCGTGTGGCAACGATCACTACTGGCAGGTTTTCGTCAATCAAAGCGTTTGGACCGTGCTTCATCTCTCCGGCAGGATATCCCTCTGCATGGATGTAGGAAATTTCCTTGAGCTTCAGCGCGCCTTCGAGCGCAATGGGATAGTGAATGCCGCGGCCGAGAAAAAGGAAATCATGCGCACGCTGGAAGCGTTTCGCCAGCTCTTCGCAAGCTTCGTCATGCGTGAAAATGGCTTCAAGTTTTCCTGGGATGAGCGTAAGTTCCTCAGCCGCCTTGCGGATTTGTGCAGATGTCATTGCGCCGCGCACCTGCGCCACATAAAGAGCAAACAAATAAAGAGCGGTGAGCTGGCAAGTAAAGGCCTTAGTGGATGCAACACCTATCTCGGGCCCAGCGTGGGTGTAGATGGTTCCGGCAGCTTCCCGGGTAATCATCGAGCCCACCACGTTGCAGATAGCCAGTGTCGGCGAGCCTTTGCTTTTGGCTTCGCGCTGGGCGGCGATAGTATCGGCGGTTTCCCCCGATTGTGAAATTACAAGAGTAATCGTGTCCGGGCCGACAATCGGGTCGCGGTATCGCCACTCGCTGGCATAGTCAACTTCAACCGGTACGCGCGCCAGACTCTCAATCATGAACTTACCGGCTTGCCCGGCATGCCAACTCGTTCCGCAGGCCACAATATTGATCTTTTTCGCGGCGCGGAATTCGGTGTCGCCGATTTGCATCTCGTCCAGAAAGATGCGGCCGGCGTCGAGCGAAACGCGTCCCAGAGTTGTGTCACGAACGGCACGCGGCTGCTCGTAAATCTCCTTAAGCATGAAGTGCTTGAAGCCGCCTTTCTCCGCCATGATGGGATCCCAGGTCACATGTTGGACCTGGCGTTGGATAGGCCTGCCATCGAAATCCGTCAACTGCACGCCGGCTTGCGTAACCACTGCAAGATCGCCATCGGCAAGAAAGAAAATGTCGCGCGTGTGATAAAGAATCGCCGGCACGTCAGACGCCACAAAGTATTCGTCGTTGCCCAGGCCAATCACCAGCGGAGGTCCGTTGCGGGCCGCCACGATTTTGTTGGGCTCATCTACCGAAATAACTGCCAGTGCGAACACGCCGCTGAGTTCTTTCACCGTCTTGCGAACGGCTTCTTCGAGCGCCGGATTGTGGCCGTTGCCAGTTTTGAAAAGATGCCTTTCGATCAGGTGCGCGATCACCTCGGTATCGGTTTCCGTCGAGAACTTATGGCCTTGCTCGATCAGCGCCTTCTTCAGGCTGAGATAGTTTTCGACGATACCGTTATGCACCACGACGATCTTTCCGGTGCAGTCGCGGTGAGGATGAGCGTTTTCTTCAGTGGGGCGTCCGTGCGTAGCCCAGCGCGTGTGGCCAATCCCATAGCTGCCATCGAGCGGCTTTAGACGAATGGCTTCTTCCAGATTACGCAGTTTGCCTTCGGCGCGGCGAACCTTCAAACCGTCGCCATTGCCAGCCACGGCAATTCCGGCCGAGTCATAACCGCGGTACTCCAGCCGTCTGAGACCCTCGACGATGATCGGAACAACTTCTTTCTTGCCGACGTACCCGACAATCCCACACATGGAATAACTCCACGAATTCAGTCTGCTAGAGAGCAGCGAAACTCTTCAATGACCGGATTGGTAAGCACTTCGCGAGCAATGCGCTCGACTTCCGCCTGTGCTTCCTCCCGGCTCAGTCCGCCATCAAGCGTGAGCTCGAAATACTTTCCCTGACGGACGTCCTCCAGGCCTTTGTAGCCCATCTTCTTCAGCGCTCCCTGGATGGTCTTGCCTTGAGGATCCAGCACGCTTTTCTTCAGCGAAACATATACGTAAGCTTTCATACGAATAAGAGCATTATACGGAAGAACGTGGATCAGGCGTGCTTGTGAGGAAACCGACGTAACTCCAGTTCAGCCTAGCGAACTGAGTTGCTCGTCAAGTGTTGCCAGCGCTTGTTCCAAGGTCTCTCGATAGCGGGGGTTTTCGGCGGAGCGGAGCTGTTCTAGAATCCGGCTGCGGGAGAGCTTCAATCCTTGCCTGCGGGATTCAATCGCTCGTTGTGTTTGCGTCAAACGACTCCTGGGCTCGGCTGAAAATCTCGCATCTTCTTGTTGCTGTTCAACCGACTTGCTCTCCCACCCGCGCGCCACATTGAAATTATAAGACATAGCCGCACCGCAGCAACTGATATGTCAGGCGATTAACTGTTGCGCGTGCCCCATTTCCGATTTGAATCCGGAAGGAATCTGCTTCAACAATCAACCGATCGGCTTTTGCGATATAATCGGCCCCAGAAATCGACGTTCGTGGTTCTTCGTGAGGGGGAGGAATCGCCGGGAGTGGTTGATGGGCCCCTCACGCATTGATTTAAGTGGGCAGCGGCACGCTGCTCTGCTGGCAGTGGCCGACGTAGTAAGCCTCCGCCACGCGCCGGGTGATCTGTTCCGCGAAGTTTCCGCGCTCTTGCGCCCTCTCCTTTCGTTTGACCTCATCAGCGTCGCTTTGTGGAACTCCACTCAAAGATTCATGGAAATGCATTCCTGGGAAGAATCCGCGCAGCAATACGGGCCGCTGGAGATTGCGGCGGAAGACTCCGCAGTAAAGTCGGTGTGGCGGAATCAAACCGCCACATCCGTCGACACTCTAACGGAAGGAAGACATTTTCGACGCGGCCCGCGATGGCTGCGGGATCGTGACATTCGTTCCTATGCAGTATTCCCTCTGACCAACTTCCGCGAAAAATTGGGTGCCATCGGCTTCGGAAGCAAACTGTCTCGCGCATTCAGCGACCAGGATATTCAATTCATGCATCACGTAGCAGAATTGATGGCCCTTGGCGTAGACACCACATTGCCCGAGGCGACCTTGATCGAGGAGCTAGCCAGGTTGCGTCTTCGGTTGGAACGAATCGAAACCGCGAGGGCGCTCAGGACTCAAGAGCCGAAGGGCGAAGTCGCGTCAGAGGAAGCATTTACCGCGGGAAAGGCTGTGGAAGCGGCTGGCAATCTACTGAACCGCCTGACATCTGCGCGTGCGCCGCACTCACCCCTTTCCTTCTCCGCTTCCGAAGCCCTCATGGAGTCGGAGCCTTTATTGACCGCTTATTTCAGTGCATCCAGGGTGGGGCTTTGCATTTTGGACAGAGAGTTCCGTTATCTTGCGGTCAACGAAACCATGGCCGAGATGAACGGTGTGCCTGCCCCAGCGCACATAGGCAAGAGTGTTCGCGAAGTTCTGGGCGACTTTGCCGAGCTGGCGGAGCCGCCCTTTCGGCGCGCTCTAACTACCGGCCAGCCGGTTGGGGATTTCGAAATCAGCTTTGTTTCGCCCAACCGGACCCATCCTGGCCACTGGATTAAACATTACATCCCGATCAAGAACTCGGCCGGCGAAGTGACGCAGATCGGTGTCATTACCGTCGATGTCACGGAACGCAAGAAACTGGAAGAATCTCTTCGAGGCGTCTCCGAATCCTTGCGGCAAGAGAAGAAAAGACATCTCGTGCTGGCGGAGGTCAGCCGTTTATTGGAGACGAGGTGGGATATGAAACAGGCTTTTCCTCAGGTCTCCGCATTTCTACGCCGAGTTCTGCGGCAAGAGTACGCTGCTCTTTCTTTGCACGAAAAAGGCACCGGGCAACTGGTTCCTCATGCAATCGATTTCCCGTTGCGGAAAATGCCGGCGGCTGGCAGAGAAATCGGTTCGGCGAGGGGCACGGGAAGCAAAGCTATGCAGGACCGCTCGTCCCTCATCCTTAGCCGGGGCGAGATGGAACGATTTGATCCAGGCATTGCCGCCAGCCTGAACTCCGAGGGATTGAAGTCCCTGTGTTGCGTTCCTTTGCTCAGGCCAAAGGGCCCGTTAGGAGTTCTCGTCCTCGGCAGCACCCGCCCAGACGCCTTCCATACAGATGACCTCACCCTTCTGAATCAAGTTGCCGCTCAACTAGCAATCGCTTTGGAAAATGCCGCCATTGCACGCGAAGTAGCCCAGCTGAAGCAAAAGTTGAGGCATGAGAGGCGTTACCTCGAGGGCGAACCGCACATTCAAATTCATTTCGAAGATGTCATTGGAAACAGTCCCGCTATTCAGCAGGTTCTCGAACAGGTTGCTATCGTCGCCGACAGTGATGCCACAGTTCTCCTCCTCGGAGAAACCGGAACTGGAAAAGGGCTCATCGCACGCGCCATTCACCGCACCAGCAAGCGAAAGCATCGCGGTTTCGTTACTTTGAATTGTGCGGCGATTCCAACCGGCCTTTTGGAAAGTGAATTGTTTGGACACGAAAAGGGAGCGTTTACCGGCGCCGTAAGTCAGAAAATTGGGCGGCTCGAAGTAGCGGATCAGGGCACACTCTTTCTCGACGAGATTGGCGAGATCCCTTTGGACCTGCAGCCCAAGCTGCTGCGGGTATTGCAGGATTATGAATTTGAACGGCTGGGAGGAACGCGCACCATTAAGGTGGACCTGCGCCTGATAGCCGCCACAAACCGCGATCTGGCCAAAAGCGTTTCCCTGAAAGAATTTCGCAGCGACCTGTTTTACCGCCTGAATGTATTTCCCATTCGCCTTCCGTCTTTGCGCGAGCGTCGCGAGGACATTCCGCTGCTGGTCCGCTATTTTGTTCGGAAATTCTCCCGCGCCTTGGACCGCGACATCCAAACCATCCCCAGCGAGACTATGGATGCCCTCATCCACTGGCATTGGCCGGGCAACATCCGAGAGTTAGAAAACTTCATCGAACGGTCTGTAATTCTCACCGAAGGAACCGCGTTATGGGCACCCCTAACCGAGTTTCAAGCTGAAACCTCTAACTCTAAAGAGAAGTCCTTAGAGGACACAGAACGGGAACATATTATTCGTGTGCTCCGGGAAACGGGAGGAATGATTTCCGGACCGTCCGGTGCCGCCCGCCGGCTGGGCTTGAAGCGGACCACGCTCCAGTCGAAAATCCAGCGGCTGGGAATCTCGAGCGAAGACTATTTGAATCGAAAAGCTGACTGAAACTTTGATCGAAAGCAGCGAGAGTAAAAAGTGCCGATTCGTCCTTCGGCTGCCGAATGGTCGTCACACCCCCCGATTGTAGGCAGCGCTTTTTGCTGAACGTCGCTTTCCTTCCGCAAGTTAGACTGCTTCAACGCCGCGCCCACTGTGGAACAGTAATTGCAATCATTCCTTTATCCGGAAGCACAAGGGGCGGGCTTTCCTGAACTAGGATGGATGTAGTGCAAGTCTCGTCATCTGGCCACATCCCGGATTAGGAGTGAACTGTGTTAGTAGCTAGGAGCTACCAGCCGAGCAATCTAGTTCGTCCGCTTCCGGTGTCCCGGAGATCACGAGTCGATCAGGAGGAAATTGCTGCGAGTGAGGGATGGCTTGGACTCAACTTCCATCGGTCGGCCAAGTCCGGCGTTTTGCCTGACCTGATACCGGGAACTGTGCCTGATCCGCGGAACCAAACCTGCAGTCCAACAGACCCCAGTCTCGCCCACCTTCTGTATCTGCTTACCTGTCAGTCGAAGTGGGAACGCAGCGCCGACCCAGGTTCGGCATGGGAGGTGATTTGTGCCGCTTCCAGCACACAGCCGGATATTCGAGCTCACGCCCGCGCCCTGCTCGAACGTTTTCAGCAGAACGGATCCCAATCTTCGCAAGACCTCCCCAAACAGCGTGAATACCGCGAATCTTCGACCACGGAGACAGACATGAGAACCCCCTACGGTCTCGAAATCATCGAGAGTTGCATGGGCTGTAAGGCCAGCCGAGAAGGTTTTTTCTGCCGCCTTTCGCCGGACGTATTGCGGCGCGTCGATGTAGTCAGTCACCACAGCGTCATGCCACCCGGGGCCGTCCTGTTTGTGGAGGGGCAGTCTCCGCGCGGAATATTTATTCTTTGCTCCGGCAAAGTGACGCTGTCTACCACTTCGAAAGAAGGCAAAGTGCTCATACTGAAGCAGGCAGCGGCCGGCGAGGCTCTTGGCTTGAGTGCCGCCATTTCAGGCACGAACTACGAAATGACAGCCGAAACCGACGTTCCCTGCCAATTGAACTACATCGGACGCCAGGACTTGATCGCGCTTCTGCAGAAGGAAAGCGAGATTGGGATGCGCGTCGCCCTCTGGCTGAGCCGCGAGTTCCAGGGTGCCTATCGCGACATCCACGATCTGGTGCTGGCTCGTTCTTCTTCCGGAAAACTTGCCAGGCTGTTGTTGTCGCGCGCTCCGCAAGGTGTTCAGCAGTCTGCCGAAATGCATCTCCGTCCGGGCATGACCCACGAAGAGATGGCGCAACGAATCGGCTCCTCACGAGAAACCGTTACACGCTTGCTGAGCGATTTGAAGAAGAAAAGATTGATCCGGCTGGACGGCTCGACGCTAGTCATTCGCGACCGCACCGGCCTGGAGGCGCTTGCCATTTGATTCTTCCCCCACCCTGGGAGGGCGGCACGGAGCTAGCCGCCCTCCATTTTTGTAACCGCAGTAGTTAGTGGGATGAGTTCGCTTGCACACGGGCTCGTTGATTCGCGACCTGACCGTGATGGTTGAAAGGACGGACTTAGCCGTGGCGTCGCGGCCACACCTTGAATTAACAACGGACCCGGAAAAGGGGGTTAAAATACAAATCCGCCCGCACGGGCGGAAAACTCACAGTCCGAACAGTTCGCGCAACCGCTTAGTCTGAGCGCGGCTGACTGGAATCTCGCTCTGTTTCTTGTCATCCATGCGCAACTGATACGAACTCTTGAACCACGGCACGACCTCACGAATGCGATTGATGTTCACCAGGTAGGAGCGGTGAGCCCGCCAGAACATTCCGGGATCGAGGCTATCAAGTAGTTCTTCCAACGTCCGGCAATTCGAGTGCCCCTCCATCCCTGACGCGCCACCCGTCACCACCGTAATCACGCCATCCTCGATGGAGGCATAGCAAATCTCTCTCTGGTCCACCAGAAACATTCGGCCGACGGCTTTGAGCAGGATTTTCGAGCTCTGAGTTTTGGGTGCTTGCAGCATTCGAACCAGGGCATCGATTTTTTCCGCCGGCATCCCCTCCGCGCCCTGTTGCGTGCGCGCTCTCTGCACTGCCTGCGCGACGCGCTTCTTGTCGAAAGGTTTCAGCAGATAATCCACAGCATTCACCTCAAAAGCCTTCACCGCGTATTGGTCGAAAGCCGTGGCAAACACAATCTTCGGTAGGGCAACCTTTTTGTCGAGAAGCTTCTTGATAACACCAAAGCCGTCGAGGCCCGGCATCTGCACGTCAAGAAAGACGAGATCGGGATTGTGCTCTTTGATCAGGTTGACGGCTTCGAGGCCGTTCTTTCCTTGCGCTACTACATTGACGTCATCGGAGTTCTTGAGCAGGTAGGCAAGTTCGTCGCGAGCGAGTTGTTCATCGTCCACGATTACAGCGGAAAGGGGCATTCCATCTCCTGAGACGACCTCTAAAGAAAGTATAGTGGCCGCGTTTTATGAGAGTCAACGCAGGCCGCGGCATCAGTGGGGTTGCCGCATCATGCCACCCATATCAAACTTCGTGTACCCCGCCGGTATTTCGAACAAGCTCGCGGATTGCGCGCCTTCCTGAATATTTCGCAGTTCCCACTTATCCTTCTCGCCTTCCCACTTTACGGGAAAGCGCAGCTTCGGATCAATCCAGAAGTGCGAGACGTCACCGCTCGAGTTCGATGCTTCGTACTTCACGGTGCTCCGTCCGTTTACGGTTTCGCTGCCCACTTTGCGACAAGTTCCACCCTGTACATGGGTCGTCTTCTGCCAGTCGCCGCAGGCAGCTTCCACATCGCCAGTCCGGAAAAAAGTATTGGCGTAGCCCAATCTCTGATTCTGACTCATCGGCATTTCCATGTACGTATGTTGCTGGACCATAAGGACGGTCGATGTCTGCGTGTCGAAATTGATGAGGATCGCCCCCGAACTGCGCGGATCGGCGCCGGGCTTGGATTCGATCCGGAGTTTGTCCTTTCCGAAGTAGATCCGGGTGGGAGAGTTTGGCTGGTCCAGGTTTACAACATCGGCGGAAAATTCGCTTTGCGCGAACAGCAGGCGGGCGGGCAGCAACAAAGTCAGCAAAACCGACAAGCGCACCACGCGTCGAAGCATGAGCCTCCTTGAGTTGAGCCGCGGGGTCCGGAAGCTGCCGCAGGCTGCAATTCAAAAACGAAGGAATGATAGCAGAACGGAAAAATCAAAGCGTATTTTCGAGCGCCAGAGCCATGCCCATCCCGCCGCTCACGCATAATGTCGCCACGCCCCGCTTCGTATTGCGTTTCAGCATCTCATGCAACAAAGTCACAGTGATCCGCGTGCCCGTGCAGCCGATAGGATGTCCAATCGCGATCGATCCGCCATTCACGTTGAGTCGGTCGCGGTTGAAATTCAGTTCGCGGTCACAGGCCAGCACCTGCCCCGCAAATGCTTCATTCAGTTCGATCAGGCCAAACTCATGCAGCCGCAGATTGTACTTCTCCTCCAGCTTCCGCAAAGCCGGGACGGGACCAATTCCCATCGTTCTCGGATCCACTCCCGCGGAAGTCACAGCTGAAATTCGTGCCAGCGGCTTCAGATTATTCTTCTTCACGAAATGTTCACTCGCCATAACTACGGCTGCGGCGCCATCGGTGATTCCCGAAGAATTTCCGGCTGTCACCGTTCCGGTTTTCGAGAAAACCGGCGCCAACTTGCCCAGCTTTTCCATCGTCGCATCAGGAAACGGATGCTCGTCCCGGCTGAACGTGGTCGCGCCTTTCTTGCCCTCAATGATGACCGGGACAATCTCATCGTTGAATCGGCCTGCCGCAATCGCCCGCGCGGCACGAGTTTGCGACAACAGGGCATATTCATCCTGTTCCTCCCGGGAAATCTTGTACTGCTCGGCCAGCACCTCGGCGGTTTCGCCCATCACCATTTGCGCCATCGGACAAAAAAATCCATCCCGGTACATTCCGTCGACCAGTTCCTGATTGCCGAGCCG
>Ga0307474_10002943_pt1 | contig 12266 bp, 12 predicted proteins | sample atmos_gasesECM1C_2_FD_203312 | JGI IMG/M metagenome (GOLD analysis project Ga0307474, IMG submission 203312) | Hardwood forest soil microbial communities from Morgan-Monroe State Forest, Indiana, United States - atmos_gasesECM1C_05 | ecosystem: Environmental > Terrestrial > Soil > Temperate... | reverse complement strand
ATGGTAATACTCATGAAAAATCGTGTGATAGGGATTGGTCCCTTCGGTGTTCAGCTGCACCGCGGCGAAATACATGTTGTCGCGGTCCACGAAAATGCCCGCCGGATGCGCGTGATTTTTCGCCCAATATTCCGGCAGCAGTGACTTCATGGTGCCTTCGTCTTTCGCCGCAATAATCGTGATCAGCGGAGAGGGATGCTGTCCGGCCACCGCCAGCGATTTTCGAAACACCGCCCGAATCTGTTCGAAATGTACCGCCGCCTTCCGCGCTTCCTTCTCGCCCGCATTGCTCACCACGATAAAATTCGGGCTACGCACTTCCACACACTCTTGTTTGGCGCCGCTCGGCTGGAAGGGAAATAAAATCGAAACGGCCAACAGGGTAACTAGAAACGCAGTTAATGGTCGGGTCATAGTTCAACTTATTTACTATTTTCCTCATTTCCGGTCAATCGGCCCCCCATTTCCGTTTTCCAGAATGTTTTCGAATGTTTCTTGGTCCGCTCTATCCTTCGCCTTGTCACCGCTCTGCGCCCCGCATAAACTCGTTCGCTCATGTCCGGCAAAATATTCAGCAAACGCCTCCAGGCCGATTTAGCCCTGGGCCTCGCCGCTCTCATCTGGGGCGCGACGTTCGTTCTGGTCAAAGACGCGCTCGCGGACGTCTCCGTCTTCGTCTACCTCGCCGTCCGCTTCGCCCTGGCCGCAGCAGTCATGGCGATTTTCTTCTGGCGCTCGATGCGCGGCCTGACTCTCGCTTCCGTGTGGGCCGGCGCGCAAATCGGTTTCTTCATGTTCGCCGGATACGCCTTTCAAACCACCGGTCTGCGCTTCACCACGCCTTCCAAAGCCGCCTTCATCACCGGTTCCAGCGTGGTCATCGTTCCGCTGCTCCTCGCCCTCTTCAGCAAACGCCGCGTCAATCTCTGGATCTGGTCCGGCGCCGTGGCCGCTCTCGCCGGATTATATTTTCTGACGGTTCCGCCCGAGGGTCTCGGGGGCCTCAATCGCGGTGATCCCATCGTCTTCGGCTGCGCGGTCGCTTTCGCGCTGCACATGATCGTCATCAGCCGTTACGTCGAGCACCACTCCGTCGGCGCGCTGGCCGTCATCCAGGTCGCCACCACGGCGCTCCTGGCGACGGTTGCCATTCCCATTTTTTCTGCCGCGGGCCTCGAGCAGCCGCATTGGCATTCCAGCCCCACGCTGATCACTGCCGTGCTGGTCACTGCGCTAGGTTCCACCGCCTTCGGCTTCTCCGCCCAGACCTGGTCGCAGCAATACACCTCGGCCAGCCACACCGCCATCATCATCAGCCTCGAACCCGTCTTCGCCGCGATCACCTCCTGGATCGTCGCCCGGGAACACCTCGGCCCGCGCATCCTCCTAGGTGCCGCCCTAATTTTTGTTGGAATTTTGCTCGCAGAACTAAAAGGCACCACGCCCATCGCGCCCGAATCTCCGGAACCGGAAGTCCGCGCCCGCGCGGATTGATTCGCGCGCGAGAATCCTGGCTTGTAAAGGAAGGGAACTACACCAGCCGCGTCACCGCGGCCGGATCAACGAAATCTAGTTGTGTCTCGCCGCCGTGGGCGTTTCCGAATGAAACTTCACATCAACAGCCTCATACATCACCGGATGCTTGTGATGCTTCGCTTCAAACTCCGAAATTTTAGCTTCGTGCACCAAGGTCAGCCCAATATCATCCAGCCCCTTCAACAAACAATCTCGCCGGAACGGATCGATCTCAAACCCATAACTCAATCCCATCTCGTCCGTCACCACCTGCTTTTCCAGATCCACCGTCACCTTGTATCCTTCATTCTTCTCCGTCCGCGCAAACAACTCGTCAATCTGCTCGTTCGTCAAAGTTACCGGCAAAATTCCATTCTTGAAGCAGTTGTTATAAAAAATGTCCGCATAACTCGGCGCCAGGATCGCGTGAAACCCGTAATCCAGAATGGCCCACGGCGCATGTTCCCGGCTCGACCCGCATCCAAAATTGGCCCGCGCCAAACACACCGACGCGCCCTTGTACCGCGGAAAATTCAAAACAAATTCCGGGTTCGGTTTTTCTCCCGGCAAATACCGCCAGTCGTAAAATAAAACCCGCCCGAAACCTTCCCGCGTCAAAAATTTCAAAAACTGCTTCGGCACCATCTGATCCGTGTCCACGTTCACCCGATCGATCGGCGCCACCATTCCCGTATGCTTGATGAACGGCTCCATTATTCCGCTCCCTCCGCCGCGCTCCACTTCCGTATATCCACGAAGTGCCCTTCGATCGCCGCGGCCGCCGCCATCATCGGGCTCACCAGATGCGTCCGCGATCCCTTGCCCTGCCGCCCTTCGAAATTCCGGTTCGACGTGCTGGCCGAACGCTCGCCGCTCAGCAGCACGTCGTCATTCATCCCGATGCACATGCTGCATCCCGCATCGCGCCATTCAAATCCTGCCGCCACAAAAATCTTGTCCAGCCCTTCCGCTTCCGCCTCGACTTTTACCGCCCGCGAACCCGGCACCACCAGCGCCTGCTTCAACGATTTCGACACATGCTTTCCGGCCACCACCTTCGCCGCCAGCCGCAAATCTTCCAGCCGCGAATTGGTGCAGGATCCGATGAACACCCGGTCCAGCGGAATATCTTCAATCAGCGTCCCCGGTTTCAAATCCATATACGTCAACGCCCGCGTCGCCGCTTCGCGATCCACCGCATCTTTGAATGACGATGGATCCGGCACTCGCTCCGAAACCTGCGTCACCATTCCCGGATTCGTTCCCCAGGTGACCATCGGCGCCAGTTCGCTGGCCTGCAACGTCAAGGTGTCGTCGTACTTCGCGTCCGCGTCCGTCGGCAGCGTCTTCCAGAAATCCACTCGCTCCTGAAATTCTTTCCCGCGTGGAACGAACGGCCGCCCTTCCATATACGCAAACGTCGTGTCGTCCGGCGCCACCATTCCCGCGCGCGCTCCGCCCTCAATCGACATGTTGCACATGGTCATGCGCGCTTCCATCGAAAGCCCGCGCACCGCTTCGCCGGTATATTCGAAAACGTAGCCCGTTCCGCCGGCGATTCCGATTTTCCCGATCACCGCCAGAATCATGTCCTTCGACGTCACGCCCCGCGGCCGCTTGCCCCGAAATTCCACCTTCATCGTCTTCGACCCAAACTGCGTCAGGCACTGCGTCGCCAGTACGTGCTCGATTTCGCTGGTGCCAATCCCGAATGCTAGCGCGCCAAATGCGCCATGCGTCGACGTGTGGCTGTCGCCGCAAACAATCGTCTGCCCCGGCTGCGTAATCCCCAACTCCGGTCCGATGATGTGCACGATGCCCTGGTTCTTGCTGTGCATGTCGAACAAATGCACGCCCGTTTCCGCGCAGTTGCGTTCCAACGCCTCGAATTGCCCGCGCGCGTCCGCATCCACCACCGGCAGCAGCCGGTTCTTGGTCGACACCGAATGATCCATCACTGCGAACGTCAGCTCCGGCCGCCGCACCTTGCGCCCCGCGGTCTTCAAGCCCGCAAACGCCTGCGGCGAAGTCCCTTCATGAATCAAATGCCGGTCAATATAGATCAGGCTCGGCTGCCCCGGCTCTTCGCGAACCACATGGGCCTGCCAAATTTTGTCGTAAAGTGTCCGTCCAGCCATTCGTTTGTTTTCCTGCGTGCCAGCGTTTTGGATTTTAGGAGTGGGCCGGACCAACTCGCCCGGTCTTCTCATTGTAACAATTCCGCAGTCCTACGCCAATGCTGCCGCAAAGCAGGCGCGCGCTGAGGAACGCAAAATCGGAGCTTCGAAGCGGTCGTTACTGTGACGCGGTTTCCGCGCGGGCCGTTACGATGAATCGTTGCGGTGCCGAACCAACGTAGTGGAACGGATAGCAAGTGATGAGGCTCAGAGTAGGCGTAGCGGAAACCGGCAGCGCGTCCGTTGCGCCGCCATCCACAATCTTTGTGGACTCCACTCGAAATCGATAATTGGTCGTCGGCGAGCGAAAAATGACCAAATCTCCCGCTTCTACGTCGCCTAAATCGCTGAAATAAGTGTCGCGATGCGCCGCCAGCGCCGCATTTCCATTTTGTCCCGGCAGCGCCGTGCCCGGAATGTGTCCGACGGCTTCCCACAGCGTGGAATCGTCCACGCCTTCTTCCACCACTGCGGAAATTCCCAGCCGTGGAATTTCCACGGCTCCCAGCACGCCATAATTGCCCAGCGAGCTTGCCGAGCCATTCGAGGAAACCAGCGAAGCGTCCGCGTTCGCAGTCGGTTGCGGTTCAGCAGCGCCCCTCATCGCGTTCAACATCGCTTTTTCCCGATGCTGATGAATAGCCGCCCCGGCGTATGCCACCGAACAATACCCAATTGCGACGACCGCCAGCACCCACAAACAAACTTCGAACGATTTCAGCAGCGTCTGGTAGCGATCCGTGACCGGTGCCTTGAAAATTCGCCGCGCGAACTTCGGCACCTCGGCCGGCTGAGCCAGCCAGCGAGTCGCCTCTGCGCTTATTTTTCCCAAATCCACGCGCATCCGCAAAATTTCCTGGGTGCTTTGACCTGCCGCGAACCAAGGCTGGCGCCTCTGCCGGCGCCAGCAGGGAATTACGTCAAGCGCGTTACGACCGCGCCATCGTCTTGCGCAACATCACGATTCCCACCAGCGCCAATATTCCAATCAGCAGAATCAGCGGCATGGCGCTCGCCGTCGCCGGCAAGGGCTGCTCGCTCGTCATCGCCACCGTTCGAACTCCCGCCACTGGGGCATCAGAACCCGTCGCGTCGGAAGCCACCGTGTTCGTCACTGGTGCCGACCACGACGCAGCCGCATCCGGCAGCGCACTAGGGTAAGCATCATCGGTCCCCGTCGTCGGAATCCGCGTATGGTTCGCTTCGCCAATCTGGTCCGCCACCGTGCGCGGGTACGCAAACTGCTCCACCGTCGAATCGCCGGTGAAAACGATTCCTTCCATCGCGGGGATGCTGCCCGAACCGTTCGCCGGGTAGGTCACGAAATTCTGTCCGTTCGACGCCAGCTTCGGATTCGGATACGCCAGCACCGTGGTCATCAGCGCCGAGCCGTCGTTGCTATAGATCTGCACGATCAGCCAGCCCGACTTCGCGTCAGTCTGCTTGAACACGTAAGTCCCACTCTGCAGCACCGATCCGGGAACCTGCTGCGGCGCCTGAATCGTCACCGTCGCTTGCTTCGCGGAATCGTCCGCGCGCGCCACCGTGCTGTTCAGGCTGCTCGCCAAAAGAAATGCTCCGGCTAAAAACAATCCACACTTGGTCAGTTTCATTTTCGTATTCCTCCGTCACCCTGATTCTGCCGCGTTCGACCCATGCTTGCCCTACCCACACCCCTGTATAAGCTTCCCTAAAAGCCCGCGTAACTCGCCCGGCCCGTCACCGAGCCGCTACTACCTCGCGGCGTGGACGAAATTCAATCACGATGTCTTCCTCAATTGCAATCGGCGTCCCATCAATGTCCGTAGGCTTGTAGCGCCACTGGCGCACCGCGCTCACCGCCGCCGGGATCAGGTTGGTCGGCCCGCTGATCGGCTGCACATCTACCACCAAACCGTTTGTTCCGATCGTCGTGCGCAGATGAACGCTGCCGCCTTGGCTCTTTTCCAGCGCTTGCGCCGGATAACTCGGATCGATCTTCACCATCCGGTCTCCCAAATGCACTCTCTCCAGCGGATGCTCCGATTCCGGCCCCGGCTGAGCCGGCACAAACAAAAACTGATGCGAACGCACCACGATTAACGAAGTCTCCGAAATCGTCTCTTCCGGCAATTGCATCAGCTTCGCCGGCGCTCCTTCGGAAGGTGCGGTAACTGGGAAGAATGATACAGGAATCACGGCTTCATGCGACGAAGCCGGGGAAGCTGAAACCGCCGGCGCAGGTGCGGGAGCGGAAGGCGCGGGACTCGAAGCCGAAATCGATGGAGTCGGCGCAGGGGTCGAGACCGTCGCCGCCGCGGCGTTGGCGGAATTTCCCTCAAGCTCCTTCGCTCGCGCCGCGGCAGCGGACGCCACGAGCGACTTTTCCGTTGCCGCATCCGACTTTGTGGGCTGCGCAGAACGCATCATCGATCCCGTATCTTTCGGCGCTGGACTCTTCGGTGCCGCATTTACCGGATCTTCTTTTTCCGTTGCAGCCGGCGTGTCGTCCGGCTTCGGCGTCGTGGATGCCGCACTCGAACTCGTATCCCGCGTTGTGCTCATTGCGTCCGCCGGCGGCGCAGACGTCGTTGCAATTGGTTCTTGGGCGGAGCTTGCGGGTGTATTGGACGCTGCCGTTTCCCCCGCCGTATCCGCCGATATCGGCCTCGCGAATCGAAACGCCCCGGGCTGAATCGCGTATCCCAAAATGAAGCACATCGCCACCAACACAATGCACAGCGCGGCAATGCTCAGCGGGTTCTTTTCGTTCGGCGGTGCCGCAGCCACCTTCACCACGGGAGTAGCCGAGTTCGGAGAAAAGGATGGTTCTACTCGGGCCGGTTTCTGATAAGTCCCGATCAGCGAACTTCCGAAGATTGAACCGGCAACTGCGTCTCTTGTCGGCGGCATCGTCACTCGGCTTGCGCTCGAAGGCCCAATCAGCGTCTCAGCGATAGGAGAAGGCACAATTTGCTCGTTACTCGGCGCCGCGTGCGGCAATTCCTCGCGCCCTTCGGCTGTCGATTCCGGCAGCGGCGCGGAAAACGGCGCGGGCAGCTCGAGCATCGTTTCCTGCGATCGCGACCGCTCCAGATTCTCTCGCTCCCGATGAAAGACCTCCCACTTTTCGCGCCAGTCAATTTCGCGCGTGGTCCTTTCATCGCTTAATTCCGGACTCAGTGAATGTTCTGCCACCAAATCGTCGCCTGTTTCCGCCGCGCTTACGTCCAATTCGTCGGTCGCCTGATGTGCTTCCTGCTCCGCGTAAAAAGCCTCTGCAGCGATTTCGACATCCTCAGCTTCGGTGGTCTCCGCCAGAAAGTTGAATTCCGGCTCCGCAGTCTCCACCGGTCCCAGGTCGTGTAGCGTCAGCGTGGCTTCCGACGGAAACATCCGATCGAACTCTGCCGCGCGCGATTCATCGCGTTCGGCTTCCGATTGAGCCCGCGTCGATGCCACCTGGCGCGGCGAAGGCATCATCAACACCGGTTTTGCCGCGGCTGGACTCGCCTCCAGCGGCGTTTCCAATTCGGTCGACACGATTTCCGCGCGGATCCAATTCCGGATCTGCACCCGGTCGCGTTCTTCCAGATTCACGAACCGCAGCCCTGCGCTTTTTTGGGATTCGCTGCGCCACACAATCTCGCCTTCGGCCAGAAACGTGCGATCCAACTGCGGTAAACGAAAACTCAGCCGGGGTATATGATCTTCGAGGATCGTCTGCGCCACTGCGATGGCGATGCCGGTCTCGCTGACATTCAAAACGATTCCGCCGTTACCCTCGCCCAATTCCAGGCAAGTCACTTCCGATGGATGTCGTCGCACTCGCGCGCGCCGGTCGCTCGGCTCCGCTAGTCCCGCCAGTTGTTCAGGTGAGAACCGCATGTTTGCTTTCCCCTTTCAGATCAAGCCGGCTGGGGAGCCTGTGCTTTATCCAAATCTTCGCGAAACCGATAAATCCTGGCTTCGAGCCGGAAATGGCTGGGCCGCACTTCTATTTTTTGTTTTCGCCACTAACCAAGAGAGCAGGCCCAAACGCGAATGGCGGTTCGTCAGCGCTCGCGCCCGCTTTTTCCATTTCGATCAAGCCTAAATTTCGGATGAGCCGGGGAAACTGCACCGAAAAGTCGTGCCCGGGGACCTTACCGCCCACGCCCCGTATACGCAGTACCAACCCTACTGGATTCTAAAAGTTTCGGAATACCGGATTCACCCTAGGACTCTCGCGGGCCGCCGTGAACACCCCATAAACGCTCGGCGAAAGCTCGGTTACAGAGCGAGCGCACGAGGGAAATGCACCGAGACGGCCGACCCGTCGGCGATGAAAGCCGAATCGGCCGGTTTGCTCAGGGTGTCGCGAAATTCCTGGCCAAAAACAACGCTTCCAGCGCTCTCAAAATGAGACTTCGGAGCGCTCCAGACCTTCCACGGTACGTGCGACACCCGATACTCCACCGTTTGACCGTCCCGCCTTCGCGTATACCCCCAATAATGCTCGGTAATGAATTGCTCTAAACTTCCTCCAGCGGGGAGAACCGGGGCGCTTGCCGTCGTCGCTCCCACGACGCACCACTTGCCGCGGAATTTCCATTCATAACTGGCCGATGGTGCCCCGGCCCCCATTGACACTGCGTGTCGCATGGGGCAGTGGATGTATTTCTCGCCGTAAGCCAGCCTCGCCACCGCGGCGATCGCGGGCCGCGGAACGATTTCCTTCACAAACACCACGCCTCGCCGCACTTCTTCGCCTTCGTTCCGTCGCACGTAGAAACGCAGGTTCACTTCGTCGAAATTCGCGTGAAAAGGAATCGCTAGCCATCCGAGCAAGCGCGTGCGCAGGAATTGAAAGCCTACAATACTGATGTACGTGTGGCCTTGGAAAGAGTCAATCTCGGTGCCGCGCGGAACAAATTGTTCGAGGATTTCCGGGTTCACCCGGTAATTCAACATCACCAAATTGCGCCATTCAGCCGATAGAAAAACGCGGCCAAACTCCATCAGTAGCCGACGGTAAACCGTTTTCCGTCGAACTTGGGTTTCTCGATCTCATCCACCACCGCCACCGCGAAATCCTCGGCGGAAATCCGGCTGTTTCCCTGCGCGTCCACGATCAATTGATCCAGCGCCGTCCGGTATTTCCCCGTCCTGGTCCCCGGCTCGATCACCGCCGAAGGGCTCGCCGCCGTCCAGTCGAATTCCGCGAATCCCGCTTTGCGAAACACGTCCAGCGCTTCGCGATGGGCCAGTGCCACCGGCTTCCACGCCGGCGGGAAATCCGGCGTATCCACCAATTGCAATCCCGGTTTCACTTCCAGGCTTCCCGCGCCACTCACCACAATCAGTCGAATCGGTTCCACGCGGGTCAACGCTTCAATCAACGAATGAGCCGCCTTCACTACCAGGTTCGCGTCGCCCATTCCCGGCCCGTATGCGCTCACCACCACGTCATGATCCACCGCCGCCGCTGCGATCGTTTCTGGTTTGAAAATATCTCCCACGCGATAATCCAGATTTTGGCGGTGCTCGCCCGTGCGCGAAGTCTCCCGCGTCACCGCCGTCACCTGATGCCCTCGCGACAGCGCTTCCGCCAGAATCCGCTGGCCGATCATTCCCGTGGCGCCCAAAAGCACGATGCTTTTCATAGCAGCTTTCCTTAGCGCAACATTCTTACGCCGTGCAAATTCGACCACTTTGCCCGCGCCAATCCGCTGGCTAACCGCGCAAGGATACCCGAATCCCCAATCGCGCGTCCTTTCTTTTATTTATTCACGCAGGACTTCAAAGGAAGGGAACTACGCCAACGCCGCTTCTGCCTCCGCCACCGTCGCATACACATCAAACAGCGGCCCAATGCCCGTCAGGTGCATCACGTTCTGCACGCGATGCCCCAATCCCACCAAGGCCAATTTTCGCCCGCTCTTATGGCAGGCCACAAATGCCCGCACCAGCGACCCCACTGCCATCGAATCCACAAACGGCACGTCGGTCATATCCAATATCAACCGCTGCGAAGCCACCGCCGCAATGGCTTCGACAAACGCCGCCGCCGATGCCGAAGTCATCGGCCCTTTCAACGTAAGTATCGTCTGCTCGCCGTTCGACCGCGGCTCCTGCACCACGCGAAATGCTTCGTGCGTCACGCCGTGCATCATAGTTGAATCGTGCGTCAACAATCAACGCTTCGCCACGCGCGGTTTCGATGCGGCCGACTCCAATATCCTACTGTAACGACGCCAGCGGAATATCTTTGTTGACGTAAGCCGTAAACGCCATGCCCTTCAAAATCTCCGCATCCGTGCCGTGCTTCAACACCGTGAACGTACCCACCACCGGAATTAAAGCAGTGGCGTTCGGCGGCTTGGCTTCACCTTCCCGCTCCTCGGATCCGCGCAATCCGATTATCTTTCCGTTCACGTTCAATGCATCGGCCTGAAAAACCAAATCCCCCGGCGCGCCGCCCCGCCCCGTTTTATCCACCTGGATTATTGTCACCGTTCCCGGCGTGCCGGCTTTGGCCACCACGGTCGATCCGGCCATCAGGTCGGACGCCAGTGTCACCGGAATCTTGTCGCCCACCGACGCGGTCTTGGAACTTACTTCCCCGGCAAACGCAAGTTCCACGGGCGTTCCTTGATACAGTTCGCTCGGAGCTCCGAGCTCTCGCGCCGTGCCAACCGAGGTCGCTTGCGGCGTCATCACGGAATCTGAGGTTCCCGCATTGGACGGGGAATTGATCACGTACTGCGCGCTGGCTACCAGGCTCCGTCCCCGGTACGGCACAATCGCGATGGCTTGCAGCGTCGTCGTCGAATTGACCGCCACCGGCCCCATATACCGGTTCGAATTCACGGTTGGCGTCCAACCATCCGTCGTGTAGTAAATAATCGCGCCGCGCGTAGCGTCCGTCATCTTTACGGTCATCGCTTGCGAGTAGGTTCCCGGCTTCACCGAGAATTTAGGCTTCAGCGCCACATACGGAATCCAGGTGCTCGAATCCATATTTTGTGTCGCGATCTGCACATCCTGTTGGGCCTGGGCGTTGGCCTGCTGCGCCTGCTGCATGGCCTGTTGACTGGCTTCCATCGCCTGCTGAGTGGCCTGCATCGCTTGCTGACTCGCTTGCTGTGCCGCGTCGGCCGCGGGGTCTTGCGCCTGAACGACCGTAGCGCTCATCACCAGAATTAAAGCCGAAAAAAAGGTTCGCAGAGGAATTCGAATCGAGAGTGGCATGGGATACCTCCCTGGTCATATGACGTATCGAGCCCTTTGCGGTTACACTCAATCGCCTCGCCAAGTAACCTGCCGACTACCTTTGGACTGCGTCGCCTCCTGGCTCTTCGGAACGAACCCACGCGTCTGTCGCTTTCCAATCCCTGCTGCTTCACTTCAGAACATCCTTTCAGCCGCCTCTGCGGCCCCACCGCGACTTCTGTTTACAACCGTGTTACAATTAGGCTTCCGTTCGCAAGAGTTTTGCCCGGCCCGCGCCCGCAGCGTGCTAGGTCGAGTCTGGCCATTGGCCGCCGCGTAGCTTGCTAATGTTGTATAAGCTGCCCGGCTTTACAAAACTTTACGTAGCACCGTGGCGCGCAGGGAGATCGTATGAAGAACCTCTTCGTTGGCAACATGAGCTTCCAGACTACCTCCGCGGATCTGAAAGCCCTCTTCGAGCCCTTTGGTCAACTTGCGCGCGTTCATGTGGCTATGGATCGCGAAACTGGCAAAGCGCGTGGGTTTGGTTTCGTCGAAATGGTCAACGATGCCGAAGCGGCTGCGGCCATCGCGGCGCTCGACGGAAAAGATATGGGCGGCCGAAATATCAAAGTAAACGAAGCGCGTCCCAAGGAAGCAGGTAGCGGCGGCCCGCGCGGTCCTCGCAGCGGAGGCGGCAATAGTGGCGGGAGTGGTGGCTACGGCGGTGGCGATCGCGGCGGCAACAGCGGACCCCGCGGCAAAAGTGGCGGCAACAGAGGCGGCGGTGGTAAAGGCCGCTTTTCAAATGAAGACTACAGCGAAGTGGCGCGACAGCCACGCGAACCTCGCTGGTAACCAGCACCAAAATGCGCGCCCCTGATTCCTAGTGGACGCGACACCTCATCCCAGGAGACAGACCTGATGACCACAACTTTCAAGAAACGGCAAAAGGAAATGAAGCGCCAGGATAAAGCGCGTTCCAAGGCGGAAAAGCGCCTCCAAAAGAAAGCCGAACCAGGCATCGACGCCGTCGGCAACGATGGTATCGCCTGGGAGGAAGATATCGCCGAGCGCGCCCGGCTCGACCTCGAAGCCTTCGACGCCTTGATGAAGGCCGAAACCCAGGGCTAACAGCAGCCGAACAAAATCTGCACAAGCACTAAAGCCAGACACCGGCGGCGCGGTCCAAACTATTCACCCCGCGCACCGGTGTCTTTTTTTTTAGGCCCGCCCATCCGCACCCGGCAAAACCCCCGCCCCTACCCGCATTTACTCCAGCAGCAACCCGCAACCAACCCCGCCAGACCGTGTTCCGTACAGTGCTATACTATTTTGGCGGCGTTCACGTCCTGCGCCACCCAACCTTTAGGTGCGGCGTTTTCGGCTTCTGCGGCATTG
>Ga0307474_10002942_pt1 | contig 12267 bp, 10 predicted proteins | sample atmos_gasesECM1C_2_FD_203312 | JGI IMG/M metagenome (GOLD analysis project Ga0307474, IMG submission 203312) | Hardwood forest soil microbial communities from Morgan-Monroe State Forest, Indiana, United States - atmos_gasesECM1C_05 | ecosystem: Environmental > Terrestrial > Soil > Temperate... | reverse complement strand
GTCAACCAGACCATTGCCGCGTTGCGCCTCGCGCTCGGTGCGCAGGCAGCCGACCGGGGTCTGTGGCAACAGATCCGCGGCGAGTTCGCCACCCAGATCGTGGCACTCCCCGACCCGGAGTTCACCAAGACTTTCTTCAGCTCCATCAGCCGCCGGCTCTTCGGCACCGTCGGCGTCGCGCCCGATATCGAGTTCGTCGCCACCGACCTCGATCCGCTCGCCGACATCCATTCAGACATCGGCACCAACACCTATGTCAATCACGGCTCGCTTCCGCTGCTCATCGAGGACCTGCTCGGCGATGTGCGCTTCCGCTCGCCGTGGCGCGACCTGGATGCGGGCATTGCGCACGTCGCCAGCGAGGTGCGCAGCTACCTGCGTTCGCGTGGCGAGCGGCGCGCAGTCGAGCGAATCGAGGTGATCCGCGCGGTCTTCTACCAGATGTCCCGTGCTTACATCGTCGGACGCATCCTCGGGCGGGACTTCCTCGTGCCGCTGGTCATCGCACTCAAGAACACCGACGGCGGTGTGCTGGTCGATGCGGTGATGCTCGCCGAGGCCGACGTCAGCATCGTGTTCAGCTTCACGCGCTCGTATTTTCACGCCGACCTCGAGCGCGTCGCCGAGGCGGTCGTGTTCCTCAGGTCGCTGATGCCGCGCAAGCCCGTGGGCGAGCTGTTCACGGTGCTCGGGCGTGCGCGCCAGGGCAAGACCGAGCGCTACCGCGAGCTGATGCGCAACCTCGAGCGCACGGATGACCTGTTCGTGCATGCCGCGGGCGAGCGCGGTCTGGTCATGGTGTGTTTCACGCTGCTGTCCTTCGACGTGGTCTTCAAGGTGATCCGTGACCGCTTCGCCTATCCCAAGACGATGCTGCGCGAGGAGGTGATGGCCAAATACCGCCTGGTGTTCATTCATGATCGTGCCGGGCGGCTGGTGGATGCGCAGGAATTTCGCCGGCTGCGCTTTCCGCGCTCGCGCTTCGCACCCGAGCTGCTGGAGGAGCTGCGGCGCGAGACTGGCGGCACCGTGCATGAGGAAGGCGCCGACCTGGTGTTCGATCACCTCTACATCGAGCGGCGCATGACGCCGCTCAACCTGTACCTGCGCCAGGCGGAGGCAGCGGATGCCGAGCGTGCTGTGCTCGACTACGGCCAGTGCCTACGCGATCTCGCCTATACCAACATCTTCCCCGGCGATCTGCTGCTGAAGAATTTCGGGGTGACACGCAACGGACGGGTGATCTTCTACGACTACGACGAGCTCTGCCGCGTCACCGACTGCAACTTCCGCGACGTGCCGCCGGCCACGCACGAGGAGGACGAGATGCGCGGTGAAGCCTGGTTTTACGTCGCCGACAACGATGTCTTCCCCGAGACGTTCCTCAACTTCCTCAGCTTCAGCGACGAGCAGCGCGCAGCGCTGCTGCGCGTTCACGCGGAGATCCTCACCGCAGGTTTCTGGCGCGGGGTGCAGCACCGGCTCGCCGAAGGCGAGGTGCTGGAGGTGTTGCCCTACCATCCGCACCGTGTACGGGTCGCGAGCAGCCTGTAGGGTTGAGGCACCGCGAGCAGCTGGAACTTCACCTCCACGCCGGGTGAGCTGCGGGTTTACGGCATGCCGATTCCGGCCCGCGCCACCGGGACGCCCGCGCGCGCCCGCGCCGTGCGCGCCTCGCCGGCGCCGAGCTCCGCGAGCGTGCGATTGGCGGTCTCCCAGTTGACCAGCTCCTCGAGGAAGGCGCTGACGTACGCGCTGCGGCGATTCTGGTGATCGAGGTAGTAGGCGTGCTCCCACAGATCGAGCGCGAGGAGCGGCACATCCCCGCGCACCAGCGGCGTACCGGCGTTGCTGGTGGTGAGGATCTCCAGGGTGCCGGCCCGCCACACGAGCCACAACCAGCCGCTGCCGAAGTGAGCGCTGGCCGCGTCGGTGAACTCGCGCACGAAGCGCTCGTGCGGACCGAAGCGCTTGCCCAGCTGCTCACCGACGAGCCCGGTGGCCGGGCCACCGCCGCGTGGATGCATCGAGTTCCAGTAGAGGTTGTGGTTATAAACTTCCGCGGCGTAGCGATACAACCCGTGCTGTGCCGGGTTGCGCTCGGTCACGCGGATCAGCTCGATGAGATCGAGCGGCTCGAGCTCCGTGCCACGCACCATGGCCACCATCCGGTCGAAGCACACGCGCTGATGGCGCAGGAAGTGGAACACCAGAGTGTCGCGCGAGATCGCGGGCTCGAGGTCGACGAAGTTGTAAGGCATCGCGGGCGCATCGATGTTCATGCGGCATCCTTCCTCCATATGAAGCTCGAAGCGAAACCAGTTCGACTACTCAGCGCCGCTCCGGTTCCGCCAGCTTTCGCTGCAAACTCAATACGCCCACTGCTCACCATGTGCAAGAGGCCGAAGGCGCTAAGTTTTGTCACGCCTTTTTGCTGTTGTCGCTGCTGCACACGCAGAGCCCAGCGTTGCTCAGCAGGCCGCGGATCGTGCGGCCTGAGCTCGGGCTTGTCGGTGGTCGCGCGCCGTGCGCCGGCGTTCCAAGCACGTTGCGCATCTTGGCAACGCTGCTCGCTCACGGCGCGCGATGAGATTTCCTGGGGTGGACTTCAGCGGCTCGCCGCGGCGAGAGCGCGCCTGAGATCCGCGATCAGGTCATCGCTGTCCTCGAGGCCGATCGAGAGGCGGATCGTTCCGTCCGTGATGGCCGACCGCCGCTGCAGATCCGCGTTGAGCTCGCGGCCGCCCATCATTTGCGCGGTCACCACAAGCGACTCGGTCGATCCGAGGCTGGCCGTGCGCGCGAACAGCTCCAGTGTGTCGGCGAAACGACGGGCAGCGGCTGCTCCGCCCGTGAGGTCGAAGCTGACGATGCTGCCGAAATCCTGCATCTGCTGCGCGGCGAGCGCATGCTGGGGGTGGGCCGGCAGCCCCGGGTAGTGTACCCGTGCCACTGCCGGCTGTTCGGCGAGGAACTGCGCGATGCGCAACGCCGTCGCGCACTGCGCCCGATAACGCACGAAGTAGGTCTTGAGGCCTCGCAGGATGAGCCACGCGGCATGCGGATCGAGCGTGCCACCGAGTGCACCGAAATCGGTGCGCAGGGCGCGAATCAGCTCGCCCCGCGCGATTACCGCCCCACCCATGACGTCGCCGGTCCCGGAGGCGTACTTGGTGAGGCTGTGCAGATATACGTCCACCTCGTAGCCGCCGTGCTGATGGAACCCTGCAAAGGTGTTGTCCAGGACACTGAGCGCACCGGCACTGCGGGCGAGGCGCGCGAGCGCGGCGATATCGGCGATCTTGGTCACCGGATTGGTCGGACTCTCGAAGATCAAGAGCCGCGTGGGTCGCACAGCGAGCGTGCGCTCCACCCCGGCGAGATCCTCGATCGACAGCAGCGTGTGGGTGACGCCGAAGCGGCCGAGGATGCGGCGGATGAGGTAGCGCGTCGGGTTATAGCTCTCGATGAAGCCGATGACGTGATCACCGTGGCTGGTGAGCGCGAGCAGGGTCTGCGAGATGGCTCCCACGCCCGAGGCGGTGACCAGGCAGTCATCGCGCCCCTGCAGCTCCGCGAGCAACAGCTCCAGCTGGCGTGTCGTGGGGTTCGAAGCGCGCGAGTAGTAGAACCCGGAACGCTCGCCGCGCAGGTAGCGCTCGGTCTCCTCGACCGTGTCGAACTCGAACTTCACCGACTGATAGATCGGGGCCACCACCGGGTGATTGTCGGGTGACAGCCCGATGGCGGGCGGATGATTGACGCGCGTGGTTTTCTTCATGGGTTTGGCCAGCGCAATTTCTGGGGTGGTTTTGTGGGGTGCGCTTAGAGCTCGAGCGTGAAGCGGTCGGCATCGAGATGAGCCGGGAACTTCTCGCGGAACTCGATGAGCGGCTCGCGCGGCAGCGACACGGTGAGGAGCGCCGGCCCATCGCCGGCCTCGGCGAGCGTGCGGCCGCGGAAGTCGATGGCGGCGCTGTCACCGCTGTATGGCACGCCCCCTCCGTCGGTGCCCACGCGGTTGACGCCGACCACATAGGCCTGATTCTCGATGGCGCGTGCGCGCAGCAGCTGCCGCCAGGCATCCGCGCGGGGGGCCGGCCAGTTCGCCACGTACAGCAGCAGATCGTAGTCCAGGCTGGGGCGGCGGCGGCTCCAGACCGGGAAGCGCAGGTCGTAGCACACGAGCGGACAGACGCTGAAGCCCCGCCAGGCCACGCTCCAGGCCGCGCGTCCGGCCGCGAAGTGCTCGTGCTCGCGTCCCATGCGGAAGAGATGGCGCTTGTCGTAGTGCCGCAGCTCCCCCGCGGGCGATACCCACAACAGCCGGTTGTAGTAGCGCCCATCGTCGCGGGTGATGACGCTGCCGGTGATCACCGCATCGAGCGTCCTGGCGAGCTGGATGAGCCACTCGCTCGTCTCGCCGCCGGGCGGCTCGCCGAGCCGCTCGACCTCCATGCTGAAACCGCTCGTGAAGGTCTCCGGCAGCACCACGAGGTCGGTCTGCCCGGTGAGCGGCTGCACCAGCTCGGCGAAGCGCGCGCGGTTGGCGGCGCCGTCGTGCCAGGCAAGTGGCTGCTGCACCAGCGAGACCCGCAGCGTGCTCATGGCTCACCCTCGCTCCGCGTGCGCGGCGAAGGCGTTGAGCCGCACGGCCGCCTCATCGAGCGTGCTGTCGCGCTTGGCGATGCACAGCCGCACGAAGCAGAGCGGCTCGGGCGCGGCATAGAAGGGCGAGAGCGGAATGGTGGCCACGCGCGCCTCGCTCAGCAGCCGCTCGGCAAAGGCACGATCGTCCGGGGGGCCAAACGCACCGAAGTCGAGCAGCTGGAAATACGTTCCCTGCGCGGGCGGCAACAGGAAACCCGAGGGCTCGAGAGCGCGGCGCAGGCGGTCGCGTTTGGCCTGAAAAAACGCCGACAGTCCCTCGCCGCAGCGGGGCTGCTCGGCGAGATAGCGGGCGATCGCGTGCTGCAGCGGATGGGAGATGCTGAAGGTGTTGAACTGATGGACCTTGCGCAGCTCGCGCGTCAGCTTCGCCGGTGCGACGCAGTAGCCGACCCGTAACCCCGTGGCGTGCAGGGTCTTGCCGAAGGAGAACACCGCGAAGCTGCGCGGAGCGAGGCCCGGGTGCGCGAGCACGGAGGTGTGCCGTGCGCCATCGAACACCACGTGCTCGTACACCTCATCGGAGAGCACGAGAATGTCGCGGCCGGCGATGAGGTGCGCGAGCTCATCGAGGTCGGCGGCGCTCGCGGTGCTGCAGGCGGGGTTGTGCGGACTGTTGAAGAGCACCAGGCGCGTGCGGGCGCTCAGCGCTTCGCGCACGCGGTCCCAGTCGTAGCGAAACTGTGGCTGAGAGAGCGGCACGCGGATGCAGCGTCCCCCGGCGAGCCGCACGGCCGGCTCGTACGAATCGTAGGCGGGATCGAAGGCGATTGCCTCATCGCCGGCGCCGATGACGGCCTGCACCGCCGAGTAGATCGCTTCGGTCGCGCCGAGCGTGATGGTCACCTCGGCGTCGGCATCGACCCCTACTCCGTAGGAGCCGAAGATCTTCGCCGCGATGCGCTCGCGCAGTGCCGGCAGACCCTCCATCGGCGCGTACTGGTTGTGACCGCCCGCCATGGCCTCGGCCACGAGCTCGGTGAGCCGCGGGTCGATGTCGTAATCGGGGAAACCCTGTCCGAGGTTGAGCGCATCCAGCTCGCGCGCACGACGCGACATCACCGTGAAGATGGTCGTGCCGACGTCCTCGAGCTTGCCGCTCACGGAAGGCTCACAACCCCGCGCCGGCCTCGGCGGCCGCGATCGCGGCACCGACCGCGCCGGCCTGGCCGGCGAACCGCGCCGGCCGTATCTCGGCCGGCGAGCGCAGCAGCGGGGCGAATTCATCGAACCGCTCACTTACCGCGCCGCCCAGGATGAACACATCGGGCCACAGCAGCCGGTGAAGCTCCGCCAGATATTCGTTCACACGCGCGATCCACCCCGGGAAATCGAGACCTTCGGCGGTACGCACCTGCGCGGAAGTCCACTTTTCCGCGTCCATTCCGCGCAGCACGAGGTGTCCGAGCTCGGTGTTCGCAAAGAGCTTCCCGCCGGTAAAGAGCGCCGTGCCGATGCCGGTACCGAAAGTGAGCATGACGACCGTGCCGCTGCAACCGCGACCGCTCCCGAAACGCATCTCGGCGATGCCCGCGGCATCGGCATCGTTGAGCATCAGCACTGGCCGCCCGAGTGCCTCTGCCGCCAGCGCCGCGCCGTTGGTACCGATCCAGCTGGCATCGATATTGGCCGCGGTGTAGGCCGTGCCCCCCTTGATGACGCTCGGGAAGGCGACGCCAACCCGCGCAGTCGGGCTCTGAAGACGCGCAGCGAGCGCAACCAGCACCGGCATCAGCGAGCCGGGCGTACAGGGGCGCGGCGTCGGTGCCGAGACGAGGACGCCCTGCACGGTGCCGCGCTCCACATCGACCAGCCCGGCCTTGACGGAGGATCCGCCGACATCGATGCCCAGTACTTCACCGGTCATGTGCGCACCGCCTGACTCGTCGAGCTCACAGATTGGCCGCCGCGGCGAGCTGCAGGTCGCGCTCGCGCCGCCGCTCGCGGTAACGCATCCATACCGTGGAGAACGCGATACCGGTCGCCACGATGAGGACCATGATGGTGGCGAGGGCGTTGACGTCCGGCGTCACGCCAAAGCGCACCTTGGAGAAAATGACCATCGGCAGCGTGCTCGACCCGGGCCCGGCGACGAACTGCGTGATGACCAGATCATCCCACGAAAGCGTGAACGCCAGCAGCCACCCGGAGGCGATCGCCGGCAGGATGAGCGGCAGCGTGATGCGCCCGAACACCGTCAAAGGCCGCGCACCGAGATCCATGGCGGCCTCCTCCAGCGACTCGTCGAACCCGGCAAGGCGCGACTGCACGACCACCGTCACATAGGCCATGCAGAAGGTGATGTGGGCGAGCGTGATCGTGAGGGCTCCCACCCCGCGCGGCCAGCCGATCAGTTGGCCCATCGCGACGAACAGCAGCAGGAGCGATAAGCCGGTGATCACCTCGGGCATGACGATCGGGGCCGTGGTCATGCCAGCGAGCAGCAGCCGGCCGCGGAACGGTCCAAAACGCGCCAAGGCCATCCCGGCGAGCGTGCCGAGCACTACCGCGGCGCTCGCCGAGATGAGCGCAATGCGGATCGAGAGCCAGGCGGCGCCGAGGATCTGCTCGTTGCCGATGAGCGCCTTGTACCACTTGAGGGTCGGGGAATGGGCTGCGTCCCACACCGTGACGAGGCGCGAGTTGTTGAAGGAAAACACGATCATCGACGCGATGGGCACGTACAGGAACACGAGCCCGAGCACGAGCATGCAGCGTGCGAAGAGTCCACGCGAGCTCACGCGCCACTCTCCAGCTCGCGCCGCTCGAGTCGCTGGAACAGCATGATCGGCACGACCAGCAACAACAGTGCGAGGATCGCCACCGCGCTCGCCACCGGCCAGTCGCGGTTCTCGAAGAACTCATCCGACAGTACCCGGCCGATCATGAGCTGATCGGTGCGGCCGAGCAGGGTCGGTATCACGTACTCGCCCACCGCCGGAATGAACACCAGGAGCGAGCCGGCGAGGATACCGGCGAGCGACTGCGGCAGCGTGATCGCGAGGAACGCGCGCAGCGGCCGGGCGCCGAGGTCCGCGGCTGCCTCGAGCAGCGTCGGGTCGTGTTTCTCGAGGTTGGTGTACAGCGGCAGGATCATGAACGGGAGGTAGGAATAGACGATGCCGATGTAGACCGCAAAGTCGGTCTGCAGCAGCGCGAGCGGCTGGTGGATCACGCCGAGGTACAGCAGTACGTTGTTGATCACGCCGTTGTTCTTCAGCAAGCCGATCCAGGCATAGACGCGCAGCAGGAACGAGGTCCAGAAGGGCAGCACGATGAGCATCAGCAGCACCGTGCGCGTCGCCGGCCGGGCGTGCGCGATCGCATACGCCATCGGATAGCCGATCAGCAGACAGCACAGCGTCGACACCGCTGCCACCTTGAGCGAGTAGAGATAGGAGCTGACGTACAGCGAGTCGGTGAACAGGAACGAGTACGCCGAGCCGTGCAGCTCCAGGGAGGGCTTGCCGTGGTGCCAGGCAATGAGCGGCGTATACGGCGGAATCGCCAGGCGCACCTCGGAGAGCGAGATGCGGAAGACGATGAGGAACGGGATGAGAAACAGCAGCAGCAGCCACAGGGTCGGAATCCCCGCGATCAGTCGCCGCCCGGTCGACTGCGTCAGGCGCGGCAATCGCCCCCCTACTCGGTGAGCACCACGGGGCTCGAGCCGTGCCAGGAAAGCCAGACGGTTTCCTCGCGGGCAATCGGCCGCTCGCGACCGCGCGTGGTGTTGGGCAGCGTCACGCGCACCATCTTCCCGGAACCGAGCTGCACCAGATAAATCGACATATCGCCCATGTAGGCGATCTCGCGCACGACGCCCCGCACGCTGTTCTCGGGGGCGCCGGCATCCGCCGAGGGCGGCGGCCGGCGGCTGATGTTGATCTTCTCCGGTCGGATCGCGGCCCACACCGTGGCGCCGAGCGTACAGCTCACCGTGCGCTCCGCGCGCAGCGCCGCGCCGAGCTCGTCGCACTCCAGGCGCACCCCCTCCGTGCGCTCATCGCTCACCCGGCCCTCGAACATGTTGACCGAGCCGATGAAATCGGCGACGAAGCGGGTCGCTGGTGATTCGTAGATGTCGGACGGCGTCCCCACCTGCACGATGCGGCCGTGGTTCATGACCCCGAGCCGCTGCCCGAGCGTCATGGCCTCCTCCTGGTCGTGGGTGACCACGATGAAGGTGACCCCGAGACGCTGCTGGATGTTGAGCAGCTCGAACTGGGTGTGCTCGCGGAGCTTTTTGTCGAGCGCGGCGAGCGGCTCATCGAGCAGCAGCAGCTTGGGACGCTTCACCAGCGCACGTGCCAGTGCCACTCGCTGGCGCTGCCCACCGGAGAGCTGGTGCGGCTTGCGCGCCGCGAAGCCGTTCATCTTGACGATGTCGAGGATCTCCCCCACCTGGCGCTGGATCGCATCGCGCGACTGGCCCTCCTGTTCGAGGCCGAAGGCGACGTTCTTCTCGACACTCATGTGCGGGAAGAGCGCGTAGGACTGGAACATCATGTTCACCGGGCGCTCGTAGGGCGGAATGGTGCTCATGTCGACGCCATCGATGTAGACGGTGCCGGCGCTCGGGCGCTCGAAGCCGGCCAGCATGCGCAGCAGCGTCGTTTTCCCCGAGCCCGAGCCGCCAAGCAGGCAGAAGATCTCGCCACGGCGGATGTCGAGCGACACCTCATCGACCGCCACGAAGTCGCCGAACTTCTTGGTCACATGCGCGATGCGCACGTAGGCGGAGTCGCGCTCGGCGTCCGTCGGCGCGCTGGCATTCGTCTTGGCAATGGCGCTCATATCGTTCATCGCAGGGCCGAAGCTCACTTACCGGTCTTGAAGCGCGTCCACGCGCGTGTCAGCAGCCGCTGGTAGTCCGCCGGCCGCGCCCGCTCCGGCGTCAAGCGGGCGCGCACCTCGGGCGGCGGGTATACGGTGGGATCGTTGCGCACCGCGGGATCGAGTGGCTGCAGCTCGGGCAGCACGGCATTCGGGTATTTGATGAGATTGGAGTTGCGCGCGGCGATGTCCGGACGCAGCAGGAAATTGATGAACAGGTGCGCGTTCCTCACGTGCGGCGCATCGGCCGGGATGGCCATCATGTCGTAGTTGATGATCGCGCCTTCGCGCGGAATCCGGTACTCGAGCTCGATGCCCTTGCCCGCCTCCAGCGCCCGGTCGTGCGCCTGCTTGACGTCGCCCGACCAGCCCATCACCAGGCAGATATCGCCATTGGCGAGGTTGTCGATGTAGCGCGAGGAATCGACGTAGCGCACGTACGGGCGTATTGCGTGCAGCACCTGCTCGGCCGCCTTGAGATCCTCGGGCGAGTTGCTGTTGGGGTTGCGACCCAGATACAACAGCACGGTGCCGACGACCTCGGACGGTGCATCGAGTATCGACACCCCGCAGTCGGCGAATTTCGACACCACCGCCGGATCGAAGATCATGCGCCAGCTGTCGAGCGGGGCAGCGGCGAGGCGCTGGCGGACGGCGGCAGCGTTGTAGCCCACCCCGGAGGTGATCCACATGTAGTCGACGGCGTACTGGTTGCCCGGGTCGTAGAGTGCGCTGTCGCGCGTCACCTGCGGATCGACGTTGGCGAGATTCGGCAGCAGCGCCTTGTCGAGCTTCTGATAGATGTCGGCCTGGATCTGCCGCTCGAGAAAGGCGCCCGACGGCACGACGATGTCGTAGTTGGTGTGCCCGGTGAGGAGTTTCGTCTCGAGGATCTCGTTGGAGTCGAACACGTCGTAGTTGACGCGGATGCCGTACTCCTTCTCGAAGTCGGCGATCGCCGAGGGCTGGATGTAGTCGGACCAGTTGTAGACGTTGAGGACCTTCTCCGTGGCCGTGGCCGCGGAGGGCTGCGCCTTGCTCTGCCCGCCGCAGCCGCTGGCAGTGGCGATCAGCGCCGCCACCAGGGCGCAGGGGCGAAGGCATCGGGCAGCGCGGATCACGGTCTCTTCTTATATCTCACCCAGTCATGGCCTGAGAAGGCGCGCCGCAGAAACTGGCCTGCGCAAGACGCCGCAGGCGTTTTCCGCCCATTAAACATTCAGCAGCAGGTGCTCGCGCTCCCAGGAGCTGATCACCTGCAGGAACACCTCGTACTCGGCCTGCTTCACGATCGTGAACGCCTCGACGAATGCCTCACCGAGCAGCTTCACCAGCGGCTCGCAGGCGCGCAGCTCGCGCAGCGCCTCATCGAGCGAGCGCGGCAGCCCAAAGGGCAGGTCGTGCGCGCTGCCGACGATCGGATCCGAGGGCTGCACGCCCTCGACCATGCCGAGGTAACCGCAGGCCAGGGAGGCGGCGATCGCGATGTAGGGGTTGGCATCGGCGCCACCGACGCGGTTCTCGACGCGGCGCGCCTGAGCATCCGACATGGGTACGCGCAACCCCGCAGTACGGTTGTCGTAGCCCCAGTGCACGTTGATGGGCGCCGACAGGTAGCGCGTCAGGCGTCGGTAGGAGTTGACGTTGGCACAGAACAGCGCCATGGCTGCCGGCAGGTACTTCTGCAGCCCGCCGATGTGCGCAAAGAACAATTGCGAGGGCGTGCCGTCCGGGTTGCTGAAGATGTTCTTGCGCGTCTTGACGTCCACCACGCTCTGGTGGATGTGCATGGCGCTGCCGGGCTCCTTGGCGTGGGGCTTCGCCATGAAGGTCGCATACATCTTGTGGCGCAGCGCCGCCTCGCGCGCCGTGCGCTTGAAGAGGAAGGCCTGGTCGGCCAGATCGAGCGGCGGACCGTGGATCAGGTTGATCTCCATCTGCGCCGGACCGTCCTCGTGGATCAGGGTGTCGATCTCGATGTCCTGGTCTTCGCAGAACTGATAAATGTCGTCGAAGTACGGGTCGAACTCGTTCACCGCGGCGATGCTGTAGGACTGGCGCCCTGGCTCGGCGCGTCCCGAGCGGCCCACGGGGGGCTTGAGCGGATAGTCGGCGTCCTTGTTCTGCTCGACGAGATAGAACTCGAGCTCCGGAGCCACTACCGGTTCCCAGCCGCGCTGTGCGTAGAGCTCGAGGATGTTGCGCAGCACGTGCCGCGGCGCCATCGACACCCGCCGGCCATCGGCATAGAAGCAGTCGTGGATCACCTGCGCGGTCGGCTCCGCTGCCCACGGCACGCGACGCACCGTCTTCGGGTCCGCCTTGAGGACGATGTCGATCTCCGCCGGACTCATGGCCTCGCCGGTCTCGGGCGGATAATCCCCGGTCACGGTCTGCAGGAACACGCTCTCCGGCAGGCGCATACCGCCGTCCTCGGCAAACTTCTCCGCCGGCATGATCTTGCCGCGCGCGATGCCCGCCATATCGGGGATGATGGCCTCCACTTCCTGGATGCCGTGATCGCGGAAGAATTGGCGGATCTCACTCACCATGGGACGCCTTTCACTTTGACTGCGAGCGTTCACGGCTTGCCTCCCCGAAAGCGGCGAATAACGCCCTGGAAAACGGATTGCTCATCACCTGCCACTCGGGGTGCCACTGCACCGCGAGCGCGAAGCGGCGCGCGCGGGTGACGCGGAACGCCTCGATCACTCCATCCGGTGCGCGCGCCTCCACCGTGAGCTCGCCCCCGAGCCGCTCGAT
>Ga0307474_10002941_pt1 | contig 12267 bp, 7 predicted proteins | sample atmos_gasesECM1C_2_FD_203312 | JGI IMG/M metagenome (GOLD analysis project Ga0307474, IMG submission 203312) | Hardwood forest soil microbial communities from Morgan-Monroe State Forest, Indiana, United States - atmos_gasesECM1C_05 | ecosystem: Environmental > Terrestrial > Soil > Temperate... | reverse complement strand
GACAGCCGTTGCTCTACCCCATGTATGTTCTGAATAAAGAAGGCTCTGTTCGTAAGCTCCGGCCAATTCCTTCACAGGATCAGTAACCGGGAGTCCCCAACAGCGCAGCTGGGTGCTGAGTACCTCGGCCGCGGATATCAATGGGCGCCAGTTGCGCGCGAGGCGCATGCCGCCAGGGTCACACATACAACCATGGATCCACGTGTCCGGAGTCTCGCCCTTTACAACTGGCAGGTGCGGTTTCTCAGCAAGGATTGCGTCCGCGAACTCCTCCATCGTGCCCATTCGAACATCGACGCCCGGAAGCTTTTCTGCAGCCTCGGCGAAGATGGATTTGACTCCATCGGCTCCGGGCGGACCGGAATTGTCGCCCGTCACGATAATCGCGACCCACGTCTTGTATGGCCAGTTTGGCGGCGGCAGAAGATTGTGACCGATGTAGGGATCGTCCTTGCCTCCCCACGGCCAGAATGCAGTGGAAGTCCCGTAGATGGTCGAATACATCGTAAGGACTCGCGAGCCATCCGGCCCCTCCCACCAGAAAAGCGGCGGCATATTATGCACATAGCCGGACGGCCAGTTGCACCCGATATGCATGAACTTGACGCCGCCGTGAGCAAGGCCAGTGGCTAGAGAGGGAGATTGCGAAGGAACATCCGTGGTTTTTGCGCCTGCAGCCAACGGTAGGCCGTATCGCCGGGAAACGGCGTCGGCAAACATATAGCCTCGCGCGAATTCCTCCGGTTCCACCAATTCAGCTTCAATGCTGAAGGGCATAGCATGCGTGACAAACTGACGCGACCTCATTGCCGCATCGAGCTTCTGCCGCCGCTCGGCAGTTTGTCCGTCCCAATCCTCAAGGACCTTTTGCATGACCCATCCGGGGGACGTCCAGACGAAGCGTTGTTGCGGGGGCAATTCCCTCGCCTGCTCCATCACCTCGAGCGCCCGATCGATCATCGTCGTGCGGTAGTAAGCCAGCAGATCCTTGACTCGATGGCTATAACCGAGATCGAAATGCGTCTTGCAGACCACAATAATCCGCTTGACGCCGCTGGAGTCAGAGCGTGTAGTCGTATCTTCGCCCAGCTCCGACCTCACAGTAAGGCTGAGCCCTGGCGCTCCGGCAAGTAAGCGCAAGACATCGCGGCGAGTATGCTTCCGAAGCGGTTGCTTCTCCCCGTTCTTGTCAGTCATCCGTAACTTCCAGTTGGTTGGATTTGGACAGTATCCCGCGCCAATTCCCAACAACACCACTCTCGGTATGCCTTCGGGGTGGTCAAACTTTCCCATTCTCCGCAAGACCTCCAGACAATGTCCTTTGTGTGTTTGTAGTGTTCCAAATCTCACGACTGAGACGATCCACAGGTCCATGCCTGCCGCGTGCAGTACGGGTCCGCTTTTTCTTCGCCTAACCTTGGGAACCTTTCCTCTTTCCTGCTGAATACCTTTAAGGGAAGTGCTGCCTGAATGCGAGCCCGCTTGGGAATAACGGTGCTCGCGCTTAGGTCCATAAGCCCCCTCGAGACCGGGACATTATCTGCATGGGGACCAACCGCCGGCCGACAGGAGCGTAGATGTTCCAAAACCAGAGAGACTTACCGTCCACCTTACAGCGAGGTTTGAACTTGCGCAGCAATGAGCGGCGGACCAATACTTGAGGGCATGTCCCGAATTTCACGGTATGACAAATATCCGGTGGTCCGAGTTGCCGATTCGTCCCAGCCTTGCCGCGTCGGATGGCAAGCGATTGGGGCCGAACTGGTGGCTGCAGTTCGTCCCGGGAAATTTGTTCTATGTGTGGAGTGTTATCCCGGAGCTTTCGAACGGGAGATTGAGCAAGCGCTGACGCGGGCTTTGAGCCCTTCTCTCGTGGTATTGGCCAAAGACAGCTATTTGTGCGAGCAAGAGCTTCTGGAACTGACGGCACGGGATCTCGGCGACGATCCGGTCTTTGGCTTCATGAACAACTACGCGCTCGACGAGTTCTTTGCGACCGATCGGCTTCGAGCGGCTCAGTGGAGCGTGCAAAGAGCTCAAGGATTAGCCCTGGTAATCGGAACCGGCGCTAGCCTGATTGCTCAGACCTGGGATGCGCTCGTTTACTGCGACATGGCGCGCTGGGAGCTGCAACAGAGGCAGCGTTCAGGAGAAATTTCCAATCTCGGCCTCACAAATTTCGGCAATCGCCCGTCCTTGAAGTACAAACGCGCTTTCTTCGTCGATTGGCGTGTGGCTGACCGCCACAAGAAGACGCTTCTAGACCGGATCGACTACCTTCTTGATACAAACGACCGCACCCAGCCGAAGATGATTCCCGGCTCCGAGTTTCGCCGCGCACTCGATATTGCTGCTTCGCAACCGTTTCGGCTGGTGCCGTTCTTTGATCCGGGACCTTGGGGCGGCCAATGGATGAAGGAGGTATGTGAGCTCCCCCAAGACGTAACGAACTTTGCGTGGTGCTTCGATTGCGTGCCGGAAGAGAACAGTCTCTTGCTCGGTTTCGGCGAGACTAAAGTCGAAATACCCTCGATCAACTTGATCTTTCGACATCCGCGGCGACTTCTTGGCGACGCCGTGCATGCGCGCTTTGGCACCGAGTTTCCCATCCGCTTTGACTTTCTCGACACGATGGAAGGCGGCAATCTTTCATTCCAGGTGCATCCACTCACCGAGTACATACAAGAGCACTTCGGCATGCACTATACGCAGGACGAGAGCTATTACTTGCTCGACGTCGGCGATGATGGCTGCGTCTACCTAGGATTGAAGGAAGGAATCGACCGCGAGCGCTTGATCGCGGACCTGCGTGGCGCACAGGAAGGGGGCACGAACTTCGACGCCGATAAGTACGTGAACAGGTGGTCCGCAAAGAAGCACGACCACTTTCTCATCCCCGCGGGAACTCCGCACTGCTCAGGCAAGAATTGCCTCGTGTTGGAGATCAGTGCCACACCATACATTTTCACTTTCAAGATGTGGGATTGGGGGCGCTTAGGGCTGGATGGCCAACCTCGGCCGATTCACCTTGATCATGGCATCCGCAATATTCAATGGGACCGCACCACCTCGTGGGTGAAACGCAACCTAGTGAATCTCATTGCACCAGTTGATTCTGGCGACGGCTGGGTGGAAGAACGAACTGGACTGCATCACCGCGAGTTTATTGAGACGCGACGGCACTGGTTCAACGCCCAGGTTCCGCACGCGACAAATGGCGGCGTGCAGGTTCTGAACCTCTGCGATGGCGAAGAAGTGATCGTGGAAAGTCCTGAGGATGCCTTTCCTCCGCTGGTGGTTCACTACGCGGAAACGTTCATCGTGCCTGCGGCAATCGGATCGTACCGCATTCGACCTCACGGGCCCTCAGAGGGCAAGAGGTGCGGAACGATCAAAGCTTTTGTCCGCACCCCGTCCGTGAACACATGAATTCGCTAGCGGATAGCGGACAGATGGAGGAAATGTGACGTTCCAAGATCATGCTGGCCTACGCCGCCGACTTGGGCTGCCGGGAAGTTCATTCGGCTTTGCGTCCTGCGTCCTGTGCGGAACCGGTCGGCGGCGTAAAAACGGAAATACGAAAAGCGAGAGCTTTTGAGCATGGAGAGCACCAGCACCGGCTTCCTCCTCCTTCTAGTTGCCGGCGTCATGAACGCCTCTTTCGCACTACCAATGAAATTCACCAAGCGTTGGGCCTGGGAGAACACATGGGCGGTTTGGACCGGGTTGGCATTGCTGCTGATGCCGCTTATCGCCGCCGCGATTACCGTTCCGCAGCTGCCTCACGTTTATGCGCAAGCGGGCACACGTTCGGTCGTGCTGGTTGCGGCCTGCGGAATGGGCTGGGGAATCGCGCAAGTCCTGTTTGGATTGGCCGTTGATTCGATCGGCATCGCACTGGCATTCGCCATTGTTCTCGGCCTTTCGGCCGCCATCGGTGGTCTCATTCCATTCCTCCGGCTACACGCGGACAAGGCGCTGACTCCTGCAGGTCTCGGCCTCATCGGAGGCGTTCTATTGGTCATGGTTGGTGTCGGCATCTGTGCGCGCGCGGGGACGCTTCGTGAACAAACGGCTAAGCAAGCGCAGATGAATCGTTCTCCCACCTCCGGACTTTTGATGGCTGTTATGAGCGGCATCGGTGCTGCGTCGATGAATTTCGGAGTGGCCTTTGGAGGTCCCGTGGTCGAGGCTGCAGCTGTACACGGAGCCAATCCGGCGTGGCGGATGAACGCCGTCTGGTTGCCGCTCATGACTGCCGGGGCGGTTCCGAACTTGCTCTATTGCGCATATCTCATGCGCTCCAAGCGCACATCGGTCAACTTTAGCGCCAAGGGAACGGCGCATTACTGGCTTTTCGCGAGTGTCATGGCGATTTTCTGGTTTGTCAGCACGCTGATGTATGGCGTCGCCAGCTTAAAACTCGGTGCGCTCGGCCCGGTCTACGGTTGGCCACTCTTTATGTCCCTGATTGTGATCGTTTCCACCGTGATCGGAATTTTGGCGGGCGAATGGAAGAACGCATTGAAGTCCGCCGTTGGCTTGCAGTTGGCTGGAGTGGGCGTGCTAATAACGGCGGTGATCGTGTTGTCCTACACGGGACGTCATTTGTAAAGGGCAATGATGAAAGCGATCTCGGTAGATCTCGGCGGTACACACGCTACCATCGCTCTGGTGGAAGACCGGAACATCCTTGCGAGCGAGACTATCGGGTTAGAACGGGTCGAGGGGCTCGCTGCCGTGCTTCCACTTCTTGTGGAAGGCACAAACCGGGTGATGTCACGGGCTGCGGCGGATCGTTCGCAGGCCAGTGGATTTGTGCTGTGTTTCTGCGGCCTCGCAGATCCGGCAACGGGCCGCGTCGTGTCGACCAATCGAAAGTACGATGATGCCACGCGCATCGACCTTCCCGCCTGGTGCCAGCGTGAGATGGGCCTCCCCTTCGTGATCGAGAACGATGCACGCATGGCATTGCTGGGCGAATGCTATGCGGGCGCGGCTCAAGGCGAGACCGACGTCGTAATGGTGACGCTGGGCACCGGCATTGGCGGCGCCGTGTTGATGAATGGCAAGGTTCTGCGCGGCAAGCACATCCTTGGGGGCAACCTCTGCGGACACATTCCCGTCGACTTCAACGGCCGCCGTTGCACCTGTGGAGCCATTGGCTGCGCGGAAGCCGAAGCGGGGGGCTGGTCATTGCCACTTGTCGCGGAGTCCTGGCCGGGATTTGCCAAAAGCGCACTCTCCGGCGAACCCGCCGTGAGCTTCCGCTCGCTGTTTGAACATGCAACCCAAGGAGACGCCGTCGCGCTGGCCATCCAGGAGCGCTGCCTTCGCATTTGGGCGACGCTCACGACCGGGCTCATTCATTCTTTCGATCCGGATGTTGTTGTTTTCGGCGGAGGGGTGCTGGCGAGCGCCGACGTGATCGTGCCGTATATTCAGAAACACGTGATCGAGTACGCTTGGACACCTTGGGGCAAGGTGAGGATCAAGCCGGCCAAACTAGGCAGTCGCGCCGCGCTTCTCGGAGCTATACCGCTGCTGATGGGAGGACCGGCTGCCACGCTAAGCGGCTGATGGCGCTGCGGTAGAATTCAAGGATGCTTGCGAGCATCGCCACGCTGCGCCTTGGCCTGATCTATCGCTATATACAGCGCTTTAGCAGCTTCTTGATTGTCTTGATCAAGTCGCAAGACTTCACGCAGTTCAGCGATAGCATCCTCCCAGCGGCCAAGACTACCTAGGGCAAGGCCATAGTTCAGTTGAAACCCTGTGCCAGTGGGATCCAAATCGAGTGCCGCGCGATACTTAGCCAGCGCAGCCCGCAGGTCTCCCGCCTTCTCCATGGCTATGCCTTCGTCATTCAAGCGAGATGCAGCTAACGCGACGGTTGAAGCCCGATCACTTTTTGCGCGCAGCTCAGCCAGTTGCTTTTCAATAGGCTTCGCCTCTTCTAGTTTTCCCGCTTTGCGCAGTGCGCGATCCAAACTGTAGAGCGTTGCGACATCGGAAGGATCACCAAGTAAAGCGATTTTCAAATGATCGAGAGCTTTGGCAGTTTCGCCATTCTGGAGGAATAACTGACCAAGTCGGTACTGCGCAGTCGAGTCGTGAGGGTTCAGGGCGACCGCCTTCTCAAGTGCCCGCACGGCACCGCCGCTGTCAAGCGAGAGACGGCGCATTCCACCGAGATCAGACCACGCTTCCGCGTACTCTGGACGCAGCTGAATACTCTTTTCCAGCTCGTCGATCGATTTATCGACTTGGTTTTGTGCTCCCCAAACCTTCGCTCGTAGGTAATGGGTCTGCGCTGCAGCCGCCACGTCGCCTTGGAGTTTGATGGCGCGGTCGAGATGGTCACCTGCTAGGATCAGTTCGCCTGCTTGCGCGAGAATCAATGACAGGTTGACGTGGGCTTCGGCGAGCGCCGGGTTGAGTTCCAGCGCTTTCTCGAACTCCTGCCGGGCCGCCTGCACTTCGATGAACCGGCTTAACACCATGCCGTACTGATTGTGTACGCTTGCTGAATCTGGACGTAGTTGCACGGCTACGGCCATCTGGTTGATGGATTCGCCTCGCTCCCCTACAAGTGCCAGTGCTGTTCCCAACAGCAAGTGGGCGTCAAAATTGCGGGGATCGTCGGCAACGATCTGGCGTAATACGACCACAGCTTCCGCAGTCGCGCCCTTCGAAAGCAGAGATTCGGCCTTCTGCAGTGAACTTTGCCCTGCGCGAAGATGTTCTGCCGGGAGGAATACAGCGAGTAACGCAAATGTCGCGAGACAGGGTTTGACGCGCACTCGTCTCATCGCTATCACAATCTGGCCGAGTCTGTTTGGCCGATTCTGTTTCGACTCCCGAAATACCCTATTAGAGTAGATACCGCCGAAAGTGGAACTTTGTCCCATCTCAAGAAACAAATATTCTTGTTGCAATGCCGCGTTTCTCCTGTTCTATTAACTGTCAAGTTTCGCTCTCCTATGTTCCTCATACAACCAGCCTCCGACGACGGCTGCGGACGCGTTCCGTATAGCGAACTATTGGAACTCGGCGACGAACCCCTCATGCAGGAACTGCAAGCCGGGAACACGGACGCGTTTGCGATCGTCTTCCACCGGTATCACCGGTTGGTGCATGCCACGGCACTGCACATCCTACGAGACGCGCACGAAGCTGAGGACTTAACGCAGTCGGTTTTCTTGGAAATTTACCGCCGGGCGGGACAATTTGACGCCCGTCGAGGCACTCTTAAAGTGTGGCTTCTTCAGTACGCGTATAGCCGCAGCATCAACCGGAGGAATTACCTTTTAGTGCGGCACTTCTACAACCAAACAGAAGTGGACGCAGTCGACGAAGAGGCAAGCCTTTGGTCTCCGTCGCGTCTTCAGTTTCAAGAAGCGAGTCGGCTGGCGAATGAAGCGCTCGACGCCCTGCCAGACGCGCAGAGAAAGACGATCGAAATGTTCTTCTTTGAGGGGTTGAGTTTCAAAGAAATAGCCAAACGTAGAAACGAGAGCCTTTCGTGTGTGCGTCACCATTACTACCGAGGTTTAGAGCGGCTTCGTTCGTACCTCGACAGCCGCCCGCAAAGGGACCAGGGTGCGAGCCAGTTGTCGCTAGAAAGAGGTACGGCGTCGTGAAACACGAGCATTTCGAAGAGCTCTGTGCGGCCGCAAGCATTGGGCAAGCCACTGCCGAAGAGCTCGCTCAACTAGGGCAGCACACTTCAGAGTGCGACGCCTGTCGTCGGGCATACTTTGACTATCTGAATGTTGCCTCGCAGGAGTTTGCCGCGCCCAGGCGGGCGCCGTCCTTATCTGCCGGCGATCTGGAAGAATCGCTGAACTCGGAGCTTTTCACTCGCCGCTTCTTTGATCGAGCCAAACGGGAAGGGATCCTATTTTCCAGGGAAGTCGACAAGAACACAAAAGTTGCTGCGTCCCTCCCCGCACTCCCGTACAGGAGACCCTTTCGGCCAAGATGGGCAGTAGCGGTTGCAGCTGGCGTGATTTTGGCGGCGCTCGGCTCTGCTAGCTACTTCCATTGGAGCCGTCGATTAGACGAGAGACTGGCTGGCTCGCCGGCCATACCAAACAGCCGCGTGAGCGGACCACTTACGACGACAGCGCTCGACGGACGCATCCAGGAGCTAACGGCTGCCAATTCAGACCTCAGGCTTCAGATCGCGCGCCTAAACGCTGGGCTGCACAAAAAGGATGACGACCTGGTTCGGCTCGAAACAAATCTAAAAGCTACATCCCAAGATCGCCGAAACATCGTGTTGGATCGGGATTCCTTGCAGGCAAAGCTCGACTCGGCACTGCGGGAACTGAGCGGGTCAGAAGCCCTCACAGCGACTGCACAACAGGAAGCTAGCACCCAAGAGGCTTATGCGAAAGATATCGAGGCAAAATCCATAGCTGATCAGGTGAAACTGCGGGATCTAGAGGATGCTTTGAGCGAAAAGTCAGCCTTGCTCGATCAGGACCGCCAACTTCTGCGAGCAAGTCATCACGTGACGGAATTGATGGCTGCTCGAAATCTTCACATCGTGGACGTCGTGGATACTGACCCGGGAGGCAAGAGTCGACCGGCGTTCGGTCGGATCTTTTTTACAGAGGACAAGTCGCTCATCTTCTATGCGTACGATTTGAACGAGCAAAAGATGCAGAAGGCCAACTACCAATACCAAATTTGGGCGAAAAAGGAAGGACCGAACCAACGGCCGCTGAGGTTGGGGATTTTTTATTACGACGATAAAACGCAAAGGCGTTGGATGTTCAGATGTGACGACCCAAAGATTCTCCGAGAGATTGACTCCGTTTTTGTGACCTTCGAACGGTCTGATAGCGATCCTTCACACCCAGAAGGTCCAAGACTGATGTATGCCTACTTGCGCGGTCAGCCGAACCACCCTTAGTTTTGCCGCCGCCCGCGTTCATTCACCTCGCCTCATTCCCGCAGGCCTGAACTTTGTTCGGTTCCGGCGATGGCTTGGATCAGAAAAAGTAGTTGATGACTGGGGCAGATCGCGCACCTGGCCGGAATACTGGGAAAGAGGGGTGGCCATGAAGAAAAAGATGCGCCGTCTTGTTCCGGGATTCTTTGTCTGCTTGTCCGTGGTGGTGGGTTGCCTACTTGGTCCGTTGGCGCAATACGTGTTCGCACAGACTGAGAAGGCTTCTATATCCGGGCGCATCACCGACCAAACCAACGCGGTCGTACCTGATGCCGAAGTTGAAATCAGAAATACCGATACCGGTATTGTGGCCTCGACTAAGACGAACGATCAAGGGGTCTATGCATTCCCCTCTCTGCCCCCCGGCAATTACGTTATGAATGTGCGCAAACAAGGCTTTCGAACCGTGTCCGTCACGGACGTCAAGCTATACGTTCAAGACAACATCTCGCGAAATTTCGTGATGCAGGTCGGTTCATCGGCCGAGTCGGTTACGGTGGTTGCCCAGTCCGAAGCCGGGTTAGTAAACACTACTGGTTCTGAACTCGGAACGGTCATTACGCAGGAGGCCATCCACGAATTACCGCTCAACGGACGCAATTTTACCCAGCTGCTGACTCTCACCCCTGGCGCAACACCGATCAGTACCGCCCAAAGCTCAGGTGTCGGGGTGAACGACTTGGCTGTGCTGGGCGTGCCGACAGCCAGCGTTTCGCAGCCCGCCATCCAGGGCCAGGCCAACCGCTCCAACCTGTACATGCTTGACGGCGTGATCAACACGGAACTAAACACCAGCACCTATGTGATTCCGCCAATTGTTGACGCCATACAAGAGTTCAAGGTGCAATCGCACGATGATAAGGCCGAGTATGGCGGAGTTCTCGGCGGCGTTGTCAGCGTCGTGACGCGTAGCGGTGGCAACCAGCTTCACGGAAGCGCATGGGAATTCGTGCGCAACAATGCTTTTGACGCTCGCGATCCGTTCCGCGATGAGTTCCGCAGCTCTCCCTCTCCCTTTCACCAGAACCAATTTGGGGCCACCGTCAGCGGGCCAGTGTTTATCCCCAAGGTGTACAACGGCCGCAACCGCACCTTCTTCCTGTTCGGATACGAGGGCTGGCGCTTCAACCAGGCGGCTCAGACACGCTATCGCGTTCCAACTGCCCAAGAGCTCTCCGGCGATTTCTCGAACTCCATCCTGGCACAAAATATCTATGACCCAGCGACAACTCAGCCAGACCCCGCTAACCCTGGCCAGTTTACGCGCAGCCAGTTCATTGCCTCGTCGAATCCCAGCAGTCCCAATTTCAATTCGGCGTGCGCGAATGCCGCGGGATGCCCGAACATGATTCCTTCGGCACGAATCGATGCAACCACCGTGAATTTCCTCAAGACCTACTATGGAACGCCAAACCTCACCGGCGATCCCGTATTCAACGCCATCGTAACGCGCCCTAGCGTGGACAATTCCGATCATTACACTGCGCGCGTTGATGAACAGCTGGGCGGGAAAGACAGCTTGTTCTTCCGGTACGATCGCCTCAACGTTATAAATCTCACTCCCTTCAGCGTTTCTGGGGACGGCGGCGGCTCCGTGCCCGCCACGGATATTGGTGTTGGATGGAACCATCTGTTTAATGGAACTCTGATGCTGGAAAGCCGGTTCGGCCGGGCACACCGACCGTTTTCGCGCTTTCAGACCGACACGTCGGGGATAGCTCCAATACAGAAGTTGGGATTCACAAGTCCTGGAGGTACAGTGGTCGCCCTGGCCTCCCCTTGGGCTCTGAATTCGCCGGGCGCCGGCGTGCAAAACGCGAATACGATCGGCAGCCCGGTTATCGATTTTTCGCAGGGGCTGAGCTGGGTGCATAGCCTGCACGAGCTCAAGTTTGGCTACCAATTCATAAGGCAGGGCAACGATACCGCCAGTCCGCCTTATGGCAACTATACGTTCACGAACGACATCACCGGCAATCCTGAGCAGGTGGGCACCACTGGTAGCTCGCTGGCCTCCGCTTTGTTAGGACTTCCGGCGCAGACCAACAATACCGGGAGCGTCTCCAACAGCAACCGCGTCAACACTTGGTCCTTTTATGGCCAGGATTCCTGGAAATTGCGCAGCAATATCACCGTGACCTACGGCTTGCGCTTTGACCATCGAAGCGCATTCGATCCCTCGTCGAGCACAGTCGTAAGCGGTTTCACCGCGAACGGTGATTACTGGATCGGGCTGAAGCAATTGCCGCCCGCCTGCAGTCAGGCAGGAAAGTCACCGTGCATCCCCGGTGCCGGCACTCTACAAAGTATTCCCAACGGCGACAAGATCATGCTGTCACCCTACGGCCGGGCCTGGGGACCCGCTCCAAACTGGAGCGACTGGGGACCGCGCGTCGGCGTAGCTTGGCGAGTTAGGGGAAACACGGTCGTACGCGCCGGGTACGGCGTCGTTTATGACGCGCTCATGGGCATGGAGCAGGATTGGAAAGGAATCTCTGGGTCGTGGCCCGCGACCGGTTCGGTATTTTCATTAACGCCGATCAATCAACTCGGCCAGCCTCTCACTCCCATCGAGCAGACCTTCGGACAAATAGGCGCTGCTGCTTTACCCGGGCCATCTCCATGGTCGCAATCCAATTGGTTTTTCGATCCCAATCGCAAGGATCCCCGATCGCAGGAGTGGAACGTCGAAATCCAGCGGCAAATGACCAGGAACCTTGCACTCTCTGTTGGGTACGTCGGCAGCTATAGCGACCGTCTGGATGAAACCGGCTTGTTCAACACTGCAACGACGCCGGGACCCGGAACTCCTGCCCAAGTCGCCCAGCGCCAGCCGTTCCCTTGGATCACGGGTACTCCGTTTTTCGGAACCGATCGCGGCAACGCCAATTACAACTCGTTACAGGTCAAATTGGATCATCGCTGGGCCAACGGCTTCCAGTATCTCGTGTCCTACACCTGGTCCAAGGCCATCGACACAGGGAGCAGCGGATGGTTCGCCGCTGAAAATGGCTCCGGCGCCGGAGGATCTTCCTCGTTACAAAACTACTACGACCCCAACGGCAGCCGTAGTGTGTCCTCCTACGACATTCCGCATTTCCTTTCGATGAGCGGCGTTTGGGAGCTTCCCTTTGGCAGGGGCAAGAAGTATTTCAATCAGCATGCCATCGCCAGTCGAGTGTTGGGCAACTGGCAGATGAATGGAGTCGTGCAATTGCGTTCTGGACAGCCCTACAACTTGGCCGTGTCCGGTGATGTGGCTAACATCGGAAGCTCCGTGCCCTGGTGGAATTACGCCAGGCCCA
>Ga0307474_10002940_pt1 | contig 12268 bp, 8 predicted proteins | sample atmos_gasesECM1C_2_FD_203312 | JGI IMG/M metagenome (GOLD analysis project Ga0307474, IMG submission 203312) | Hardwood forest soil microbial communities from Morgan-Monroe State Forest, Indiana, United States - atmos_gasesECM1C_05 | ecosystem: Environmental > Terrestrial > Soil > Temperate... | reverse complement strand
AAGCCGTTGCCGAACGCGACGCTGACGGCTGTCGGTGAAGCCCCGTTGATCAATGCTGCAAACGCAACAACCACCACCGCGATGGCGACAAAGATGAAGGCATCGGGAAACCAGCGCTCCGCCCAGGCCGTGAAGCCGATGGCGGTCCGGACCATCAGGCCTTCCTGCTGTACCGGGCTCGGGGAGGATGCAGCGGTGCTTGTCGTCGTCATCTCAGTCCTCCCCGCGCTTTTCCAGCCAAGGCATCCAAGGCTTCCGCTACCTGGCTGGCTGATGTTGATCCGCATCAAGATGGCTTTGTTGATCCAGATCAACGGCAAAGCCGTCGCGCGCCCATGCCGCACTGCAATTGCAGGGAGGGTTGATCGTCTTCTGCTGACGGAGGTGCGAAGCGAAGCTTGAGCTAGATCAATCAGTCGGGCGAGGGAGTGTGCGAGTTTTTTTTGAAGCAAGACACTGAGCTGGCGAGGGCTTCGATTGCAACCGGCGCCGGTACGAAGCGCCCGACCATTCATCAAAATGATATCAAGGAGGCAACAATGGCAAGCAATGCGCACTTCTACATCAACTGGGCCAAAGAGCGTCTGGACGAGATGGATGCCATCCTGGCCTCGTTCGAGGGAAAGACTTCCCAGGTGACTGCCGACTCGCGGGCAGCCGCGGACAGGATCGTTGCCGATCTGCGCGTGAAGCGTGACGAGTTCTTGGAAGAGATGAAGAAGCAGGGTGAGGCCGGCGAAGCTGCATGGCAGCAGACGAAGGCGAGGATGGAATCTGACTGGAACGGCTTTCAGGCCGAGGTCAAAAAGTATGTCGAGCGGTTTGGCGACCAGCTGAAGCAGCAACGTAGCGCATTCGAAGATGCAGCCGCGGCGCAACTCAAGGCGTGGCGCGAATCCGCTGAGAAGTTTCAGGCTTTTTCCGGTGAGCTGGCTGCCAGTCGCCGCGCCCAGATCGATGCCGCGGTGAAGCAAATGAAGGCGGAAGCGTCGACCGCTGAAGCCAACCTGCAAAAACTGTCAAAAGCCGGTTCTGAATCCTGGGCCGTTCTGAGTGCCGGGCTTTCCGAATCTCGCGCTGCATTCGATCGTGCCAACCAGGCAGCGTGGGAAGCCTTCAAGCGCGCCAGCTCGGAGTGAAATGGAGGTAGCCGGCCCAACACCGCTGCAACCGCATTCGCGTGAACTTGGCTCAACCTGGTCCTTCGATCTGCAATGACGGCCACGCGCCAAGCTGAGAGCGCGATGGCTGTGTTTGCCTCATTGAGCAGGCGCCAAGCGGAACGTTGGAGATGATGCCCGCCTTGGATTGATTTGCATCAACGTAAGGTGGCGAGAGCCACCTATGAATTGCCGGCCAAAATATGTGAGCGGGAGGACTCGGCATGATGTTGCACCGGGCCATGAGGATCGCATCACTAAGCTTCTGTTTCCTCGTGCTTACCCCGTTGCCCGGGATGGCGCAAAATCAGCCGCCGCCTGCGGCTGCCTCACCAAATCAGCCGCCGCCGTCTGCCGCTTCTCCCGCTCAACAGCCGCCCACTGCCGCTCCGGCTCAGCCGGCGCCTACAACAGCCCCCCAGGCGCAACCGGCGACCGCCGAGAAACTGCTCAAGCCCGAAGAGCTCGAAGCGCTCGTGGCGCCTATCGCGCTATATCCGGACAATCTGCTTTCCCTGGTCTTGATGGCGTCGACCTATCCGGTCGAGGTGGTGCAGGCCGATCGCTGGACCAAGGATAACAAGAAGCTGAAGGGCGATCAGTTGAAAGCCGCGGTGGACAAGCAGTCCTGGGACGACAGCGTAAAGTCGCTGGTCGCCACGCCCGATGTCCTTGCAATGATGAGCTCGAAGCTCGACTGGACCGTGAAACTCGGCGACGCGGTTCTGGCGCAGCAGCCGGATGTGATGAATGCCATTCAGCGCCTGCGTGCGAAAGCCGACGCCAACAACAAGCTGAGCTCGACCAAGCAGCAGAAGGTCACCAAGACCCAGGAGGGCGGCAAAACGATCATCGCGATCGAGCCGACCGATCCGAACATGGTCTATGTTCCGTATTACGACCCCGTCGTTGTGTACGGCGCCTGGCCGTATGCGGAATATCCGCCGTATTATTGGGGATACCCCGGATACATCGCCGGCGGGCTGATCGCGACCGGGCTCGCTTTCGGCGCCGGCTGGGCTCTCGGCAGCTGGGCATCGGGCGGAGCCTGGTGGGGCGGTGGAGTCAATTGGGGCAATGCCGGCATCATCGCCAATCGGCCACGGGTCAATCCACTCGGCGGGACTAACTGGCAACACCGTCCTGGCGGACCCGGAGCAGGTCTACGGCCCGGTGGTGGGCAACGGCCGAGTATCGGACAACTTCCTGCTGGGGGCAGACCCGGTGCGGGACAACGGCCCGGCGGTGGCAGGCCGAGCGCGGGGCAACTTCCTGCTGGGGGCAAACCCGGTGCCGGACAGCGGCCGTCGAGCGGCCGGCCCAAGGCAGCGCAGCGTCCTTCCCACGGGCGAGGCGGATTAGGAAACGTAAGGTCTGGACGAGGGAACGTTGTCTCGGCACGCGGTCGCGCGAGCATCGGCCGAGGAGGTTTCCGCGGAGGCGGGATGCGAGCCGGCGGTTTCCGCGGTGGCGGAGGTGGTGGATTCCGCGGTGGTGGTGGTCGCGGTGGTGGTCGCGGCGGCGGACGGCGATCTGACATCACGGTCAAGCATGACATCGTCCTGCTTGGTCATTTCGCCAATGGTCTTGGCTACTATCGGTTCAGCTATAACGGCAGCGATCGCGCCTATGTCGGCGTCATCGCGCAGGAGGTGCAGCAGATCGCGCCGCAGGCGGTGGTGCGTGACCGCGGCGGTTACCTGCGTGTCTACTACGACAAGATCGGCGTCAAATTCCAGACTTACGAACACTGGCTTTCGTCGGGCGCGGGCTTGCCAAGCGCCGCCCCGGCCTCGCAGTGATGTTCGTTCGCGGCTTTTGTGATCGAGGAAGCTATGAAAAAATCACTCTATCCGATGTCGATGCTGGCGCTGTTCGCCGCCCCGACGCGGCGAAGATCGCCGAACGAATGCCTGCATTCAATCCCGACAAAAGCTGGCAGAAAGCCGGGGATAGCAAACCGTGAGGTAGCCGTTTCGAGCACCTGACAAGATTTTGGGACCAAGGTCTTAGTCTCGCGATCCCAAGGTCTTGCGATTCCCAATTCTCGCGCTGCCTCAAGTCTCGCGATGCCCAAGTCTGGCGAAGCCGAGTCTGATGATCCTCGCGGATCGAGTCCAGCCGGCAATTGGTTCTTATGCGTAGGAGTGTGAAGATGCAACAATTCACTCAAAAAACATTTTTTGGCTCGTTTTTGTGCTTGGCGCTTGTGGTGGCCGGCAACGTTCATGCGCAAACGGCAGCCGCAGACAAGGTAGGTGAGCGCCTGGAAATCGCCGTGCAGAAACTTCGAGCGGCGTGCAGCGATGACCTCGCCAAATATTGCAGCTCGGTGACCCCGGGCGAGGGCCGGTTGCTTTACTGCATGATTGCGCATGAGGACAAGATCAGCACCAAGTGCGATTACGCCTTGTACAGCGCAGCTCGCAATCTGGACCGGGCGATCGACTTCGTCGAAGAGGCCGCGGACGCCTGTTGGACCGACATCCAGAAACTTTGCGCCGATGTTCCCGAAGGGGGCGGCCACGTCGCTCAATGCCTGATGAGCAAAAAATCAGCGGCAAGTGCGAATTGCCAGAAGATTTTGGAAAAGATTCCGACGACAAAATAGCGGCTCGATTACCGCAGCGGGCAGGGAACCTGAGCGGCCGGGCATATCACCGCGCAATCATACCTGCGCGGCTTTTCCACTTCGAAGACTTTTCATGGCGGCGAGCGTTGTTCACAACAACGAAGCTTCTTCAAATTGCGCTTTTGCAAGCGGCATGGTTTTGTGGATCGCCACGAAAGACGAGACTCGTTTTGTGAGCAGGGCGATACACGCAGTCGGCGGAATAGCGGTGCGCAAGGGCGCACGGCCGAGAGTGGCCGTCGTTCAGCGCAGCAAGGACAAGCTCTGGGTGCTGCCGCGCGGCAAGCTCAAGCGGGACGAACGGCCGGTCACCGGCGCGCGACGTGAGGTGGTGGAAGAAACCGGATTCCGGGTGCAGGTGGGCGACTTCCTGGGTGTCATGACTTACCAGGCGCGCGGCCGGCCAAAAATCGTGCAGTTCTGGCTGATGCGAGCGGAATCCCGGCCGACTTACCAGTTGATGAAGGACATCGCTGCCGTTGAATGGCTGCCGCTGGGAGCGGCGGTCAAGCGCCTCAGTCATCCGCTCGAAAAGCTTTTCCTCACGAATGTCGGGCGTCACGCCGTTCTTCAGGAGAGACGGCCACAAACGCGAAAAGTGAAGTCGGCTACGAGCAAGTCACGGCTACGACGAAAGAGCGCGAGGCGGCAGGCGCGGATGTAAGCCTGCGCCTCCTCGCTCGCCTCGTTCTCGCCGATTCCGCGGCGAGTGCGAATTTTCCGGAAGCTTTCTCAGAGCGGCGGCTCCGCCGCCGGCGATACCAGCGGCGCCGCAATGCCGCGGCCAGCCGATTTCCAGAACGGTTTGGCGCTGTCGAAGCGCCCATAGGCCTTTCGCGCTCGGTCGAGCAACTTCTGGACCTGCGCCTGCTGATCGCCGATGATCAGTCCCGCGGCAAATGCGCGGTGGCGGCTTTGCTCTTCGGATAAGCCTTTCGCGCGATTGGCGATAATGTCCGAAAACAGGGCCTTGTGCGTGACGATGTCGTTCAGCCGCCCCAGCGAATTCTGCAATTGCATCAAGGCGGACTTGATCTTCTTGCTGTGTTTTGCCGACTTCTTGCCGCCATAAACGCCAGAAAAGAAGTCCATTGCGTAGCGGGCTTTTTTCACTTGAATGCGGAGCCTGTGCAAATGCTCTGCGTTTAGCTCGCCGATCCTTCTTCCTCGTCGCCTGACCTGCTTGCGGCGATGCGAGAGTTGTTCCGCCGCATAGATCTCGATCGGCATTTCGCGGTGGGCGCGTTTCAAGGGGTCGTCCGAGATGGTCCACGGGCCTGCCTCGACCCATTCGGTGGTATCGAGGACAAGCGACCGAAATCGGGCCGACTGAACGGTCTCCTGCGCGTCTCGATAGCTCTTGAGGCGCTTGCGCGTGAACATGTTGCTGATGCTGACAAATCCCGGCTCGTTCGCATGCTGCTTGCGCAGAGGCTTGATGACTTCCGAGAGAAGTGTGTCCAGGTCCCGCGCCGGGCCCAATTCCTGTGCAAGCCATCTCAGTTCGGTCTTGATCGCCTCCAGTCGACCGTCGCTCACCACGGGGGAAAACAGCGAAATGGCGGCGCGCAGCCGGCGCAGGGCGACCCGCATCTGGTGCAGCGCAATCTCGTCACGGTCGAGCATGGCGGATACGTTCGCAACGAGATGGCGCAAACAGGCTCGGCCGATCAGCGCGAAGGCCCGTCCGGCACTCGTTCCCGGAACCAACTCCGGATCGTGCCCCGTTTCGGCGCCTGACACCGTCTTGTCGACCAAATCATAGCCGCGCTCGGGTTTGCTTTTGAATTCGAGATGAGCGGGCACGATGTCGAGAATGTCACGCGCGATTTTGAAAAGGTCGGACGGATTGCCTTGCCTGAGTTCAAGCTCGATTTCCGAAACCGGTTGCGAAGAGTCCGGCGCCAGGATTTGTCCTTCATCGATCGTCAATATGATGTCGGCGCCGTTTCCATTGAGATGATAGGCCGTGCGCTCGATCCGGGTCTCAAAAACCGGCTTCAGCTCCTTGCCCACTTCGTCGGTGAGAATTTGGCCGAGAGCGGTGTCCTTCACGCCGGAGATATCCGGTTGATCGTCCTCAATCGTCTGCTCCCACTCCGACCGCTCGAACAGGCCGACGCCCAAATCGGCTGACTTGATGGTCTGCACACGCTTTTCGCCGTCATGCCGCACCCGCAAGGTCAACCCGTGATCGCGTAAGAACCGATCCTTGGAATCGAAATAAATGGAATCCAGCGTCGCGCGGGTCGGATCGTGAAGAGAATCTGCAAAACGCGGACTTTTGAGCACAGCGTTGATATCTTCGGGTGCGACCCAAAGCTTAAGCTCAACCTCCGTTGGCGTATCGACCATACTGATCAAGAGTGATGTGGCAGGCTTGGTGGACCAGGAACGGCCGTCATAAAAATATCACATAAAACGGGCGACGCCATGCGCCGTGCTGCGGCCCATCGTTCTTTTATCGCTTGACTTTATTCAGCTGACGTGCGGCCCGGAAATTCCTCACCCCAGCGACGAACCAAGGACTTGTTCTTGGAGTTGGAGTCCTGTCGAGCGCCAAATCTCGTCGTATCGCCTGGCAGTGAGGAGATTTTCAAGCAGTTTCAAAGTTTTGTCGACGTGCCGCGATCCACCGGCGAGAGCATCACACTCTCGGCCAAACCTTCGCGTGCTTAGGGGCAGAACGCCTGCTCATTTTTGAAGCAGGCGTTCTGTAAAAATCAGGCGATGTCGAAGCGACCGAGGTTCATCACTTTGGTCCACGCCGCCACGAAGTCGTTTACAAACTTCTCCTTCGAGTCAGCGCAGGCATAGACTTCCGCAAGCGCCCGGAGTTGGGAGTGCGAACCGAAGATCAGATCGGCGCGCGTGCCGGTCCACTTGATCTCGTTCGTCTTCCGGTCGCGCCCTTCGAAAACGCCTTCCGACCCCGCCGAGGGCTGCCATTGCGTGCTCATGTCGAGCAGGTTGATGAAGAAGTCGTTTGTCAGCGTCTCCGGTTTTTTGGTGAAGACGCCGTAGGCAGACCGCCTGGCATTTGCGCCGAGCACGCGCAGGCCGCCGACGAGAACCGTCATCTCGGGTGCCGTCAGCGTCAAAAGTTGCGCCCGGTCGACCAGCAACTCCTCGGCGGATAAGCGCTGCTTGTCGCGCAGATAGTTGCGGAATCCGTCAGCCACCGGTTCGAGCGGGGCGAAAGACTCCTCGTCGGTTTGCCCCTGCGAGGCGTCCATCCGGCCCGGCGTGAAGGGGACCTTCACGTCGTGCCCGGCGGCTTTTGCCGCCTTCTCGATTGCCGCGCCGCCGCCGAGAACGATCAGGTCGGCGAGCGAGACCTTCTTGCCGCCCGACTGCGACTTGTTGAAATCCTTCTGGATCGTCTCGAGGGTCCGCAGCACCTCGGCAAGCTGAGCCGGCTGGTTGACGTCCCAATCCTTCTGTGGCGCGAGCCGAATGCGTGCCCCATTTGCCCCGCCGCGTTTGTCGGAGCCGCGGAATGTCGATGCCGAAGCCCACGCGGTCGAGACCAGTTGGGCAACGGTCAGGCCCGAGCCGAGGATCTTCGATTTCAGCGCAGCAATGTCGGTGTCACCGATCAGCGGATGATCCACGGCGGGGATCGGGTCCTGCCACTTCAGTTCCTCCTTTGGCACGAGCGGGCCGAGATAACGCGCGATCGGACCCATGTCACGGTGCGTCAGCTTGAACCACGCGCGGGCGAAGGCGTCGGCGAACTGATCGGGATGCTGGTAAAAGCGCCTCGAAATCTTTTCATATGCAGGATCGAGCCGCAGCGACAGATCTGTGGTCAGCATGGTCGGCACGTGCCGCTTCGACGGGTCGAAGGCGTCCGGAATCGTCGCGGCGCCGCCCTTTGCCTTCCACTGTTGCGCCCCGGCCGGGCTCTTGGTCAGCTCCCATTCGTTGTTGAACAGGTTCTCGAAAAAGCGGTTGCTCCACTTCGTTGGCGTCTGCGACCAGGTGACTTCCGGACCGCCGGTGATCGCATCCTTTCCCTTGCCGGTCCCGAATTTGCTCTTCCAGCCGAGACCCTGCTCTTCGATACTGGCGCTTTCCGGTTCCGGTCCCACCAGCGTCGCATCGCCCGCGCCGTGGGCCTTGCCGAAGGTGTGACCGCCGGCGATCAGCGCGACCGTCTCTTCATCGTTCATCGCCATGCGCTTGAACGTCTCGCGGATGTCCCGTGCCGCAGCGACCGGATCCGGCTTGCCGTTTGGCCCTTCCGGGTTGACGTAAATCAGGCCCATTTGCACGGCGCCGAGAGGACCCTGAAGTTCACGGTCGCCGCTGTAGCGTTCGTCTGCCAGCCATGTCCCCTCAGGACCCCAGTTGAGCTCTTCGGGCTCCCAGACATCCGCGCGCCCGCCGCCGAAGCCGAAGGTCTTGAACCCCATCGACTCCAGCGCAACGTTGCCAGAGAGAATGATCAGGTCGGCCCAGGAGATTTTGCGGCCGTATTTCTGCTTGATCGGCCAGAGCAGACGCCGCGCCTTGTCGAGGTTGGCGTTATCCGGCCAGCTGTTGAGAGGTGCGAAGCGCTGCTGGCCATCGCCGGCGCCGCCGCGGCCGTCGCCAATGCGGTAGGTACCTGCGGCGTGCCAGGCCATGCGAATGAGCAGTCCTCCATAATGGCCGAAATCGGCCGGCCACCACTCCTGCGAATCCGTCATCAAGGCGTGGAGGTCCTTGATCACGGCATTGAGGTCGAGGCTTTTGAATTCCTTGGCGTAGTCGAACGCCTCGCCCATCGGATCGGACAGGTTCGAGTGGTGGTGTAGAACCCCCAGGTCCAGTTGATTGGGCCACCAGTCGCGGTTCGTAGGTGCGCGTTTCCCGCCCGATACCGGGCATTTTGTTGTGTCGTCCATGATCATATCTCCTCTGGTGGATTGGGGAGTTCCGCCCAGTCCTGGGTCGCTCAATTTACGTAGCACATTCCATCAGGTAAAATTGACTTTAATGATTGCTGCGATAGGAAAATCTGATGATCAACGTCACGCTTCGGCAGCTTCGCTATTTCGATGCGCTGGCACGCCACGGCCATTTCGGGCGCGCGGCGCAGGCCTGCGCGATTTCACAGCCGGCCCTGTCGATGCAGATCAAGGAAATGGAAGAAGCTCTCGGCGGCATGCTGCTGGAGCGAAGCGCACGACAGGTCACGCTCACGAGGTTGGGTGAAGAGCTGGTGGAACGCGTTCGCGATATCCTGCGTTCGGTCGAAGAGCTTGGAGACTTTGCACGCGCCGCGCACGACCGCTTCACGGGCCGCCTGCACATCGGCATGATCCCGACGGTCGCGCCCTATTTGCTGCCCAAGGTGATCGGAAATCTCTCGCGCTCCTTTCCTGAACTCGACATCCAGGTGCGCGAAGCGTTGACTCCGAGGCTGATCCAGGAACTCGCTGAAGGCCGGCTTGATACCGCCATTCTCGCGTTGCCGGTGTCAGAGCCTTCATTGACCGAGGTTGCGTTGTTTTCGGAGAATTTTTTGCTGGTCCGGCCGCGCGAAGACGAGCGAACGCCGGTTCCGAGCAGCGAAATGCTGCGCGAGATGCGGCTGTTGTTGCTGGAAGAGGGCCACTGCTTTCGCGACCAGGCCCTGTCCTTCTGCAAGAAGCATTCGTCGGCGCCACGGGAAATGCTGGACGCCAACTCGCTTTCGACGCTCGTTCAAATGGTCAGCGCCGGCATCGGCGTCACCCTGATCCCTGAAATGGCGGTCGCGGTGGAGACCCGCTCGGCTTCAGTGTCGGTGGCGCGCTTCAGGAATCCGCAGCCGTCGCGAACCATCGGGATGGTCTGGCGCAAAACCAGTCCGCTGGCGAGACAGCTCCTGCAGATATCTGAAGTGGTGTGTCAGTCGGCCGGCAAGGTGCGCGGGCGATCACGTCCGAATGGCGCTACCTCGCCAATGAGTTGATCGAACAAGCGGTAACCTGTTCTGCTTTTCGGCCTGTTTGAAGCCGCCTCGCATCGACACGCCCGCGACGTTCAGATTATTTCGCGAGAAAAAGAGTTCTTCGCGCCGCGACCGATAAAGCATTCGGTTGTCGCCGGACCGCAGATTGCAATCCTCTTCGCCCCCGATTTGACAAGGCTTTTCGCGCCGATCTCTACTCATCGAGAGACTGAATCATTTTTCGGGGGATCTCGATGCGTTGGGAAATTTGCAATGACCTCGCCTGCGCAAAAGCGCGCACTCATGCGAGATGCGGCATTTCCATTGTTGTTGTTGTTTCAACCGTCATCTGGATGCTGAGCACAGCAAGCGCACGTGCGGATGACACTGCGACACTTCAAAGGCTGGAGGCAAAGATCCAGCAACTCGAAGAGCGGCACGAAAACGAGATCAAGGCCCTACAAGCCGAAATCCGGCGATTGCGCCGGCAAAAGCCGGAGGCGGAAAAGCCGGGAACGGTGACCGCGACGCACTCGCCCCCGGCCGATCAGCCGCGATCCTCCACCGCGCCTTCCGGCGTTCCGGCTCCGGCGTTGCCCGCCAAGGTCCTTATGACCTACGACCGCGGTTACCACTTTGGTTTCTCTGATGCGACCGGCGACAACACCGTCGAACTCTTTGGCCGCCTCCAGGTAGACACCGGGGGATACACCAATTACCAGCCGGCGCCGGCGACACTCGACCGCAAGGGTCTTTCGGATGGGCTTGATCTGCGTCGGGCACGCATCGGCGTCATCGGAACATTCATGACCGATTGGCACTACGCTTTTGTGTACGACTTCGGCAACTCTTCGGATAGCAGCAACGCCAACAACGCGCTCGCCAGCGCGAACTCAAACACCAGTCCGACGACGAGCAACACCTTCCTGTCGGGAGTCGAGAATGCGTTCCTGACCTACAATGGCTTCTACAAACACGACAACCTGTTTCCCACGGCGTTCGATTTCGGCATCATGGACGTACCGTGGACGCTCGAAGAAGCCACCAGTTCGAACGACCTGATGTTTTTGGAGCGCTCAACTGCACAGGTGATCGCAACCGCCTTCGGCGGCGGCGACTTCCGCTCGGCACTCGACGTGCGCTCCAACAATGACCGCTACTGGCTGGGTGCGTTCCTGACAGGCCCCAATTCAGGCGCCCTGCATACGGCTGGCGCCTCGTGCAACACCGGCACGGCCGCAGTGACGCCGGGAACGCCTTGCGTCACCAGTGCGCAAATGACCGGATTGGGCCCGCAACTGGCATTCCTTGCGCGCGGCGCCTATCAGCTTGTGCAGGAGAAGGACGCGACCTTCCATCTCGGCTTCAACTACGCCAACCTGTTCGCGCCGCGAGTCGGCCCTAACCTGGCTGCTGTCCTGCTCGCCGATCGCCCGGAACTTCGCGTGGATCCGACCTCTTTCCTCGCCACCGGCAATATTCCGGCAAGCGGCGGGCAGGTTTACGGCGTCGAAGTCGCAGCCTCGTACAAGAACCTCTTCGCGCAAGGCGAGTACTACCATTACGTCGTCGACACGCGTGCAGGCGTACCGACGCTGCCCGGCAATCTGCAAGGCGGCATTCCAGGTCCCGCGCTCAATTTCGACGGCGGTTACGCCCAGGCAAGTTACAGCATCGGCGGGACCAGGCATTACGATCCAACCCGCGGCGCCTATACCGGCGTCATTCCGGAAAACCCGATGATGCCGGGCTCCGGCTGGGGCGCGCTCGAACTCGCCACGCGTTACACCTTCGTCAACCTCAACAGTCCTTATCTGACAACGGCAACGCTTGGTCCCGCATTTTCCGCCCCGGGTGTCTTCACCGGCGGCACCACAAGTTATGGCGGTGGCAAGCAGACGAGCTATGGCATTGGTCTCAATTGGTATCCCAACTACAACATGAAGTTCATGCTCGATTACGAGCACGCGGTAGTCGACAATCCGCAATTTTTCGGCGGGCCGAATTATCGCGGGGCCACGATCGACTGGATCGCGGCGCGGTCACAGATCGTGTTCTGACACGTGTGTCAGACTTGCCGCGTACCGCAGATGACGCCGAAGGCCGATGCGCCGGGGGCGGGGGCTGGCTCCCGCCTTTCCGATCATGCGATCGTTGGCAACTCAATCACTTGCTCAGGAATGCCTTGGCTTCCCCGGTCTCCTGCCGCTCGGTATCGGCGTTTTGCGCCAGACTCACTAACTTGCCGTAGTAGCCGGACGCTTTCTGGCGATCGCCTGCCGCGTTCGCGGCGCGTGCCATGCCAAGCAGCGCGCGATAGCGGTTGGGGGTTTGATGAAGCGCCGTCTCGTACTCTGCCTGCGCCGCCGCCGGCTGGCCCGTCTCAAGCAGCAGTTCGGCCAAAAGTTCGCGAAGCGGATAAAGACGATTCTCCATGGCCACGTGCTTGATGCTGCCATCCTCACCATCGGCGGCCGCGCGCATCAACTTCTCGGCTTGGTCGCGGGCGCCCTCCTTAAGAGCGATCCATGCCGAGATCGCCTGGATCTGCTC
>Ga0307474_10002937_pt1 | contig 12274 bp, 8 predicted proteins | sample atmos_gasesECM1C_2_FD_203312 | JGI IMG/M metagenome (GOLD analysis project Ga0307474, IMG submission 203312) | Hardwood forest soil microbial communities from Morgan-Monroe State Forest, Indiana, United States - atmos_gasesECM1C_05 | ecosystem: Environmental > Terrestrial > Soil > Temperate... | reverse complement strand
GACCCATTTCCGTCGCTTGGGTCCCGGTTCTGCACTGCGTCGTTGCACGCCGCAGTGCGCCCGGGACACGTAACCGATCAGAACGCTGCCTGGGTCGCCGTGCCCGCCACCACATACCAGGTCACCAACAGGCCGCAGATCAGCGCGCCGGGCAGGCTCGAGCCGGTGCGCCGCCAGGTGAAGGTGGCGATGACGGCGACAATCGCAAAAATCGGCACGAACTGGATGGCAATGATGGTGGAGAGCGGCACGAAGGCGGGGTCGGGCAGGGGATTGAACAGTTTTCCGGACAGCCAAAGCGTGCCGTATTGGAAAGCCAGCAGCACGATCAAGCCCAGCGTCAGCGCCAGCACGTTGGTCAGGTAGAGCGCTGCGCGCGAGGCACCAGGAGTTGAGAAATTCCGGTGCAAGAGGCGAAGCGCGATCACGAAAAACGCTGTCAGCGGCACGAGATAGATCAGGAAAATCAAAAACTGCTTCGCGCTCATCAGCTTCAAGGCCACAATCCAGAACCGGAAATCGATCTTGAAGGCGAGGTCGGCGAGCCACAGCGCGGCGTAGCCGACCGCAACCGACACCACGGCGATCAGGATCGAGGGCCAGACAATGCCGTAGCGAGTGGCGCGCTTGGGCGCAAACGGCATAAGAGCGAGCGCGATCAGCGCGTTGAGAAGGGCCCAGGCCACGATCTGGTTCGTGATGCCTTGGGGCAGGAAGCGGGTGGGCGTCGCCAAAGCGCCGCCCAGCGCGAATGCGGGGTAGTAGAGCAGCGCGGGAATGAAGGCTGTCAACAGGAAAGCACTCCACCAGCGCCCCGCGCTGGTTGCGACCTTGTCGGGCGCGGTGCCGTCGGCGGCCGCTTGTAGGCGCAGGTGTGAAAACAGGGGCGCATCGAGCAGGCCGTCGAACACCCCAAGCAGCAGCGCGACAAAGCCGACAAGCGCGACCAGCGTGCCGATTTCCTTGCGCAACCAGATCTGGTCATCGGAAGGACGGGGCGTGCCGCCCTGCAGGGTCTTGGCGAACCAATCGAGGCTATAGCCAATGGCCTGACGCGAAATGTGCTCGTCGGGATGTGTGATCGCCGGCGTGTACAGCACCCTCGCCGTGCCCTGGGCGATGTCGCCGTAGACCTTGCCGGGTTCGACAGGCCCCTGCGTACCGAACAGGGCCCAGAGTTTCGGGCTCTGCGTGACATCACGGGCCCGTTCGACGCCCCACATCAGGTCCGGAAATTCCTCGTATTGGGCATACACCAGCGCGACATTGCGCGGCCAGGTCGCGCTGCCTTCCTCGGCGAATGGCTTGCCGGTGGAAGAACCCTCCAGCACCATCGACTTGTAGTCGTTGGGCATCGTTGATGCGGCGGCGAGCACCGTCCAGCCGCCCATCGAATGTCCTTCCAGCCCGATATTGTTCTTGTCGACGATGTCGAGACTGCGCAGATAGGCGAGCCCGTCGGGCCCGCCGAAGCCGTTGGCAAACGCGGGTGGATCGCTGTAGCCGTGGCCGGTCTGGTCGAGCGCCAGTACCACATAACCGCGGCGGGCGAATTCGATGGCAAAGCCGTCCTGCGTCTCGCGCGAGTTGATGTAGCCGTGCACGGCCAGTACGCCCGGCGCGGGCGTTTGCGCGGTCGCGTTCGGAGGCGTGTAGAGCAGGGCGCTCATGGCGGTGCCCTTGGCGCCGGCAAAGCGCACATCTTTGATCTTGATGCCGTCGGAGGTTTGCGTCAGGTGGGCGAGCGCGCCGCCGGCCAGAATCAGAATTGCCCCGGTGATCGCCAGAGACCATTTGCGATGCATGGCAGCCCTCCCTTAAGTTTTTGATTTTCGATGAGCCTATCTCAAAGCCAAAGCTGTGCAAGCGATGGTTGCGATGCGCAGATGTCGATTTAGGCTGAAGGAAGCAGGTGTGAGCTGAATTGATTCGAAAAATTTCGCCGACCTCTCATGTCCCGGACGCGGCGCATAACAAAGTGGTGCGATGCAGAGCCTTGGTCTTATGTGGCGGCGATGCGGGATACTAACCTCTCCCCGCATGCGGGGAGAGGTCGCCCGGCGAAGCGCAGCGAAGTCGGGCGGGTGAGGGGGGAATAGCCACTTGCGAGGTGCCAATCAATCCAGGACCAGCCGCGCCAGGCATTTGCGTATGGCTGCGACCGACGCCGAAGCAGCGCTGTGGCGGAAACTGAGGTCCCGAAGTCTGAACGGATTCAAATTCGTTCGGCAGGAACCAATTGGACCCTATACGGTCGACTTCATTTGCCGCGAGGGCCGCCTCATCGTCGAGGTAGATGGAGGACAGCATGTCGATAATCCTCATGATGCTGTCCGAGACGGATGGCTGGCTGGTCGCAATTATCGCGTGATAAGGTTCTGGAATAATGAGGTGCTGACCAATATGACGGGAGTGCTTGAAGTCATTGCGACCGCGCTCGCAGAGACTCCCCCTCACCCGGATCGCTGACGCGATCCGACCTCTCCCCGCAAGCGGGGGAGAGGTGGCGCATCACCACTGATAACGCACGACGCCCTTGCCGGCGTAACTTTGGGTGACGTTGGAAAACTCGCCCTCGAACGTCGCTGCGGCCGACCAGCCGTTCTTCCATTTCATTTCGACCGAGGCGGTCGTCAGTGCGGAGTTGGCCGCCTGTGCCGCGCCATTGACGACAAACGATGCCCCCGGCAGCGCCTGGAACGTCGCCGCGATATTGCGGTCAGGATTAAAATCATGCGCCCAGGCGAAACGGCCGCGCAGCGTCAGAATGCCGTCGGCCGTCACAAAGGACTTGTCGGTGCGGATGCCGATTTCGCTGCGCGGATCGGTGACGTTACGCGCGCCAAAGGCCTGCGCAAAAGTGTTGCTGCCGACGATCGCCTGCTCGGCATAAGCCGGCAGATCGAAGGTGACGAACTGAGCGGCGGCGTAGGGCGTAATCCCGATGCCGCCAATGATCGGAGAGACGAAGCGATAGCCGCCCTCGAGCCGGCCGGAGAACGCGTTGGCATTGAACTCGGCGCGGAGTTGGTCGAGACCGGCGACTGTCACCGTGCGGCTGGTGGTCACGTCCTGCCAGCCATAGGCAAGTGCGGCGGAGATGTAGGCGGGACCCTGGTTGTGACGAACATAGGCGCCGGCCTGGAACAGGTCGGAGCGGCCGGTCCCGCCATTCGCCACCGAAAAACTGGTGCCGCCGCCACCGAGCGCAAAACCGAGAAGCGTATTGGGCGAGAGCAAATAATCGGCGCCGACAGCCGTGCCCGCGATATTGCTCGTGGTGTTGTTGGTTCCCGCCGCCGCGTTGCCGTCGGTCGATTGCGAGCCGCCAAAGCCTGCGGCCCATACGCTCCAGCGCTGCTCGAAGGGCGGCGGCGCCTTGGTGAACATCGCAAACGCATCGGTCTTCTTGCCGCCGCTTGCATACGCGCTTGCCTGACCTTCCTCCGCATAGCCCGATGACGACGGCGCGCCACCAAAGCCGCCGCCCCTGTTCATGAAGGGATCGGTGAGCAATCCCATGAACTGGCTCATCGCATCGAAGGTCGTCTGCTGCGAACCAACAGCGGTCTCGCCGGAAATTTGGGTCAGCGCGTTGGCGAGCGGCGCACCTGAGAGGTTGAACAGATTTAGAAAGCCCGCCGGCAGCGCGGCCCCACTGTTGAAGGCGGCGCTGATCGCGTTGGCGACATTCTGCTGGTTCTGATTGAGTGTCGTGCCCGCGCCCAGCGCCGCGGCGGTTACGTTCAGGAACACGTCGGTGGTGGTGTAGCTCAGGTTTGAACTGAAATTCGGGGTGCTCAGGCTGGTGAACGTGGTGCCGCCGAGGCCGCCCGTCGTCTGCAGGATGTCGAAACTCCCCTTCGTAACAGCGGCCGTCGGCGTGACCTGCACGGTCCCCGCCAGCGTGGCGGTGCCGATAACATTGGCCATCGAAGCCGTCGCACCGAGCCGCACCGAATAGAACGCGCCCGACTGGAATGCGAGATTGCCGAGAACCTGCATCGAGGTGCCGGGCGCGCCTGATCCAGGTGCTAAGATGCCGCCGCTATTGACCTGCGTCGAACCAACCATGCCGGTGCCGCCGAGCACGCCACCATCGTTCACCGTTGTGAGGATCGAGCTTGCAATCGAGCCATTCACGATGAGCGTGCCACCATTGATCGTGGTCGCGTCGGTATAGGAGTTCATGCCCGACAGCGTCAATGTGCCGGCGCCCACCTTGGTCAGCGAGCCGGCTATATGTCCACCACCGAAATGTCCAGCTCCACCCAGCAAAGAGCCGCCGAACGTGGTCGTCAAATTGTTGCCGCCCACCGTCAGGTTCTTCGTGCCGAGAGTGATCGTGCCACCGCCCTCGATCGAGCCCATGGTCAAGCCCGCGGTTGTGAGACCAAACAGATCGATGACCCCGGCCGTGCCGTTGATGAATCGTGCCGTCCCGCCCGTGCTCGCGTTGTCGAAATTGATGGCACCGACGTTATTGAAGGTGGCAGCACCACCGTTAGTTGACACGCCGGCGCCCGTGAACGTCAAAGTCTGGCCGCCACCCACTGAAAAAAGGTAAGATGACGCGCCGGGATTGAAGTTGAATCCAGCGATGCTCGTGCTGGCGGAAGAAAAGGTCAGCGAGGGCGTATTGGAGACGCCAAAGGAAGCGGTGCCAGTCGGCACCCCCGCCGGATTCCAATTCGTCGCCGTGTTGAAATCGCCGGAGCCGGGATTGGTGAGCCACGTCGCGTCCTGCGCGTGGGCCTGGCAGCAGAAGACAAGTCCGGCAAGCAGGCCAGCGGCCGCCAAGACCGATCGCGTTCCCAACTTCGCCACACCCATCCCCATCGCGTGCTGAACATCGGCTAGCCGCCGAACGCCTCGCCGATTCCGGAAAGAACGAGATGGTGTTGTGACGGAGATACCACCACAGCACCAGTCCACAACTGTGCGGTGTCGTTGAAGAAAATATCGATGTTGCATCTCCGCAACTACAGCGAGTGTCGGGGTCGGGACAAACCCCCGCGCGATGATGATCAACATGAGTGTGCGAGCTTCGCAGGTCGTAATTCCGGGTCGCGAGTGCAACGAGCGAACCCGGAATCCATTGTGCCGCGGTACCGGAGAAAAATGGATTCCGGGCCTGCGCCTTCCGTGCAAAATAGCTTCGCTATTTTGTCGCGACGGCGCATCCCGGAATGACAAAGCGCGTAGGGTGGGCAAAGGCGCGGGGCGCCGTGCCCACCATCATCCATCTATGCGTCAATAATTGATGGTGGGCACGCTTCCGTCTTCGCTCGTCAAACTTCGGTGCATGGAATCGCTTTGCCCACCCTACATTCGTGTCGGCAGAAGATTACGCTTGACAGCATTTTGTGCGCGCGAGGTGATTTGCCCGTCGTGCCAATCTGCCGCAGTTGATCGCGGCCCCAAATCACCAGCATGATTCGTGCTGTCCTGCGCTCGATAAGAGGGGCGTTTCGCGATCGTCACGAACGTTGGGCGCAGGATGCGATGGACGCGACGCGCGCTATAGACGAGAGCGCGCTTTGCGGACGGCGAAGTCGTGTGGTCCTGACGCCTCGACGCTGGCGTTAAATCGGCGGAACGATCCGCCGATGATGGTGGCAAGAAAGCCCGATCACCAGGGAGATCACGAAGGAAACCGTTAAAACCAATCGCGCGGGGAATGCCGGAACGTATCGGCGAACCTGTGGTGACTACACTCGTATGCTTTTTTCATTCGCATACGAGGCTACGGGTGCGCACGTCGCGCCCGGCATTCCCTGCGCCCTCTCGTTTGCGAGGGACGATGATTTGGCAGAAACTCGGGTGAATCAGACCGCGGGAATGCGAAGGCTTGGCCCCTTGGAAATTGAATCTATGCACGTCGTCCCGGACAAGCGAGGCCGGGCCGAGCGCGATCCGGGACCCATAGCCACCGGCGTGAATATTGTGCGAGGCTGGAGCCACGGCCTTCGTAGGTCAGGCATTGGTGGTTATGGGTCCCCGCGTGCGCGGAGACGACATGAGGAAAAGCTCGTGTGAAGGTGTGGCTGTTCGAAAATTGAATCGGAATGCGCGACGCTAGCGCCCGTCACCTCGCCCCGCTTGCGGGGAGAGGTCGCCCGGCGAAGCGTAGCGAAGTCGGGCGGGTGAGGGGGACTTCCCCAAACATGCCGTTTAAATTCGCCCCTCACCCCGACCCTCTCCCCGTAAGGACGGGGAGAGGGAGTTTCTTCCATCTCGACCTAAAGAGCCAAATGTCAAAGAGACCACACACGGATGTCGGGCACTGACAAAACCAAAGCCGGCCTCGATCTCGCCGGCCCCGTTATTATCCTCGTCGAGCCCCAGCTTGGCGAGAACATCGGCATGGCGGCGCGAGCGATGGGCAATTTTGCGCTGACGCGGCTGCGCATCGTCAAGCCGCGGGACGGCTGGCCGAACATTGCCGCAGAACGCGCGGCCGCCGGCGCCGATCATATCCTCAGCCACGCCGAATTGTTCGATACGGTCGGAGAGGCGGTTGCCGATTGCACGCTGTTGTTTGCGACCACCGCCCGCGCCCATGATCAGGCCAAGCCAGTGGTCGGACCCGAAGTAGCTGCCACAGAGATGGTCGGCCAGATCGGAGCGGGCGGCACGGTCGGCATCCTGTTCGGGCGCGAGCGCTCTGGCTTGGAGAACGAGGAGGTTGCTCTTGCCAACCGCATCATCACCTTTCCGGTCAATCCGGGTTTTGCGTCGCTCAATCTGGCGCAGGCGGTGCTTTTGATCGGCTACGAATGGTTCAAGCTCGCAACCGCGAACCGCTTGCCGTTTGCAATGCCCGAACGCTCGGAGCGCGCCTCGCAACACCAGATCGATGCATTTTTCGAAAATCTCGTGCGCGAACTCGATGCTGTCGAATTCCTCCGCCCCGCGGAGAAGCGCGACATCATGCTCGTGAACTTACGCAACATCTTCACCCGGATGGATCCGACCAAGCAGGACATGCACACGCTCCACGGCGTCGTGATGGCGATCGCGGAGGGCAGAAAAGGACCAGCCAAGGGCGGTGTGCTCGATGACGCCCAGGCGACGCGGCTGCGCGCGCTGCTCGCCGAGCACGCGCAAGGCGCAATCCCGGCGGAGAGCGGCACGGTGCGTGGGCTGGCGCGGCTGTTGCGGCGCAATCCGACCGATGCCGAGCGTATCCTGTGGCAATCGCTCACGGCCGACCGGCGCTTCGCCGGCAAGTTCAAGCGACAGACGCCGGTCGGCCGGCATATTCCGGATTTCGTCTCCTTTGTGCAGCGGATTGCGATCGAGCTGATCAATCCAGGCGAGTCCGACACGATCGGGAAGGATCGCGCCGATCGGCAGGCCTGGCTCGAGGCGCGTGGCTACCGGGTCGTCAACATGGCGGTCGCCGATATCGAGGGCGATCTGGCGGCCGAACTCGATCGGCTTGCCTCGTATCTACCGGGGCGGCCCTGAGGATTCCTATCCATTCCCAGGATTAAGCTGGACGGATTGGGGTTCATAACAGGGACCAGGCAATACATCAGGGAGCCCCCCATGCCGGCATCGCCAAGGTCGAGGCCGCGCTCAAATAGAGCGCGGTTTCTTTTACCCGAAAAAATCCGTAATCGAATTGGAGACGACCGATGAAGAAGTCGCCGCGTTCGCTCGGCCTTGTCCTGGCTCTGGGCTCCCTCGCGATGTTTTCGCTTACCGCGCTGCCGAAGGCGAGTGCGCAAAGCGCGGCATCAGCCGCGTTGGAGGTGCCTGCGAAGACCGTTCCCGTACCCACTGACGTCAGCCCGCAACTGCAGAAAATCATCGGCGCGCCGCTGCGGTCGAATTGGGATATTCACCCCAAGAGTGGCGAGGAATGGAAGCCGGTTGCGGATGCGGGCGCGGCGGCGCTGATCAAGAACGTGCCCGGCATGCTTGAACGGCTCAAGGTGAAGGTCGAGAAGACCAATATCGACGGTGTGCGGGCCTTCATCGTTACCCCCGAAACCATCGCGCCGGAAAACCGCAACCGGCAGCTCATCCATATGCATGGCGGCTGCTACGTGCTCAATCCCGGCGAAGCCGGCTTGCCGGAAGCAATCTTCATGGCCGGCTTCGGGCGCATCAAGGTGATTTCGGTCGAATACCGCATGCCGCCGGACGCTTATTTCCCGGCCGCGCTCGACGACGGGATCACGGTCTGGAAGGCCGCGCTGAAAACCGTGGATGCGAAGAACATGGCGATCTTCGGCACCTCGGCCGGTGGGGCGCTGACGCTCGAAATGGTCTTGAAGGCGAAGGAGCTAGGGCTTCCCTTGCCCGGGGCGATCGCGCCGGGAACGCCGATGTCTGATGTCACCAAGGTCGGCGACACCTTCTACACCAATGCGATGCTCGACAACGTGCTGGTTTCCCCCAACGGCTTTTGCGACGACGGCGCAAAGGTCTATGCCAACGGGCATGACATGAAGGACCCGCTATTGTCGCCGGTCTACGGCGACATGAAAGGTTTTCCGCCGACGATTCTTACCAGCGGCACGCGCGATCTGTTGCTGAGCAACACCGTTCGCGTTCACCGCAAGCTTCGGCAAGCCGGCGTGGAGGCCACGCTTCAGGTCTATGAAGGCATGTCGCACGCCCATTACCTGCGCGACGATACCGCGCCGGAGACGAGGGAAGTGTTCGAGGAAATTGCCCGCTTCTTCGACGCTCATCTCGGTAAATGAGGCGGCAAGACCATAGGCAAGGGGCGGCCTCGCGCCGTCCGTAGCGTTCATTCAAACCGCGACGAGCTGTTGTGGCGCGCTGCTTGCCCGCCGCGCCTTTCCTGGTTTCGAAGGGGCGAACAGAGAGCTTGCAGCAAGGCCCGCGGTATCGGCGACGCCGGGATCGCGTGACACCATCGCAGCGACGATCGCACCGTCCATCAATAGTGCGAGCTGATGGGCGAGCACTTCCGGCTCCGCCGCTCCCATCTCTTCGGCGAGTTTCTCGATATAGGCGAGCACGACCTTCTTGTGCCGCATCGCGATCGCTCGCAGCTGCTTCTGGTCCTTGTCATGCTCGCCGACGGCGTTGATGAAAGGGCAGCCGTAGAAATGTTCCTGACGGAACCACTGCTTCAGTGCGGGAAAAATTCGCGCAAGTTTTGCCCGCGGACTGCCACCGGCAGCCTCGATCGCGCCTATGAACCATTCGCGCCACTGCTTGCCTTCGGTCTCGAGCACAACATGAACCAGGTTGTTCTTCGATCCAAATAATTTGTAGAGCGTTGTCTTCGCCGTGCCCGCTTCATTGATGATGGCATCGATGCCGGTCGCGTTGATGCCGTTCTTGCAGAGCAGCCGCGTCGCGGCGCTCAGCAGACGTCCGCGCGCCGATTCATCGTCGCCACTTCGGTGGCGAGCCGCGGCCGGGCGCAGTTTCGAAGAAGATTTTCCCATAAGCGCAGTTAATCCAACTGGGCCGCACTCATCAAGTCGCATCTCGTTGCGCGCAAATTGATCGCGCTCGCCGCCGATTGCATTGCGTTTGAGCATTTCGCCGTTGCCTGATTCAAAGGCAGAGACGCTAAGCGGCTTTGGGACTGCACGTTTTTCCGACCGCGCCCTCTGGCACGCTTCATGCAAGAAACAGACCGTTCGGTATCCTGCCTCCCAGGGAGAAAACAATGACCGCGGTCGCCCAGAAAACAGCACTTACCGGCTGCCTCGCCCCGATCGACAAGCAAGGGCTCGAGCAGCTGATCGTCAACGGCAAAGCCAATCCGAAGGTCATCAAGACCTTGAAGTGCAAGACCGTGGCCGAAGGCAAGTTCCGCCACGCCAACTACATCCGCAATCTTGCGCCTTATATCGTCGACGAGCCACCGGGGCTTCTTGGCGACGATACCGCACCCAATCCTTCCGAAGCTTCGCTTGCGGCGCTCGGTTCCTGCCTTGCCGTCGGGCTCCACGCCAACGCGGTGCATCGCGGCTGGATCGTCAACAAGCTGGAACTTGAGCTCGAAGGCGACCTCAACATCACCGCGGTCTGGGGTACCGGCGACGTCAGCGAAAAGCCGGTCGGTTTCACCGACGTTCGCGTCAAGGTCGATATGGAATGCGAGGGCATTCCGAAGAGCGAGATCGAGGCTCTTGTCGCGCACGTCAAGAAATGGTCGCCCGTCGCCAACACCTTCACGCGCCCCGTCAATCTGGAGGTCGGCGCTTCCTGAAAAATCCGGCGGCTGCGGAGGGTCCCATGGGTTCATCAGCTGTTTCCCGGCGCGTGGCTGACGATGATCTTGCTCCGGCCTCGATTGTCGATCAGGTCGCCACGATTGCGCGCAAAAATCTTGTGCCCATGGCGGCGGCGATTGACGCCGGGACGATCTACCCGGATGAACTGCTCCGTCGGCTCGGCGATATCGGCGCCTGGGCGAGCCATTTGCCAAAGAATGGCACGGCCGATCTCTGCTGTGCCATTCAATCGATCGCAGCTCTCGGAGAGGTCTGTGGCGCGACCGCGTTCATGGCATGGTGCCAGAACACGCTCGTCTGGTACGCGGCGAATTCAGACAATCCGAGGCTGATAGCAAGATTCGGCGACAAGTTCGCGACCGGTCAAATTCTCGGCGGCACCGGCCTTTCCAATCCGATGAAGAGCTTCTTCGGCATCGAGAAGCTGAAACTGAAAGGCCGCAAGGTCGATGGCGGCTACATCGTCAGGGGCGTGCTGCCGTGGGTGTCAAACCTCGGGCCCGGTCATTTCTTCGGCACCATCTTTGAGCGCGAGGATACTCCAAGCGGCATCGTGATGTTCCTGGCCGATTGTTCCGATCCCGCTCTCACCTTGCAGCCGTGCAAGGCATTTCTCGCGATGGATGGCACAGGCACGTACAGCGTGCAATTCCGCGATGTCTTTGTACCCGACGATCTCATTCTGGCCGATCCCGCGGGTCCCTTCGTGAAGAAAATCCGCTCGGGCTTCATCCTGTTGCAGGCTGGGATGGCCACAGGCCTTATCCGTGACTGCATCAATATCATGAACGAAGTCGATGCGCCGCTCGGCCATGTCAATCGCTATCTGCCGCAACAGCCGGTCAATTTCCAGGAATTGCTTGCCGAGCTTGAAACGGAAGCGATGACGCTGGCGCGCGATCCCTACAACGAAGACGAAAGTTATTGGCGCAAGGTTGTCGCCCTTCGGCTGCGCGCAGGCGAAGCGAGCGTGGCGGCTGCGCACGCGGCCATGCTCCACTGCGGCGCTCGCGGTTACCTCAAGAGCCACCGCGCCCAGCGCCGGCTTCGCGAAGCCTATTTCGTCGCCATCGTCACGCCCGCCACCAAGCAATTGCGCAAGATGCTGGCAGACATGTGAAGTTTTCGACCAGACCGCGAGATCACAACACAAGACAGGAGAGGCTGCCATGACGGACGTTCTGATTTCTGCCAGCGAACTCGCCGAACTCGTAACCAGGGAGCCGTGTGTCATCATCGACACCCGAAATCCCGATGCTTACGGCGCGGGACACATCCCTAATGCCGTGAACGTGCACGAGATCTTCACTTACCTTGCCACCTCGACCCCGGAGGGCATGAACGAACTGAAGACGAAATTCGCCGATGCGTTCGGCAAAGCGGGGCTCTCAGGCAAGGAGACGGCGGGCATCTACGAACAGTCGATGAATTCGGGCTTCGGCCAGTCCTGCCGCGGCTATTACCTCTTGACCATGCTCGGCTATCCGAAGGTCAAGGTGCTTCACGGTGGCTACGACGCCTGGGTCGCCAAGGGATTGCCGACCACAACCGCCGTGGCGACGCCGAAGGCGGAGTCGTTTTCGATCATTCCGGAAGCCGGCGACATCCTGATCGACTACAAGACCATGCTGGCGGCGGTCGGAAAGCCCGGCGTCGCCTTGCTCGACGTGCGCGACGTCGACGAGTGGATCGGCGAAAGCTCCTCGCCCTATGGCAAGGATTTCTGCCCGCGCAAGGGGCGGATTCCGGGCGCGGTGTGGCTCGAATGGTACCGGATGATGAAACCGACGGCCGAGGGGCCGCGCTTCAAGTCCAAGGACGAAATCCTGGCCGAATGTGCAACCGTCGGCATCACCCAGAAAACTCCGGTCTATCTCTATTGCTTCAAGGGTGCGCGCGCCTCGAACACTTTCCTCGCGCTTAAAAATGCCGGGGTGAAGGATGTCCGGATGTATTTCGGATCCTGGAACGAGTGGTCCCGCGACCCGTCGCTGCCCATCGAGGAGGGCCTGCCCGTCGAGCCCAAGCTGACCGAAAAA
>Ga0307474_10002934_pt1 | contig 12277 bp, 10 predicted proteins | sample atmos_gasesECM1C_2_FD_203312 | JGI IMG/M metagenome (GOLD analysis project Ga0307474, IMG submission 203312) | Hardwood forest soil microbial communities from Morgan-Monroe State Forest, Indiana, United States - atmos_gasesECM1C_05 | ecosystem: Environmental > Terrestrial > Soil > Temperate... | reverse complement strand
TGGTGAGCACCGGCGAATCTATTTACAGCGACCGGCCGTTGGAGTTTTTCATGGACCGCTATCCGGAGAGCTTTGCGCTGGAGCTCAAAATGTTTGTCGAGGCTGTACTCGAAGGGAAGCCTACTCCTGTCACAGGGGCCGATGGGCGCGCACCGGTGGTGATGGCGCTGGCAGCAAAGATATCGTTTGACGAGCACAGGCCGGTGAAGCTCGCGGAGGTTTCCGCGTGAAGAAATCAGCACTCATTTGCATTCTGACTGACGTGCACCTCTGGGTGCCTGTTGTCATCCTCATTCTGGGAACCGCACTACTGATGACGCTGAGGTGAACGGATGAGCGACACGACGACCACCGCGGCGAAGCGGCCGGCAATGCAAAAGATAGTGCGCACAGGGATTTCACTGCACAAGCTGGGCGTGTTCTGCGGGCTGTCGGCTGCGGTTTGGCTGGGAAGCGCGGAGGCGCCAACGAAACTGGTGAACGAGGGCTTCTCTCCGTTTCTGATCTCGATGGGGATGGTGATGGGCGCGTTTGTTGCGCGGTGGACGATTCCCACGATGCTGAAGGGCACGGGATTCGTGTTCGACGATCTGCGCGAGAAGCCGCACCTTATGGTCTGGGCGCTGGTAGGCGGAATGCTGTGGGCCGTAGCCAATACGCTGACAATTTTTGCGGTGCGCAACGTGGGCCTGGCGATTGCGTTTCCGCTGTGGAATACAAATAGCCTGGTGGGGCTTTTCTGGGGCTGCCTGCTGTTCAAGGAGCTGCGAGGCTCGCGGACGAAGGATTGGGTGAAGGTGATTGGCGGCGCGGCGGCTATTGTGTTTGGCGCGGCGGTGCTGGCAGTAGCCACGGCACAGCAGAATGCGGGCACGCCAGGCAAGGCGGCCATCGGAATTATCGCCGCGCTGGGCGCGGGCGTGTTGCTGGGCACGATGTACATTCCATACCGCAAGGCATACATCAGCGGTATGAATCCGCTGTCGTTTGTGACAATCTTTACCTTTGGCGAACTGGGAACAGTCTTTTTGCTGGGATGGATTTTTTATGGTGGCACCGCACCGCTGCTCGCCGAACTCAATCGCGCGCGACCCATGCTTTTCTGGCCGTTTCTCGGCGGATTCTGCTGGGTAATCGGCGATCTGTTCCAGCAATACGCGGCGAAATACCTCGGGATCGGCCGCGGCATTCCGCTTTCCAACACCAATCAGCTTTGGGGGTTGGCGTGGGGCGCGCTGGTGTTTGGCGAATTTGTTGGAATGACGACTGGCGGAAAGCTGCTGATCACGGTTGGATCGATCATCATGATCGCCGGCGCTGTCTCGATCAGCTTTGCGGCACCACCACCGTCGGAGATAGAGAACTGGAACGCGGCAATGCATCGCGAGTGCGACCGCTACGGGTTGGACAAGGAAAATGTCACGGCGGTTGTGGGCGGCAACGATCCGCTGGCCGACAATAAACACACGCGCCGCTGGTGGGAGATTCTGATTGTGTGCGCGGCGAGTGGAGTCTTTCTGTGGCTTGCTGTGGGCACGCGCGCGCAACACATCTTTGTGAACGTGCCGTGGATGATTGTGCTGATGATTGGCACGATCGTTCCGCTGGGCCTGTGCGGAACGCTGCTGTGGAGAAGAACGAGATTCTCATAGGCGCGATGCTCGCCGAGGGCGAATAAGAGCCCCGGAAAGCGACGCAGCCCTAGGAACCAAGACACCATTTCGCGCGGCGCGGACCCTGCGCGCAAATTACTCCGACCCTGAAGTTTCCGATTCTGAAGTCTGCTGAAGGCTGGAGATCACTTCATCGAGCGCGGATTGCCACGTAGGAAGTTCAACACCGAAGCGGGCGCGAAGCTTTTCGTTTGACAAAACGGAGTTGCGCGGGCGCGCCGCGGCGGTGGGATAGTCTTTGGTGGCGATTGGCGTGAGCTCGGGCGATTTTGCGCCGAGCTGATTTGCGGCGCGGGTGAAGATGGCCTGCGCAAATCCGAACCAGGAGACGGAGCCGGCGCAGGTCATGTGGTAAAGGCCGGACCAGTCCTGTGGGGAGCCAAAGCGGCCGGCCAACGCGCCCGTGACGATCGCGTGCGTAGCACGGGCTAGAGCGAGCGACGATGTGGGCGCGCCGATCTGGTCGTCTACTATGGATAGCCGGTCGCGCTCTCTGGCCAAGCGCAGCATCGTGAGCAAGAAATTCTTGCCGTGCGGACCGTAGACCCAACTAGTGCGAAAGATCAGGTGCCGGGCGCGGGAGTTTTGAATGGCCTGCTCGCCGGCGAGCTTGCTGGCACCATAAACGTTTAGCGGCGCAGGAGCGTCAGTTTCCGTCCATGACCCCTGCTTGCTTCCGTCGAAGACGTAGTCAGTGGAGAAGTGGATGAGAAGAGCATTGCGCTCGGCGGCTTCTTCGGCGAGAACGCGAGGAGCAAGGGCGTTGATGGCATGGGCCAGAGCCATTTCCGACTCGGCTCGATCGACGGCGGTGTAGGCAGCGGCGTTGAGAATCACGTCGGGCGCGGCGTGGCGGACAACCTCGCGAAGCCGATCGGGATCGGCCATGTCGACTGATTCGCGATTAACTGCAACGATGGGCCCGACGCCGGCGAACATGCGCTCGAGCTCGCGGCCCAGCTGGCCCGTATTTCCGACAATGAGAATGCGCGGCTTATCGGATGGATTTTCTGCGGGAGCTGAGCTGGCGGTCATGCGCGGGAATTCCACGATCAGAATTGGTCTGCTTCTCGAATTCTAGCTGGTGCAAGAAGTCGAACTGGCAAGGACAACGATGAAATCATCCGTCTTGGCCGACAGTTCTGGCCGGTTCGCGCCAAAGCGCGATTCCCCGTACAATTTAGTCAGGAGTGCTCCGCCGATGCGACGGGTCTATTGCGATGCCAATGCCACCACGCCTTTGCTGCCAGAGGTGATGGAGGCGATGCGTCCGTACTGGATGGAGGATTTCGGAAACGCTTCGTCGATTCATTTGCAGGGACAAAAGGCGCGAAGTGCGGTGGACAATGCGCGCGACACGCTAGCGCGGTTTTTCAACTGCCGCGACGCGGAGGTGGTGTTTAACTCGGGAGGCACCGAGGGCGACAACACTGCAATTTTCGGGCTGCTGAGGCCGGGCGACCACTTTATTACAACGTCGATTGAGCATTCGGCGGTGTTACGCGCCGCCGACAGGGTGGCGGAGCGCGGCGTGGAAGTGACTTTTGTCGCGCCACAGAAAAATGGGGTAATCGATCCAGAAGAGATAAAGCGGGCGATCAGGCCCGCGACGCGGCTAGTCAGCGTGATGCTGGCGAATAATGAGACGGGTGTGCTGCAGCCGGCGGAGGAGATTGGCAGAATCGCCGCTGATGCTGGAGCGTTCTTCCATATTGATGCAGTGCAGGGCGCGGGAAAGGTCGCGTTCGATGTGCGGCGATTTGGATGCCATTTGTGCTCGATCAGCGCGCACAAAATGCATGGGCCGAAAGGTGTGGGTGCGATGTACGTGCGACGCGGAACGCCGCTGGAGCCGCTGATTGTGGGCGGCAGCCATGAGCGCCGGCAGCGCGCGGGGACAGAAAATGTGCCAGGGATTGTGGGCATCAGCAAGGCCGTGGAACTTGCGATGGAGAGCCTTAATAATGGGGCGATGGAGCGGATCGAACGGCTGCGCGACAGGCTGGAGGCGGGGATTCTTGCAATCCCCGGAACGCGCGTGAATGGCGCGGGTGCGCCGCGTGTCGCCAACACGACGAACATTCATTTCGACCAGGTAGAGGGCGAGGCGCTGGTGATCGCCCTCGATCTGAAGGGTGTCGCCGTCAGCGGAGGTTCGGCGTGCCATTCGGGATCGACGGAACCGAGCCACGTACTGATGGCAATGGGATTGGAAAGGAACGCGGCACGGGCGAGTTTGCGCTTCAGCTTGCTGAAGACGGCAACCAATGAGGATGTGGACTACGTGCTGCGCGTGGTTCCGGAGGCAGTGGAGCATTTGCGGGCGCTTGCGCCGGAAGTGGCTGGAACACTTGGATAGGAAGTGGCTTTCACAATGAAGCAAAACACAACAATTGCGGTGGCGATGTCGGGAGGGGTGGACTCCTCGGCGGCGGCGGCCATTCTCGCTCGCGAGGGCGATGGCTCCGTCGATTCGCGGCCATCAGTGGTGGGATTGACGCTTCAGCTTTGGGACCAGACGCGGCTGGCGGGCAAGCACGGCATTCCCGATACGCCGAAGGCCGGTCGGTGCTGTTCTCTGGACGATGTGTACGATGCGCGACGCGTTGCCGAGCAGCTGGAGATTCCGTATTACGTGGTGAATCAGGAGGAGCGATTCGAGCGCGATGTAGTGCGGCCATTTGTCGATGAGTATTTAGCGGGACGCACGCCGATTCCCTGCTCTCTCTGCAACAACCACATCAAGTTCGATCAACTGCTGAAGACGGCGCGCAGCATTGGGGCGGACCGAATTGCGACCGGCCATTACGCTGTGAACGAGTACGATTCGGCGCGTGGGCGCTGGATTCTGAAGCGGCCGGCTGACCAGGCCAAGGACCAGACGTATTTTCTGTTTGGGCTAACGCAGGAGCAGCTTGCTCGAACGCTTTTTCCATTGGGACATATGACCAAGCCGGAGGTGCGGGGGGCCGCGCGGCGACATGGATTAGCGCTGGCCGAAAAGCCGGACTCGCAGGAGATCTGTTTCGTTCCAGGTGGCGACTACAAGCAGTTCATCACGGCTTATCTCGAGGAACAGGGCGACGCGTCTTTAGAGACGTCGGGCGAACTGGTGGCTGCGAACGGCGAAGTCATTGGACAACACACGGGAATCCACAACTTTACTGTTGGGCAGCGCAAGGGATTGGGTGTGGCGAGTGCTGCGCCGCTATACGTGCTGAACATCGATCCCGCGAGCCATCGCGTTACGGTGGGCGCGGACGCCGAGCTGGCGACACCCACGGTGCGCGCGCGGCAGTTGAATTGGGTGAGCATTGCGGAGCTGACGGGGCCGAAGCGTGTGCGCGTAAAGATCCGGCATCGGCACGAACCTGCGTGGGCAACGCTGGAGCCGGCAGGCACCGACGAAGTTTTGGCCACCTTTGATGAGCCGCAGCGCGCTGTGACGCCGGGTCAGGCCGCGGTCTTTTACGATGGCGATGAAGTGGTCGGCGGGGGCTGGATCGTTTGACGCTGCGTTGAAACCTTAAACGAACATATCGTTATCGCCGCGGGGCGTCGGATTGGCCTGCGAGCGAGATGCGGTCGCGCCGCTGCGCAACGATTCGACGACTGCCTTGACAGAAGCCAATATCGCTGAGAACTGGCGCATGGGCTTGTTGACGGCATCGCTCATGAAGTCGCCGGTACGCTGCAAAGTGTCGAGAACGTGGGAGAGCATCCCATCGAGGCGGCCGGCCTGGATACGCGCGCGCGCGACGATCTCATTGGCCGCGAATTGTATGTCGGCGGTCTGTACCCGCAGGGAGTGGGTAAGGGCCGCCAAATCGTCGGCGGTTTCTTCGATCCTTGGAGTCAGGCGCGTCACAAGTGCGCGGGTATTGTCGATCAGGGGCGTAACCGAGGAACTAAAAGCCGCGATCTTCTCGTCTATGGAGCGCGCCGCTTTGCGCATGGCGATGAAGGCGGCCAAAAGAACGATGGCCTGGACCAGCATGGCCAGCGCGACCAGAGCGAACAAAGCGATTTCAATGGTTTGGTTTTCGAACTTCGGCATGATGAAGATCTCGCAAGTACAGTGAGAAACGAATAGCAAGTGAAAGTGGCCCTGGTTGCAAACGACGCAGTGGTCGCTTTCGCCGGGGCTCCGTGGCCCAATGCCGGCAGCCGGCTCAATCCGTCTAACGTTCAGCGCCGGAAGGCACGATGAGATCCGGAACGGCTGCCGGGAGAACAGAAACCGCCGGGGAGAACTGAACCGCTGTGGGCCGATGAAATTTTCCGGCTCTCAGTACTCGTGCGTCTCGGGCTCGCCGTTCGCGGTCTTATACGCCTGGCGGCCAGCGTCCACAGCCGCAGTGACACGGGTGGTCTGGTCGGCAACGATGTTCTTGCCGCGCTCGACAAATTCCTCCCACTGGGCGCGTCCACGATCGACGGCCTCACGGCCACGGTCGACGTATTCGCTCATCTGTTCCTTGCTCCGGTCGACGATGGCGCTTACTTGTTCTTTGCCGCGATCAACCATCGCGCTCACATTTTCCGCCGCCTCGCGAGTACGCGCACGGAGATACTCGGCGCTCTCGCGCGCTCCCGAAGCGATATCCTCCCGGGTCTCCTTGCCGCTCTTTGGCGCATAAAGAATTCCAACCAGGGCACCAACGCCCAATCCCGCCAAAAACCAAGCCAAGCCATAAGATTTGTTATCTTCTGCCATGATGAAACCTCCTCTTTCAACCGCGCATTACGAACGCCTGAGACTACCAAACCAGTCCAGTTTACCCTAAACCGGTCCCGCCTCGCGTCCCGTTTGAATGAATCCCGTGCCCCGAAACTGACCCGCTATCGCATTGGATGCGCTTCGCCGAAATAGGGTCATCCGCCGCAAGCGCAGGTGAAGGCCAGTACCTCGGCAAAGTGAACGGCCCGGCGATGGGATAACTGCGCGATCTGCTCGCGGCAACTGAAACCATCGGCGACAAGGATGGTGGCTGGGCCGGCGGATTGCACGGCTGGGAGCAAGCCTTGATTAGCGATGGTCTTCGAGACTTCAAATTTGCCGGCTTCAAAGCCAAAAGGGCCGGCCATTCCGCAGCAGCCGGCCTCAATGAGTTCGACATTGGCTCCGGCCTTACGAAGGAGCGCGATTTCGCTGGCAGGGCCGCCAAAGACGGCTTTGTGATGGCAGTGGCCGTGAACGAGAATCTGAGCTCCTGCGAGACGGCCGGCGGTAAATTCCGGCGCGCGATCGGCGAGCCAGTCAGAGAGGAGATAAACCTGTTGGCTGAGGTGCTGGGCACGGGGATCGTTGGGGAACAATTCTGGCAGCTCATCTTTGAAGACGCTGGCGCAGCTCGGCTCTAGAAAGATGAATGGAATTCCCGCCTCAATTTGCGTCGCCATGCGGGCGAGAACGCGAGAGAGATAGGACCGCGCAGCGTCGAGAAGGCCGAAATCGTAAAGCGGGCGGCCGCAGCAGATGTGTCCGCGAGGGACTTCAACCTGAAATCCTGCCTGGCTGAGTACTGTCTCGGCGGCAGAGAGCGCTTGCGGATGGTAGGAGTTGTTCCAGGTATCGGGCCAAAGAACTACTGGCATTGGGGCAGAATTCTGGACGAGATTTGTGGGGGTGTGTGAGGATTCCTGAGCAGCCGATCGCGCTTTTTGGAAGCTCTTCGGCGCGAGGCGCGGCAACCGGCGTTCGCGGGCCACGCCGGCGATTCGCTTGACGAGCGGGCTGGTGAGCGTGCCCGTGAGGATCGCGTTGGTGAGCGACGGGGCAAGCGATCCGTAGCGGGCAAGGCGGTCGGCAAAGCCGAATACGTAGTGGTGGAGAGGGTGCAGGCGGCCTTTGTAACGCTGCGCAAGAAACTCCGATTTGTAGACGGCCATGTCCACCTGCACGGGGCACTCGGATTTGCAGGCTTTGCAACTCAGGCAGAGATCGAGAGCCTCGTGGACGGCGTGGCTCTTAAATCCTTCCTCGCGCAGAGATCCGGCGAGCATTTCCCAGAGCAGATGGGCGCGGCCGCGGGTGGAGTGCTGCTCCTCGCCGGTGGCGCGGTAGCTGGGGCACATCACGCCGCCCTGCGTGTTGCGGCAAGTGCCGACGCCCACGCAACGCTCGGTGGCGCGCTCAAAGGAGCTGTCGCTCGCGGCGAAAGCGAAATGGGTTTCGAGTTTCGGCTGGGCGGGGATGTGGCTGCCATGTATTGGAGAATGGCGAAGGTTTTCGATGGGATCGTAGACCCGCACGGCATCTGAAAGCTTGCCAGGATTCATGCGGTTGTCGGGATCCCACAACCCCTTGAACTCGCGAAATGCCTCGACAAGCTCGGGGCCGAACATCTTCGGCAACAGCGCGGCGCGCGCCTGCCCGTCGCCATGTTCGCCGGAGAGTGAACCGCCAAAGGACAGCACTACGTCAGCAGCGCGATCGATGAACTCGCGGAAGGCGCGAATGCCTTCGGCGCTGTGGAAGTCGAAGTTGACGCGCATGTGCACGCAGCCCTGCCCATAGTGGCCATAGAGGGGGCTGCGAAAGCCGTACTGTGCCATGAGCGTGGAAATTGCGCGCAGATATTTACCGAGTTGCGTTGGAGGTACGGCCGCATCTTCCCAGCCCTCCCAGCGATCGGGCTCGCCGGGCACAAAGACCATGGCGCCGAGTGCGGATTCCCGCACATGCCAAACTGCTTTTGCCTCATCCGGCGTACAGATGTGGGCGACGGGCCGCGAGGACCACGACTGCGAGGCGTGCGCAAGGGATTCAGCTTTGGCGCGCGCCTCTTCGGCTGACCACGCGCCCATCTCGACAAGTAGAAAGCCAACGCCGGACGGGAGCTGATCGAGCTCGCGCAGCGCCAGGCCCTTGCGGCGCATGAAATCGACGAGAAGAGAATCGAAGCCTTCGAGACCGATGGGCTTGTGCTCAAGCGCGAGTGGAACGGCATCGGCGGAAAGAAACGCATCGTTGAAGGCGAGCACGGTGAGGACGCGGAAGGGCGGGCTGGCGGTCAGGTTTAGCGTGGCGGAGACGACGTTGGCGCAAGTGCCCTCGGAGCCGACCAGCGCGCGCGCGACGTGAAAGCTGTTCTCTGGAAGCAGCTCGTCAAGATTGTAACCGGAGACGCGGCGAGGAATGCGAGGAAATTTTTCGCGAACCAGCGCGGCGTAGCGGTCGCGAATGCCCGCAAGGCCGGAATAGATTTGGCCGATGCGGCCGCCGCCGCGGATAAGCGCTTCAAGTCGCTCTGGCGGCGTAGCTCCGACGGTCATGCGCGTGCCGTCATAGAGGACGATGTCGAGCGATTCGACATTGTCGACGACTTTGCCGCCGAGCAAGCCGTGAACACCGCAACTATTGTTGCCGATCATGCCGCCGAGAGTGCAGCGAGAGTGCGTAGCCGGGTCGGGGGCGTAGGTGAGGTGATGCAGTTCGGCCGCTTCGCGGAGGCGATCGAGGACGATTCCCGGTTCGACACGGGCAAGCCGTGCGTCCGGATCGATTGACGTGAGTGCATTCATGTGCCGCGAGTAGTCGACGACGACGGCCACGTTGACGCACTGCCCGGCGAGGCTGGTGCCTGCACCGCGCGGAAGAACGGCTGCGCCCGTGACGCGGCATGCAGCCAATGTAGCTTCTACATCGGCCGCGTCGCGGGGAAAAATAACGCCAATCGGAAGCTGGCGATAGTTCGAGGCATCGGAAGCGTAAAGCGCGCGCGAGCCGGTATCGAAGCCCACTTCGCCGCGAACGGATTTTCTCAGCAGGCTCTCAAGCTCACGATGAGCCGCAAAACGCTCGTGGCCGAGCGGAGCGGAGTTGGAGAGGATGGCGAACGTGGAAGAGCTCACGCTGCAATGGTAGCGCGAGCGGGGCGGCGGACATTAATCATTCGTCTGCCGGCCGCTACTCGATCGCCAAACCGCAACAATTAAATTTCCCACTCGGAGAAGCAAGCATTCGGGGAATCAAGCATTTATTGAGGACACGCGATTCGGAATCCCCATAGTTACCGCGCCGGCCACTCTTCAACGACGATGCCGAGGTCGTTGAGCTGGCGAATGACGGCTTCAACATTACGGCGGACCACGGGCCGATCAACAGCCGCCGCGGAAGGCGATTCGGCAACGGCGATGACGCGGCCGTACGGCCACGCGCCGGCGGGAATGGCTGCGACAGCTGTACCCAAATCCGAAAGGCGTAACTGTAACTCCTGCCGACGAGCCGCCTCTATCCGAAGCAAAGTTCCCTGCCCTACCGGGCTGGGGTTTTCGTCCGGAAGAAGAATGCGCAGCGTGATCATGCCGGCGCCGACAGAGAGAAATGGATTCGTCCACTGCGAGGGATCGTGGATATCGATGTAGAGGCTCTTAGTGGGGACCGGAATCTGATCGAGCTGGGCGCGTTCCTGGTCGCGCTCGGTAGCCCTAATCTGCGCCTGATGCTCGGCCTTTTCGGCGTCTTTTGCCATGCCCGCGACGGCGTGCTCTTCCCTGTGGCAGGCGGCGAGAGCCAGCACCGAAAGCAGGATTACAGCGAACAACTTTGGGGCCAACAAATTTGGAGCCAACATTCTTTTATAGAAGGGGTGCGGAATCACGAGATCAAGAATAGCAGGGCGACGATCGCTAATTACCAGCGATCACGCTGCGCGCAATTGAATCAAGGACGCCGTTGAGGAAGTTGATCGATTCGGGCGCGCAGTAGCGGCGGCCGATCTCGAGCGCCTCGTTGATGACGACCGGGAAGGGTGTGGATTTGACGCCAATGAGTTCTGCCACGGCCATGCGCAGCAGATTGCGATCGACGGCCGGCATCCGTTCCAAGCGCCAATGGGCCGAGTGCTCGGTGATAAGCGCGTCGATCTTCGACTGCTGCTCCTGCGCAATGAGAAAAAGGTCTTCAGCATATGCGTGCACTTCCGGCTCGACGGGATCGCCGGCTTTCCAGAATGTGGCGCGGACCTCGTCGGGAGTCTGATGGCCAATGTCGGCCTGAAACAGCATCTGCATCGCGAGCTCGCGAGACTTGCGGCGATGGCGCGAGGTCAAGCAGGGCCACCTTGCTGGAGTTTTCTGCGGATGCTTACCATTTCGATGGCGGCGGCAGCGGCTTCAAAGCCCTTGTTACCGCCCTTAATTCCGGCGCGGTCGAGAGCCTGCTCCAGAGTCTCGCAGGTGAGCACGCCGAAGCTGTGAGGGACGCCGGTTTCCTGTTGCGATTGTCCGATGCCGCGCGCAACTTCAGTGTAGATGGCTTCGTAGTGAGCGGTTTCCCCGCGCAACAGACACCCCAACGTGACGATGGCGTCCATGCGGCCGGTGGCGGCGCAGGCACGAGCTGCGGCGGCAATCTCCCATGCACCGGGAACGCGCACAATCTGGATGTCGGAGCGGGCGGCACCGCTGCGCAACAGCGCGTCCAGAGCGCCATCGAGCAGGCGGTCAGTGATGACGGCATTCCAGCGCGCGACCACGACGGCGAATTTCATTCCGGCGGCAGAGAGATCTCCCTCGAGAGCAACCAGCTTGCCCTTGACTGGGTCGGTCCAAGCCCAGAAGCCGAAACGAAAGCCGGGCTCCGGCTCGACTGTAAAGAGGCGCGAGCGCCATTGCGTCTCGGCGATCGGCGAGAGCTGCGAGGCTGACGCATCGCCGGACTGACCTGCGGCTGGATTAGCTCGGAGCCATCTTTCAGCGGCCTGGTAGATGGAGTCGAGCGAGGTAACTTCGACGAGAATATCGGGAATCGACGGCAAGTTTCCGTCCACAAACTCCAGATTGCCGAGTGGAGCGAGAAACGATACGCCGCGCGATCCTTCTTCCTGCCAGCCCCTGCCGGGGGCGAAGCCCAGCGCGGCAAAGAAACTAGCCACCCGGTCGAAAACCGCACCGCTAGCAACGGGCCGCAGAAATGAGATGCCCTTTATCATGAGTCGATTTTATCTTGCTCGGTCGCCGGGCTAAGTAACGGAACGCGGCTTCACGGTGATGACAGTAGCGGGAACCACGGCGTTGGGTGCAGGCGCCGTGGGATAGAGACAGCCGGCATCGTTGCCGCCGGCGGAGACCGGTGTGCAGGCGGGTAGAGCCGGGCTCACCTGCTGCGTATCAGTAGGAGGCGACGTGAGACTCAGATTCGGTGGAATGCTGATGAAGTGAATCTCGTCATCGCCCGCGGTAGAGACGAAGAAGATCGAATTGTCGAGCGAGAAAGCGCCCGCAAGCGGCGCCGTGGGCGGCGTTGCTGACGTACTGTCCGCGAATGTCACATAGCCGAAGGAGCCGGGGCCGCTCGGCTGAGGCAGATAGAACGGAAGCGGCGAAGCAGTGGTGGATGTTGACGGCGTGTTGTAGGTGACGAAGGCGACCGGTGCAGCAGTGGTCACAGAGGCCGTAGTTGGCGCGGAGCCTGTGACGATCTGGTTGATGGCAGTCGCATCGGTCACGCCTGCCAGAGCGACCGATCCATTGATTATGGGATTTGTGGAGAGCGGCGAGAGTGTCTGCGGCGTCGCGGCGAGGTTTTCCGGGCACTCGGCGGCCGTAGAGCCCGGCACTGGCGGCGGAATGCTGACACCGATGTCGTCAAGCGTGAT
>Ga0307474_10002931_pt1 | contig 12289 bp, 11 predicted proteins | sample atmos_gasesECM1C_2_FD_203312 | JGI IMG/M metagenome (GOLD analysis project Ga0307474, IMG submission 203312) | Hardwood forest soil microbial communities from Morgan-Monroe State Forest, Indiana, United States - atmos_gasesECM1C_05 | ecosystem: Environmental > Terrestrial > Soil > Temperate... | reverse complement strand
CGGTGAGCCCCTCGCCGGTCCAACCCGATGCAAAAACCTTCTCGAACAGCGTCGTGACGACGCTTTGCTCGATCACGGACGTCACGTCCCGCTGCGGCAAATAACAGTAGCTGCAATTAATATTGCAGAAGGGCGTCGGCTGCACTACCACGGTTTCGAGCAGCGGAACTGAATGGCGCATCGGTGAACTCGGCATGGATTTATCGACGGCGTCGCGAAGGCTCGATCACCAGTTGTGCCAGAAGTTGTGCCACCCGTTATGCCAGCCGCCGCCATTGCCCCAGCCACCGTTGCCCCAACCGCCGTTGTGCCAGCCGCCGTTGCCCCAGCCACCGTTGCCCCAACCGCCGTTGCGCCAGCCCAAGCCGCCGTTGCCCCAGCCCAGACGCCAGCGACCCCAGCCACCGTTACCCCACCAGGCAGGGGTCGCTTTGGCATCGCCTTGCGGATCGAAGCTGGCCGAACCGGTCATGTCCGAAACTCCCGCGCGAATCGTTTGCAATCGAGCTGAAATGCTCTGATCGGGCGTCGTCGGGGTGTTGATCTGCGGAGTTGAGTTTGACGCGGCGGACGCTTCGGAAGCGGCCAGCGCCAAGAGCACGGATGCGCCGAATGCGCCCGCCGGCAATACAACCGAGAGTTTCTTCAGGACGCGATTCCAATCCGCCATACATCCTCCCTAAATTCCTAAATCCCTCTATCAGTTGTGAATTGGAAACTACGCCTAACGGCAATCATGCGCAATATCCAATCCTTTCCGTGCGGGTTTCACCCCAGCTATTTTTCTCCGAGCGGAAATTTTGTTGCTGTTGGGGACAAATAGCTTGTAGATTAGCCCCTACACAAAATGGGGAGTCTGCGCGTGAAGTATCCAACCGTTCGTCAAAATTGGGATGTCGCCGCGCTTGCCGCGCTTGTCGCGCTCGCAAGCACTATGGGGAGTGCGCACGACGCGTTGCCGAGCACAAATGAAACCGCCTCAATTCCCGATGCGGCGAACGTTGATTTTCGCTGGGATCAGAAGATTCCGTTGCGTGACGGCGTGCGACTGAGCGCAACCGTGTACACGCCGCGTGGTCAAAAGGCGCCGGCACCTTGCCTGTTTACCCTCACACCCTATATAGGGCAAAGCTATCACGATCGCGGCGTTTATTTTGCGGCGCACGGCTTTCCGTTTCTCACGGTGGATGTGCGCGGCCGCGGCAATTCAGAAGGGCAATACGATCCGTTGCTGCAGGAAGCACATGACGGCTACGATGTCGTGGAGTGGTTGGCGAAGCAGCCGTATTGCAACGGCAAGATTTCCATGTGGGGCGGCTCCTATGCGGGCTACGACCAATGGGCCGCGGCCAAGGAATTTCCGCCGCATCTTGCGACCATCGTGCCCGTCGCGGCGCCCTACGCGGGTGTCGATTTTCCGATGCAGAACAATATCTTCGCCCCGTACGACTTGCAGTGGCTGACCTTTACCAGCGGGCACGCCTCGCAGGACAAGCTTTTCGGCGACGACGCGTTCTGGCAAAACAAAAACCGCCAGTGGTTCGAATCGGGTACGCCCTTCAAGGATTTCGATACGCAAGTCGGCGCCCCCTCGGCCATATTTCAGCGTTGGCTACAGCACCCGCAGCCTGACGCCTTTTGGGATGCCTACAATCCGACCGCCGAGCAGTACGCACGCCTCAGCATTCCGATTCTGACCATCACCGGGTCTTACGACGGCGATCAGCCCGGCGCGCTCACGCACTATCGCAAATACATGAAGAATGCCTCCGCCGAGGGCCGTGCACGGCACTACCTCATCATTGGGCCGTGGGATCACGCCGCGACGCGCACGCCGCGAGCGGAGATCGGCGGTCTCAAGTTCGGGCCGGCGAGTCTCGTGGATCTGCCGCGGCTGCATCTGGAGTGGTATGCGTGGACGATGCAAGGCGGTCCGAAGCCGCAATTCCTGCAAAAGCCGGTCGCCTATTACGTCATGGGTGCGGAGCGATGGCGCTATACCGATACCCTGGAGGGGATCACAGCTCAGTCGCAACCGTATTTCTTGGATTCGAGCTACAACGCCGACGATGTGCTGGCTGCCGGTGTGCTGGGGGCGCAGGCCGGCAACGGAAAACCGGATCACTATGTCTACGACCCGCACGATTTGAGCTTCGCCGCGGATGAGGCCAATTCGGATTCCGCGGACCTGACCGATCAGCGCGCAGCCTACGCGAGGCGGGGCAAGCTGCTCGTTTATCACAGCGCGCCGTTCGAGAAAGATACCGAGATCAGCGGCTTCTTCAAGTTATCAGCCTGGATTGGAATCGACCAGCCGGATACCGACTTCGCGGTGAGCATTTCCGAGATTCGCCCCGACGGCCGCAGCATCGTGCTGACAAACGACTCAATGAGAGCGCGTTATCGCGAAAGCGCCCGCGAGCCAAAGCTGGTCGCGACACGCGCGCCGCAGCGCTATGACTTCGAACACTTCACCTTCGTCTCGCGTCAAGTCGGCAAGGGCAGCCGCCTGCGGCTGACGATCGCCCCGATCAATTCAATCTTTAGCGAGAAGAACTACAACGCCCCCACGCCTGTGGCCGGGCAGTCCGTGAGTGAGGCGCGCACGGTGACGGTAACGCTGTTCCACGACCGGACGCATCCGAGCGCACTGTACGTGCCCCTGGGACAACCCTAGCTGAACCAACGGTTATCGACGACAAATCTTTGTCGAGGGCCTGGAAGGCGTTAGGCAGCCGGAAAATGTTTGCGGAACCTGCCGCTCAAGACCGGCGTCCAACTGCCGTGGGCTGGATTGCACCGCATCCGGCGGCCTCGTCAACCTAGGAGAAATGATCCATGAACACTGCAGTAGAAATGGTGTCGCTGACCGCACCGGTCAAACGCTTCGTGAGTCAGGCTCGTCAAGCCCTGATCGACGGCCGCTGGCAGGACGCGCAGTCGGGCGAAACTTTCGAAGTCTTCAATCCTTCCAATGAATCCGTGATCGCACGCGTTGCCGATTGCAAGCAAGCGGACGTAGATCTGGCGGTGGCCGCGGCACGCAAGGCCTTCGATAGGGGGCCCTGGCCGCGCATGTCGCCCTCGGCTCGCGGCAGGATCCTCTGGAAAATCGGCGATCTGATCCTGGAAAATCTCGAGGAACTGGCTCAGCTGGAATCGCTCAATAATGGCAAGCCCATTGCCGTGGCGCGCGCCGCCGATGTGCCGCTGGCTGCGGATCTGTTCCACTACATGGCCGGTTGGGCGACCAAAATCGAGGGCAGTACGCTTTCCCTGTCGGTGCCCTACACCCCCGACGCGCAATACCACGCCTATACCCGCAAGGAGCCCATTGGGGTCGTCGCACAAATAATTCCGTGGAATTTTCCGTTGCTCATGGCGGCCTGGAAGTTAGGCCCGGTGCTGACGGCCGGCTGTACCGTCGTGTTAAAGCCCGCGGAGGAGACGCCCCTGTCCGCGCTGCGGCTCGCACAGCTGTGCCTGGACGCGGGTTTACCGCCCGGGGTGCTGAACGTGCTCACAGGATTTGGTGAGACCTGCGGAGCACCGCTGGCCGCGCACAGCCAAGTAGACAAAGTGGCCTTCACCGGATCGACCGAGGTTGGCAAGCTGATCGTCAAAGCCGCAGCCAACGATCTGAAAAAAGTCACGCTTGAACTGGGGGGCAAATCGCCCAACATCGTGCTCGACGATGCGGATCTCGATGCGGCGATTCCCGGCGCGGCGAGCGCGATTTTCTTCAATCATGGCCAATGTTGTTGCGCGGGCTCGCGCCTGTTCGTGCAAGAGAAGAGCTACGATCGGGTATTGGAAGGCGTCAGTAAAGCCGCACGCTCCATCCGCTTGGGGCCGGGTTTGAATCCGCAGAGCGAGATGGGACCACTGGTGTCAAAAACCCAATTCGAGCGTGTCACCGGCTTCCTGCGTTCCGGCAAGGAGGAGGGCGCTCGCACGGTGTGCGGCGGCAATCGCCACGGTGAGACCGGATTTTTCGTCGAACCCACCGTACTCGACGGCACGAGCGACAAGATGCGCGTCTACCAGGAGGAAATCTTCGGGCCCGTGGTGACCGTGATGCCATTCAAAGAAGTCGACGATGAGCTCATTCGCCGCGCCAACGACACGGTCTACGGATTGGCTGCGGGCCTATGGACCGGCAACATCAAGCGCGCGCATCGCATCGCGGATCAGTTGCGCGCCGGTACGGTTTGGGTCAATTGCTACAATATTTTCGACGCCTCGATGCCCTTCGGCGGCTATAAGCAATCGGGCTGGGGCCGTGAGATGGGCAGCGAAGTTCTCAAGAATTATCTTGAGACCAAGTCAGTGTGCATGAGCGTCTAGCTTTGAGGCGCAAGGAGCGCCCGCAAGGGCGCTCCTTGGAGACGCAATTCAAGCCGGTTTGTCATAGTGCAGCCTTGGGCAACCTTCGATACCCAGCCTGCCTAAAAACTCGCCCGTAATGAGCGGCCCATCACGGGCGACAGCTTCCCAAGCTTCTAGAGTGGGCTCACCCTCAATCAGAAACCACTGACAGGATTCAACTATGGGCAGTCCGATCATCGGCGCGATGACCCCTAAGGCCCGGGTTCGGCTGCGCACCGTTGCCCTCATCGGCTTGGGTCTGTTCACTGTTGCGGGCGCAATTGTTCCCGCCGCGGCGGACAACGGCGCTCTCTATGTGGCTCCGGGACCCTCGAATCTGGTCGCGCCGGACGTGGTCAAGCGCAGCCAAGAACAGATGGCCGGAACGGCGAGAAAATTAGGCGATCTCATCGGCGATTCGCTCAAATCACGAACCAGTCATGCCACCGATCTGGTGGTCACGACCCAGTGCGGACACTATCTCTCCGCGAGCATTTCCTTTGCGGACGGGACAGCGAAAACACTCAACTTGGGCAACGCCCCGGCAACTCAAAGCGATATGGACAAGGCGAAGGCCGCCATCCCGATATTGCGCATCGTCGACCAGCCCGGCTGCGACCCCTGACGCGACGCCTCGACAGCGGTGCTGGGCGAAATGCTAGCATCGCCCGATGAACTCAGATCCAATCAAAACCTGGCACCGCATCGTGGAAAATCGCGATGTGCAAGGACTCGATGCGCTCCTTGCCGACGAAGCGGTGTTCCATTCTCCGGTCGTGCATACGCCGCAAATCGGCAAGAGCATCACCAAGAAGTATCTCGCTGCCGCCTTTCACGTCTTCTTCAATGAATCATTTCGCTACGTGCGGGAATTGCAAGGCGATCGAGATGCCGTGCTCGAGTTCGAGGTTCAGCTGGATGGAATCACGGTCAACGGCGTCGACATGATCAAATGGAACGACGCCGGGAGGATCACCGAATTCAAAGTGATGCTTCGTCCCTTGAAAGCGGTGAACCTCATTCACCAGAAAATGGCCGAAATGCTTCAGGCCCAGACGCGGGATTTACGGTGAGGCCCAAGTCGAGTCGATAAGGTGCTCGTCCATCTCTTTGCCCGGCGCGCACTGCGCCGAATAATATTCGGATTGAATGCCGCCAATTTTCCCGCGCTCCTGATAGTTGATGTTGTAAAAATCGAGGGCGTTTTGCTTCGCGGTTGCGTCGGATACGCCGAGCAGTTTGGCGGCCCGGTAATTTCGCTGCACCGCCTGACATTCGGTCCGCGCTTCGTTCAGTTCGCCGCGTACGTGCATACTCTCGTGCGTTATCAGATCCAGGCTATTGAGTTCTTCGTGGGAAGCCCGGCCAGGATGGCGCAGGTAGGCCATCAAGGTACCGCACCAAGGCTTTTGCAAAATAATTCTGCCGGTGGCCGGATTGGCGTGACCGGATGCCAGCATGTGTGGGTCGAGCATCGTGTCGAGCAGGGTGTTGCAATGAACTCTGGCACGATGATCGTCAGCGATTTCGGTCGCCTTGCGGGATAAAAACCATTGAAAATACCAGGTGTGAACCGGCGGCCAAGCCAACGCGGCGGCTAATCCTAAAACCAGTGCGAGATAGGGTTTCTCGACGGGTCTCGGGGAATCAAAGCCGGCAGGCGCGACGATACTGTCGCGAATTTCTCGAAACGCGCACCAGACGAAAAATGAGGAAGCCAGTATCCACAGCAAGGGTTTTTACTCTTGCATGACTATAGGCTCGCGCCCGATGGCGAACTGTGAAGCCGCTCAGATTTGCTCTGGTGGCCTGACTTTCCAAGACGTCGGCGTCGTTGGCGCCGCGCCTCTGGCCCAGAATGGGCATAGTCGGTCCTGCGCTATCGAATCAAAGACACCACCATTGCTATGGTCAGCAAAGCCATCGTTGCAATCAATACGTTGTGGCCCCAACGGGCAATCGATCCAAGCATACTCAATCTCCCGGTAACATAATCGCAAGACACTGCAACTCGGGAAAGGTTGCAGCCTCGCTGCACCACTATGGGTGCAATTCGTTACAGTTCAACCTTGGCCGAATGTGAACGAATCGACATATGCCGCAAAATTGCGCCTTTATTGCGTCAAGTGAGCAATTCTCAGCACCGGGTTAAAACATCTCGTCTGTGAGCGGGATTCAAGGCGGATCGGCGGCGAACAACTGCGTCTCGATATTCTGAAACGCTTTGAACTCGAGCGCATTGCCCGTGGGATCGAGGAAGAACATCGTCGACTGTTCGCCGGTTTGGCCTTTGAAGCGAGTGTACGGCTCGATGACGAAGTCGACGCCGTGGCGTCGTACCCGTTCGGCCAACTCGGCCCACTGCCCCGGCCTCAGCACCACGCCGCAGTGAGGCACCGGGACCCCTTGTCCGTCGACAGGATTGAAGTGGCTCGCCAGCTTGCCGTTGGAGCCCAGATGGGGATTCAGATGGCAGACGAATTGATGGCCGTAGAGATTGAAGTCGACCCACTGCTTGCTGCTGCGGCCTTCGCTGCAGCCGAGAATATCGCCGTAGAATCGGCGCGCTTCGGCGATGTCGCGCACTTGAACGGCGATGTGGAATGGTGTTAAAGCCTCTTTCACCATCGTATCCCTCCGGCAGCATGCGGTTAGTGAGATTGCCAACCGGAGAAAAGCATAACATCAACAATTCGACGAAAGACTTTGGGGCAAAAAAATGTGTGAATTGCCGCGATGCCGCTGACCCTGTTTTCGGGTCTGCGGCCCATCGATCGCCGCCAGGCGCTGCGCGACTGCCTGGCGGGTGTGAATCTTGCGTCGATCAATCTGCCGCAGGTTCTTGGCTATGCCCGCATTGCCGGCATGCCGGTCGTCGCGGGATTCTATACGCTGCTGCTGCCCCTGGTCGGATTCGCGGTGTTCGGCTCGTCGCGCCATTTGGTGGTGGCTGCGGATTCGGCCACGGCAGCCATCATCGCCGGCTCGCTGTCGCACAGTGCCGCGCCGGGCAGCGAGCTCTATGTGGCGCTGGCCGGCATGGTGGCGTTGATTACCGGCGGGTATTTGTTGCTGGCGCGGATTTTCAAGCTGGGGTTCCTCGCCGATTTTCTCTCGCGGACCGTACTCGTCGGATTTTTGACCGGCGTCGGTCTCCAGGTCGGCATTGCGATGCTGAGCGATATGTTCGGCATCGTCACAACTTCCCGTTACTCGCTGGTCCGGCTGTGGCAGATCTGCGCCGGTCTGGCGCAGCCGCATTTTCTTACGCTTGCGCTGTCCGGTTTTGTGGCAACCGCTATTTTGCTCGGCAATCGCTTCGCGCCGCGCTGGCCTCTGTCGTTGGTTGCCGTGGTGCTGACGATCGCGGCGAGCAATGGGTTGCACCTGGCCGACCTGGGCGTTGCGGTTTTAGGTCCGATCGCGGGCGGACTTCCGTCGATTCGACTGCCTCGGGTGAGCTGGACCGACGTTCTGTCGCTGCTGCCGGTGGCGGGATCGTGTTTTGTGATGATCATCGCGCAAAGCGCGGCGACATCGCGGGCATTCGCTCTGCGTTACGCCGAGCGAGTCGACATCAATGCCGACATGTTGGGGCTCTCCGTTGCGAATTTGTCCGCGGCGATAACCGGTACGTTCGTCGTCAACGGCAGCCCGACCCAGACGGCCCTGGCGGCCAAGGTCGGGGCGCGCAGCCAAATTGCGCAACTGGTGTTGGCGTTCGTCGTGCTGTTGGTTCTGTTATTCCTGACCGCGCCATTGCAGTATCTGCCGCGCTGCGTGCTGGCTTCCATCGTGTTCACGATCGCCGTCGGGATGATCGATTTCGCGGGACTCCGCAATATTCGCCGCGAAAGCCCCGGCGAGTACTATCTGGCGGTCGCGACCGCGGCGGCCGTGGTCGTACTCGGAGTCGAGCAGGGAATTTTGCTGGCGATCGCGCTGTCGCTGTTCCGGCATGTTCGTCACAGTTATCGCCCGCACACCATGATGCTGGAAGCGAATGCCGAGGGAGTATGGGCGACAGTGCCGGCGCAGCCCGGCAAGGTTACCGAACCCGGGCTCATCGTCTATCGTTTTGGCGCGGACCTGTTTTATGCGAACCAAAACCGCTTCATCGACGAAGTGCGCGCCCTGGTCGCCGGCGCGCCGACCCCGGTGCATGCTCTGGTTATCGACGCGAGCGCGATCACCGACATCGACTGCAGCGCCGCGCAATCCTTGCGCGACTTGATCGATGAGATGGCGCGGCGCAACGTTACGATGGTCTTTGGCCGCGTTACCAGTTACCTGAAGTCGGATCTGGATCGACACGGCATCACCGCGGCCCTGGGAGCGGAAAAAATATTTCCGACTCTGCATGAAGCCATCGCCTTTGCGCGCGGCGCACCGCCGTCGCACGTCGAACTGTAGGGCGCTCCGGCACTGCGGGTTTGAGCGTAAACCGCCGGTCGGGGCACTCATGCAAGCGCCGCACCGCTCAATATCACACCGCCGAGGTCTACGAGGAAATGCCCCCGATCCACGTGCGCCGAACCTGCAATTCGTCGTCCAGGAGCACCAGGTCGGCGCGAAATCCCGGCGCAATTCGACCGAGCTCATGATCCATTCCAAGGAAGGCCGCCGGGTATTCGCTGGCCATGCGCGCAGCCTCGGCAATACTCAAGCCCAACAAATTCACCGCATTGCGCACGGCGGTGGCCATGTCGAGTCCGGTGCCGGCGAGCGTTCCATTGTCGTCCCGGCAGACGCCGTCGACCACATGGATGGTGCGCCCTTGCAGAATAAAGCTCGTCGCGGGTGATCCCACCGGCGGCATGGCATCGGTGACCAGCATGAATCGGTCGTGAGGCTTGCAGCGCAACGCCAGCTTCAGCATGACCGGATCGACGTGATGCCCGTCGACGATGATGCCGCACCAGGTGTTGGCGTCATAGAGAGCGGCGCCGATGATTCCCGGTTCGCGCGGCGTCAGCGGCGCCATGGCGTTGAATAAATGCGTAAAGCCGCGAACGCCATGCGCGATCGCCGCGGCTGTCTGGGCATAGTTGGCATCGCTGTGGCCCGCGCATACCAAAATTCCGCCGGCCGCCAATCGCGCGATCATGTCGGTGGTGGTCATTTCCGGTGCCAGCGTCAGCACGGTGCGCCCGCCTCGCAAGCTGCACAACAGGGAGATCACGTCGTTGTCCAACCGCCGCAAATGTTTCGGATCATGCACACCGCGGCGTGTCCAGTTCAGGAATGGCCCCTCGATGTGAATGCCGAGCGCGCCGGGCCGGTGTGCATCGAGCGAAGATTGCACGGCGGCGATCGCCTGCGCGATGGTATCGAGATCATCGCTGATCAACGTCGGCAGGAATCCGGTGGTGCCGTAGCGCCGATGCGCAGCGCCGATCGCGCGGATCGATTCGAGGCTCGGGTCATCGTTGAACAGCACGCCGCCCCCGCCATTGACTTGCACATCGATGAAACCCGGCAGCAAGAGTTGTCCTTCAAGATCGACGCTCGCGGCGCCGTGGCAGCGCGGATCCGCGGCAAGCGCGATGGCCTCGATGCGGCCATCGGCGAGCAGCACGGTGTGTCCGTTCACGATTCGCTCGCCGGCCAGGATCCGGCCGTTCACCAGTGCGGTGCGCATTACACGGTCTCCGTGATCTTGTGCAAGTGCGGCGGACGATCGGGATCGAGGCCGCGCCTCACGGCGAGCGAGGCAATCATGCGGTAAGCGCTTTGCACCAGCAGGATCGGCGCGAGTTCCGCTGCCGCTTCGACCGACGGCAACAATACCGGGCCGGCGGCGTTGGCGCCGGCCAGCAATACGGGAACTCCGCGGCGCACCAGTTCAACGGCGAGAGTTTCGATTCCCGGCCGCGTGGCATCGTGCTGCGCCAGCAGTAGCGCAGGAAATCCCTTGCGCAGCAGCGCAAAGGGCCCGTGTCGAAGTTCGGCGCTGCTGAACGCTTCGGCATGGATGCCGCAGGTTTCCTTGCATTTCAGGGCAACCTCCTGTGCAGCGCTAAGCCCCAATCCTCGGCCCACCACGTAAAGATTCTCAGCCGACTCGAGCTCGGGGAGCGCCGCCGACCAGTCGAGGGCCCAGCTGCGGTCCATCAGGTCCGGCAATTGCGCTAATGCTGCCTCGAGCTTGGCATCCTCCTTCCAGGCGGCCACCAGCTGAGCGATCGCGGCCAGGGATGCAAGGTAGGATTTTGTCGCCGCGACACTTCTCTCGGGCCCGGCGTGCAACTCGATCGCCAGATCCGCCGCGGCCATCAAAGGCGAATCGGCGCTGTTGCAGAGCGCCAGGACGGTGGCGCCGGATGCTTTTGCCGACGCGACGGTCGCCAACAGGTCGGGACTGCGTCCTGACTGAGAGATGGCCAGAACTAAGCAGCCGTGCACATCCTGTGTGACGCCGTACACCGAACTCACGGACGGCGCAGCCGAGGCGGTCAACACCTGCGCATGCGTTTCGATCAGATATTTTGCGTAGGTTGCCGCATGGTCGGAGCTGCCGCGCGCGCAAGTGATCACCGCGCGGGGGTTGAGCTCTCTTAATTTTGCGCCGAGGGCGCGCATCGGCGCGGAAGCATGTCGCAGTTGCGCGCGCACCGCGTTGGATGCGTCCGCGGCTTCCTCGAACATAAGCGTTCGCTCCACCCCTCGCGAACGCTCGCCAATCATGTGCTCAACTCAGCGACGAAATCATACGTGTCGCCGCGGTAGTATGACTGCGAGAATTCAATGGCGCGCCCGTCCGGCAGCGACCCCAATCGTTCGACCAAAAGGCCGGCATCTCCCGCATTGGCCTTCAACAGCTCAGCCTGGTCGGAAGTGATGAGCACCGCGCGCAAGCGTTGCAACGCGCGCACCGGGCGATGTCCGGCACGCTCCAACGCCTCGTACAGCGATGCATCGACCGCCTCGAGGGACGGCAGGGCAGTGGCAACGATCGTGGCGTATTCCAATGCCATGGGCGCATCGTCGGCGTAGCGAATTCGATTGAAGCGAAACACCGGCGTCCCGGGACTCAGGCGCAGTGCCAGCGCTTCCTCCGGTGTCACCGTGCCTGCCGCGCGCTTCAGCCACACGCTGCGCGGCGTGCGGCCACGCGCGCGCATGTCCTCCGAGAAGGACGTGAGCATGGCGAAGTTCTTGTCCACGCGCGCGGAGACGAAGTTTCCCGCGCCCTGGCGCCTGACCAGAAGTCCGTCGGCGACCAATCCGTCCAGCGCTTTGCGCACCGTAATGCGCGACACCGCGAAATCTGTCGCGAGATCGCGTTCCGAGGGCAGGGCATCGTCCGGCCCCAGAACTCGGGCGTCGATGGCCTTTCGCAGCACGCGCTGCAACTCCTGGTAGAGCGGCAAATTGCCCTGACCGTCCAAAGGACCAATGATTTTGGCGAGCGAGGTCATGAGGCCCGAGGGCTTTTCCGTTGTTGCTTTAGTCATCGAATAGTACCAAACAAATACCACTATGAGAACAACAACCGTGTATAGAAGTGTGTAGATCGTTGATTTGTAGCATAAATTATATAATTTTGATGTCTTTATTACGCGGCACTAGCGGAACTTGATAATTGGTATTATATTGGGTCTTAATTGGTGTGGATGCAAAGACACCACCCGACGGATGCGGCGAACTCTCTCAACAAAATTGGTGACAGGACAGGGGGCATCGATATGAATCGGACTGGGGATCTCTATATGAATCGGATCGCTTTGGCGGTCAAGTTGGCACTGGGCCTCGCAATGCTCGTGCCGCCCTCGTTGGTGCTTGCGGATGCGGCCGCCGAAGCCGGGCCGCTCGACGAAATCGTCGTTACCGGCATCCGCTACTCACTGAAAGAGTCGCTCGCGACGAAGCGCGACTCCACCAACGTTGTGGAGGTCGTGACCGCCGAGGACATCGGCAA
>Ga0307474_10002930_pt1 | contig 12293 bp, 12 predicted proteins | sample atmos_gasesECM1C_2_FD_203312 | JGI IMG/M metagenome (GOLD analysis project Ga0307474, IMG submission 203312) | Hardwood forest soil microbial communities from Morgan-Monroe State Forest, Indiana, United States - atmos_gasesECM1C_05 | ecosystem: Environmental > Terrestrial > Soil > Temperate... | reverse complement strand
CCCGCCGAGTCGTCGAAGGTTTCTCGGGGTGTAGCTCAGACTGGTAGAGCGCTACGTTTGGGACGTAGATGTCGCAGGTTCGAATCCTGTCACCCCGACCACTTTAGATTTTGCTACGCGTGGCTTACCCGGATGCACACAATGACAGCGATCTTATCGCCGTGACGCGCCTGAAAAAGAAGGTGATGGGTGTCCTCCTCGGGGTGGTGCTGCTCAGTGTCGTACTATGGATCGCCTGGCTCATCATAAGACCTCCTCTTATCGATGTCGGCGGATACAGGCTCGAGGCCCGTATGAAGGGCACGGGGAATCCGACTGTCGTTTTCGAGACTGGGTTCACGGGAGGGATACCGCTCTATTGGAAGCTCCAGGACCGCATTGCCGAGCACACCCGAACCCTTCTCTACGAGCGCGCCGGACTCGGCCGCTCCGATCCCGGGCCGCAACCCCGTACCGCTGAACAGATGGCTCGAGACCTCCATTCGCTTTTGGCGGCTCTCGATATCCGACCACCCGTAGTCCTGGTCGGTCATTCGGCCGGCGGCCTTTTCATGCGCATATTCGCGCATGACTATCCCGACGACGTGGCTGCCATGGTGTTCATCGATCCGGCGAGCGAGGCGAGCTACGAGCGCATGCGGCAATCGAGCCCGAAAGATTGGCAGATGATGGAGACAAAGCTGCCGGAAGGGCTGCGACGGCAATGGGTTGCCCTTCCCGCGAGCCTCGATGAAGCTCGGTCCGCTTGGCCGCTGCCGCCGGTACGCTACGTCATGATCACCGCAATGAAACCATTGGGTGAGTGGGGGCTCAAGTCACGGGAAGATATGGAGGCGTGGGCGAAGGAACATCAGGAACTTTTGGCGCATCTTCCGAGCACAACAATTACTCACATCGTTTTGCCACAGGCCGATCACCTGAGCGTATTGAAAGAACCGGCGGTGGCCAAGGCCATTTTGGATACGGTAGATCAGGTGAGGGCGCGCCGCCCAAATTGAAAAAGACCCGCCCTTTTCAGGCGGCCTTCCCATCCTTGGCAGACTCGCGTCGTCGCGTTCGAGTACGGGCACGCCGCGTGCGACTTCTCGACGAGCACATCAGCCTCGGCGCGGGGAAGTCCTGGGAGACCAATCCTGAGTTCGACCTCGGTATCCGTCGGGAGCGCAATGCCCTCTCGTCCGGCGACATACTTCATGATTCCCAGAAAGCTGGCCGCATAGCTGGCTGCGAACAGCTGCTCAGGAGTAGTTCCGCGGCCGTTCGTCCCGCCCAGCTCGCGCGGCCTGGTCACTTTCAGATCCAGAATGCCGTCGGAAGACACCACCCGGATATCGCGGCCGGCCGTTGCCCGCACCTGGGCGCGGTAGAGAACCTTCTCGATCAGCGGCATTTTAGTGCTTCCTTTCAGAGATCGCAGAGCCTAGCCCCAGTTGAGCTGACGGTCGTTCGCTCGTTGTTCCGTTTCGGTTCCGAATCCGCCTCCACGCGGGCGGGCGTCGCCGGCATCCGATGAAGGTGTTTCCCCCCTTCCGGCTCGATAACGTGAACCAATGCCTCTGGAGACGCGGCGATACAGGGCAGGAGGAACGCATCCTGATGACACCAAAGGCCTATGCGGTCCTTGTATATCTGGTCGAGCACGCTGGGCGCCTGGTGACTTCCGATGAGCTTCTCGAAGCCGCGTGGTCCGGCAGGGTGATCGAGCCTCAAGCGGTGAGGAAGCACATTCTCGAGGTGCGCAATGTGCTCGGGGACCGCCCGAAGAATTCTCTTTTCATCGAGACAGTGATCAAGCGCGGATACCGGTTCATCGCTCCGGTGTCCGAACCCGCTGCTTCGGGCCCTGCCGTATCCGGCACCGCTCGCCACTGAGGAGCGTACTTGGCAGGCGCTCGCTTGGGAGATCAACGTTCGCGTTGCCCTCGCCAATCGGGACGATGCGCGCGCCCGAGACAGCATTGGGCGAGGCGTATCCACGGTGCAGGGTTTCGAGGTGCCGTTGGCCGCTTGGAAAGTGCACGCGACGGCGGCCCACATCGAAGAGGAATCGGGGACCCTCGAATCGGCCCTATCGCACCTCGACCTCAGTCGCGCAACGATTATGCAGCTCGCGAATTCGATGGAGCAACAAGAGCCGCTGCGAGAGATTTTCCTGTCCGCGCCCGCTGTTGTCCGGGTACTCCGTCACGGCGACTTCTTGTCACGGTGAGCAGTGCTGGTTGGCGTGCTGATGCGCCGGCGCGAGGGCACCCCCCACCCGAATCGTAGCGGATTGAGAACCGAAACGGAACAGCGAGCGAACGACCGTCGGCGCAAATGCGCCTAGGCTCTGCAATCGGAAGTCCTGCCTGGGTCTCGGTCTGGTGCAAAAGGAGGCACGTTCATGAACTATCTCTTTCGGGAAGATGTGATCGGCGCGCCTAACGAAGGTATTGCCGCAGCCATTCCGAGCCTCATCGGTGCCGCCGTGGCTCCGAGCGAAGGGCACTCATGTTGCTTCGAAGCCCGATGGGGCGGACAGACGGGGTGCGCCGTAGTGAGTGGCGCAGACCTGCCAGAACTCGCAATGAAACCCACGGTCTATGTCGTGGATGATGACGCGGATATCCGCGAGGCATTGGATCAAATGTTGACATTGGCGGGCATGGGCGTGGTGACCTGCGCGTCGGCCAGCGACTATTTTTGCGCGCCGAAGCCCGATCTGCCCTCGTGCATGATTCTGGATGTTGCGCTTCCAGACGCTAGCGGCCTCGATCTGCAACAGCAGCTCAGCACGGGGGATCACCCACCCGTTATTTTTCTCACCGACGCCAGCGATTTTCCGACCTGCGTCCGCGCGATCAAGGCGGGCGCCGTCGATTTTTTGACCAAGCCCTGCCGTAAAGCCGACTTATTGGCCGCGATCGAGAACGCCGTCGCGCAGGACCGTCACGTGCGCGCCGAGAAAGCGGAGCGTATGCGGCTCAAATATCGCCACTCCTGCCTCACGCCGCGAGAGCAGGAGGTCCTGCCGCTCATTGTCGGTGGTCTCCTCAACAAACAGGCCGCCGCCAAGCTCGGCATCAGCGAAACGACGCTACAGATTCACCGCAGCCGCGTCATGCGCAAGATGGAGGCCGAATCGCTCGCTCAGTTGGTGCGGATGGCGGGCAAGCTGGCGGTACCGCCGCCGCGCACCAATTCGCACTGGACGCCAACATCGCTGGTTTTCTCCGCGTGGGCCGGGCAAGCCAGTCCTATTTGCGGTGACCCCCAATCCGCAGGGGCTAGCGTTCCGCCTCCGTTTCCCAGAACTCTTCCCACTGTTGTCGACTAACAGGAGCCTGGTAAGGCACACCAGCAAAGTCCGCAAAGCGGCGTTCCAGATGATCACGCATGGCGTGGATGGCGTGCGGCATCCGACATCGAAGGACGACGGCAAACGCCGCCAAAAACGCCTCAGCAGCGGTTATGTTGATCAGAGCGTGTCGCGACAACTTCGAGATATCCTTGCCGCCTTGGCGTCCCAAGCGCGGGTAAGTAATGACGCAGCTTCTCGCGGGCGTGAAACATCCGCGTTTTCACCGTGCCAATCGGCGAGCACGTTATTGCGGCAATCTCCTCGATGGAGTGGCCAAGGCCATAAGCGAGTTCCAGGATTAGTCGCTGCTCTAGAGGCAATCGATCCAGCCCTTTCTTGATCCAATCCTTTTGCTCGCATTCAACGGCGTGATTGGGGCGATCCTCGGATAGCTCCTCGATGTTTTTCGATGCCATTTGATGGTCGGTACCGCGTAACGATTTGAGGGCGGTACGATATCCGATGCCTATAATCCATGTGGAAAGACGGGACGCGTGGCGAAAGTGCCGAGCGTTGCGCCAGACAACCATAAACGTGTCATCAATAATTTCCTCGAGATTCTCTCGGCTCCGAATAAATCGTGCTAAAAAGCGCGAGATCCGATTGTGATAGGCCAAATAGAGTTTTTCAAACGCCACCCTATCTCCAGAAGCAACAAGCGCTATCAGCGCAGTATCCGCAAGATCGCTCGGCGAAAGGGCTTGATTGGCAACTGCATGCTCGCGCATTGGTATGCTTCCTGTCTGGCTGTTTCTGCGGACGACCCGACGCATCGTCTCGACGATCGGGAGCGCAATATTCCCACGCGCACTGCACGCCGCCTATGATGTCTTCCCACTACACGCGGTTGGGCATCCTGCGCATTCTCGAGAGCGCCGGCCGTTGCGCCTCCCGTTATCGGTGCGTCACAGAATCTGCGTATCACGTAAAGGCGTGACTTGCGGACGACAAGACAAGTCGTAAGATCCGTGACTCTCTAGTTTCGCATCGAGGGGTCCGATGGACTATCAACAAATGCCATGCGAGCGCGCCGACATGTCGGAACGACGAACCGTCGCGATCGAAGCAGGCGATAAGGAGAGCGGGGATTCACTCCGCGTCTGGCATCACGCCGAGACGAAGGATCAACGTCTGACAAACCAGCTGCTTACCGTGGTGTCCGAATTAATTGAGACCTTGGCGGACGCACTTTCCAAGGATCGTGAGACAGCGCGTGAGTGCGTGCGTCATGCGAGCGAGGCGCTGCTTTCCTGTGCTCGCGATGCCGAGGAGTCCGTGGATGCCGCATCGATCGAGACGAACGAGCGGCGCATGTATCGTGGTGGTCTGGCGCCGTGGCAGGTGCGCAGCGTGACCACGTATATCGATGCGAATTTGAGCGCACCGTTATCGTGCGAGGAGCTGGCTCGATTGGCGAGGTTGAGCGTTTCGTACTTTGCGCGGGCGTTCAAGTGCACGTTTGGTTACTCGCCTCACGTATTTCTGATGAGGCGGCGGATGGAGCGCGCGCAAGGTCTGATGCTGGAAACCAATGCTCCGCTCGCGCAAATCGCGCTGGATTGCGGATTCGCGGATCAGGCACACCTGTCGCGGCATTTCCTGCGATTAACGGGCGAGAGGCCGGCATCGTGGCGCCGTGCTAGAGCGAGCGGGTCGGTTAGGGATTTCGGCTGACCCGCCGCTCGGGGGAACAATCGCGGCCTATCTAAAGTTGGTCGGGATGTAACGCTCGGTCCGCCCTCAGGGGCTTTCGCCTACAATCAATGAGTTACGCGCTCCGCCCGGCGCTTTAAAAAAAAACTTATGCTCTGGGGGGGTCTGACGGCCCCGCTTTTCACTCTAGAGTATTGAGGAATCCACACTAGGGACGCTTGTCGAATGCCGAATGGGTCGATGCTCGCGGGGTGGCAGCAGCGCTGGAATCGGAGCCTCCTGCAGTTCTTGCGCAGGCGCGTACGCTCGGCCGTGGATATCGAAGATTTGGCGCAGGAGACCTATTTGCGGTTGCTGCGCGCCCGAGACTTGGGTGAAGTGCGCAATCCGCAGGCCTATCTGCTGCGCGTCGCGAGTCATGTTCTCATCGAATGGCGCGATCATCAGCCTCGGCCAGAATCTCTGGTGGAAATAGATGACGATCTGCTGATCGACGATTGCCCGCCGGATTTCGAGCTCGAGGCAAAGATTTCGCAGGAGCGCCTGAATCATACGTTGGCTGAAGTATCGCCCATGATGCGCGCGGTATTGCTGCTGCGATTGCGCGACGAGCGCTCCTGCAAGGACATTGCGCGGGAACTCGATATCACGTTAAGACAGGTTAGGCGCTATTTGGCCCGTGGCTATGAACGATTGCGCACGGCGCTGGAGAATTGAAATGGCGAGCGATATGGAATCTCCAACGTCGGTTCTCGAGCAGGCTTCTCACTGGTGGGAACTGCTCCATAGCGACAGCGCTTCGAGCTCTGATCATCGCGAATTTGGAGAATGGGTAGTTAGATCGCCCGAACGCGTCGAAGCGTATCTGGAAACCGCGCGACTTGTCAGGGCTATCAAGTCACCCCGATTGGTTTGGCCGAGCACTGCGGCCGAGGTGCTGATTCGCGAGGCCAAGTCTTCGCCTGAAACAGTGCTCCCATTCTCGACGGCACGAGTCGCCGAGTCTGCGGATCGCCGCGGAGCTCGGCAATCTCACGGCCGACTCGCCTGGGCCGCCGCCGCGATTCTGCTTGTAGGGGTCGGACTGGTTCTGTTCCCGCTGGAAAAGCCGCAGGAATTTAGAACGGCGCTCGGCGAACAACGCTCTGTGCTTTTGGCCGATGGCTCGCGGGTGACGCTCAATACCGCCTCAACGGTCGAAGTCAATTTGCACAACGGTCGCCGAGAAGTGCGTCTGGTGCAGGGAGAAGCGCTTTTCGAGGTGGCGCACGCGGCGCGGCCCTTCGTGGTGCGTGCCGGCAACGCGCTGCTTAAGGATCTGGGCACACGATTCAATGTCGATATGCATTCGAATGGTACTACGGTGACCGTGGTGGAAGGCCAAGTCGCCGTCGACTCGCCGGGGGCGAAAGAGATTGCCGGCGCACAAGCCGATAACGGCGGCCATGGCACGGTCGAACCTTTGATTCTCGGAGCCAACGATCGCGTCCTCGTTACGCCCGCGGGTGTCGGCGCGCCACAGCGCGGAGTCAACATCGCGGCATCCGTGGCCTGGACTCAGCGCCAGTTGATGTTCGAGCATCGACCCTTGAGCGAAGTCGCCGAAGAATTCAATCGCTACAACAGGGATCGTATTGACATTGATAGCGCGGAACTCAAGCGTCAAGAGGTGACCGGTGTTTTCGACGCCAAGGATCCGGCATCTTTTGTGGCGTTTTTATCGAGCATCCCCGGCGTGGAGATTCGGGAAGGAGCGAATGGCACTCACATTGTGTTGCTCAAAAGTCCGACGGGCCATCCGGACACGCGGGGTGCGCCGTAATGAGTAGCGCGGGGCTGCCGGAATTCGCGATGAAACCCACGGTCTATGTTGTGGATGATGACGCGGGTATCCGCGAGGCATTGGATCAAATGTTGACGTTGGCGGGCATGGGCGTCGTGACCTGCGCATCGGCCAGCGACTATTTTTGCGCGCCGAAGCCCGATCTGCCCTCGTGCATGATTCTGGATGTTGCGCTTCCAGACGCTAGCGGCCTCGATCTGCAACAGCAACTGAGCACGGGGGATCACCCACCCATTATTTTTCTCACCGGCGCCAGCGATATACCGACCTGCGTCCGCGCGATCAAGGCGGGCGCCGTCGATTTTTTGACCAAGCCCTGCCGTGAAGCGGACCTATTGGCCGCGATCGAGAACGCCGTCGCGCAGGATCGTCACGTGCGCGCCGAGAAAGTGGAGCGTATGCGGCTCAAGTATCGCCACTCCTGCCTCACGCCCCGGGAGCAGGAAGTTCTACCGCTCATTGTCGGTGGTCTCCTCAACAAACAGGCCGCCGACCAGCTCGGCATCAGCGAAACGACGCTACAGATTCACCGCAGCCGCGTCATGCGCAAGATGGAGGCCGAATCGCTCGCTCAGTTGGTCCGGATGGCGGGCAAACTGGCGGTACCACTGCCGCACACAACATCGCACTAGACGAGACCCACCCGCCGATATCGATACGGAGTTAGGGAAGTCTCTGGTTTCTCCGTTTGGCAGCGGCGGCGGACCGTGAAGGAAGCTTCGGCGCCTGCCGCACGATTTATAAGAACAGTCAAAGGGGCTCATGCAGGTGCGCCGTCACGTTCTACTGTGTCTCTGCGTCGTTGCCATCGCTTGGATCACGCATCTGGCGGCGGCGCCGAGCAGCGAGCCCGCCAAGTACCATTTCAAGATTGACAGTCAAACGCTGGCGACCGCGCTGCAGCAGTTTGCAGAGCAGAGCGGGGTGCAGGTCATCTTTTTCTCCCGGGTGACGGAAGGACTTCAAGCGCCTGCCCTGCACGGCACTTACACGATTCCCAGTGCGTTGGAAATGCTTCTGTCCGGTACACATTTGACCTTTCGAGTGATCAATCCGAAGACCATCGAGATACGCCTCCCGACTGCGAAAAATTCGGGCATATTTTCAATCCCACCGGGGGTGCTTCGCACGGAAATTGATGCCGGGCGCCACGCAAGTCTCTGCTAGCATCGAACGGTAACCGAGGGCAGCGGCGGCGCATCGTGAAACTCAACGTACCTGCCACGATATTGTGGAGTTTTTTTATTGCAGCCGCGTCCGCGCCTGGAGTGATCGGCGCGGCCCCGAGCACCGAGCCTGCAAAATACGCCATCAAGATCGAAAGTCAGGCGCTCGGCACTGCTTTGCAAGCGTTGGCCAAGCAGAGCGGGGTGCAGATCGTCTTTTTTTCGCAGGTCACCGAAGGCCTTCGGGCGCCGGCCCTTGAAGGTCAGTTCACCCTCAGCGCGGCTCTGGAGCACCTTCTCGCGCGTTCTCGCTTGACTTTCCGAGTCATCAACCCAAAGACAATCGAAATACGCGCACTGCCTGCCGACAGTTCTCAGAGTCAACACGATGCTCCTTCTGCCAAAGGCGGAAAGGCAAGGGGTCCCGCCGATACGCACCAGAGCCCGGCTGAAAAAGCGGCTGCCCAAAATGCGGCTGCATTGGACGAGCTCGTGGTGAATAGCACCGCCGAGGGATTGGTCGCGACGCGCACTGAGACGCCGTTGCGTGAGATCCCCCAGACCATTTCGCTCATTTCCCAAGAACAAATGCGCCAGCAAAACGATACGGATCTTACCGAAGCACTCAACAACGCCGTAGGCATTACGGTGGTGCAGAATAATTCGCTGAGCAGCACCTTTGTCTCTCGGGGATTTACGATTACTACATTCCACCTCGACGGCGGGGCCGCCTTGAATTCCTTCGGCAATACGCCCATTTATGGAGCGCCCGATTTGGGCGAATTCGACCACGTCGAAGTGCTGCGCGGTTCCGATGCCCTGTTTGGCGGTTTGGGAAATCCGGGCGCGAGTGTGAATATTGTTCGCAAGCGTCCGCTGGACACCAACGAAGCACAGTTCAGCGCCTATGGAGGATCCTGGAACAACTACCGTGCCGAAGCGGATGTCACGGGACCGCTTGGTTTCGACGGGGCGTTGCGCGCGCGGCTGGACGCCGTTTTCGGCGACAGGGATTATTTTTTCAAACTTGCGAGCATGGAACGAAAGAAGGTCTTCGGCGTGCTCGAATACGATCTCACGACGCGCACCTTGTTGACGGTGGGCGGCAGCTACCAATGGGACAACGCCTTGCCGTTTGTCAATGGTTTGCCTTTCTATGCCGATGGCAGCGATGCGCATTTACCGCGCAGCACGGCGCTCGCATTTGATTGGGCGCGGTACGACACACAGACTCGCGAGTATTACGCACAACTGCAACAGCGCCTTGGCGGCGAGTGGAAACTGAAGTTAAACGCCACTTCGCTGGACACTGCGGCCGGCTACGCCTACGGCGAATTCGATTCGCCCATCGATCCGATCACGAAGGCACTGCCGATACTTCCCGCCGCCATCTTCAGTCCCAGCCCCAATACGCAGGATCAATTCGTCTTCGACGGCACCCTCACGGGAAGTTTCGACCTGTTCGGCCGCCGCCTCGATGTGGCCGTCGGCGGCGACTACACGCATTTTACCGGGAATGTGCCCGTCCAAGCGGTACTTGCGTTTGGGACTCCCGTCAACAACGTGTTTACATTCAATCCCGCGGCCTACCCCAAGCCGCAGATCCCGAATTCGCTGTTCCTGCAATCACAGGCCACGACCAACCAGAGCGGCGAATTTGCCTCGGCAAGAGCCTATTTGACCGACGCTCTGTCTGTGGTGGGCGGTGCGCGCGTGAGCTCGAATCGATTGTCAAACACCGTCACCCCATCAACCCCCGTCTTCACCGAAAGGACCAAGGATGACGATAAAGTAACCCCTTTTGTCGGCGCCACTTTCGATCTGAATGCACACTATTCCTTGTACGCGAGCTATGCCGATATCTACCAGACCAATGACGGCGTCAGGAAAATCGGCGGCGCATTTGTGCCGCCGGCCGACGGCATCGACCGTGAACTGGGCATCAAGGGTTCATGGCGCAATGGCGCGCTCAATGGATTTATGGTGCTCTATGACATTGAGCAGCGCGGCGCCGCCGTACTCGATCCCAGCGCATCGTTCGCCGATCAGCTGAAATATTCACCATGCTGCTTTCTGTCAAATGGCATCAACAAGAGCAAAGGGATCGATGCAGAACTCGATGGCGCATTGGCACCCGGATGGCTCATCGGTACGGGCTATACCTTTAACAACAATCAAAGTCTCGAGGGCGGCGCTTTATCGAGCGCCACGCCGCGGCACCTCCTGAAACTCTGGAGCAGCACGCAATTGCCCGGGGAACTGACGCGTTGGACGATCGGCGGCAGCGTTCAAGCCCAGAGCAGCAACTCTGACAACGGCCTTCTCTGCGGCGTACAGGGCCAGGTGGGTTGCTTTGGATCTCTGCTATCAATCAGGGATGTGCAAGGTTTCTTCGCTGTGATCAACCTCCGCGCCGCCTATCAGATCGATGCTCACTGGGGTGCGGCGTTGAGCGTCAACAATGTTTTCGACCGCATCTATTATCAAACCATCGGAACTCCAGCGGGTGGCAGTTGGTACGGCGAACCGCGCGGCTTCTTGCTGCGAGTCGATGGCAGGTACTGACCGCACAAGTTCGCTGCGCCGGCTATTTTTGAACCGCAATGGTGTTCACTACCTTAACAACGCCCGGGGTTTGCAAAGCGACTGATTCGGCGATCTCTCGTTCAAGACCTTCGCTCACGAATCCATTCAAATACACGATGCGGTCTATTGTTTGCACGTCAATGGAATGAGGCGCACCCAGTTCGGGGTGTTGATTGAGGAGAGTCTGAACGTTCATTGTGATGGCGGCATCCCCGCCGCAAGCGCCATTGGCGCATTTTCCAAGGCTCGAGCATGCGGCGAGCGCACTCGATAGCGAGAAAAGAAGAAGGGTCGAATAAAACGTTTTAGGCAAGTTCATCGTAAGCCTCCTTTGATACTGCTTTGGCAATTTGCGCGCCGCCAAGCCCGAAGACGAGGCCTACGCACTGCGTAGCGATGCTGTTCCGCGGCGACAAGGGTCTCTTGAACGAAACGACCGGCAATTGACGTTTTCACGCTGTTTTGCCCAATATTCCTTTAACGCACCATTCGGCCGCTAAAAGAGATGCCCGCCAAGAAAGCGCCTGAGCCGAACAAAATTCAGCATTTTTGTTCACGCGGCCGGGAGGAATTGGGCGCAACGTCACGCCGGCGGTTTCGCCACAGCCTTCAGCGCCCCGCCGCTCACGCAGTGACGGATCGGGCGTAACCATTTTTGTCCAAGACATTGGAGGTACATATGCTCAGTCGCAAATCGTTTAGTGGGTTGCTGGCCGTGATCGCGGTCGCCTCAGCCATATCCGGCCTAGTGGAGGCGCGCGATGTCCCCGTCGCCAAAAACGTCGTGCTGGTGCATGGTTTGTATGCCGACGGATCATCATGGATCGATGTAATTCCCTATTTGCAGCGCGCAGGCTTGAATGTCACCGCGGTCCAAAATCCGCTGACCTCATTGGCGGATGATGTCGCCGCAACTCGCCGAGCCCTGGCGTCCCAGGATGGGCCGACCGTTTTAGTCGGGCACTCCTTCGCGGGAACAATCATCAGTGAAGCCGGCACCGATCCCAAAGTCTCGGCGCTGGTGTACGTGGCGGCGCGCGCGCCGGACGCGGGCGAGGACTTCGGCGCGCTGGCGGCGACATATCCAAAGCCGCCCGCCAGCGCAGGAGTGATTAAGAAAGATGGCTTTTTTTGGCTGAGCGAGGAGGCCTTCCTCAGAGATTTCGCCGGCGATATTGAACCGTCCCGAGCACGCGCGCTGTACGCGGTCCAAGGGCGGGGCGCCGATGCCCTGCCGGGCACGAGGACCACAAATGCCGCATGGAGAGACAAACCCACGTGGTATCAAGTTTCGACCGAAGATCGCACCATCGATCCTGGGCTGGAGCGATTTCTGGCCAAGCGCATGAATGCGACAACCATCGAACTCAAATCGAGTCACGTGTCGCTGGTGTCGCATCCGAAGGAAATCGCGGATTTGATTCTCCTTGCGGCGGGTCGCAAGAAATCGCAATGAGACGTCAGGATGCGCAAAGGGCCGCCTCTTCTCAGGCGGTCTTCTCCACGCTCAATCCCAGCCGCTCGATCATCGCGTCTCTCATGATGAACTTCTGAATTTTGCCGGTGACGGTCATCGGGAATTCATCCACAAATTCGATGTAACGCGGGATCTTGTAATGTGCGATCTGCCCCTGGCAGTGCTGCTTGAATTCCTCGGCGGCCGCGGTCACGCCGGCGCGCAGTTGTATCCAGGCGCAAAGCTCCT
>Ga0307474_10002929_pt1 | contig 12296 bp, 10 predicted proteins | sample atmos_gasesECM1C_2_FD_203312 | JGI IMG/M metagenome (GOLD analysis project Ga0307474, IMG submission 203312) | Hardwood forest soil microbial communities from Morgan-Monroe State Forest, Indiana, United States - atmos_gasesECM1C_05 | ecosystem: Environmental > Terrestrial > Soil > Temperate... | reverse complement strand
GCACCTCGTCCGGTGTTCGGAAGGTGAAGTCGTGCAGCATGAGAACGACTTCCTGCCGGTCTTCGCGAAGCTCCGCGGCGTCATGAACGATGAGCGGCGCGGTCATCAGGCTCTGCTCCTGCATGTCCTGATGCGAATGCATCCAATACGTGCCCGGAACCGGAGCATAGTCGTAGGCTTGAACCGCGCCGTTGTCGATCGCCGGGCTCTCCGGCCACGGAAAGCCGTCCTGCGTCCAGGGTGGAAGCTGCCCATGCCAATGCACAATGGTGCGCGTGCCAGCCTCATTCGCGAGGTCAACGCGGAATCGTTCCCCGGGGCTCAGGCGAATCCCGGGACGGCCATCCGGACCGATGAGCCCGAAGACCTTGGCCGGCCGACCATTCACTTCAATGATTCGTGTTCCGGCCACAAGACGCTTCGAAGCGGGTGATGCGGCGTGCATGGCAGGGGATAAGATGGGCACGACGCCAGCGGCGAGCGCGGCGCCAAGAAAGTCACGACGGGAGTAGCCTTTGTCCATGGTTGTCTTTGTCTTCATCCTACCTCTGCTACAGACATGAGTTTCATCGGCCCCAATCCAAGGCCCAAAGTTGCCAAGTTGCACGATCGATCGGCTGCTTGGTTACTGCCTTGCACCCATCCGTCGCCGTTTTCGCTCGTTCCGATGGTTGTCCCTAGGAGCACCGTGACGCCCTTCAGATTTGCTTGTGAAAGCGCGGCAACATGCGTCGCAAGGTGCTGTCACTAAAAACATGGATCAACGCGGGACAGTGCGGGAATGACGAGGAGATTGGCGAGGGTTTCGTGCAATCTCTTCACCTCGCTCGCGAACGCTTATCAGCGATCCACGGTGACGGAATTTCTCTGAGAGCCTAAGGGTCGAAAACGAGTGGCCTCGCGCGAATTGGAGCGCGGTGCTGACTGCAGGCGCGCTCTGCAATTCCGCAGAACGCGATTTTCCTCCTAAAAATCTATCTTTGTTCTAAGCCCGGCAACCACGGCATGGCCTCCAATGCCGCCCACATTGGTATAGTACTGGAGGACCGGCTGGACCAAAAACGGTCCGCAATTTAACAATAGATTGATCTCGACGCCGTTCTCGATCTTCAAGGCAATCATGCCGGGAGGGAGGAAATCGGCGCTCAGACTATTTCTCACATAGCCCAGCGATATGGAGTTGTGAAAACCAAGCGGCAGCGGCTCGTTGAAGCGCAGCCCCGCCGTGAGTTGCATGAAGCTGCGGTTGACGTTCGGCGGACTCCAGTCGACCGCAAGGACCGCATCCAAGCCCCGTGCTTCTTTCGGGTCAACGCGCCAGAGTGCCTGGCTCGCCTTCCAATACAAGAGATAGTTGCCTGAAATGGGTACCGGGCTCAGGGGCGCCGTGAAGTCTCCGGGATTATAGACCACGCCGAACTGATAAAGGCCGGAATACCCTTTCCGACTCGCGGCGTCGTCAACGGGGGCCGATGTTGCATTCCGACCCGGCGTGAACCCGATCTCCGAAACAAAGACTGCATTCCCGCGAAAGGTCGGAACCAGGCCGGTTGGGTTGCTCGTAAGGGGTGACGGATCGCCGGCCATGACCATCGACTTCAAATAAAGATTGTCGATCGGCACGATACGAATTTCCGCGGCCGGGGTCGCGAACGGATTGAAGGACTCGAACGTCGTAAACAAATTGCCCAACGCATAGCCCATTGGCCCGTTGATGAATGACTCGCCGAATTGCGCATTTCCATAGAAATCCTGGCCCGCAAACTGTCCCACACGGACAGCGATACGATCGTCCAGCCATCGCTTCTCGATCCACCACGAATCAAGGCGAGTCGTGTCAAAGCTCACCAAGCTGCTGGGCCCGATCACAAGCCCCAGATCTTGTCCGAGATTGCCTCCACCTTGCGTGAGTGCGGTCGCGTGGAAATACCACCCGTCCTGCCCGGACAGCCTGCCAAAGTCGATATCGACGGTCGCGCGGAAGCGATTCCAAGAGGCAAATTGCGTGTTCTGCTGATTCTTGGAGCCCCAGAGGTTGTCGCTGACATAATAGAAGTCAAATTGCACGCCACGCTGCTCCAGGCGTGTTCGCTCCCCGCACCAGTCACCCAATAAATGAGGTTGAGAAGCTAAGGGCAGGGCATAGTTGCCAGGGCAACTCAGCGTTTTGTCGCCACCTGTCTGGGAGTAAGCCGAGCTCCCGAAGAGGCACAAACCAATCACTCCCAAAAGTACAGGTCTGGCAGCTTCGCCCCGCCTTGCCAGTAACGTGGCTGCCTGTGCGCGCACAGCCTGATCCGACGTGGCGGCTAGCGCGACGAGCCTTCCCCGAGAACTGATAGGCTGCAAATAGCAAACACGGCCCATCGCACCATCAAACCATCAGGCTGAGTACCAGCCACCGGGGTCAATCGGCCAACACTGGTGACTATGCAAAGTAACCATCCAATGATGTTATGGTGTGAGGGTGGTGTCGGGCTCCCGTGGGAATGGCTTGTTCATCCGAGCATAGCCCCGCACCCGGGCTGCGCGACCGCGACTTGTTGCATGGCGTGACCGGACCGACGTCCATCCGAGTTCAACCATAAGACCCTTCAATATCTTGGCCGCTTCAGGCGTGCGTTTGAGTGGCGGATGTCGAGCTTTTCGAAAATGGCTTCCGTGGAAATCGGCTCTACGCCATCGTGGCCGACCTGGCCCTTGATCTTTCGTAGGAACGAACGCGTGAAGACCTGATCGGCCGCTGAACCAAAGTTAGGCCTTTCGTTCAAATTGATGCCGTTCGGCAGCGCCTACACCGTGCATAATCTCGGCATCGACATCGTTCATTTGCCGACGATCTATCTCGTCACCGGCCTGTTCAGCATTTTGATCGGACCGCTGGTGGGACGCGCGAGCGATGCGTTCGGCAAATTCCCCACCTTCGCCTTCGGCAGCGCCACGTCGATCGTCATGGTGCTGATCTACACGCATCTCGGCGAGGTCAGCTTGACGGTCGCGATCCTAGTCAACGTCTTGATGTTCGTCGGCATCTTTTCGCGCATGATTCCGTCGCAAGCGCTGATTTCCGCGATTCCCGAGCCCGCACAACGCGGCTCCTTCAGCGCGGTCGGCGCTTCCCTGCAGCAACTCTCCGGCGGGCTCGGCTCGGTCCTCGCCGCCGCGCTCATTGCGCAAAATACCGACGGCTCGCTCCGGCATTTCGACCGGCTAGGATTCGTCGTCGTTACAACGGCGGTGATTTCCCTGATCGTGATGTATTTCGTGCAGAGGCCGATCGCGGCCCAGGCCGGCAAACGCGTGGTCTAAGTCGGCGGGTTGCACAGGATGGTGTCGCATATGATGGTTTCAGTTTTTGTGACCTGGCAGATTGAAGGAGTTCGAGCGTGCGCGGGATCGCAATTCTAATCGCTGCGCTAGTCATGTTGTCGGCTATTGCTCATCCACATGAGCATCACTTTCTGCCGCATGCTACTGAACCAATGCCGGCGGTGAATGTCCCTTGATACTCTACCGCGACCGTCAATTCGCCCCACCTTGAGGACTGTCCATCTGGCCCAGCAAATGACCGGTTTTCCGGTTGATGAGATGCAGCCTAGCGCAAGCTTGACAGGTGATGGCTTCATATTCGTGGTCGGTCGCATCTTCATCGTCGTCCAGCCAGTGCTGGACCTTCCAGTTTGTCGTCGGACAAGTGAACACAAGGTTGGCCATCCTAGGCGTTGTCGGCGGTATCGAGCGAACGGGCTTGATCTAGCGCAAATGTTTGCGCTGATTTTTTTTGCGAAGTAGAGGACGCCATTCAACTCCGAGGTCTCGGAGGTAAGAGTCGCTGACCTAACTCTCAATTAACATCACGCGGGTGCGGCGTAGCTTTATCAGCGGATCGCGAGCAGGCATTCCCCGGCAGCAGTGCCGGAGCGGGTCGCTCCCGCCAGTTGCCAGTCGAAGTGGGCCGATCCACGCGTTAGTGCACTAAGGACGGCGCTGGTAACGGCGCCGTTTCTTGTTGGCCAGCGTGGATGAACCCAGTCTACCACCTTGCGAGCCATCACGGATGGGCGTTCGCGTCATCCGAGCAATCGGCTGGCCTTCCGCCGGCTCTGATGCAGGCTCGAAAAAGCCACGGCGCGACGTAGCTGCCCGACCACATGCCACGGCCGGCATGCTCGGCCTCGCGTTGGTTCTTACCGTACATGCCACGGGAATAATTCGGCCAGTCGAGTGCGAGACCGTTGCTGACTAGCCATTGGCCAAGGTCAGTGCCGTCCACGGTGCAAGTCGCCACGGTGGGCCCGTATTGGTCCAGTGAGATGGGAGTACAGCTGACAGGCCTACGAGCGATGAAGGCGTCAGGATCGTTCGCTGCCTTCGCGCCGCATCGATACTGCAGGCTATCTTCGCCTCGGCAGAGTTGCGTGCTTTCGGGCGCATCGATACCCCAAAGCCGAATGCGCGTGCTGTGTATTTCCAGCGTGTCGCCGTCGATCGCGCTGGCTTGGCCAGTGAGATCGTCTGCCAGCACAGGGCCAATGGTCGCAAGCAACGACGCGATTAGTGGGAATAGCCTCTTCATCATGCTGCGCTAGCGATATCTTCCTTGTCTTCTCCACGCATCACAATCTTGAGCGGCATTGTCCGCGCATCCTGAAGGAAATCTTCTGCTGCCACTGCTCAAGCCACCATGCCGTTTTGTCGTGAGACGGGCTTCCCGAGATTCAGCCATTCCGCCAGTTTCGACCATCGCCGCCGGCCCGAGATGTTGCGCACCGCGATGGCGACGGCCTTCTTCTGTCCAACCAAAACGACTAGCCGCTTTCCGCGGGTGACGCCGGTGTAGAGAAGGTTCCGCTGCAACATAGTGTAGTGCTGCGTCATGACGGGGATGATCACGGCTGGGTATTCCGAGCCCTGCGATTTATGAATCGTGGCGGCATAGGCGGGCACCAGGGTATCGAGTTCGCCGAAGCCATAGGTGACAGAACGACCGTCGAAGCTCGCGGTGAGTTCGCCGGCCTCGGGATCGACATCGTCGATGTAGCCAATATCGCCGTTGTAGACCTCCTTGTCGTAGTCGTTCTCGATCTGCATCACTTTGTCGCCGGGCGCAAAGGACCAGCCGAAGCGCTCTACCTTGCGTTCACCGGCCGGGTTCAGTGTGGCCTGGAGTTCAATGTTCAGCGAGCGAGCGCCGATACCACCGCGGTTCATCGGACAAAGCACCTGGATATCGCGAATGGGATCGAGGCCGAACCGTTTGGGGATCCGCGTCTTCACCAATTCGATAATGCGCGACACGGCGGTTTCGGGGTCGTCCGCCTGCACGAAATAGAAGTCACTCTCGATTCCAGGCGAGCTGAGATCGGGGATCGTGCCCTGATTTATTCGATGGGCGCTGGTGATGATGCGGCTCTGCGCCGCCTGTCGGAACACTTCAGTGAGACGCACCACCGGCGCTGCCCCGGATGAAATGACGTCTGCCAACATTTGGCCGGGACCGACCGATGGAAGCTGGTCGATGTCGCCAACGATCAAAAGTGCGGAATTGTTCGGCACCGCCTTCATGAGCGCCTGCATCAGCATGACATCGACCATTGAAGCCTCGTCGACAACCAGGAGGTCACAGTCGAGCGGGTTGTCATCGCAGCGCTTGAAGCCCCCACCCTTGGGATCGACCTCCAGCAGCCGGTGGACGGTCTTGGCTTCAAAGCCGGATGCCTCCGTCATTCGTTTGGCGGCGCGGCCGGTTGGAGCGCATAGTAGAAGCTTTACTCCCTTCGCCGCGAGGATGCGCAGAATGGCTTTGATGATGGTGGTCTTGCCGACGCCGGGACCGCCGGTCATCACCACCACCTTGGACATCAGGGCGAGCCGGATCGCGGCGACCTGGCTTTCGGCAAGGGCGAGCCCGATACGCTCCTCGACCCACGGCAGCGCCTTGTCCGGATCGATCCAGGGCCAAGGCAACGGGCCATTTGCCAGTCGCATCAGCCGCTCGGCGATGCCACGCTCCGCGCGATACAGACCGGCCAGAAATACACAAGGCGTTTCACCGACACGGTCGGCGACCACCGTGCCCTCCTGCAGCTCAAGTTCAAGTGCAGTGCGGATGAGCTCCTGGGGTACCTCGAGCAGCTTCTCGGCAAGCGTTATCAACTCTTCCGTCGGCAAGCCGCAATGTCCCTCATCCATGGCTTCAGTTAGCGCGTAGGAAATCCCCGCGCGAACCCGCACCATGGCCGTCTTCTCGATTCCGAGCTTCATGGCAATCGCGTCGGCGGTCTTGAAGCCGATGCCGCGGATATCACGCGCCAGCCGATACGGGTTTTCCGTCATGACCTGGACGGCATCCGAACCGTAGGTCTTGTAAATGCGGACTGCCCTTGCCGTACCAACCCCATGGCTGTGCAGGAAGACCATGATCTCGCGCACGATCTTCTGCTCAGCCCAGGCATCGGTGATGCGCTTGGCGCGGACCGGGCCAATACCCGTCACCCCGCGCAGGCGATCAGGCTCAGCCTCGATCGTGTCGAACACCTTCTCGCCGAAAGCGCGCACAAGCTTTTTTGCGTAGACCGGGCCGATGCCTCGGATCATGCCGGAGCCCAGGTATTTCTCGATACCGTCGATAGACGTTGGCGCGGAGGTACGCACGAAGCGCGCCTTGAACTGCTGGCCATGAGTATGGTCGTTGATCCATTCGCCGGATGCGGTGACCCACTCACCAGCAGAAATGGTCGCGGCATGCCCAACGACCGTTATCAGCTCGCGGTGCCCTCGTGCCTTGATCCGGAGAACGCAGAAACCGTTGTCATCATTATGGAAAGTTACTCGCTCGACGAGACCGGCGAGAACTTCCTGGGTTGATGGTTCCTGCTGCGGCTTCATTTCGATCGTTCTGTTATCGGCTTCGGCTCTGAGCACGCCAATGCCATGGCATATCGCAGGTAACCTAAGCCCATCTGACGTTCCTTGCCTTTGGTCACATTAGTGCGCCTCGGCCAGCTCCTAGGTCGAGTTTCTCACCGAACGGGCGCCAATGTTCATCCGCACGCCGCTTGCTACACGCTCCGGCGCGCCGACCGCAACTTCGCCCGCAAATGGGACCCAATTTTCCGCCACAAGTTCGGCTATCAGGTTCCACGGGTTCGAGCGAAGTTGGAGCTGCTCGCGTACCATTTGTTGGTAGCGCTGTTGGTATTGCCGCGAAGAACTGCGCTAAAACTCGGGTGAATTCCGATACTTGAAGTCATTTTGTGGCGCCCGTCCTAGCAACTCAGCGAATGAGATCGGACCGGCTGGGGAATATTAACTCCCCACTAGGTGACTTCTATGTCGCGACGGGGCCGATTTCTATCCATCCAAGACATCGAAACGTCGGCAAATCCTCCGTCGGAATCATCGCCGTACCATCGGCTTCTTTTATTAGCTGTCTGCCGCTCCGCAGGTAAAAGGTTGTGAAAGCGGCGTCCGCAGGTCCGCGCATATGAACCGACTGCTCCGGCGGGTTGAATGCTTCTTTTTCGGATAGCCGTCGATAATATTCAACCCAATTCCAGCCAGGCGATGTGTCAATTAGTAGGTCAGTGAGCGCCCAGACTAGCGCGTCGGCACGATCGGGGGATCCAATTCCCACGTAGCCCTCGCTTGTCATGGCCGCGAGTTGGTCCTCCAACTCGACAAACGACCCTACATGATGAATGCGACCCTGCTCGTACAGGGCAGCGATGGGTTCCGCGCGAACGATCTTGCCTCGGCTGGCCGTAACCTCGCGATAAGAGACATTTCTGTCGATAGTCCGTATGACGTGCTCAACCATCGCCCCGCCAAAATTCCTCTCAGCAATCATTCGGTCTGCCTTGAATTCGTGATACGCCTTCACCGCTTCGCGACCCCAGCCGTCAGGCGAGAGCTTGCAGGTGCGATCCGCCAGCACATAACCCAAGTTGTCAGCGCCCAGGGCCGCCACCACAATACCAACGCTATCGCAGCCATCTCCCGCGCCGCGCGTTCCAGACGGGTCGACGGCGACAACGACACGTTTCAGTTCGGGTAGACTGGAAGAGCCGTTCGCCCGGTCGAGCATGGTGCGAGTCCACAATGCACCAGGGACGTCCAACAGAAGTTCGGCAAAAAGCTCCTGTCGGCCCAAGCGGGTGCCTTCATAGCGAGTTCGGATGGCCTCTAGAAAGGCTGGGGCTAGGTTGGCGGCGTTATCGAATGTGCTGCCGCGGGTCACGATCACATCCTGGTCTTCACGAGCCATCAGCTCCTGAATCAGTTTAATGGGCCGCGGCGTTGTCGTGACCAGCCAGCGTGGCCGGCGCAATCTCAGGCCAAACATCGCCATATCCCAAACCGCGGATGGGTCGGTCATGGCCGCAAGTTCATCGAACCACGCAGCATCGTGCTGGGGGCCACGCAGGCGATCAGATTCTTCGCTAGAGAACATTGTTGCGATCGCGCCGTTCGGCCACGTTAGACGTCGTTTACTGGGTTCATATTGAGGCCGTTCCCAAGAGGACGAAACCGCCAGTATTCCGGCCGGACCCTCAACCATGACGTCACGACAGTCCGCAGCTGTAGGCGCGATTAGCGCAATACGACCAGCCTGTTTGGTCTCAACCAATTCCTTGACCCATTCCGAGCCGGTGCGGGTCTTGCCGAATCCCCGTCCCGCCATGACCAACCAGCCGTTCCAATCTCCAGGTGGAGGCAACTGCTCTGGGCGAGCCTTCGCACGCCATCCGCCGTCGGCTAGCGTGTCGGCTAACAATTCTGCGAGACTAGACGGGCTCATGGTCGACGACCTTAGTGCGAGCCGGCCCAGAGAGCACAGGCGCTTCGGGCTCACCGTGAAGGCTCCGCAGAGCCTGCACCACGGCGTTACGCGCCTCAGGGTAGGGACCGAGCGCACGCAGCATGGTAGCCTGTAAGCTTGCAAAAACCGGATTGTCTTGAAGGAGGGCTACGTTGTTCGTGGTGCTGAAATTGTACGTGGTCGAGCGAGCCAGCTCACTGATCTCGCCCGTAACGCGGGCGATTGTCTCCAACACCCTCACCAGCTGGCCGGTAACATAGGCCGCACCGCGGGTATCGCCTGCTTCGCTAGCCGCAGTTAGCTGGCTCGTCAGAACGACCCGACACATACGCAAGTAATCAAGCACACTGTCACCCTCCTGCGCGGCCTTTCCTGCCAAGCCGGCCAGCTCGGCTGGGCCACACAAGTAGGTTGCCTTGTTCTCGGCGCTCACATGGCGGTGCCAATGACGGTCAATGCTGTCACGACCGACGCCGAATTTCTGGGCGAGCGAATTCAAGCTTGCGCCGCCGGCCTTCAGTAATTCGATCCGCCATCGCTCCGGATGTTTGCAGACCGCGCATTTCGAGCGACCGACAAGTTGTCGCGCGGTGCTGTTTAGCTGCGACGCTGAGGAATCGTTTTTCAAGGCTATCTCCTAATGTTACCTCGAAAAAATAATACAATTTTTGTTTTACTAAAGTGCTGACTTTTCGAGAGTTTTTGTGGACCGGGCCGATTTTGTTGTCCAAATGTTTAGTTCACCAAGCAACGGCGAATAGCGGACGGAATCCGCGATGACGGCCACAAGGCGTCGCGCACGACGATAGATCTGACGGTCTGCGTTAAGCGGATTGCGATATAGCCATTCGGACACGGGGTCAGTTCGGAAATCGAGAGTGATTAGAGAACTTAAGATATGCTCGAAGCACATATCGGTGGATCAAGCGCCCGACCTCCTCTTCTGACGATGCTTCATAGATCGCGTCCTCTTCCTCCCGCTCGAGATAGCCGTTTTTTTCGAGAACGTAGGGAACATCCCAGATACACCAGGTGCCAGCAAACACGGTCATCAGGTCGACACTTAACTCCGAACCAAGGGCCGTGGATCGTGTATCGCCGGGGATTCCAGGTACATCCTCTTCCAAGCCTAGCTCTCTTAGCATTTTCCGATAGCTGGTTGCGCTCTCCCGATTGGCCGGCCATGTCCCTCCGTCAAGAAGCTGGAAATCAGCAATTTCGTGAAGCTTGCGAATAATACCTGCCTTATCCATTCGAAGCCCTCTTTTTTTCATCCGAAACGACCCGGAAATATTGCCATAGAAGGCGGCGGTCGTTACTGGAACGACTTCGATCGGATACATAGAAAACTCGGCGTTCGAAACAGCGCATTGACTCACCCATTATGGACCCCATTCATTGACCCCGCGGCTATTCGAAAGCTCGTCGAGACCACTCGCGCTCTCCGCCGCTGTCGACTGGCCAGGCGCCGACGTCCGCAGCGCCTGCCCCGCTTGGGCGCAGGCCGGCCGACAGGACGGATTATGACTTGGAGCATTGCATCGCAGGGAGTTGGCGATCCGCGTCAACGAACGACTGAAAACAACGCCGCGGAGAGCTGAAGAACATCGAATCATTGCGTACTCACCCCGAGATATAGAAAGTAGTGGGGCGTTTCCCCCTTCGCTGGAGTGGGGGTTACGCCCACTGAAGAACTGCGTTTTCAGTGAGGGGCAGCCCTACCGAAAACCGTGGGTTTCCCCCCACTGGCTTTTTGTTTTCAGCCAACTGCCCTTAGCGGTTCACCTTGACGCTGTACCCGCTTGCGTCGGCTCCGTCTGATGCTGGATTTCCTGGCGGCAAGGGCAATAGCTATGGCCTCTTCGCGGGTATTAATTCTACGCCATTCGTTCGTGGGGGCAGCGCGCTCGGTGTACCGGTACGTGAGTCGGAAAAGGTTCGGCTTCCGGAATTCAGCGTTTCCGGATCTGCCACGTTCTGTGACCTCAATGAAACCGAGAGCCTCGCATTCGTCGATCGCTGGTCCGATCGCATGGCGATCGAGACCGTAGTCGATAAAGTCAGCGTATGTAATTGGAAGCTTCCCATTGTCGGTCCCGCCGTGATCGGCGAACTCAATTTCTATCCTTGCGAGCACGCGGTGGGCCGATTGGCTAAGAACGCGATAAGGGTAGGAGCGGAGCATTTCTACTGTGCGAGGAGCGAATTGTCCGTCTATCTTGTTTCGGTTCCGCCGGCCGGGAATACTCATCCGCGACCACTTGGCGTCAACACGACCTTCCACGACGCAGCTCTGATCGCCGATGACAATGCTTGGATCTCTTTCTCAATAAGCTGACGTTCGACGCCTCGGCGCTCCAGGGCGTCCACCTGGATCTGCATTTGGCGGGTTAGATGCCGCTCCCCCGAATCGGCCCCCATTCTTGCAATTAGGCGTGCCTGTCGCTCGACGAATGGCCGGCGCTTGAACAAGGGGAACGGTATGACCACAGCCATGTTTCATCTCCGCGATTTCTGACGCCGGCCGGACGTACGTCCGGCCCGGCCGGCGTCTGCGCCATCGAGGGAGATCATGACCTCAAGGCGCTAACTTAATTTGCTTAAGCGGTGTGATCCGCCGCCGGGAGCTCGCACACCAGCGCGTAGATTTCCTCGCCTGTCACGACGCTCTTCGCTCCCATCTTTTTGATGGTCAGCCTTTTCGCTCGAACTAGTTTGTAAAAGTAATCGTGCCCGATGCTCAACAATTCACAGGCGCGCTTCGGCGAGTTGACCGGGGATACATTGTAGGCACGGGCCCACCGCGCGAAACCTTCGTCCATTTGCCGCTCCATCGAAAAACGATAGACACGGACATAGAAGGAAAATGCCTCACAAAGAAGGGTGAACCCCCCGCCCAAATTTGAAGGGGGTTCATCCCCCGACGTTTAGCGATTGGCGGCGCCAGCGGCTCGGATCGTTCACGCTGCTGTCAGTGAAAGGAACTTTACCGCCGGTGACAGGATGCGTCGAGAAAACATTGAACATCCTAGCCGCACTGTACTGAGGCCAGGTCAAACGTCATCGGACTCGATTGCGGTGATAGCGATCGGTCATTCTCAGAGATCTTGGGAGGAATCCCCCGCCACCCAAGCATCAAGAACCTCGGAGCCGCTCGGCTCATGCATTACCGGGGAGCGCGGTGCCTCGCGCCGCCAGCTTCGCTCCGGGTCGCTTCGCAAACAAGTCCTGATAGGACTTTCCCAGCTGCTCACCTCTGGAAGATCTTCGGGTGACAAGCTCAACCAGCTTTTCTCTATAAATTCGAGGAATGGTCCAGAACTCGGCGACGGATCGCTGTTCGTGAGGGTCCACCACGTGTTGAACAGGGAACCAACAAACGCCTGCCGCCACAAATTGCCGCGATGCTGAGATCTCTCTAAATGATGAGATTCGATCCACGGAAGTGTCTCGCGGATACTAACAAGAGCTAAAA
>Ga0307474_10002928_pt1 | contig 12297 bp, 12 predicted proteins | sample atmos_gasesECM1C_2_FD_203312 | JGI IMG/M metagenome (GOLD analysis project Ga0307474, IMG submission 203312) | Hardwood forest soil microbial communities from Morgan-Monroe State Forest, Indiana, United States - atmos_gasesECM1C_05 | ecosystem: Environmental > Terrestrial > Soil > Temperate... | reverse complement strand
TATCGATCGCCGCCAGCTGGCTTTGCCGGTGCTTGCCATCGGACTCCTCGGAGTTGTCCCCGCCTTCGCGGGCGCGGATGAAGATGCCGTCGCCAAGAACGTCGAGGCATTCCGCGCGGCTCAGTTCGCCGCCGACGCTAAAACATTAGAAGGGCTCTGTGCGGCGGAGCTCAGCTACAGCCACTCCGACGGAAGGGTTGAGGACAAGGCGGCCTTTGTCGCCAATGCCACCGACGGAAAATCGAAATTCCTGTCGCTTGCTTACCAGGACGTCAGTGTTCGCGTGGTTGGCCCTGCGGCGATTGTGCGATTCCACTGGCTTGGCGAAAGTCAGGCCGCCGCCGACGGCAAGAAAACCAACACCAATCTCCACATCCTGATGAACTGGCAAAAGCAGGGCACGGATTGGAAACTACTATCCCGCGCATCCACCAAGCTTTGATCCCGTTCAAGCGACCCGTTGGCCGGCGGCGACATCAGCGACCATCCCTAATCCGTCGCCCGCCTTACCCGCCCACCTGCCCGCGGTGGCGCAAAAAGTGATCCGCGAGCACGCAGGCCATCATGGCCTCGCCGACCGGAACGGCGCGGATGCCGACACAAGGGTCATGGCGGCCCTTGGTGACGATTTCGGTTTCATTGCCCTTGCGGTCCACCGTGCGGCGGGGCGATAGAATCGACGACGTCGGCTTGACTGCAAAGCGCGCCACCACCGCCTGTCCGGTGGAGATGCCGCCCAAAATGCCGCCGGCATGATTGGAGAGAAAAGTGACGCCCTGATTGCCCATCCGCATCTCGTCGGCGTTTTCCTCGCCGGACAGTTCGGCCGCCAGAAAACCTGCGCCGATCTCGACGCCCTTCACCGCATTGATGCTCATCATCGCGCTCGCAAGATCGGCATCAAGCTTGCCATAGACCGGCGCGCCCCACCCCGCAGGCACGCCGTCGGCAACCACCTCGATCACCGCGCCGATCGAAGAGCCCTTCTTGCGGATGCCGTCGAGATAGTCTTCGAAAAAGGCTGCCTTGTCCCTGTCGGGACAGAAGAACGGGTTCCGCGCGACCTCGTTCCAGTCCCATTTCGCCCGATCGATCTTGTGCGGTCCCATCTGCACCAGCGCGGCCCGCACGGTCACGCCTGGGATAATTTTCCGCGCGATCGCGCCGGCCGCGACCCGCATCGCGGTCTCGCGCGCCGAGGAACGCCCGCCGCCGCGATAATCGCGCAGCCCATACTTGGCGTCGTAGGTGTAGTCGGCGTGACCGGGGCGAAACTTGTCCTTGATGTCGGAATAGTCCTTGGAGCGTTGATCGGTGTTGTCGATCAATAGCCCGATTGGCGCGCCGGTCGTGACCTGCACGCCCGTTTCCGGATGCGCCATCACGCCGGAGAGAATTTTCACCGCGTCCGCCTCCTGGCGCTGCGTGGTGAAGCGCGACTGACCCGGGCGGCGGCGATCGAGATCGCGCTGGATCTCTTCTGCGGTCAGCGGCAACAACGGCGGACAACCATCGACCACGCAGCCGATCGAAATCCCGTGGCTCTCGCCAAAGGTCGTGACGCGGAACATGTGGCCGTAGGTATTGAAGGACATGTGTCCCCAGCTTCGCTCGCCTATGTTGACAATCAACATGATACGTCAAATGTCGGTAAAGCGCGCGCTTGAAGCGGTCAAATCTCGCTTCGTCTTGGCCGGGCTCGTCCCGGCCAAGACGCCTGGCCTTGCCATTAACAAAGACGTGGATGCCCGGCACGATGGCTTGTGCTTGGGCCGGCGAAGCCGGACCCGAGTGCCGGGCATGACGGTGATGAGATGGAGTTTGCCACCAATTCTTAACTATACTTCGCGATACGTCGGCATGCCGGGGCATATTTGTTGTCGTGCGCGGATCAAGTCCGCGCATGACATTTCTCATTCCTTGGCGAGTGAAATATCCGGCGCGTCCGGCCGCTTCATGCCGACGACATGATAGCCGGAATCGACATGGTGCACTTCGCCGGTGACGCCGCGCGACAGATCCGACAAAAGATAAAGTGCGCTGTCGCCGACCTCCTCGATGGTGACGGTGCGACGCATCGGTGCGTTGTATTCGTTCCATTTCAGAATGTAGCGGAAATCGCCGATGCCTGAGGCGGCCAGCGTCTTGATCGGCCCCGCCGAGATGGCATTGACACGGATGTTCTTCTCGCCGAGATCGGCGGCGAGATAGCGCACGCTCGCCTCAAGTGCGGCCTTTGCAACACCATACGTTGTAATGCGGCATCCATTTCTCGGCGCCTTAATAAGTCAGCGTCAGGATCGAGCCGCCGTCGGCCACCAGCTTTTCAGCGCGCTGGATGATCGCGGTCAGCGAGTAACAGCTGATCAGCATCGTCCTGGAAAAATTGTCCGCCGTGGTCTCCAGCTAACGGCCATCCAGCTGGTCCTTGTCGGAAAAGGCGATTGCATGCACCACAAAATCGATTGTGCTCCATTTCTCCTTCGCGGCCTGGAAAACCGCATCGATGGTTGTATGATCGGTGACATCGCAATGCCCGAGCAAGAGGCCGTTAAGTTCCCTGGCTAATGGCTCGACTCGCTTCTTCAAGGCATCGCCCTGCCAGGTCAGGGCGATTTCCGCGCTAGCCGCTTGGCACGCCTTGGCAATGCCCCAGTCGATCGAACGGTTGTTGGCGACCCCAGGACCACCCCACGTTTACCCTTCATTAGATCCGGATACTTCGTCATTCGATTTCCTGATCGAGGAGAAACGGGTTTGGAGGTACGCTAGTGGTCCAATTCTAACATTTGCTTCTCATTGCAGCAGCCACTTTTGCGAATGTTAGAATCAAAGGACCACTAGCAAATGTAAGATTCTAGTGCGGTTTTGGATTTGACATTCGTTTATGAATTGCAGCGAGCGCTCTTGTGAATGTTGGAACCAAAGGGGCACTGACAAATATAAGATTCCAGTGGAGCTTAGGATTTGACATTCGCCTAGAGAATTTGCGGCTAGGTGGGTAGCGAATGTCAAATCCACTCCACTAGCTATGATGGGTGGTACAGCCCTTCTGTTGCAGTGGCCGCTACAGTCTCTCGGCTTCGTGACTGAGACCCTTTGTCGCGCAACCTTAGCGGGGGAATAGCCCCTCCGCCTTGGTGTTAGTTGTGTGTGGCGTTCAAGACGGCCGGCACCCCAGTGGCACGGACTAGACATTCGCTGCAGCACCAAACCACGGGTGTCCGTTGTCAGTCTTGAGCCAAAGGAACGAGTTGGATCGCGCGCAATGACTGCGTTTCGCGAGAGTGTGGAAGCCATGATTCCAGCGCTGCGCCGCTATGCGCGCGCACTCACGCGTGACGCTGATATTGCTGACGATCTGGTACAGGATACGCTGGTGCGGGCTCTGCGTTCGGAACGGCTGTTTCTCGGAGGCGATGTCAGAAGTTGGCTTTACACGATCCTGACCAACCTGAACAAGAACCGCCGGCGATCGCTGGCGCGAAGACCGCAATTCATGCCGCTCTTGGAGAACAATCCCGATGCGAGCGGGACAGAGGCGGAGGGGCGCGATATAGCCAAGGCGCTGGCCACCTTGGTGGAAGAGCAGCGCGCAGTGCTGTTGCTCGTGATGTTGGAGGGATTGAGTTACCGCGAGGTCGCCGACATTCAGGGCGTACCGATCGGCACCGTGATGTCACGCCTGGCGCGCGCTCGCGCCCATGTGAAGGCCGTTCTCGAAGGAGAACGTCCTGCATTGCGGAGAGTGAAATGATGACCAGTTCTATGCGTGAAGCATTGATGCGAGAGCCGTTTTCTGCCGGGTTTTCCGGGGCAACCACATTGCTGCGAAACTTGTCCTTGCGCGGGGGGAGCGGAAGGCGAACGGAATGATTGCGAACGAGAAGAGATCATGACCATGACCGATACGAAGATTCCCGTCACCGAAGACGAACTCCACGCTTACGTGGACAATGAATTACCGACGGAGCGGCGCGACGACGTCATTGCCTGGCTCGTCGCACATCCGGACTGCGCCGAGCGGGTAAGGGCATGGCGCGAAATGGCCGAGGTGCTGCATGCGCGCTATGATGAGGTCGCGGATGAGGCGGTGCCGAAGCGGCTTGAGATTGAGCAGCTAGTGCGCACTCCGCGCAAGTGGATGTACGGCGCAATTGCTGCCGCGTTCGCAGCGTTCGTCATTGGCGGCAGCGCGGGCTGGCTGGTGCGCGGCGTGGCGGCTACGCCGACCGCCCTTCAGAGCCTGACCGCCGATGCACTCGACGCCCACCGGCTTTACGTCGTGGACGTTCGCCATCCGGTCGAGATTTCCGGCACCGATCGGGCGCATCTGCAGACATGGCTGAGCAAGCGATGCGGCTGGGAAGTTCGGGCGCCGGAGCTCGATTCAACCGGGCTCAAACTGATCGGAGGCCGGCTGCTGCCGGGTCCCACCGGGCCCGCATCCTTCCTGATGTATGAGTCCGCAACAGGCGAGCGCTACACGCTTTACGCCTCACGTGCGAGGACCGGAACCGAGCAGATGCGCTACACCGCCGCGGAAAACTCGGGCGCGATGTATTGGTCCGACGATGACGTCGGCTACGTCCTGAGCGGTCCTGGCAACAAGGATCGTTTGCACCAGGTCGCGCGGCTGGTCTACGAGCAGAACGAGAAGGGCGGCTGAGGAGCCGGTCGAGAGCGCGAGCGGCCAGTGTGGCGGTTCAGAAGTCCGCATCATTATTGCCGCGAGTTCGTCATGCGGACTTCTGAACGAGAAGCCACACTAGAATCATAGATTTGCTGGGGTCCTTTCGATTCCGAAGTTCGTAAACGAGCGTGCCGTGCAATGATACGAACTTCGGAATCAGGACACCGGTGTCCAAATTCGGACATCAAGAATCTGAAATTGGAACATGGACGCGTCTCAATATCGCACCATGTAGTCACGAAAAGTTGTGGCGCGTTCGATCCGCCGATCGACGCGAGCGGCCTCGCCTGGGGTCTTGTACCGCGCTGGTCCCCCAGGCCGAGGCCGCACCTTTTTCACCTCTCGCACCCGCTCATGAAAGATCGCTGCGCGGGTTGTAGGGATGCATTTCCCGCCATTTCTGCATCAGCTGTTCCAGCTCCGTGTCATTGCCGTCCGGCAGCATGATCCGGGTGGTGACGAACAGGTCGCCGGCACCGCCCGCCTTGGGCAAGCCCTTGCCTTTCAGGCGAAAGACCCTGCCGCTCGAGGTGTTTTTGGGCACCGACAATTCGACCGCGCTGCCAAGCGTCGGCACCCGGACTTTCCCGCCAAGCACCGCCTCATACAGCGTGATCGGCAGATCGAGGCGCAGGTCGCTGCCGTCGACCTTGAAGAAAGGATGCGGCGCGATGTTCACCGTAATCAAGAGATCGCCGGGCGGATGACCTGCTGCGGTCTCGCCCTGCCCCTTGAGCCGGATCTGCTGGCCGGCAACGACGCCTGCGGGAATCTTGACACTGAGTTCCTTTCCCGTCGGCAGCCGCACGCGCTTCTCGGCGCCCTTGACCGCCTCCTCCAGCGACACCGCCATAGACACCGAAACGTCGAGGTCGAGCGCGATCGTGCCGGGGTCGAATTCGAAGGTGCTGCCGCCTGCCCCCCTTCGCCCGCCGCCGCGTGCGGCGCCGGCGCCGAACATGCTGTTGAGGATGTCCTCAAAACCACCGCCACTGAACCCACCGCCGCTCCGGAAGGTATGGGTTTCGAACCCGCCAGCGCGTCCACCGGGGCCGCCTCCAGGGAACCCCTGGAATCGCGATTTGCCCTCGGCGTCGATTTCGCCGCGGTCGAACTGCTTGCGCTTCTGATCGTCACCGATGATCTCGTTGGCCGAATTCAGTTCGGCAAATCGGGTCGCCGCCTTCGGATCGTTCTTGTTGGCGTCGGGGTGATACTTCTTGGCAAGCTTGCGATAAGCGCTCTTGATCGCTGAAGCGCTGGCACCCCGCGGCACCCCCAAGACCTCATAGGGGTCGCGCATCCGTCAGGTCTCCTTCCGGGGAATCAAAATCTTAAGATGGGGCGAAGCGCCCGTTTGAAAATTCATTTGGGGTCGTCGTGGTATTTTTGCAACGGGGATGATCCGCCAGAACAAGAAGCCTCGGGTCGAAACACACTAGTGTGGCGAATTTGAAGTTCCTATCGGTGTCGCGGCGAGTTCGTGAAGGAACTTCAAATTCAATGCCACCACTAGAATCAACAAGTTGCTAGAGCTCCTTATCCGAAGTTCGCATCAGAGGTCGCCACGATAGCTTGCGAACTTCGGAATCGGCGCCCTTCCCATAGTTTAGAATCCGACCCGACGCAAAACCGGATCTGAACCGGATCGGGATTTCAGTCTCAGCCCTGCCTCCACGGCTTGAGGCTGTGAATTTCCCATTGCCCGTGGCCGGTCTGGCACGCGGCTCCCTGCAGCCAGCTTTCGGTGGTGCCGTTGACATAGCTTGCCAGGAAATCCCGACAGGTCCGTCCGTCGGACGTATAGGCCTGGGCCAGAGGCGTCACCGAGCCGCGCGCGCCGGTTTCGGGATTTTCCCAGGGCTGACTGGCATCCTTGTCGCCCTTGGTTAATACGTCGGACGCCGCATTACGGGTAAAGGCCAGATCCGAATCAGTGGGCACCGCCGCGCTGGGCGGGCCGAGCGAGCCGGTAAAATCATTGCCCGTTTTCGCGAAGCTGCCCTCGGGGCGGCTCATGCTGCAGCCGCCGGCGCCAATGCCGATCAAAATCAGCGCCATCGCGGTCCCACTCGGCGCGATCGCCGTTAGGCCAAAGCGCCCCCATGCCCTATATAGAGCGAGCCTGGCATGAGGCTGCAACGCGCATCTGGCCGCGGGCGGGCGCAATTCGGAACTCCGAAAATGACGGACACGACCTCCATCAAACACCCGACACCCTTAACATCCGGTGATTTCACCGCAGCCGAAGACCCGTTTGCGCTGTTCGGCGAATGGTTCGCTGAAGCGGTGAAGGCCGAACCCAGCGACCCCAACGCCATGGCGCTTGCCACCGTCGACACCGACGGCCTGCCCGACGTGCGGATGGTGCTGATGAAGGGCTATGACGCCGAAGGATTCGTGTTCTACAGCCATGTCGCAAGCCCGAAGGGTCGCGAACTCGCCGCAAATCCTAAGGCGGCGTTACTTTTTCATTGGAAGTCGCTGCGCCGCCAGGTGCGCATCCGGGGAGGCGTGAGCGCGGTGACGGAGGCGGAAGCTGACGCCTATTTCGCCACCCGACCCAAGCAGGCGCAGATCGGCGCCTGGGCCTCCAAGCAGTCGCAGCCGCTGGAAAGCCGTTTTGCCTTTGAACAGGCCATTGCAAAGGTCGCGGCCAAATACATCGTCGGCGAGGTGCCGCGGCCGCCAGGTTGGAGCGGCTGGCGCATGGCGCCGCTGCAGTTCGAGTTCTGGCACGACCGGCCGTTTCGCCTGCACGATCGCATCGAATTCCGTCGCGAGGCGCCTGGTTCTGCGTGGGTCAAAGCGAGACTGTATCCTTGAGAGCTTGAGCGTCATGGCCGGGCTTGTCCTGGCCATCCACGCCTTGCACGCTCAGCCAGTTTGAAGCCGTGGATGCCCGGCACAAGGCCGGGCATGACGAGAACGAAAGAACCGTTTATGCCCACTTCATCCAATAGCGGACCGCGGCGCACGCTGCTTCTGACCGGCGCCAGCCGCGGCATCGGTCATGCGACCGTGATCCGCTTTTCGAGCGCCGGATGGCGCGTCATCACCTGTTCGCGCCATCCCTTTCCCGAGGAATGTCCGTGGGGCGCCGGCCCTGAGGATCACATCCAGGTCGACCTCGCCGACCATGACGACACCTCGCGCGCGATTTCGGAAATTCGCCGGCGCCTGGAAGGCGGCACGCTGCATGCGCTGGTCAACAATGCCGCGATCTCGCCCAAGGCCGACGGCGGCGCCCGGCTCGGCTCGATCGATACCGACATCGAGACGTGGCGCCATGTCTTCAGGGTCAATTTCTTCGCGCCGATCATGATGGCGCGCGGGCTGATCGAGGAATTGAAGGCAGCCAAGGGGTCGGTGGTCAACGTCACCTCGATCGCCGGCTCGCGCGTGCATCCCTTCGCGGGCGCGGCCTATGCGACCTCGAAGGCGGCGCTGGCGGCGCTGACCCGCGAGATGGCGTCCGATTTCGGCAGGCTCGGCGTGCGCGTCAATTCGATTGCGCCGGGCGAGATCGACACTTCGATTCTCTCGCCGGGCACCGAGAAGATCGTCGAGCAGCAAATCCCGTTGCACCGGCTGGGCACACCGGACGAGGTCGCCAAGATCATCTACGTGCTGTGCACGGAGATGGGTTCTTACGTGAATGGCGCGGAGATCCACATCAACGGCGGCCAGCACGTTTGAGGGCCGACGTGGTGCATCCGCGGGGCCACGCCATCGCGTGCTGGCGAGTTTGCAAGGCCGCGCAACCAGCCGTGCTCAGACCAATCCGCGCAGGATTTGCGCGGCCTGCCAGCGGAGCGACGCCTCGATATTGGCAATGCTCGAGCACTCGTCTTCGCGCTCGCCCTCCGACAGCACCGCGCCGCAATGCCGGCAGGTCCGCGCCGAGATCGCCTGCGCACGGGCACCGATGTTGCGGCCCTGCTGGTAGCTGGCGAAGTCGACGACGTTACGCGGTCGCATTATGACTTTCTCAACCATTGCTGTCCTTTCGATACAGGCGTTATCGCAGAAAGGCGTCGCGCAAAGGTTCAGTCCAACGCTCAAATTTTACCGGAGGGCTCGCGCAGGCTTCAAGCGCGCCGCCGCAATTTTTTTAACCTCAAGGGAAAGCGAATCCGATTGCGGAAAAAGCGGCAGGCGGTTCCCTAGATCATGACGCGATTAAGTAGAATCGCATCATGATCTCATCTCTTTGTTTGAGCATGATCTCCGCGCAAACGCGTTTTCGCGTTTGTTAGCTAAGGGAAAACCGGTTTCCACTTTGCGCTAGCGCGGCCCTTCGGGTCCGGATCATGCTCTACAGCCACTTCTTCCATTTGAAATACATGTAGGGCCCGATCGCAGCGAGCAGCATCGCCAATATCGCGAGCGGATAACCGTGATGCCATTCGAGCTCCGGCATATCCTTGAAATTCATGCCGTAGATCGAGGCGATCAGGGTCGGCGGCATCAGGACCACCGCCATCACCGAAAACAGCTTGATGATGTTGTTTTGCTCTAGGTTGACCACGCCGAGCATGGCGTCGAGCATGAAGATGATCTTGTTGGAGAGATAGGAGGCGTGGTCGGTCAGCGAGATCACGTCGCGCTGCATGGTCTTGAGCTGCTCGCGCATGTCCTTGGACCATTTGACGCCATCGACCGCGGCCGCAACGAAGGTCACCAGCCGCCCGATCGAGACCAGGCTTTCGCGCACTTTCGAGGTCAGGTCGCCTTTGCGGCCAATCGCGATCAGGATTTCGGAATAGCGTTTGGCGTGGCCGGTGCGCGCGGAGCCCTTGGGCTCGAAAATTTCGTGGCTGATCGCATCCATGTCGCCGGCGGCGCGCTCCAGAATGTCGGCGTTGCGGTCGATGACCGCGTCCAGGAGTTCCATCAGCACCATTTCGCCGGTGATGCCGGCCGAGCAGAAACGCGCCAGCTTGTTCTCCACCAGCACAAAGGGGCGCGGGTCGTCATAGCGCACGGTCACCAGGCGATGGTTGGCTAGGATGAAGGTGACCGCCGTGGTTCGCGGATTTTCGGTATCAGCCCCGCACATCAGCGTCGCCGTCATGTAGCGAGCGCTGTTCTCGATATAAAGGCGGCTCGAAATCTCGATCTCCTGCATGTCTTCCCGGGTCGGTATGGCGATGCCCGCCAGCCGCTCCACCGCCTTGTCCTCGGCCGTCGTGGGCTTGACGAGGTCGATCCACACCGCGTTGTCCGGCAGGGTCCCCAGATCGGCGACCGCTGCCCTCTTCAGGGAGGATTCGGAGGGGACAAACACCGAGAACATGGGTAACTCCGGGCGGAAACGCAGAATCGACCGACGAGATTAACGGGCGGATTTGACGTTGGTTACCGTATCGGCCGCGATCCTAAAAGCGAACGTCAAATCCAAAACTCCACTGGAAAGAAGTGTTTGCAGGAGGCGGTTTGATTCCGACATGCGAAAGAATGGCCGACCGAAAGGGGTTGCGAATGCCAAAATCGAACCCGCCAACCTCGATGCGAAAACCCTTCCCGACCGGGCCGGGGGAGAGGAATTGCACATTTTTGGCAACCTGATGGCGAGAGGATGGCAGGATTCGAGGGCAAAAGGCGGGCATTTCCAAGGGAATTGTGCCTTCTTCGTGGAACTTGCGGCAAAAAAGACACAACCAGACTGCCGCAGTGCAAGACAGGCATCTAAGCGCTGGAAATGTAGCCAAGTTGAGCGATAATGCCGATGTTGTTAGTGGAATCGTGGCGTTAAGGCAGCAATACTCGCCTTCGCGCGGGGCTTTCGATTGGAACTACATCATGTCGTCTCTAAAAATAACCTTGGGTGTTCTGGCTGTCGGCATGCTTCTTTCAGGTTGCATGGAAGCGACTTATGAGGCGACCAACACCAGCAATTTCAAGCAGCGCGACAAGGAGTTGCTGGCGAAGATTCGCTACGAAAACGTGCAGCCGCCGGACAACTTCCGCCGCGCGATCGTATCGTTCCATCGCAAGGAAGCTCCCGGATCGATCGTGGTCGATTCCGACAACCACTATCTCTACTTCGTGCTCAACGACGGTAAGGCGATTCGCTACGGTATCACGGTCGGCGAGGAGGCCATGGCTTGGTCGGGCATCGCCAAGATCGGCAGCATGGCCGAGTGGCCGCCCTGGCATCCCACCAAGAGCGAGATCGAGCGTCTGGGGGTTCCGACCTTTGTGGCGCCGGGTCCGGACAATCCGATGGGATCGCGCGCGCTCTACCTCTATTCGGGCGGCAAGGACACCCTGTTCCGGATTCACGGCACCAACCAGCCGGAATATATCGGTTCCTCGATCTCGTCGGGTTGCATCCGAATGACCAATGAGGACGTGATCGACCTGTACAACCGGGTGAAGATGGGAACCATCGTGGTCGTGCTCGAGCCTCACCATGGCGACACGCCATGGGGTGGCGGTAGTTCGCAGATTGCAAGCCACACCAACTTCGGCACGGTGCAGTAGCCGTATCCCGAATTCAGCCTCAAAAGCGCCGGTCTTACCGGCGCTTTTTTGTTGGCGGCTTGTCTGTTGTCTTTCCTGCTGCCGCCTTGGCACCGGTCTCGTCCGCAGCATCCGGATCGCTGCCGTCCGGCTTGGCCGCAACTTCACGCGGCGGCGCGCCCTCGGGACGCGGCGCGGGCTGCATCGGTGCGATCTGCGGCAGCGCCTCCCATATATCCCATTGGCAAATCCTGTAGCCGCTGCGGCGCTCCATCAGATCGAGATGGATGTGGTCCTCGTGATAGCCGTCCGAACCCGGCCCAAGCACCGTCGTGAAGCGCGCGCACACCGAACGCAGCACCGTCTCGCGCACGTCGCGCGGCACCGCGCGATCGGTGAGTGCTATCGCCCGGCCGTTGGCGAGCGCGAATGAGCGCACGTCGAGCGCGTTGGCGCGGCCGTGCTCGGACAGTCTCGCACCGGCGATGCGGTTGCGGCCGCGGCACTCGAACGAGTCGAAATTGTCGAGCTCGGCAATGCCGCTGCCAAGACCCTTCGCGAGCTTCGTCATGTCGGTGCGAACCCAGTCGGCGACCACTGAGGCCATTTCGCATCGCAGGATCGCCGGAGGCTTGACCGCAACCTTGTGCCTGTCGGGCAGGACCACCGCTTCCAGCCGCACAAGATCCTCTCCGCCGCAGCCGCCGGGACCATGGATGTCGGGAATGCTGGGTGCAATCGCGATGGCGTCCGTCAGCGCCGCGCGGCAGGCCGAGACTTCACGCGCGGGTGGCGCTGCAGCGGGCGGTTCCGCGCCGGAAGGCGTCTCCTGCCCCTCCGCAGGCGTTTCCGGTTTAGCAGGCGGAGCTTCGGCAGGGCGGGGTCTTGGCAGCGGCACCGCCGCCGGCCTGCCTCGCGACACTGCGGCGCCCGGTCCGGCGGGCCACAAAAACACAAGCGTCACCGCCGCTGCGGTAACCATGACCCGCCAGCGGCGGTAACTCCCGCGACAAGGCCATTTGCGGCGCGCATCGGTCGCGCTAGAGTTCATGGCAATTCCGCAAAACAAGACCGCGGGAAGCGATCGAACCTTGAGGAGGGACGTCCGTATGCTTGGGTTGATGCAAGACTGGCCT